>Ga0209343_10007180_pt1 | contig 13200 bp, 10 predicted proteins | sample RifCSPlowO2_02_FD_184026 | JGI IMG/M metagenome (GOLD analysis project Ga0209343, IMG submission 184026) | Groundwater microbial communities from Rifle, Colorado - Rifle CSP2_plank lowO2_0.2 (SPAdes) (version 2) | ecosystem: Environmental > Aquatic > Deep subsurface > Groundwater | place... | reverse complement strand
TGATATATCGGAAAAGGTAACCGGTAAGGCCAAGGAAGAATTGGATCGGCTGCGGAAAGAGGCTAATGAAATTGATGGGTTGGAAAGCCCTTATCAGGTGATCGTCTCGGTTTTAATGCTCAAGGAAGGATGGGATGTTAAGAATGTTACCACCATAGTAGGCCTTCGAGCCTATGTAGCGGCATCAAACATTTTGCCGGAGCAAACGCTTGGCCGAGGTTTAAGGCGGATGTTTTTCGGCCAGGAAGATGTGAAAGAATATGTAAGCGTTGTGGGAACGCCGGCATTTATGGATTTCGTTGAGTCGATTAAGGCGGAAGGCGTTGAGTTAGAAAAGCGAAGGATGGACTTAACGACAAGGGCGGTTACGCCTACGGTCATTGAAGTTGACCGTGACAATCCTAAGAAAGACATTCGAAGGTTGGATATTGAGCTTCCGATTTTGACGCCGAGGATTCAGAGGGAATACAAAAACTTGGCGAGTTTGAATGTAGCAGGTTTTCAGCATGGTAAACTAAAGGTAAAGACGTTTAGCGAGCAGGAGCAGCGAGAGATTGTTTTTAAGCACGTTGTTGAAGAAAAGGTTCACCATACGACTATTCTGGAAAGCAATATTGAGCCGAATTATCAGAGCGTTGTCGGTTTTTTCGCTCAAAGCATTATGCGGGAGCTTCGCCTTTTTGGGTGCTATGACATTTTATTCGGTAAGGTTAAAGAGTTTATTTATTCGCATTTGTTTGAAACGGAGGTTGACCTTAATGATAAGAATGTTTTAAGAAACCTTTCAGAAATCGAAGTTACAAAGACAATAATTCAGACTTTTAAAAATGAAATCAACGCCTTAACGGTGAAGGATGTTGGCGATGCTGAAATCAAGAATTATATTAAGGTCAGTAGCAGCCGTCCGTTTGTCGTCAACGACCGGGCCTATTTAGTGCCTAAGAAAAGCGTATTTAACAGGATTGTCGGAGACAGCCAGTTTGAGCTTGAGTTTGCGGATTTCCTTGAACGATTGGGTGACGATGAAGTTGTTTCGTTTGCGAAGAATTATTACGAAGTGCATTTTAAGATAGATTATAAAAATGCTGATGGGACGATAGCAAATTATTACCCGGACTTCTTTGTCAAAACGGATGAGAAGACAGTTTATATCGTTGAGACTAAGGGGCGTGAGGATTTTGATGATCCATTGAAGATTAAAAGGCTCGCACAGTGGTGCGATGACGCAAATGCTCGACAAAAGAAGATAGTTTACAAAATGCTCTATGTGAAGCAGGAAGAATGGGATAAATATAAACCGAAGAATTGGAGCGATGTTGTTATGTTGTTTAAGTAGATTCGGCAAAAGAACAATAATCCCGGTCTTGCCACCCGCGTTTCATCATGACAAAAATTATTAAGAATCCATGGATAAAATTGCTAGTCACGTTATCGCTGATTTTTTCAATATTTTTAATCTTGCGCTTGCTGAAAATAGATTTTTCCAGAGTTTCCGAGGAAGAATTCAGGAATTGGGTTAAGTCCTTAGGCGCCTGGGGCCCAATTATCTATATCATCGTTTATATCCTGCGGCCGTTGATACTTTTTCCTGCGGGCGTGCTTTCGGCCGCCGCCGGGATAATCTGGGGGGCCGGATTCGGGTTTCTTTACCTGCAGATCGCGGCCAATATTTCTTCCACCGTAGAATTTTTGCTTGCTCGTTCGTTTGCGCGGGAATTAGTTGAGAAATACCTGAAAGGAAAATTGGTAAATTTAGACGCAAAGCTCGCCAGACATGGATTTTTAACTGTCCTTCTTATACGGCTCATTCCCAATGTGGCCTGGGATATTCAGAATTTAAGCTTGGGCCTGACTAAGGTAAAATTCCGGGACTATTTTCCCGCCACCCTCATCGGCATTATGCCGGGCTCCTTCGCCTTTGTCTTTTTCGGCTCATCTTTGCTCAAGGTTTTATTTAATCCTGAGAATTTCTGGCTGATCATTGCCGCGGCTTTATTTTTTGCCGCGGTCTATTATATTCAGAAATATATCAGGAAGATAAATCCGGGGGAAAAAAAATGAATACCTTTGTCCATCTTTTAGAAAAACATAATGGGAAATATAGAAATAGTTTAGAGAGAGGCAGATTAACCACCTTGCAGGTAAATATGGGCAATCTCTGCAATCAGAGCTGCCGCCATTGCCATATTGAGGCCTCCCCGCAAGGCAAAAATATAATGTCAAAAAAGATAGTTGAGGATATCTTGAAATTCTTGAGTAAATATAAAATTGAATCGCTGGATATAACCGGAGGCGCTCCGGAGCTTAATCCTCATTTTGATTATTTGGTTAGCTCTGGCCGGGGCCTGGTGGATGAGCTTATTGTGCGAAGCAATCTTACGGTTATCTTTGAGCCGGATAAAGTGCATCTGCCCGCATTTTTTAAGCAAAATAGAGTGCGTCTTATTTGTTCCCTGCCCTGTTACCGCAGGGAAAATGTTGATCAGCAAAGAGGAAAAGGAGTTTTTGAAAAAAGCATCAAAGCCCTGCACTTATTAAATAACGCCGGATTTTCCCGGGAGGAAGGGCTGCGCTTGGATCTGGTTTATAATCCTCTTAACGAAAACCTGCCGCCTAAGACAGAAAGATTAGAGAATGATTATAAGCAAATATTAAAGGCGCACTATGGAATTGATTTTAATCATCTGTTTACCATTACTAATGTTCCCATAGCCAGGTTTAAGCATAGTTTAGAGTCGCAAGAAAAATACGGTTTCTACATCGGCCTTTTGAAGGAAAACTTTAACTTCGCTGTCGTAGATAATCTTATGTGCCGGGCATTCTTAAGCGTGGGATTTGACGGGAAGCTCTATGATTGCGATTTTAACCTGGCTCTGGGATGGGCGCTTAAGGATGAATTCGGCAATCCCCTTAGCCTGGATACAATCAGCCCTGCGCAACTTGAGGGAAAAGAGATTGCGCTCGGCGAGCACTGTTTTGCCTGCACTGCCGGTTATGGCTCAAGCTGTCAGGGAGCGCTGGCAGGAGCAAAGGCCACTGGTTCTCTAAACGTGGATAGCCATAACTTAGTTAAGGAATATTACGGGAAAATCCTGAAGAGCAAAAAGGACTTAAAAACTAATGCCTGCTGTTTAACGGATTCTTTGCCGGGAAATCTAGGTAAAATTACGGCAATGGTTCACTCTGAGATAAAGGATAAATTTTACGGCTGCGGCTCGCCAATTCCGCCTTTGTTAGAAGGCTGTAGGGTCCTGGATTTAGGCTGTGGAACAGGAAGAGACGCCTATATCGCTTCTTATCTTGCCGGAGAAAATGGCTTTGTCATCGGCGTAGATATGACCGATGAACAGTTAGGGGTTGCCCGTAAGCATAGCCGGTGGCAGATGGAGAAATTTGGATTTAGCAGGCGCAACGTTGATTTTAAAAAAGGTTATATTGAAAATCTCAAAGGACTGGGCATAGAAGATAATTCCATTGATGTCCTTATCTCAAACTGCGTGATTAATCTCTCCCCAGATAAAAAATCAGTCTTCAGGGAGGCGCTGCGGGTTTTAAAACCCGGCGGCGAGCTGTATTTTTCTGATGTTTTCTCCGGGATGCGCATTCCGCAGCATTTTAAGGATGACCCGGTTCTTCAGGGAGAATGTCTTGCCGGGGCCTTATATATAGAAGACTTCCGCCGGCTGCTGCGGGAATTAGGGTGCTTGGATTACCGGGTGGTTTCTAAGAAGAAAATCAGCCTTGAGCAGCCTGAAATAGAGAGAAAGGCGGGAATGATTGATTTTTACTCAATGACCGTGCGCGCTTTTAAGCTCGGCGGCTTAGAAGATATTTGCGAAGATTATGGCCAGAGCGCCGCATATTCAGGGACAATTCCGGGATTTCTTCATCAATTCGTCTTGGACGACCACCATATCTTTAAAACAGGAAAGCCGACGTTGGTCTGCGGTAATACCGCTTCAATGCTTCAGGAGACCCGCTACGGCAGCCATTTTAAGCTCAGCGGCGACAGGAGCAGGCATTACGGCCCCTTTGGCTGTTTGAGCGCTGATAGGCAGGTAAAAGAAAATGGCTCTTCCTCAGGCGCCTGCTGTTAAACCCAAAATCTGGGTTAAAAAATGCTGAAGCCATCAAATAATCTCCTCATTATTTTTGTAAAATATCCTCAGGCCGGCAGGGTAAAGACAAGATTAGCCAAGGATGTAGGTAAACGAAAAGCCGCAGACCTTTACCGCTTGTTCACAGAGGCAGTGCTAAAGAGGACAGAAGGGGAAAATTTTAAAAGAATAATCTGTTACACGCCGCAGGATAAAGAGAAAGAAATTAAAAAATGGTTAGGAAGCGATGGCCTTGAATTTTGCCCTCAAAAAGGAAGGGGCCTGGGAGAAAGATTATGCAATGCCTTTGGCTTTGCCCTGGGAAGTTCTGGCAGCCGCAGAATAGTTGCTATCGGCAGCGATAGCCCCCTGATTGATAAGGAAGTTGTCCATGCCGCATTCAAGGCCCTAGAAACCAAGCAATGTGTTTTAGGCCCTGCTGTTGACGGCGGGTATTACCTCATCGGATTGTCTTCTCTAAGCCCCGTTAGAAAGGACAGGGCAACCGGAAAAGAGAAAGAGGTTTCTAACGGGCTAAAGAGGGAAGTATTCAAAGGAATAGGCTGGAGCACAAGGAAGGTTTTTACCCAGACCGTCGCGAGGTTAAAGAGACTAAAAATAAGTTACCGCCTCTTAGATACGTCGTTTGACGTAGATAGGTATAAAGATATTGCATGCCTCAGGCAAAAAATAGGCAGCTCTTTACAGATAAATCCTTCTGGCCTTAAGCCCATAGCGCACGCGTTACGCAGAATTGCCAGATAATAAATCTCTTGTTTTTATCGGAGAAACGAATATAATAAATTTTTAAGGAAACATGACATAAGAAAAATCATCACAGGCTCTAGAAATGTGCCCATACATTTCTAGAGGCATTTGGGATGGTCGGGCCGCCATCTGAAATTTTTATGGTATGGGAAAGCATAAAACACTTTCCCATACCACTGCGAAAATCGCTGAAAGTCATCAGCCTGAGGCGATTTTTTTGTTCGGATGGCGGCCTTTAACTTTCAGGGAGAGCGCCGGTAAAATGAAAAGAATTCTTTTGTTTATCCTGCCGATTTTGATTATTGTTTCTGTGGGATTTACCATATTTGGGATATTCCAGGTACGTTACGAAGAAGAAAAACTGCTTGATGACCTTAAGAGAAAAGCCCGGGCAGTTGCTGAAAGTATGGAATTATCGGCAAGGTATCTTCTGGTAAATAACGACCTGAGGAACGGCCAGCGTTTAGTGGAACGTTTCCAATTGCGGGAACGCCTGCAGGGGTGCGCCATTTATGACAAGGAAGGAAAAATTTTGAGCATTACGCAGCGATTTGCGGATTGGAAGGAAAAAGATAAACCGTACATCCAGACAATATTAGAAAATAAAATTCCCCGCGGAGAACTTGAAGAATTTAAGCACTATTCGGTATACAGCTATATTTTTCCTGTTCTGGATGATGAGAATAACATTTTAGGGTTGGTAGAGGTAATTTACGATACCGCGTATGTCTTTACTATCCTGGCACAGTTGTGGAGGCGCATAAGTATTACCTTGATAATCATAGTGATAGCAATTGCTTTAATTGCGCTTCTTATCCAGCGGCAGATTTTTATCCTTCCGGTCAAGCGCCTTACTCAGTGGTTCCATCATTTTCAAAAGGGAGAAATTGACAGCCGGCATCCTATCAGAGAAAAAGGAGAGCTGGGAAAATTAGCCAGCGAGGTAGAGCAGGTAGCCCTCAGCTTAAGGATAGCCAGGCGCACGCTCTCAGAAGAAGCTGTGGTGCGTATGGAAAAAGAGGAGCTATGGACAGAGGCAAAGCTTAAGAATCTCGTTTTAGGCAAATTAGGCGAGAATGCCCTTTTTGTGGTTTCAAACCGGGAGCCGTATATGCATGTTATTGATGAACCGAACGGCAGGCCTAAATGCATCAGGCCGGCAAGCGGCGTGGTTACCGCACTACACCCAATTCTCTGCGCCTGCGGAGGGACCTGGATTGCTCACGGAAGCGGAAATGCCGACCGGAAATTTGTAAACTCAAAAGATAAGTTAGGGGTTCCTCCTGACGATAACCGCTATATTTTAAAACGGGTCTGGCTGACAAAAGAGGAAGAAGAGGGCTACTATTATGGCTTTGCGAACGAAGGCATCTGGCCGCTATGCCATAATACGCATACCCGCCCGATTTTCAGAGAATCTGACTGGCAGATGTATAAAAAGGTGAATATGAAATTTGCCGAAAGTATTTTAGCAGAACTTCCGGCAAAAAGCCCCTTTGTCTTTATCCAGGATTACCATTTTACCCTGCTTGGGAAAATGATTAAAGAAAAACGGCCCGACGCAACCATTGCTCTATTTTGGCATATCCCTTGGCCTACGCCGGAGTCATTTTCAATATGTCCCTATCAGGAAGAAATTTTAGACGGTATGCTCGGATGCGATTTAGTCGGTTTTCATGTGCAGAACCACTGCAATAATTTCTTAGATACGGCAAACCGGCTCCTTGAGTCGCGGGTAGACACAGAGAAGTTCAGCGTAGTGCGTCTTGGCAAGGAGACTTTTGTCAGGGCATTTCCCATAAGCGTGGATGGACATATCTCAAGCGGCGCCGGAGAAAAGGCTCTGGCTGAAGAAATAGAAAGGCTAAAAAAGGAGTATGAGCTTGAGGGCAAAATAGTTGGAGTCGGGGTTGATAGAATTGATTATACCAAAGGGATAACTGAAAGAATGCTCGCCATTGACCGGTTCTTAGAGAAATATCCTGAGTATAGGAAAAAATTTGTTTTCATTCAGCTTGCCGCCCCCAGCCGCACCCACATCAAGCGCTACCATGATTTGATAGGGGAGATAGATGAGCTGGCGGAAAAGAAGAACTGGAAATACCGCGATGAAACCTGGAAACCGTTTATTTACCTTAAGAGGCATTTCTCTGCCGATGAAATTGAGCCGTATTATCAATTAGCCGATTTTTGTATTGTCAGCTCCCTGCACGATGGGATGAATCTGGTGGCAAAAGAATACATCGCGGCAAAGAGTGATTTATCCGGGGCCTTGATTTTAAGCCAGTTCACCGGCGCCTCCCGCGAGCTTAGCGACGCGATTCTTATTAATCCGTATTACCTTGAAGATTTTGCCGACAGCATAAAGCTGGCAATTGAGATGCCTGATGCAGAGAAGAAAAAGCGGATGGAGAATATGCGCAGGATAATTACAGAAAATAATGTCTACCGCTGGGCGGCGAATATTATCACCGAATTAACGGCTTTAAAGAAAATCTAACCCTGTCAACCTACGAGGTTGACAGGGTTTATCAATATGGAATACCTTTTTAGTGTCTGGAAAGAATTAAAGAAGCAGCTGTGCGGTAAATTTATTTTTTTATTCTTGGATTACGACGGCACCCTTGCTTCCATTGCCGAGACTCCTGAGAAAGCAGCGATAACTGCCAAGAACAAAGAAACGCTTGCGGCGTTATTAAGGGCGCCTCAGTGTAAGATTGCTATTATTAGCGGCAGGCGATTAGAAGATATCAAAAACCGCATTGGCCTTGAGGGGATTATTTATGTGGGCAATCACGGCTTGGAAATAGAAGGGCCGAAGATAAAATTCAAGAGTCGGATACCTTCTGACTATACAAATCTTTTGCAAAACCTAAAAAGTGATTTGCAGGGGGAGTTTGCTTCGGTAAAGGGCGTAGTTATTGAGGATAAAGGCTTAGGCCTAAGCCTGCATTATCGTCAAGCGCCAGTAGATGATATACCGAATGTTAAAGCTATCTTTCAAGAGATAATAAGCGCGCCCTTGAAAGAAAATAAAATACGCATTAAAAGCGCAAAGATGGCTTTAGAGATAAGGCCGCCGATGAGCTGGGATAAGGGAAAGGTTGCCCTCTGGTTTTTGGCGCGACAACGTTTTGTGCTTAAAGATAAAACCAGCGTTATTCCGTTGTATATCGGCGACGACGTTAGCGACGAGGATGCCTTTAAGGCGCTAAAAGATAAAGGGATAACCATACGGGTGGGTGGCCCCCCGCCCCCGCCTGAGGATTCTTATGCGAAATATTATGTGAAAGATACTCTTGAGGTTTTTAGGCTGTTAGAAGAGATAGAAAAGACATCGGTTTAATATGGATAGCGGAATACCTAAGGCAAAAGAGCCGTTTAAGTTTTATACCAGCTTCCATCTGTCGGAATTAACCGGCTTAAGAGCCGCTACTTTAAGCCAGTTGGCCGGCTTGCTTAAAGAAGTTTCCGGCTCCTGCATTTACCACCATACTCATCGATTCCTCCAGCAGCACCAGTATCTTTCGCCGGAGCCGCCGAACGATTTTGCCTATTGGGTAAGTGAGGTATTAGGTGAAGATGAGTTGGGTGAAAAATTATCCAGCATTGACACCATCCGCTTTTCCACTATCCGCAGCTTGAGAGAAAAGATTATTGAAACTATAGAAGGTTACTTAAGAGACAATCCTTTTGCCAAATTAAGATTTGCCGGACAGGGCGAGGAGTTTCATTTTATTAAATCCGTGAGTTTTGTGCTTCCTGCAGATTATGCCGCCTATGATTTAATAGAATTTCAGGAAATTGTCAGCAGGATAACCATAGATTCTATATATTTCCACATCTTTGAGTCGCGCTTAAGGCTGGAGAAGGGCGCGAATGATTTCTCCAATTGGATTGAAAATTCTCTTGGGAATAAAAAGCTGGCAGATGAAATTTTAAGGCTTGATCCATACACCCATACTTTAGAGGAGTTAAGAAAAAAGATAATTACTCTTATTCAAAAACACGCATTAGTGTAAATGGCCAAAATAGAAGAATATATCCCTATCGTTGATGAGTCAGTAATTGATGATTTAAGATTGCTTGCGGATAAACTTAAAGGCAGGGTTATTCAGCATATTAATTCCACGCCTGTCGGCGGAGGGGTGGCTGAGATATTAAGCCGGATGGTTCCGTTATTAAGAGGCTTAGGCGTGGATACAAAGTGGGATGTAATGAAGGGCAGCGAGCGGTTTTTTGAGGTAACCAAAAAATTTCACAACGCTCTTCACGGAAGGGCCGCGGAAATAAACAAGTGCGATTTTGATGTGTTTATGGAAACAAGCCGGGATAACCTCAATGAAGTAGATATATATGGCGATATTGTTTTTGTCCATGACCCCCAGCCGATAGCCTTAATAAAAAAGAAAGCTCAAAACAAATGGATTTGGCGCTGTCATATTGATATTTCCAATCCTCACCTGAAAGTCTGGCATTTTCTAAGGGATTTTGTGGTTAATTATGATGCGGCAGTATTTTCTGCGCCCGCCTTCTCGCAGATGCTGCCCATAAGACAATTTTTGATTTCTCCTTCCATTGATCCTCTAAGTGATAAAAACAGGGAATTGCCGCAGGAAACTATAGATATGGTATTAAGAAAATACAACATTCCACAGGATAAGCCCATAATTACGCAGATTTCCCGTTTTGACCGCCTAAAAGACCCTGCGGGAGTTATTGAGGCGTATCGGTTAGTGAAAAGATATGTTGACTGTCGGTTGATTCTGGCTGGCGGGACCGCAACTGACGACCCTGAAGGTTTAAAGGTGCTTGAAGAGGCAAGAGAAAAGGCGCAGCAAGATAAAGATATCCATATCTTGTTATTACCGCAGGCTGACTTAGAAGTTAATGCCCTGCAAAGGGCCTCCACTGTGGTAGTGCAGAAATCAATCCGCGAGGGATTTGGCTTGACGGTTTCCGAGGCTCTATGGAAGGCCAAGCCGGTAGTCGCCTCCAATGCGGGAGGAATCCCGCTGCAGATAAAACATAGATATTCAGGCCTGTTATGCCATTCCGTAGAAGGAGCGGCCTTCGCGATGAAGCAGTTTTTGAATAATCCGCAATACGCCAGGAAGTTAGGAGAAAACGGCAAAGAACATATCAGAAACAATTTCCTGATTACCCGCCATCTAAGAGATTATATGCTGCTATTCCTTTCGCTATATCACCCTGAAGATATAGTTTATTTGTAAAATATACAGGGGAAAACTTTTTACTTGACATAGGGTGGGGGGGTATGGTATACTTATCAGTGAAAGGAGCGCTGATATTATGCAACCGGTAACTAGCCATCAGGAGCAATTAGTTTTCTTAAAAAAGATTGAAGGCCAGATCCGCGGGATCCAGAGGATGATTGAGGAGAAGCGCTACTGCGTGGATATTATGACCCAGATTCATTCCATTATTGGCGCCTTATACAGGGTGGAAAATGAAATATTCAAGAAACATATTGACGGCTGTGTGGTAAATGCCTTAAGGAGCAAATCCCAAAGAGAAAAAGAAAAGAAGATAGGCGAAGTGGTTGAGCTTATTTCAAGGTTCAGGAAAATGCCGTAAAAAAAAGTGTCAAGTGTCAAGTATCCCTGCCTGCCGGCAGGCAGGAAGTGTCAGGGAAGAGAAAAAATATGAGAAAAAATAGAATTTTAAATGTGGTTTTGTTAGCGTGTATTTTTATATTTATGGTTAATATTGTTTATTCCCAAGAGCAAGCAAATGTAAACGAGCTCATTACCGAGGCGCTGAAGAATAATCCTCAAATCAAGGCAGCCAGGATGAGGTATGAGGCGGGGATGAGCCGGGTTAAGCTTTTAAGAAGCTTGGCGGACCCTAAATTAGAGTTTGAATACGATAAGATACGGGCGGGTATGGATGCGCTGATGCGCGGGAAAACCGCACCCATGCGCACTTTTGGCATCTCCCAGGAAATTCCCTTTCCCACTAAATTATTCCTGCGTAAGCAGGCCGCAGAACAGGAGGCAAAATCCCTGAAGGAAGAGCTCAAGGAAAAAGAAAATGAAATAGTTCAGAAAGTAAAAGAGGCATATTGGACGCTTTCCTTAAATGCCAGGAAGCTTCAGATCACCGAAGATACCAAGATATTGTTAGACCAGCTCATTCAGACGCTCACCAATAGATATTCCATCGGCCAGGTCAGCCAGCAGGAGGTCTTAAAGGCGCAGACAGAATATGCCAAGTTAGATAACGAAGCCATAATGCTCAAACAGGAAAACGGGATTTTCCAGGCGATGCTCAAGGCGCTGCTTAGCCGGCTCCAGGAATCTGATGATTTCAGGGTGCCTCTGCAGTTAGAAACAAAAAACCTTGCCTTGGATAGGCCTAAACTCTTAGGCCTGCTTAAAGAGAACCGTCCTGAGCTCAGGGCATTTCAGGAAATGCTGCGTAAGTCAGAGATTGATTATACCCTGGCAAAACAGGAGTACCTGCCGGATTTTATGTTTAAATACCAGAGAGAAGAAAGAAACAGCTCTGCCGGCGGCTGGGCGGCAATGGCCGGAGTAACCGTTCCCTTATGGTTCTGGGAAAAGCAAAGCTCATTTGTAAAAGAAGCTAAGGCGCAGTTAGAAGAAGCAAAGGCAGAGTATAAGGCGTTAGAGAATATGCTTTCTTCTGAATTAGAGGCAGCATTAGTGAAGATAGAATCTCAGAAGCGCTTAGCCAAGCTTTACGAAACCTCATTTTTACCGCAGGCTGAGGCGGCATTCAGAACCGCATCTATCGGCTTTGAGGCAGGTAAGAATGATTTCCTGAATTTCTTAGACAGCGAGAGGATGCTCTTAGAATTCAAGCTGGACTATGCCCGGGTATTGGTGGATTTGGAGCTCGCTCATTCGGAACTGGAAAGGGCAGTAGGGGTAGATTTGAGTTCATAGAGTTCATAGAGTTCATAGAGTTGAGAATTCGCAAAAGAGGTGGTTAAATGAAAGGTAAAAAGATTATTATTGCTCTAATTTTACTTATGCTTTTTGGCTTAATGATTGTGCGAATCTTTTCCAAGATAAGAACTCAACAAACCCAAGTAACTCAACAAACTCAAGTAACTCAATACTGGACCTGCGCCATGCATCCTTCGGTAAGAGCGGATAAACCGGGAAAGTGTCCTATCTGCGGAATGGATTTGATACCTGTTGAAATGCAAGCACAGGCAGGCCCGGGAAAGCAGGCAGAAGAAATAGCAAAGCAAGAGAATTACTACGGCTGCGGAATTAAAGAATTCGGCCATTGCCCGCACTGCGATGAAGGAAAGCCCGATGCCCGCTGCATCTGCGGTGAGCATAAATTTATGCTAAAAGGAGAAATGGAAACCTGCCCCATTTGCGGAAAAGAATTAAAGAGGTTATCTAAAGAAGAGAGCGCCTCTATACCTAAAAATATAGCCGGCAGTTTAACTTTAAGCAAAAGACAGGTAGAGCTTTCAGGAATTGCAACCGATAGAGTGGTAAAAACAGGTGTCTTCAAGGAAATCCGCACCGTGGGTAAAATTGCCTATGACCCGGAATTGACTATTGCCCAGGAAGAATATCTGATTGCCCTGGAAACCTTTAACAAAGTCGCCGGGAGCCCGGATAGCGATGTGGTCAGAAGGGCAAAGGATTTGGTGGAAAAATCAAAGTTCCGCCTCAAGGTTTTAGGAATGTCTGATGCGCAGCTCAGAGAATTGGAGGAAGCCAAAGCCTCACAGCGCAGTCTGATTTTACCCGAAGATAAGGTCTGGGTATATGCTGACATTTATGAATATGAATTGAGCTGGATAAAGGAAGGATTACCGGTGAGAGTAACCACCCAGGCTTATGCGGGTGAGGAATTTAAAGGAGTGATCCTGGCGATAAATCCCATATTAGACCCGGCAACGCGTTCGCTAAGGGTGCGCCTTGAGATAGATAATCTTATGAAGAAGCTAAAATTAGAAATGTTTGTGGATGTTTTTATTCAGGCAGACCTGGGCGATGGGGCCCTGGCAGTCAGGCGCGAGGCGATCTTAGATACCGGAGCGAGAAAAATTGTCTGGGTGGATAAAGGGCAAGGCGTTTTTGAAGCCAGGGAAATAACCACCGGCCCGGAGGGGATAGCTTTAATAGATGAGCAAAGGACTAAGGTTTTTCCGGTCTTAAGCGGGCTGGCAGAAGGCGAATACGTAGTGACCAAAGGCAATTTTCTGCTTGATTCCCAGAGCCAGCTTACCGGCGGGATGTCGGTTCTCTGGGGCGGGGCAACGGAAATCAAGGAAGAACATCGACATTAAAAGTTCATAGAGTTCATAGAGTTCATAGAGTTA
>Ga0209343_10007179_pt1 | contig 13200 bp, 11 predicted proteins | sample RifCSPlowO2_02_FD_184026 | JGI IMG/M metagenome (GOLD analysis project Ga0209343, IMG submission 184026) | Groundwater microbial communities from Rifle, Colorado - Rifle CSP2_plank lowO2_0.2 (SPAdes) (version 2) | ecosystem: Environmental > Aquatic > Deep subsurface > Groundwater | place... | reverse complement strand
GCCTCCAGGAGGATGCGCAGCACACCGTCGGCAGGCGCCTCGATTTCCTGCAGCGACTTTTCGCTCTCGATGCAGTACAGCGGGTCGCCTTTCTTCACGGCGGCGCCATCGTCCACCATCCACTCGACCAGCGCAGCTTCGTTAACGGAAAAACCCAGTTTCGGAAGAATGATTTGCGTCGTCATGATCTGAACCCGTCCTGTCTATTTGAGCGCTTCGAGAATGGCCGCGGTAATCCGCTCTTTGGTTGGAATGAAGGCGTCTTCCAACGCCTTGGAGAACGGCACCGGCGAGCGCGCCGCACCGACCCGGCCGACCGGCGCCTTCAATTCGTGGAACAACTCTGCATGCAGGCGCGTGGCAATCTCGGCGCCCACGCCGAAGTCGACCTGGGCCTCGTGAGCGATCACCGCGCGGCCGGTCTTGCGTACCGAATCGAGCAGGGTCGGCATATCCAGCGGAGAGATGGTGCGCAGGTCGATGACCTCCACCGAGATGCCTTGTTGTTCCAGTTCCTTGGCCACGGCCTGCACTTCGACCATGGTGCGGCTGTAGCTGATGACGCTGACATCGCGGCCTTCGCGGACGATCTTGGCCTTGCCCAGCGGCACCCGCTCACCCGGCACCGGCGCCTCGCCCTGGGCGAAGTACAGCGGCAGGCTCTCGATGAACAGGCAGGGATCGTCGTCGAAGATGCACGACAGCAGCAGGCCGTAGGCATCCGCCGGATTCGACGGCGCCACTACCTTGATCCCGGCGGTATGGGCGAACCAGGCCTCCAGGTAATCGGCATGCTGGCCGCCAGTGCCGAAGCCGGCACCGGTGGCAGTGCGGATGGTCAGCGGCACATGGGTCTGGCCACCGGTCATGAAGCGCAACTTGGCGGCATGGTTGACCACCTGGTCCATGGCCACGGTGATGAAATTCATCAGCATGATCTCGGCCACCGGGCGCATGCCGCCCAGGGCAGCACCGACGGCAGCGCCCATGATCGCCTGCTCGGCGATTGGCGTGGAACGCACGCGTTCGGTACCGAAGCTGTTGGACAACCCGGCGGTGCACTTGAAGACGCCGCCGCCCTGCGGATCGGCGACATCCTCACCGAGCACCACCACCGAGGTATCGATTTCCATTGCGTGGTGCAGGGCCATGGCGATGGCCTGGGACATGTTCATGCGCTTGGCTTTGACGGCAGTCATGCGCGCTTCTCCTCGGCATAGACGTCCCGGCTCAGCTCGGACACGTCGGGATAGGGACTGGCCAGACCGAACTCGACGGCATCTTCGAAATCGTCGGCATTGGTTTTTTCAAGGGTGCTGAGTTGCGCGTCGCTGGCATGCCCGTGCTCGATCAGCCAGGCGCGATAGGCCGGCATCGGATCGGCGGCAATTGCAGCAGCCATTTCGGCCTTGTCGATGTAATGGCTGTCATCGCCCAGCAGGTGACCACGGAAGCGGAAGGTCTTGGCTTCCAGCAGGGTTGGCCCCAGCCCGGCGCGAGCGCGCTCGATGGCCTCACGGGCTGCGCCCCACATCTCCAGCGCGTCGTTGCCGTTGCACTGGATGCCATGCATGCCGTAGGCGATGGCGCGGTCGACGATGTGCCGCGCGCCGGTGCCGTATTCGTACTTGGTGTGCTCGGCATAGCCGTTGTTCTGGCAGACGAACACCACCGGCAGCTTCCACACCGAAGCCAGGTTCAGCGCCTCGTGGAAGGCGCCGATGTTGGTCGCGCCATCGCCGAAGTTGCACACCGTGACCTGGCCGCTGTTCTTCAGCTGCGCCGCCCAGGCCAGGCCGTTGGCGATCGGCAGACCGGAGCCGACCACGCCGGTGGTCACCGGCAGGCCAGAGGCCAGGTGGGTGATGTGCATCGGCCCGCCCTTGCCCTTGCAGGTACCGGTGGCGCGGCCCATGAACTCGGCGACGAAGGGCCGCAATGGAATGCCCTTGGCCAGCTGGTCGTGGATGCCGCGGTAGGTGGTGATCACGTAGTCGTCGGAGCGCAGGTTGACCGAGATCGCCGCCGGGATGATTTCCTGGCCGCGGGTCGAGTAGTACGGCGAGGCAATCTGCCCGGCCTTGATCAACTCGATGAAACGGTCGTCGGCGGTCTTGATCAGGTTGGCCCTGCGGTAGATATCCAGCAGCACCGCGGAATCCGGAGATTTGGCCTCAGCCATGGTGACCTCACATGTTCGTGACTTGTTGTGGTGAAAAACCAGGCCCGCGGGCCAGCCATGGGGACAATCTAGAACAAACCCAGACAAAAACCAACAGGTAAGTTTGTTTTTAATAAAATAATCACTCGACCCGCCATACCACCCGCGCTCGAGGTGCGCCAGGTATGGCGATAGCCGTGCGAAAGGCCATGTACCAGCAGTGTGTTGCGTTCAGGCTTCGGCGCTTAAGTGTGAAGGACCTGACCTCGTAGGGTGCGCCGTGCGCACCAGCACCAGCGCTGGCGGCAGGCTCTTTGGTGCGCGCCGCGCACCCTACCTATTGCGGCCCTTGCAGGCAGGGCCACTCTTCCCCATGACCAGAGACGTGCAACAGCCCGCAGCGATGCGCCGGGGGTCAAATCACGCCCGGGGGCAGTAGGCTGAATGGGAACGGGATGCACGGGCCTGGCCTGGTGAACGCGTAGCCACCAGGCCTCGATCAGTCGAGGTGCGGATGCTCGACGGTGCCGACGGCAGACACTGTGTACTTACGCACATCCACACTGGGCAGACCGATATCCGCGACCTGCTTCAAGAAGGCGCGGATGTGCGGCGACTTCAAGTGTTCGTCGAGGGCGGCGTCGGAGTCCCATTCCTCACTGATCCACAACACGTTGGGGATCTGGATATCGCGGGCAAAGGCATAGACGCGGCAGCCGGCCTCGGCCCGTGTCCGCTCGATTATGTCTGCGACAGCCGCCAGGTAGTCGTCGATGCGGCCGGCTTCTATTTCCAGCCGCGCACTGATTGCAATGAGGCTCATAGCGGTTCCTTACTCTTGTTGTAATGGCCCGAGAGGCAGCTGTGGGTTCAGGTAGTGATCGATCCAGCGATGGAACTCCTGGTTGCCCACCTCGTTGCGGCCGAAGGTGACGTGCTCGTAGGCACCGCTGGCCAACCCCTGCTGGATCTTCAGGCCGAGGCTGTAGTCCTCGGTGTCCACCACCTGTTTGAGCCAGTCCATCATGGTCTCGTTGGCTTGACGCTGCTCCTCGTTCTGCGGCGCCTGGCGGTGGATGAAATGCAGCACGGTACGGTTCTCCCCCACTGTCGGCCCGGGGATCAGCTGGGCAACCTGGGTGATTTCCGGCGCGACGAAAATCGACACGTTGGGGAACAGCGTGCGAACGAAGTCGTAGCCGTTATTTTCATGTCGATGCAGCTGTTGCGGGTCGACCGCGCCCAGCTTGGCTTGCATGTCCTTCTGCGCAAAGCCGATCAGCTGATGCGGGCCGTAGAAATGGAACGCCATCATGTTGGAAAAGGTGCGCTGGTGAATCGTCTCCGGATGCGCCGAGGCGAAGTGATAGCCCTCCAGATAACCGTCGTAGGCCACCTTCCAGTTGGCACCGTAAATTTCACGGTTGCCGCAGTAGTGCCAGTCGGCGAATCCCAGTTGCTCGATGTCCTCGATCATGCCGCCGAGGAAACCGGCGAAATCCACCTCCAGCCCCGGGGTCAGCACGACGAAGATCAGCCCGGCGCGTTCGTAGACCGGCAGTTGGGTCAAGCCCATGGCGGCCTTGTCGACATCGCCGTAGGTGTCCTGTGCGGCGATGCGGATCAGGCTGCCGTCGTTGCCATAGACCCAGGCATGGTAAGGACAGGCGAACTTGTCGCACTTACCGCTGCCTTCGGCCAGTTTCATCGCGCGGTGCGCGCAGACGTTGAACATCGCGCGGACGCTGCCGTCCTTCAGGCGCGTGAGCAGCAGCGGCGTGCCCATCAGGTCGAAGGCCTTGTAATTCCCCGGCAGGGGGATTTCGCCCGACAGCGCGGCGAGGATCGGCAGGCGCTTGAAGATTGCCTCCATCTCACGGTCGAACTGCTGCGGGTCGGTATAGCTCGCCGAGGGAATGCGCAGATTGGCGTCGACCTGGTCGGTGCTGCGGGTCTTGATGTGATCGAGCAAACGCGCGGCGATCCGGTTATGGATTTCTTGTTGTTGTTCCATGGTTTCTCCTCCCGTCGGAGATATTTCGGCAACCTGACCTAAACACTATAGAAACAGATTTGTCTGTTTTTCAAAAGCCTTAACAATCAATAGCTGGTATCGCCGACATCTGCCAGCACCTGCCGCCCTCGCACAGACATCGCTGAGCTGCCAATGCATGAGACTGTCAGCTCAGGGCGCTGGCACGCGCGCCCATGGCGGCCTGCCAGCGAGCTAAATTGACGCACCGCTCGCTGTCGAGCCCCTGCCCGACCTGAGCGCCGAACTGCAGAAAGCAGAACAGCAGCAAATCGGCCACGCTCAAGCGCTCGCCACAAACAAAGGCTTGTGCGCCTAGCTGCTCGTCGAGCCAGTACAGCCCCTCGACAGCGGCCAGCTTGAGCTGATCGGCTGCCTGCGGATAACAAGGCACGCGGTTTTTGAACAGCTCGAAGCCCTCGGCGGCGCGGAACCCAGCAGTCATCGGCTGGACCACCGACTGCTCGACCCGGCGCCACCACATACGCGTTTGCGCTCGCTGCGAGGCTGTCGCACCGATCAGCGGGATGCTGGGAAAAACCTCCTCCAGGTATTCGCAGATCGCCGCGGTCTCGCTGATCACTTGGCCGTCATCGAGTTCGAGAACCGGCGTGGTGCCGGTCGGGTTGAGCGCGAGAAAGACCGCTTGGCGATTTTCGCCGCCGACGATGTCGACCTCGACCGTCGACAACTGGATGCCCTTCTCCGCAGCGAACATGCGTACCAAGCGCGGATTGGGCCCGATCGAACTGTAAAGTTTCATCCACCCTACTCCCTCGGTCAACGGCTCAGAACTGCACGCGCTTGGTGTAACCGCCATCGATGACCAGGTTGCTGCCGGTGATGTACGACGCCATCGGGCTGGACAGGAAGACCATCGAGCGCGCCACGTCCTCGACCTTGCCGAAGCGCCCCAGGGGCATTTCCGCCAGGGTCTTGGTGTACAACTCGGGCATCGCTTCCTTGATCGCCGTCCAATTGCCGCCCGGGTACTCGACCGGGCCGGGGCAGATCATATTGACGCGGATGTTCTTCGCCGCCCACAGCTGCGACAGCTGCTTGCCGTAGGTGATGATCGCCGCCTTGATGGCATTGAACGCCTGCGGGTAGATGAAGGTTTCCACCGCCGCGGTGCTCGACATCAGGATCACCGAGCCTGCATCGCTGGCGCTCAGCGCCTCTTCAAGCATCTGGCAGCCGGTCACCGCGCCCATCATGTCGAGGCGGAAACTCATATCCCAATCCATGGTGCCCTGGGCGCCCGAGGAACTGGCGTTGTGGATGAAGATGTCGCAGCCGCCCAGACGCGCCACCGCCGAATTCAGCCAGGCCTCGTAGGCCGCGCCGTCGTTCATGTCGAAGGCATCGCCGTAGACCGCGCCGCCATACACCTGCAGCGCCTTCACCGTGTCCGCGACGCGCTGGGCATCGCGGGAGAAAAAGGCGATGTCGCAGCCTTCTTGCGCATAAAGCTCCAGCGCGGCCCGGCCGATGCCGCGACTACCGCCGTTGATGATGACTTTTTTCCCGCGAAGTCCGAGATCCATTGAGCTAGCTCCTCATCGTAATTTGATCGACCGACGCACGCCGGACAGGGTTAATTCGCAGGCTGATCGAGGCGTGCCGCCCAGTTCAGGCCGCGACGCAGCAATTCATGGAACGTTGGGTGGTCCCAGGCGCAGCGATCGACCTGCGGCCAGAAATCCATCAGCGGGCGCAAGTCGTAATGGCCGCGACAATGGCCGAGGGTCAGGTAGAGCACGGCGCCCTTGCCCAGGGGCCGCAGATAGAGCACCGGATGGCGCTGGGCCGGCCACTGGTCACGGACGAAACCGGGGGTTTCGCCCTCGAACGCGGTATCCAGCAGCACCTCGACCTCGGCCGTCATGTCCATCAGGTAGCGCTCGTCGGTCACCTCGAAAGGCTCGATGCCGCGTACCAGCGGGTGCTCGGGCTTGGCCACGTCGACACAGAACGGGCCGATCGGTGGATGCGCGGCGAATTGCGAGCCGAGCGTTGTCATCAAATGCGGCGCCCAGGCGGGGGTATCCACCAGGCCGTTGTCGAGAAAGCGCAGAATCGAGTTGGTGCCATGCAGCGCATACCAGCGCCCGCCCTGCTCCAACCATTGGCGCAGGGCGATCTGCTGCTCCAGGCTGGGGATGACCTCGCAGGTGTAGGTCAGCAGAAAGTCAGCGGCGCGAATGGCCTCCAGATCCCTGTAGTCCTCGAACACGCGCACGCGGATGCGCTGGTTTTCGCCGAGCAGCTTGAGCAGTTGCAGACGAGCGAAATCGATATCGTGGTAGTTTCCGGCCGCCACAAGAACACAATCAATTCTGCCTGTTTGTTTAATTTCCATGTCGACACCCTGTTCCATGACTAATCCTCAGGCGCTGGCTGTTGCAGCCAGCGCCTTTGCCACCGCGGCCCCTACATCGGCACGGGTCGGATTACCGCGCAGCAGCAGACCACCATTGATCTGCAGGTTTTCACCGGTCATGAAACATTCATCACTGGCCAGCCACACGGCGGCCGCGGCGATATCGGCCTTGGTACCGATACGGCCCAGCGGATAGCGCCCGACGAAACACTCACGCACCCCCGGCGTGGCCAGCGCCTCTACCGTCATCGGTGTTTCGGTCAACCCCGGCGAAATCGAATTGGCGCGGATACCGCGGCTGCCGAACTCGTTGGCCACGCACCTCAGCACATGATCGATGCCGGCCTTGGTGCCGATGTAGGCGGCGTAGTTCTCGATCACTGCCTGGGTAGTGGCCGAGCCGATCTGGATGATCGAGCCACCGTCGCGCATGACCTCGATCACGGCCTGGAAGAACAGGAAAGGCCCCTTGAACTGCAAGCTGGTGATCTTTTCCAGGTCGTCCTCAGTGGTTTCCAGAAAGCCCTTGCTCAGCCCCCAGCCCACGCTATTCACCGCGATATCGAGCGCACCGCCCCAGGCCAGAACATGGGCGGTCAAGGCCGCCAATTCGCTTTTGCAGGTGATGTCGCACGGAAAGTACGCACCCTCGACCTCCTCGGCGAGACGCGATATTTGCGCCACATTACGCCCCGCCAGCACCACCCTCGCCCCCTCGGCGGCAAAGCGGCGGGCGATCTCCTGGCCCATGTTGTCGCGGCCGGCACCGATGATCAGTGCGACCTTGCCTCGAAGTCTGCTCATCAGACAGAGCCCTCTGCGACTGCATTGGCGTTGGGCTGTTTGCGGGTCGAGTGCTGAGCGCGCGCGGATTCGCCCTGGAGCAGGAAGTGGGAAAGTGCCGGCACCAGAATCAGCGCGCCGAGCATGTTCCAGGCGAACATGAAGGTCAGCAGGATGCCCATGTCGGCCTGGAACTTGATCGGCGACCAGGCCCAGGTGATCACGCCGGCGGCCAGGGTCACGCCGACCAGCGCCACCACCTTGCCAGTGGTCGCCAGCGCCTTTTTGTAAGCCTCAGCCACCGGCATGCCGGTACGCTGGAAGGCCAACTGGATGCTCAGCAGATAGATCGCGTAGTCGATGCCGATCCCCACTCCGAGCGCCACCACCGGCAGGGTGGCGACCTTGATGCCGATGCCCAGGTGTACCATCAGCGCTTCGGCGAGAATCGAGGTGAGAATCAGCGGCACCAGGGCCACGATCACCGCACGCCAGCTGCGGAAGGTGATCAGGCACAGCAATGCCACAGCCGCATAGACGTAGAACAACATCTGCCGGTTGGCGCCCTTGACCACGATGTTGGTCGCCGCGTCCACGCCCGAGTTACCGGCAGCCAGCAGGAACTTGCGGTCCTCGGTGTCATGCTCTGCGGCGAACTCACTGGCCACCTTGACCACGCGATCGAGCGTTTCAGCCTTGTGGTCGGCCAGGTAAGCCACCACCGGCGTCAGCGTGCAGCGGGTATTCAGGTACTCGGAGTTCCAGGACACCGCATTGCCGATTTGCGCATCGATGATGCCCTGGTTGTCGCTGATCGTGGACCACTTCGGATTGCCCTCGAACATGCCGGCGGTATAACCGCGTACCGTGTCCGCCAGCGAGGCGGTGCGCTGCACGCCGGGGATTTGCGCCAGCTGCCAACCCAGGCGATCGACCTCCGTCAGCGTTTCATAAGTGCGGCAGCCATCGTCACCGGTTTTCACCATCACCGCGAACACGTCGCTGGAAATGCTGTAGTGCGAGGTGATGAAGGCATTGTCCAGGTTATAGCGGGAGTCCGGGCGCAGCTCCGGCGCACCGGCATCCAGATCGCCGACCTGCAGCTGCAGCGAGGTCATGAAACCCCAGGCGCCCAGTGCCAAGCCGACCAGCAAGGCACCCAGGGCCCAGCGTCGCTCGGTAAAGCGCTCGAGGGTCGACCATACATGGCCGAAACCGGAAGCCTGTTGGGAGTCGGCCTGCTCCACCGCCAGACTGCGTTGCGCCGCCTTGGGCGTAACGCCGATATAGGACAGCAGCACCGGGATCAGAATCAGGTTGGTGAAGATCAACACCCCGACGCCGATACTGGCGGTCAGGGCCAGCTCGCGGATCACCGGGATGTCGATGATCATCAACACGGCAAAGCCCACCACGTCCGCCAACAGCGCGGTCACGCCGGCCAGGAACAAGCGGCGGAAGGTATAGCGAGCGGCGACCAGACGGTGGGTGCCGCGGCCGATGTCCTGCATGATGCCGTTCATTTTCTGCGCGCCATGGCTGACGCCGATGGCAAATACCAGAAACGGCACCAGCATGGAGAATGGATCGAGGTTGTAACCGAACAGCGCGATCAGACCCAATTGCCAGACCACCGCCATGATCGAACAGCACAGCACCAGCACGGTACTGCGGATGCAGCGGGTATAGGCATAGATGATGGCGGCGGCGATCAGCATGGCAGCGAGGAAGAACAGCGCGACCTTTTCCAGCCCGGCGATCAGGTCGCCGATCATCTTGGCGAAGCCGATCACATAGATGTTGACCTTGGCCTGCTCGCCCTCGCCATAGCGCTGGCGGATCGTCTCGATCGACTGCGACAGCGCCTGGTAATTCACCGCCTTGCCTTCGGCATCCCTGGCCATCAGCGGCACGACTATCATGCTCGAGCGATAGTCATGCGCCACCAGGCTACCAACCGCATCGGCACGCCCGATGTTGAGGCGCAAATCTTCGATCGAACGCGCCGAGCCGTCGTAATCGTTGGGCAATACCGGCCCACCGGTGAAGCCCTCCTCGGTGACCTCGGTCCAGCGCACCACCGGAGTGAAGATCGACTTCATCCAGGGCCGATCGACTCCCTGCAGGATGAAGATCTCATCATTGATCTTGGCCAATTCGGCCAGGTACTCGGCATTGAAAATATCGCCGTCCCTGGCCTCCACCACGATACGTACCGAATCGGCCAGACCCCGCAACTCGCTGCGGTTGTCGAGAAAATTCCTGATGTACTCCTGCCCGTGCGGCAGCATTTTTTCGTAGCTGGCGGCGATCTTCAGATCGCGCAGTTGCAGTCCGAGAAACAGGGTCAACAGCACGCAACTGGCGATTATCAGCACGCGGCTATTGAAGATCAGCTGCTCGAGCAAACTGCCGGAGCGGCCATCGAAGTCCTTGAGGTCTTCGATCACAGCCATTTTCGTGGCGTCAGTGACGGTAGCCATAGCCTGCTCCAAGCAAGGTGGACATAGGATCGGAGGTGCTATCGACTACGGCACTCGATTCCCTGGCCTTGATGGCCGCCAGCGCCATCGTTTCGCGCTGCACACCGCTGGCGCCCACCAAGGTCAGGTTGCCATCCACCCCGGCCACCAAGCCAAACAGCGGCATCGATTGCTTGAGCTGCACCCGGCTGAAGGTCCGGCCTTCATCCATGCTCAAGTCCACCTCGCCGGCCAAATTGGTCAGTAGCAGATGCCCGCTCGGTAAAAACACCCCAGCCGTGATGCCGGCCTGGGTATCGACCGGGATACGCGCCCAATTCACGCCCTCGTCGGTGGAACGAAACACACTGCCGCGCATGCCGAAAGCGATCAGGCTCTTACCGTTACTGGTCGCACCGAACAGCGTTCCGGCATAGTCGGTGGGGATGGCGGCGAATGACGCCTGATCGTGGCCCATGCGCCAAACCATGCCCTGCTCGCCGGTTATGTAGAGCGCCCGCGCGTCGGCACTGAGCGAATAGAAATGCAGCTCGTTGGGATTGTCGACCCGGTGTAGCCAGGGTTCCCAGGTCTTGCCCCCGTCGACCGTTTTAAGAATCCGGTTGAACAGCCCCACCACAAATCCGACCTGTTCATCGATGAAATGCACCGCCATCAGCGGCTGCGTACCGCCATAGCCAATCAAGCTCTGCTCGCGCTCGATATACAGCTGCGCGTTCTCCAGCGCACCACCGCGCGCGTTGTCCGTGTAGTAATCGAGGATCAGCCTGGATGCCTGCTGCCCATCCAGTTGCAACTCCCAGTTGAAGCCGCCGTCCTCGCTATGCAAAACCACCCCGCCATGACCCACGGCCCAGCCGTGTTGCGCGCTGGGAAAACTCACTGCCACCAGATCACTGCTGACAGGCACCCGTGCCTGCAGCCAGCTATGGCCAGCGTCTTGGGAAAGGGCAATGTGCCCACGCTGCCCCACCGCTACCCTACGCTCGCCAGCCATGGCAACGGCTATCAGCGGGCTCATGAGCAATTTCTCGCTCATTGCCGCAGCAACCCGCGTCGGATCTTCAAACGCCTGAACATAGCCACAGGTCATCAGCCAGATACTCAGCAAGAAGGCCCTGCAATCAGAAATAGCAAAGACTCGCATCGAAACTCTCCATCCGCTGCCCATACACCTCACCCCATCAGCATGTGGCGCGGCAAAAAACTCCGCCACGCCACTGCACGGGCCTTAGCGAATACCGCCGCCAGTCAGCGCCGAGGCTGAGAAGGTATTGGTCGGCACCGGATCGGCGGTATACCAGCCGGTTTTACCGGTGGAATAGGCCTGACGGGTGTAGGCGCCACTGGCCAGGTCATACACGGCGAACTGGCCGCTGATATGACCGGCCGACTCGTAGAACGGGAAGGATTCCGACTGCACCACACGGTAGACCTTGCCGGTGCTGTCATAGGAGTCGGCCATGCCCACGCCCAGGTAATCCTCATCCCAGTACAGTGTGCGAGTCGGGTAGATGTGACGCTTGCCGGGCTTCAGCTTGGCGTCGACCACCCAGACCCGATGCAACTCCCAGCGCACGCAATCCGGATTGATGAAGTTCGCCGTAAACACTACATCCTTGCCGCACTTGCTCTGATCCTGGATCTTGAACATGTTGTAGGGGATGTACATTTCCTTCTTGCCGACCAGGCTGAAGTCATAGCGGTCGAACGCGCCGTAGAACACCGAGGAATCATCCACCGTGCCGATACCCGCACCGGTCGGCGATGGCGTGTCGTAGCCTACGTCCGGCGATAGTTTCACCCGACGCTGCCCCGCTACATAAACCCAGGCACGTCGCGGGTTGGTGAGCATGTTGATGCCATCGTGCAGCACCAGCTTTTCCCCCGCCTTGCGCGCCGGTGCGTTGTAGTCCGCCCGGTACATCTCATTGAGTTCGTCACCGACCAGCTTCTCGTTCTGCTTGTCGATCCACAGCGGATATTGGTTCCACTGTTTCCAACCCGCGGTGTTGATCACGGTACCGTTGGCATCGACCACCGTGGTCATCAGATCGTCGGCACGAAACGCAGCCTGCTCGAACTTGAAGATGCGGTTCCACATCACTTCCTGGCCGTTCTTCGGTATCGGGAACGGCGCGCCGGCCCAGCAGTTGCTGACGGACAAGCCTTCCGGGGTCAATTGGCACTCGGTGGCGTTTTTCTTGCTGTTTTCCTGGTAGAAGTCCGGATAGCGCGCGGTACGATGCGTTGGATAGACATCAATACGGAAATTCGGGTACTTGGCGAACAGCGCCTTGGTGCCCTCGGTCAGTTTGTCCGCGTGCTCGGCCATGTTGGCGGAGGTAATGGTCAGCACCACTGGCTCGTCGGCAAACGGGTCGGGCCGAATACCCGGCTTGCTCGAGTCATAGTTGGCCGGTGGCTGAATACCGCCACTGTAAGCGGGGATGGTACCTTCCGCATTGCCGGCGATCTCGGCGCCCCAAGGGGTCAGGGTAGTGCCCAGTTGCTTGGCATCTTCAGGGGACACGGCGGCCAGCAGCGAACCGCTGACGACCATACCGATGACTGCAGAGAGCAGTTTGATTGTGCGCTGCATCTTGTTCACCTCTTTTATTGTTGTCATCAGAAGGTGGTCTTCAGCGTCAGGGACAACCAGCCACGGTCATTCAGCGTGCCACTGCCATTGAAACCGATGATCTGATCGGTGCCTGGCGCCTGGACGTAGTCGCCGAAATAGTCGTTGTAGGCCAGGTTGACCTTGTACTGCGAGTGAATGTCGAGTCCCACGCCGACGCTCCAGGCTCCGGCGTTCTCGGCCGCGCCCAAGGGTGCCGGCGAATTGCCCTTGAGGCCCATACCGAAGTTCAGCGGCAGGGTCATGTCGATGCCCGGGAAGACCTGATACCAGGTCGGGGTGAAGGCGACGTTCATGCCCCACGCCTCATCGCTCACACAGCCACCCTTCTTGCCCAGGGTGCAGCCATGATCCTCATGCTGGGCCTCGAACTGGGCCTTGGTCGCACGGCTGACCTTGTCCAGGCGCGTGTAGGTCAGTTCGGCTTGCAGCGGTGCCGCGTCGAACAGCGGGGTCTGGCCGATATAGGCAATCATGTTGACCAAGGCGTGCCAGGTGTCGCCACGCGCGTTACCGGCCAGGGCGGTGTCCTCACGCCGTGACAGTTCGGCACCGACCGAGACCGAACCGACCAGGCGGTTGTAGCTCAATCCGTAGAGTTTCACGTCCTCGGCATAGTCGTTGAAGAGCACCCCGGTGACCGGATCGAACACCAGATTGGGCATGCGGTCATCGAACTTGCGGTAGTACAGACCTACGCTGCCGCCCAGGATATCG
>Ga0209343_10007175_pt1 | contig 13209 bp, 13 predicted proteins | sample RifCSPlowO2_02_FD_184026 | JGI IMG/M metagenome (GOLD analysis project Ga0209343, IMG submission 184026) | Groundwater microbial communities from Rifle, Colorado - Rifle CSP2_plank lowO2_0.2 (SPAdes) (version 2) | ecosystem: Environmental > Aquatic > Deep subsurface > Groundwater | place... | reverse complement strand
GCGGGAGGGGTGGCGCGCAGCTTCCAGTGCTCGCGCGGCAGTTTCAGGGGTTGTTCCGCTTCGATGCGATTGTTCCCGTCGAGGGAATTCGGGAATACGATGTTCTCCTTGCCGTCGGTGCCGCGCTGCAACAGGGTCAGGTAGCCGCTGCGCGCGCTACGGACGCTCACCGCCATGTCGAGGTCGCCTACCGCGACCGTTTCCGGGGCGACACTCAAATTGACCGCCCATTCCGCCGAGGCGGCATCTTCCAGCGCGGCCAGCCGCCCTTCCATCTGCGGCTGCCCGTCTTGATTCGAAGAGACCGCCCCGAACAGCACAATCAGTCCCACCAGTAATGGGGTTTGCAGTTTCATGATGTTAGCTCCTCCTGGTTTGTTAAGATCATCGGTTATCAATTCACTATTGGCAAATTCGAAAAAACGAATCCGCACCATTTGCCGCCAAAACCCCGTAGGATGGGTGAAGCGCAGCGCAACCCATCATCCAGCGCTCGGTGCCGTGAAACTCAGTACCGTGGCCGATTTATTTTTAAAATCAATTCGACTCCGGTGCCTTTGCAAGCCGTGCCTTTGCAAGCCACGGGTCAACCAAAACCAACCCGCTTATTTTACGAAAATCCTTAGTGTTACGGGTTGCCAGGACCAAGCCATTTCGGAGCGCGATGGCCGCTATCTGCGCATCCTCGGTAGAGATTGGCATGCCTACCTTATTACGGGTGGCAACCAATGCGGCATACTCATGCGCGGCCAACTCATCAAACGGCAAGCACCGCCCGATAAAATCCTGATCGAACATCTGCTCCAACGCATCGGCAATTGCATCTCTGCGCTTGCCTCCCGGCAACAAAGCCACACCCAGCAACAATTCGGCTTGAGTGATGGCACTGGTATAAAACTCGGCGCCCTCTTGTTGCGCAAACCAATCAAGCACCACCGAAGAGGGCTGTGAGCGCATCAACTCGGACAGCACATTGGTGTCCAGCAACACGCCCCGCATGATCAGCCCTCCATCGAAGGCGGCGTTCTTGCCACCTGACGCTCAGGAACAGGCAAAACATCCAACTCCAGAGCGGCAAAATGCTTTTGAATACGTTGCGCGAATGCGGGCTGGTTTCTCTTCGGCAAAACCGCACGCAACAGAATCTCGCGCACCTCCTGCTCCATGGAACAACCGTGCTGCGCTGCCTGCAAACGCAAACGGTTCTTGACCTCATCATCAATATTTCTAATCGTAAGTGCCGCCATGTTAGCCCCCAAAAGTGATTGCAGTGCCATCATTGTAATCAGTCATCTACGGAACAGCAACACCTGGCTTTGGTTTGATTCACGTAGGATGGGTGGAGCGAAGCGCAACCCATCATTTGTTACATTAATGGTGATGGGTTGCGCTGCGCTCCACCCATCCTACGCTGGCTCCACCCATCCTACGCTGGCTCCACCCATCCTACGCTGGCTTCACCCATCCTACGCTGGCTACGTTACGGAAGCGTCCTGTCCAAGCGGAAACCGGTGAAGTTGAACCGGCTCGCCGCCTCGTGGCTGTAGCGGACAGCCGCACGCGCGCCCTGCGGATTGCCGCCCCAAGTACGTAGGATGGGTGAAGCGCAGCGCAACCCATCATCCTGTCAGCGCAACCCATCATCCATCATCCATCATCACACCCGTTCCCCGTAGCCATGCCCGGCATCAAGCCCACCGCCCGCCCAATCCGGCGGATAAACACCTTCTTTCACATACCGGTGAAAGGTCGAATACGGCCATTCATTTACACTGTTTACATGGCCGTGCTTGACCGGGTTGTAATGGATGTAATCCACATGGCGGCGCAGATCATCCTCATTTCGCAAGGTGTGTTCCCAATAGCGTCGTTGCCATAACCCGCGCTCACCTTTCGCGACACGGCTCGCCGAGCGGCGCTCTCCCTTGGGCAAGCCACGCGAGAAGGCCGCCTTGATCTTCTTCCAGCGCGTCGGGTAATCAGCATCGCCTGCGGGCAATGTCCACACGCAATGCAGATGTTCCGGCAATACCACCATGGCAATCAGGTCAAAGGGTAATTCGCATTTCACGCCCGACACTGCGAGCCGGAATAACTCGATGTTGTTCGTCAATAGACGCCCCGACCGCTCCGCCACGGCGACCGTGAAGAAGTAGCTCCCACCAGAGATGAAGTTACGCCGGTAGTCGGTCATGGTGCGTCGCATGCTCCAATTTTTTCGATCTGTTGATGGGTTGCGCTTCGCTTCACCCATCCTACGTACTTCGTTCTTGGTGCCCATATCCTGGCATTCACAATAAGACCAGAGCGGTTATTGTTATGCGGCAGAAGCCCTGCGCAACCACTCGAAAATAACAATAGCCAGCAAAAGAAACAACCCGAGTCCAAGCAAAATAGTCATTCCGCGCGCCCTCTCTGAGGTTCGTGCAAAACTCACTCCGGTGGCAATTTCAGGGACACATTTCCAGCAGGGAATCAAGATGAGCCCGAAGGCCATTATGGTTGCAAATCTACCCAAGCCGGAGGTGGCAATAACTATAAAGGCGGTTACACCACTTAACAGCTTGACTACGCCCATAGCTCTAACTCTGGTAGATGAAACATCTTTCACTGGCTTGCTCTTGGGTTGCTTTTTCAGAATTTTTTTAAATAGCTCCATGATTCCTTCTATTTGCGATATCACTCAATTTCGCCTTTCCAAGAGAGGGCTCCGCCACGGCGACCGTGAAGAAGCTCAGTTGATGGGTTGCGCTTCGCTTCACCCATCCTACGCACTTTACGGCGTAACCAAGCATCATAAAAAAACACACGTAGGATGGGTGAAGCGAAGCGCAACCCATCATCATGCCTGCGTCCTACAGCCCGCGAACCGCCAGTGCTTTGAGGTCGTCCGGCAGCGGGTAGTCGGGATGCTTCCGGCGAAACTCGCGCATCTGCTCCTTGGCGCTGGACGATTTGCCCGATTTTTGCAGGGTGCGAATTTCATCCAGCCAGGCTTTCGGTTGCTTTTCTTCGGGCGATACGCTTCCCTTGGTCATCCCTTTGCGGGATTCATCGGGGAAGCCACCGGACGCTTGTGCCGTGGCGGCATCGTTTTCTTCATGTTGCGAGGCCGATTCAGTGGCTTCCGCATTCCTGCCGCCCGCCTGTAATTCGTGAGAGCGATTCGCCGGCTCAACTTCGGCAATCCGGACACGGGGCGGGAGCGATTGGTCGGCGGCTGTCATCTCCTGTTGGGCGACAACGATAGTCTGCGAATCCGGTGCGGAGCGCAGCAACACAACAGCCGTAACGGTCAACACGACCGAGGCGGCCAACCCGGCGGGCATCCACCAGCCACGCGACCATCCTGCGGGTGAAACTATTGGCGGTGCTGAAGTAGTTCCGGGCCGATTCAGGCCGTTGCGTATTGCGGCAGCATGTTCCCCGGCCACGGCAAGCACGCGCTCTTTCAAGCGGGCGCCCGGCGCAGCTTCCGGCATCTCCCGGTACAGCCGGGAAAGCTCTTGGTCTTCCGGCCATTGCGTCATCGCGGTATCACCATTTTCATTCCGAGTTTGTTCCGCGTAGCGTGCGCTATGCACCCGCTCAAGGATTGGCGAGCGCTTTCCGCCACTCCTCGTTGGTCAGGCGCGCGCCCATATCCTGCTTGAATTCGTGGTGTCTGAACCATGCGCCCCGCGCCTTGTTGATCTCCTGTATTTCGGGCAAGCCAAGCGCCTCTTCGACCACCAGTTTGTCCAACGGATTGGTTTGCACGTCCACCACAATCGGCTGATCCTTGCCATGGGTCAGCGCCAGCAGCGCGGTGTCCAGCTCGTTCAGATAGGCATCCTCTTCGTCGCTTGGCGGCGCATCGCCTTTTGCCTGCGCCATGCTGGCAAGATGCCGGGTGATCTCGGCAAATTTTGTCCATGTTTCCTCTTTTGAATGGCTGGCATGAAGTTCGGCCAGCCTGGTCAATGACGCATAAAAGCCCGCCGTGCCGAGCAGCAAAGCGCCCTTGCGCGGTGCGGGCTGATTCATGGAGAGGCTTTTGCTGGCCGGGGTCATCGGCTGCTTGGTATACAGCGCGTTGATGCTCTGCTGCCAGGTCCAGAACCCCAGCATGCCGTTCAATTGGCGCAAGCCCGCATCCGGCGCTTCGGCGAACACCTCGCGCATGAAAGCCCCCTGTGCGCCACCCAGCCCTTTGCCGGATTGCAGTGCCGATTTTGCCTTTTCAACCACGGCGGCATACCCCTCGAACAAATCATCGCCACGGCTCCGAACGAGCGATTTTGCCTGCACCGAACCCTGCCATGCCATGATTTCATAGGCGCTGACATAGCCCTTGACGAGCTTGCCCTCGATCATGCTCGCGGTCCACGGGTTGATGCACTGGAGCGTTCCGCACGGGTTGTTGAATTTTTGCGTATTGGGATAGAGCACCGTTTGCACCGCTACGCCATTCGCGCTTTGCGTGCCCGGCAGCAGCCTCCACCCCAGGGCAACCTCGGCGATTTTTTCATCCTTGCCCAGCTTGGAAACATCTACCGGCAAGTCGATAATCTGCGGTAGCCGCCCCTGTTTGCGGGCATAGGCCAGCCACTCCTTGGCTTTTAACGGGGTCGCGCTAAAATTGCGTGTAGCAACCTCGATGTCCTTCACCCCCAAGTCTCCCGACTCCCCATACTCCCATGTCAACGCGGACTGGATTTTGTCGTAATGCTTGAGCAACTCTGCATCCCTTGCGATCAGCCGGGACAGGTAAACCGCAACCTGGCTCAACTGTTTGGCCTTGGCCTCGCCGATTCCGGTTGCCTTGCTGGGAACGACAAAGAAATTGACCGTGCTGGCATAGCGATAAGCCACGAAATAACGCTGCATATCCTCGGACTGGGTGTAACGTCCACGCTGCTTGAATTGGGAATAATCAAGCGTGACGCCCCACAGGGGGGATTCCGCCAGACCAGCGGCCTGCTCGACTTGCTGCCACTCCTTGCGCAGGACTTCAGGAGCCGTCTCGGGTAAAGCACCCGCCAGCATCGCCTGCAACAGTGTCACATAATCGCGCGCCAAGGCCTCCGCTTCCCCGTCCTTGGCGGAAACCAGCCCGGCCTGCAAACCCGACACCAGCGCCTTGAATTCCGGGATCACCGCTTGTTGCTCCGCCCGGATATTCTGGTGCTGGCGGATCAGCCCGTAGGAAACCAGCAACAGGTCGGGAGTAATCAGGTTGGGCTTGGCCTCCTCCCGATTTTTTTGATACACCTCAAAAATCCCCGTATTGACGGGGGACGCCACGTCGGCCCAAACGCCCCCGCAAAGCGAAAGCGAAAGCCCTCCCGCCAAAACACGCGACAAAAATCCGAATCGAGCCATGAAGATTATCCCCTGATATTTGGTTGATGGTTTTTGGCCGGGAGGCTATGGGCGCTGATCAATCGACAATCTTGATGGTGAGCGAGGCAGAACCATTGCCGCGTTCCGGCTTGGTGTCGCGCACGCGGATGCTCTTGCTGAACTCCTCTTCCAGATCCTTGGTGCTGGTCTTGTCATAATCACCGGCAGACTGCATATTGACAGAGTTCAAATTGATCTTCTCCTTGCTCGCGATGAACATCAGGTGCTCGCTACCGGCCTCATCGCCAAAAAATTCCACATCCTTGGGCAGGGTATAGGACTTGCCTGCCTTGAACAGATTGTTCCTGACTTTTTTGTTCGGTAGCAGCAACACAGACTCGCCGGTTTTCGGGTCAAGGTTATAGACATACAAATAGTAATCCTTGTCACCCTTGACCTTGAACTGGATCGGCTCATTCACCTTGAACTGTTTTTTCAGCGCCGTCACACTGAGCTGCACGGCATTTCCCGCGCTCTCTTGCGACTCCCGGACGCGGATATTTTTTGTATCCTCTCCTGCAAACGCACCCGGTGCCTGAACAAACAGGCAAGACAGACCAACGGCAAACGCGACTTTCTTGAACGAGGACATGCTATATCTCCTTTTAGGGTTAAATTAAAAAATACTGCAACATGTTAAACGAACCACCAAGCAAGACGGGGTTAATGCCATCGCTTGCGCCATCTTTCAAGCCGGATGCTACGCTGGCGGGCGATTATAGACTCCCATCGCGCAAAAGTGGAAGGCTTGCCCCGTATTGGGAAGTTGCTTGAACCCAAATAATCCATTGAAAAATTCAACCCACCTCCCCCTTTTTCAAAGGGGGATTGAGGGGGATTTTTGCATACACGCAAAGTTCAAATCCCCCCTAGCCCCCCTTTTGAAAAAAGGGGGGAATGCGCCGTCATCACACGAATCGCATCTAATGAATTACCTGGCTTGAAAGCCCCTCTTCACGGCGCAGCCGGTTTCGGATAGGTTCTCACCCCCAGCGCCTGCCAGGCGAACCGTCCGCCCTGCTCGGACAACAACCTCTCCAATCCACGAATCTGCGGGCTATCTATCCCCGCGAGGTCTTTTATTTTATTCACGCCATACCAGTTCGCCGGTGCTTTGGGAAATGCCAGCACCACAACCTGATCCATTCCGAAAGGCGGAGTTACCTCGATCATTTCATGCTCCGGCAAGCTGAGCATCTGCCTGTCCGGGTGCTGGATCGATTGCTTGTCATTTTGCGGATAAAGCACGGCGACATAGCCCTCCGGGTTGATATTGAGGATCACCAGCGATGCCGCTTGGGAAGAGCGCACATTGAATACAAACTTTTCGCCCGCAACGAAGGTGTTGCCACGGGTTGCGGGGTTGGTTTCAACATTCACCTGAAAATCGGGCTTGGCCTGCGCGACCAGCCCGCGCCACCAAACCTCTGCGGCGAGCCTGCGCGCCAGCAATTCGTTCGCTTCGGGAAGCTCGATGATCGTATCGCCCGAACCGGCACGCAACTCGATTCCTTTCCCGGATGAAGCCACCTCCAGCATCGCCTGGTCGGAGGCATTCACCAACTTGATGCCCCTGATACCTTCCAGCGTACTCTTGAGATACGACAACGACGGGGCCAATCGCACCGCCACCTGCGTTACGGGCTTCGCCGGCGGGTTTCCCCCGCTGGGTATCCCTTTGCCAAACACCGGCGCCAAAGCGCTTTGCATCCGGTCATCGGCCATGCTCGGCAAACGTTGCGGCGTATGCCCGTAATTGCGCGATTCCATGAACTGCATGGAGGCTTGGTGCAGCTCGATGTAATTCAGCTTGCCATCGCCATCCACGTCTGCCGCCACCTCGCCGGACAATACACGCAGCACCGCGTCCGTCAACGCGCCATGCGGCTTTCCGTCCAGCGTGGGCAAGGAGATCAAATCGCTGGTCTGAATATCCCGCGCCGGTTCGCGGTCGCTGGCGGCGGAAAGAAACACCAGTTGCCGGTAAGGATAAGATTCCGCCGCCGGTTCCTTGCTGACCGCAACAGGCCCGGAAGATGATGCCATCATCGAATCCGTATCCAGGCTTATGGGTACATAGCGAAAATTCTGTGCCCCCACCTTGTTGATGGAGCGCACCATGTTGCCGGAAAAGCACGAATCCGACATCACTAAGACCTTGCGGTCTTTTTCCAGCGACGTGAACACCGGGCGCAAATGCGTCCGCCCGATAATCAGCGCATCGCCCAACCGGTTCGCTTTCGCCAATTCGCGCAGCTTTTTGGCTTCCGGAAAATCCACCGGCACAAACGCCCCGGAAGAGTACGGCAAGGGCAAATTGGCACTGGTATCCAGCGCGCTGGTGCCATGCCCCGAAAAATACACGAACACAAAATCGCCCGGCGCGCTGCGCTGCTGCAACGCCCCCAATTCGCGCAGGATATTGGCATGCGTCGCCTCCCCGTCCACCATCGTGCGGATATCCTGCGGCGCAAACCCCCAGCGCCCGACCAGCACATCGCGCAACGCCTGCACATCGTTCACCGCACCCTCCAAGGGCTTGACGTTGCGGTAATCGTTGATGCCAATCAACAGCGCGATGGGCTTGGCCAGCACCGCAGGCGCATGAACGGACAATCCCAACATCAAACCAAAACATAGCCATGTTGCGCCAACCTTAAAACGAACCATCGCAATCATTCTGCCCTCCATTCAATTAGCACCGTAGCACCGTAGGATGGGTGGAGCGAAGCGCAACCCATCCTACGCGGGCTCATTAATTTTGCTCCCCTCTCCCACTTGTGGGGTGGGGTGGGGGTGAGTCGAAAAATAATGTGTACCCGTTCGGACACGTAGTAATCCAGCCCCTTGTGGGTGATCTTGCCGCTCTTGCCGATTTCCACCTTGCCGCTCAGCCCTTCCACCACCGCCTTGGTAAACGCACCATTACCCCATTTCGGGTCTTCCTGCGAAAGCTGCCGCCCGGTGGAGGAAGAGAATACGATCCATCAGGTACGAACCTCATCAATCGCGAACGATGCGGTTCCTTCGTCACCGCATCCTACCGTGCTTGATTAAGATGTAGGATGGGTGAAGCGTAGCGTAACCCATCACCAGATAAAGATCATCAATTGATGGGTTTCACCCATCCTACGCGGGCTGGAATACAAACTCGTCCAATCTGGAACGCTTTGCGTCCAAATTAGAGTATTTAATAAAAAACAATTCGACTCCGGTACCTTGTACCTTCGACTCATCACACCTCCATCATTTACTTAAAAATTCGTAACTACTCAGGTCGAAGCGATATGCTCAAAACATCCACAAACACAGTCCCCTCTCCCCTTGTGGGAGAGGGTTAGGGAGAGGGGTGTGGCATGGCAACCAGTTTATTGCAGCACCCACACCCACACCCCCAGCCCCTCCCCCGCCTGCGGGGGAGGGGGGTAAAACCGCTGCACCTGAGTAGTTATAAAAATTCTCGTATGGTTATCAGGCAATGTTGTAAATGGTGTGCAAAAAAGTCTGCCCACCTACCTGACTTTGCATGGCCTTCATTGGCTACATCTTGATTGCAATTGCGAGTTAAATGCCCCCGGCACGACCAGTTTTTTACCGAATCAAATTAGAGTTGCAACAATTATATTCACAAGATCAATTATCTAAATTTGGCCCCAAATAGCGGCTGTATGGCGAACATTCCGAATTGTGGTACCCAGTGCCCGACAGAGCCGTAGTCACCATCCCAGTTCGATCTATTCTCAAGTGTGGCTTGCACATGATCGACATACGAGTCAATGTACTCCGGCCTTGGCGCTACTGAATACATCTCCCACAGCCCCCAGGATCGACTAAAGTTTAGGCCGTATTCGTGTGCAGTCTTAGGGTCTGTAATCGGCTTTGGAAGACGTGAGGGGGGCATGAATGATATCACCCACTTGTTAAATTCCTCTCGCCCCATAATCTTTGAAGCTAACCATGCCCAGTTGGTGCAGATGGCCATAAAGCCCCCCTGCTCAATACTTGAATCACATACCTGTTTTAATCCTAAGAAGCGGGATTTGGCTAATTCTTTTATTTGTTTGACCTTCGTTTTGTCGCCACGGAACTCGTAAAAATCAAACAGGTTTATGATAGCCCATGAAGCGCTTTCATACTCCGGACTCAGTGGATCCGGTACGGTATGTGTATAGTGTGCCAACAAAGTGGATGCGACAAAGTCCCCCATTGGAAGTAGCTTACCATCTCGATAATGACGCTCGTGCTCAAGTGCAAGCCTGAGAAACCACGCACGGCCATAGGGCAATTCAAAGGCAGGGTTCGACTGCAAAAATCTAAGTTCTTCATCTAAGAGCTTTATCTGAAGAATGTCTTTAATGAGTGACTCGTAACGACCATCACCGGTCATCGCTGTGTAAGCAACTAGCGCCCATATCCCGTGAACAGATGAGTGCCAATCGATGCACCCGTGAAACGCTGGATGATTCGTGTCTTTACGTTGAACGCAACGCGCCGCTGGCTCAGACAGCGCCAGAGCTATTTTCTCCTTGCTCTGCAAGAGAGGAAGCAATTTCGGCGAAATCTGATCTGCTTGTGTAGCGTCGGCTGCAAAAATTAAAGCGCATCCAGCAAGCATTACATGGGCAAATAATGAACCAAAGCGCATATCATTTCCTCAACTCAAATCATGCGTTTCTACTACGCATCGGGCGCGTTGTCGCCCCATTGTGCAAACAAGGCACGGCCAAATACTTTATGTCGCAGGTGGCACACCCCTGCCCGCTCATTACAAGCGACCCGACATGTGACCACCCATGCTGGTTACCCGCCAGCTGCCATTAGTCCATACGAAGTCAAAGGTTCTCTGGTCAACCCCCGTATCCTTGCGCCCCATCCGATTGCCAGGAACCGGAACATACCTGTATTCCACATGACCCCGTTTACGGCCTGAATCTATCTCCTCCAAACGCCAGCGTATGACAGCATCCAAAGTGAAAGTGCCTACCCATTCAGAACGTGTATTGTAGTAATCAGCCACCATATTCCGCATCTGCTCGAAGGGTATGTCATTCGGGTTGACCTTTTTATTTCGCTCCCCCTGCTCGTAGCGCTTGCGCTCCTCTGCCTGCTGCTTGCGGCCTTGCGCTTGTGCCCTCAGTTCTTCGTCACCTCCACTGAGCGGGTTGTCCTGAGCGTAGCTCGAAAGAAAGCGCTCCCATGCGGTGATCTGTAAATCCGGCTCGGCGTTCAGCGACACAATTTTGTCAAAATCGGCTTGCATGCCCGCTTGCCACTTATCCCATTGGCCTCGCGTTTCTTGCTGCTTCTTGATGTCCTCCAGCGATAAGCCTCCACCAACCGGAGCGAGCATCGGCACCAGGCTCGCCACCTGCGTGTTGCCTCCGCTCGCCGCGCACCCGCCAAAGCAAAAATCTCCCTCAATGCTGCCTTCCATCCACGGCTCTTGTTTGCCTTGTGAGGCAGCCTTGACCTCGGTGACGACACGTTTGAGGGTTAATTCAATCTGTATATTACTGTCCATCTGCGCGAGCAGTTTGCTGGTGTATAAGCCGTTGCGACCATTCCCATCTGCCGCCACGCTGCCCGGTTTGGTGGCATACGAAATCAGCGTACCGGAGGGGGCGCTGATGCGTGCCAATCCACGATCTGCCGAGCGGAAGCTGCGTGATGCGTAGGGGTTGTTGCGGCATGCATCGAGAAAAACCAGGTTGAGACGGGTTCTGGCATCGTCCAGCACATCCATGATCTGATTCACCCCGAGACTTTGGTTGGGCACATCTTCCTCGGAGTTGATGTCGGCATCTACAGCGGGCAGGTAGTTGATACCCTTGATCTGGAGCCCATGCCCGGCGTAGAACACCAAAGCGACCGCGCCCGGCGAGAGTTTGCTGCGGAATTCCCGGAGTGCGCCACCGATTTGTTTGGTTTGCAGGTTGTTGCGCTCGACAACATCAAAGCCCAATTTACGCAGTTTAATGGCGATGTCTTTGGCATCATTCACCGGGTTTTTGAGTGGCGAGTTGGCGTATGCACCGTTGCCGATCACCAGCGCGATGCGCTTGTCGCTCACAGCATTATTTACTTGGGTGACGGCGAGGTTGCGGTCTTCCTTAGCGTGCGCATGAAGTGAGATGAATGCCAGCGCCAGCAGGGTCAGTTTTAATACGTTCACTTCATTGCTCTCCTGTAGCTTTGTGTCACAAAGTATCCCGCACCTGTTATTACAATTTTATTTTAGGCCAACAATAATTCTGTAGGGTGCGTTCCACGCACCAATGATGACGGTGCGTGGAGCGCACCCTGCAGGGCATCCGTCATTATTAACCGTACAACCTTTCGTTATCGCGCTGTTTTTCTAGCTTGCGTAATACATTGTTGCGTATATTGACCAACAGGCGATTGGCTGCATGATTATGAAGGGCTAGCGGGATCAAGTAAGCCTGCACATTTTCTTCAGAAAAACAAACATTCTCACCGCGCAGCAAAAGCGCGGTATCACCGCATTTCGTCGCGCCCTTGGCAGGAATTTTTGCCCCGATGGCGGTGCAAACATCGCTCGCGACAAACCACGGCCTGCCACGCTCGTCAAAATCATAGCGGATCTTGTACTCGCTTCCATCGGTATGAATAATCTCTCCATCCCAGACTGGCTCGGCAAACCGTGAAATAAGCCCGGTAATCCAGGGGACGCCATCGATTATCGCCACTGATGTGGCCATTATCGTGCCTGTAATGAGAAATACCACCCCTACCGGAAAGGCAAAGAATCCCAAACCGGAATCCGAGAACCACCCGAACAATAGCAAGAACACGCTTATGGCCAGCAGCACATAGGCTGTTTTTAAACGCACTTCATTCTTGTCGCTCATTTCACACCCATCATCTTAAGATAAATTCACGCACTGTACCGTCAATAATCAGTGCCATACGGTAAGGTGCGCTGCGCGCACCATGGTGCTATGGAATGCGCCCTGCGCCCGCACATTGAAGAAGACTTCGACTTGCCGTTTACTCTCCCTTGCGATGCACCAAACATACGTTATTTCCCCACCACCGCAATCGGGAAATCCGTTATCCCGCCGGGCGCGATGCTGACCGGCGACTGCTGCCCCTTGGTCAATTCCTTCACACGCTCGGTCACGTAATAATCCAGCCCTTTGTGGGTGACTTTCCCGCTCTTGCCGATTTCCGCCTTGCCGCTCAGCCCTTCCACCACCGCCTTGGTAAACGCGCCATTACCCCATTTCGGGTCTTCCTGCGAAAGCTGCCGTCCGGTGGATGAAGAGAACACGATCACGCCGTTTTCCGCCGAGGCTAGTTCATTGACAAAGGCATCAGTGCTACCGCCTATCGCGCGTGTTTTTCCAGATCCAAGCGCATTGCCGGCATGGCAGGTATCCACAAAGAACACCGCCTTGCCTGCCAAAGTGTTGAGGGTATCCTTGATGTCGGTCTGTGCGACACCGGTACTCATCAGTTTGTCGGGGTTGGCGTTGTGCGGCAGAAAGAAGTATTTGCCGGTGTTATCGTTCATACCGTGCCCGGCGATGAACATCACCCCAACATCGCGCGAGGTGACTTGGCTCTTGAGCCATTCCAAACCTTCAATGACGCTCTCCTTGCTGGCCTTGTCGTCGGTGAGCAGGTGTACGGTCACCTTGCCGTATAGCTTGCCATCCTGCTTCTGGAACACGGCGGCAAAATCCGTAGCATCCTTGGCCGCCAGCCCCAGGTTGTAGTCCGGGTTCTTGTATTTCGATACGCCCACTGCCAGCACATACAGCTTGGGCTTGAAGCGTTTATCTTCTTCCACAGGTGCAGCTT
>Ga0209343_10007174_pt1 | contig 13210 bp, 7 predicted proteins | sample RifCSPlowO2_02_FD_184026 | JGI IMG/M metagenome (GOLD analysis project Ga0209343, IMG submission 184026) | Groundwater microbial communities from Rifle, Colorado - Rifle CSP2_plank lowO2_0.2 (SPAdes) (version 2) | ecosystem: Environmental > Aquatic > Deep subsurface > Groundwater | place: Rifle... | reverse complement strand
CGGAGGCGGAGCCAATGGGGATATTGGCGCCAATAGCCGCGGCAATCGGTTCTTTGATTATAAAAGCGGCTTTTGCTCCGGCGGCGAGACAAGCGTCAATCACGGCACGGCGTTCCGTCGCCGTAATTCCAGCCGGTACCGCCACCATAACTTCTGGCCTAAAAAAACGAATTCCGCCCAAGGCCTTATTGATAAAATACCGCAGCATCGCTTCGGTCGTGCGATAGTCAGCAATGACTCCTTCCTTGAGTGGTCTTAGGGCGACAATAGTATCCGGGGTGCGGCCAAGCATTTCTTTGGCTTCATTGCCCACGGCCAAAATACGCTTATCCACCACAGAAGTCGCCACCACCGACGGCTCATTGATAACAATGCCGCGCTTTGGCACGTGCACTAGCGTGTTCGTTGTGCCAAGATCAATGGCTATTTTTTTGACAAACATGGCCATAATTTATGGAATTTAACTAAGTCAAAACAGCTCTGCAACGTTAACTGAAAAATCGTTTTTTGGCAAGAGAAGGGTTGTTTTTGCCCCGCAACGCGGGGCTTTGTTTTAATTGCTTATTAGTTTTTTGCCCCGCGAGGCGGGGCATGAGGTTTTTGTTCCTTTCTTGCTCACCCGAAGAAAGGAACCGAAAGAATGGTGCCCTCGGCGTCCGCGTCGGGTCGCTTGGACTCGCTTGGCAGAGCGGCGAGAAACTCACCAGCCCCAGTTTTGGCTATAGATATTAATCAAGATCATGCCTACATCTGTATAAAACTACTATATCCTGACAACCTCGATTGACAAAACTGGGGCTGGGTCAAACACATCGCCGCTTCATCTGCCTCGCTCGCCGGTGCTCCCACGACGCGGCGCCTATGGGAAGTTTGTGGTTTTGCTTGCCTCGCTCCTCAAATTCCAGTCCTCACCGCTCCTAAGGGGTCAAATGACATTGCTTAAACATATATAGATTGCTTACCATTGCGGTCCTAAGAATTGCGTCTCCAACCTTGTCATTTGTTAGGTTTTGCTAATCAATAGCCGGCGGCGTTTGCCCGCGCCATTTCCAAATATAGCGCAGCCAGTCTTTAAAATGAACAACCGTTAATTGCAATTCCTCGGCCGATTGCCGATGATGCAAATGAATAAATACCGCGGCTGGCGTATAGACAACTAGCCAATGTTTAAGCCAGAGGCGCCGGCAAAGGTCAGTGTCGGCGAGGTAAACAAAATACCTTTCGTCAAATACACCAACTTCCTCAATAGCTTGACGCCTCACTATCACGCAACTGGACATTAACCAATTGACCCGGCATTCGCTCCGGTGATCCCACTCTAACATTAAAAATCGTTTTAGCTCTCGCCTCCCCCATTTAGTGTATTTCAAGCGGGTGCGGCGGCAAAACGGCGTTAAAAAATTGTACCAGCGAAAGGCCGAATTTTGTATAGTTTTGTCTGGATTCAAAAGCTGGGGTCCAGCCAGACCCACGTCTGGTCTTTGCTCCATAAAATTAATCAACCGACCAAAGCTGTCAGCCAACACGGCAATATCGGCGTTCATAAAAAGTAAATATTTCCCGCGCGCCTCTCTGATGGCGGCATTGCTTCCCTTAGCGTATCCCAAATTACGCGACAAAGTGATAAGACGCACTTGAGGGAACTCCTCGCGCACCATGGCTGATGTGCCATCGTCTGATCCGTTATCAACCACCATCACTTCAAAATCTGCATTGGGAGGATGGCAATATACCCCCTTGAGGCACTGCCGCAAAAGTTTTTTGGTCTGATAACTGACAATGATAATTGAGAGAGTCATTGATTTAGTATGTAGTGTGTAGTTAGTAGTGGGTAGAGGTAAGCATCAAAAGAAGCGGGCAATGTTTTCCGGGCCGCGGGATATAGCTAGAATTGAGCGTCTTTTAACGGCCAAAGCTCCGCGCAATTTATAAACGTCTGTCCACGCCATTAACGTTTTTGGTTCAGTGAAAATCAGAATGAATAATTTCATAGTCTCATAAAAAACCGTCTGCCACCAGACAGGCGAAAATGGCGGGAAAGCAAAACTCTTAAAAATAAAAAGTAAATGATTGCGATATGATTGACGGTTGGCCGTGGCTGATCGCTCTCGACGTGAGCGCCAAGTGGCCACCCCAAATAATGCCGTATCAGCGTCCACGGCGCCGCGCAGACCGCGATAATGATATCCACGGGCCGCGGAAACGTAAACACTGCGCCAACCAAAAAGCTGCAGGCGATACGCCAAGTCAACATCTTCTTTATACGAACCAAAATTTTCGTCAAACCACTCTAGGCCATTGCTAGTCTTGGCGGCCGCCTCGTTTAAGGCCGAGCGGCGATAAAGAGCCGCCGTGGCCGGCACACCGAAAATTTCTTCATCTGCTCCAACGGGCCACGCCGCCTCGCCGCGCCCGCGCTCAACCACGCGATGAGTGCGATAAATTTTCAACCCCGCGCTGTCCATGGTATCTGTTTTAGTCAATCTTTCGTTATCTCGTTCAAGGCGCAGTAGACAGCCAGTGGCGCTCCCGACGCGAGAACGCGCTATAAAACAAGACATCAGTTTGTCCAAATAAGACGGCTCTAAAATTACATCCTGATTAAGAATAAACACATACGGCCACTCATGAGATTTTAAAAGCAGATTATGGCCGCGCGCAAACCCCACGTTTTGACTGTTTTTTTGCCAATGACCGCGATGGTGGACGAACCAATGAGAAATAATAGCTGATGTTTGATCTTCGGAATTATTGTCCAATATAAATATTTGCCAATCCTTGTATGTTTGTCGAGATAAAGAGTCAAGGCACTCCCCCAAAAAAGCTTCTCCGTTCCAAGTTAACAATTGTACGGCCACTGACATAATATTTAAATTTCCGATCTTGCTTTTTCGGTAACGTTAAAACCAAGGTAACGCCCGAACATGAGACGAGTTTGCGCTTCCGTGGCCGGCAGGGAGCCAAAGACGCCAAAAGTAATCGGCAGTAACAGCCATTGAAAAATCATCGTTAAATAAGCATGCGGCCGCGCCGAGGACGGCCGCGGCGGCAAAAGTTTTAAACTCATGAGCACAGATACAAAAATCCCAATCATTGACAACTGCAAAAGTTTTTCCAAAACAAAAGGGGCGTTTTGAAACAAGGCCTGCTGCTGCATACTCATGGGCGCGACATAAAGAGGCAAGCGGCCAATTAAAAAAATCAAAATCGGAGCGGTGGCCCACGAATACATCCCTTCGCTTAAATTCCAAATATAATAAAGTTTTTTGCGCCAAGGGATGCGCGGATTTTTAGAAAAATTCCAAAGCATGTACGGCAAGTGCTCAATACCCCAAGCCCAGCGGCGCTGCTGCTTGTATAAACTCACCAAACTCTTCAAATAACTTTTAGCCATCACCATATCCATGGAAACAGGCACATATATCGGCGTCACACTGTAATCGCCGTCGTAGCGCAAGAAACATTGTAAAAATATTCTTGAATCCTCGGTGACTATTTGCTTTTCCCAAAAGCCGACATCAACTAGCGCCTGCCAGCTCATGCTATGAGAGGAAAAAGTAAAAAGGCGCTCGGGGCGAGCGAGCTCGGTCATCAGCCAAAAAGTCGTGCCAAAGGCGGCTACGCGAGTGATGGCCGGCGCGTCCCAAATGTTGTTATTGTAAAGAACCGCCGGCTGGTAACTCGCGTGGGTGGGATTGGGGTGGCTTAAAAATTTGTAGGTCAAGCAGGCAAAATACTGTCGGTGGGCTAGGGTATCCACGTCAAACGAAGACACAATCAAATTTTGATAAGGCAGGCCGGCAGAGTCCACGTATTTTTTAAGGCGATGGCCAGACCAGTTCAGATTTGATCCCTTGCCGGGAATTTCATCCGGCAGATTCGCGGGATGCACTGTCACCACCAGGTCGTAAAAAAAATGACGATAATGGTCAGCCAAATACGACGAGATTTTGGCAAAATTTTCAGCGTCTCTCTCTTCGCCGGCCAAAATGACGATAAAACGCTTTGGGTCATAGGCCATTTGAGTTAAGCTTTTAACAGTGGCTTCTATAACGCTTAAATCTTCGCGGTAGGTAGGCAAAAAAATTAAGTGATACATATTCCGCCACGCTGGATAATCTCGCTCAAGATCAGCAAACCAATGGCGTTTGATTTCACGGTTATATAATCGCCAGGAGAGCACCGTGTAAAAAACAAAATAGCTAACGCGCCACAGCCAATAGAGATCAAATAAAATAATAAAATAAACGGCCCACAGCGGCCGCACAAATGATAGAGTGACGGCTAAAATAAAAGTAGCCCAAACGAGCATTCCCGGAATCATTTCTAAAATACGGTATTTACTTCTGTCCGTTAAGGTGAGCATAAAAATTACCTTGGCGAGAGGCGTCTGTTTTGTAATTTAACAACGAGGTAAGCAAAAATTATGGATATAAAACTTAAAATTATAAAGGCGAAAAATTTGCCGCGTGTCTGCAAAACCAAAGCGAGCGTACCCCAAACGGCGCTGACCGACCAAAAAAACAGCACGGTTTGACGAGGCGTTAATCCAATATCTAAGAGACGAAAGTGCAAATGTTGGCGGTCGGCCGCCGCGATTGATTTATGCTCCCAAAATATGCGACGGGCGATCACCCAAAAAACATCAAAAACAGGTATGGCCACGACCAGAATGGTCGCGGCAATTTTCCCGCCGGCCGCAATGGCCAAAACGCCGAGCATAAAACCGGCTAAAAGACTGCCGCCTTCCCCCAAAAATATACTGGCCGGGAACCAATTATATCGCAAAAAACCCAAAAAAGCGCCAGCCACAATGGCGGCCAGCAAAGCAGTGTCTGGCTGATGGACAATCGCGGTCAAGCTCAAGGCACTAAGTGTGATAGCGCCAATGGCGGCGATTCCGCTCGTCAGCCCATCTAATCCATCAAGCAGTTTGGTAGTATACATCATTCCCATGAGCCAGCAAAACGTCAAAATATCCGCCCCGACGTTAAAATAATAAGGCAAGTCCCGATAGCGCAAAAGTTCAATTTTCCAGCCATCCAGCCGCATAACTCCGCCCCAGGGACGGGTGATAAAATTAATGCCAATGCCGCTCGCGATAATTATTAAAACGGCCAGAATGGGAAACCAGACTGACGAACGAGGGCGCAAATGATAACGATCGTCAAGATAACCGCCTGCCATCAGCACGGCGCTTGCTAAAATAATACCGATAATAAATTTTGATTTAAGGTAGGGACCGACGATATATGATTGATTAAGCAGTAGAACGGAAAAAATAATTATCACAATCGTCAGCCAAACAGCGAGGCCTCCCAGCAGCGGAATAGGACGATCGTGCGCGCGGCGCTGCGGTTCAATCGCCGGATCGTCAACTAGGCGATGAGCAATGGCGTAGGTCCTGACCAGAGGCGTCAAAAAAAGAGCCAGCGCAGCGGCGGCCAGAAAAGAGAGAATGATAGGAAGCATGACTATTGAAATGACTAATGTCAAAATCCTAATGCCCAATCAATTATTTAATGACCAAATGACTTAATGATAAAATTGACATTAAGACATTGGAGCATTTGCGCCCAAGGCGCATCTGCCTCGGGCATGACATTTGGCATTTGAGCTTGGGCATTTGTCATTCTACCAATATTCACTATTCCTGATTCACAAAATCACAGTCGCTCTGCTTTCTTGACAGTTAACTTGCCGGCGCTCTCTAAAATAATTTGATCGCGGCGCTCCAGGCGACCCTCCAAAATTAAACGGGCAATTGGGGAATCAACCTTTTCTTGAATGACTCGCCTGAGCGGCCGAGCTCCAAACAACGGATCAAATCCCAAAGTCGCGAGTTCCTTGATAACTTCGTCGCTGACAGATATAGTAACTCCCTGCTCGGCCAAACGCTCGCCCACCTTGCGAAGCATGAGGCGGGTAATATCTAAAACATGCTCCGTTGTCAGGGGCCTGAAAACAATGATGTTGTCAAAACGGTTCAAGAACTCTGGCTGAAAATGGTGTTTCAGTTCTGACTCCATAAGCTGGCGTTCTATCTCCGGCATGGGCATGTGAGACCGCACCGCTTCCTGAATAAACGAGGTGCCGGCGTTGGAAGTGGCGATTAAAATCACATTGGTAAAATCCGTGGTCTGCCCGCGGCTGTCGGTTAAGCGCCCGTCATCCATCACCTGCAAAAACACGTTTATGACATCAACATGCGCTTTTTCTATTTCATCAAGCAACACGAGGGCAAAGGGGTTGCTTCTCACGGCTTCCGTCAAAATGCCGCGCGCCGCGCTCCCCCCTTCGGCACTGCCAATCAGGCGCGACAAACTGGCGAGTTCCTGATATTCGGTCATATCCAAGCGCACCATTTTATTTTGCTCGCCAAAGTACACGGCCGCCACAGCTTTAGCCAGTTCGGTTTTACCGACCCCGGTTGGACCAAGAAACATTAAATTGGCAATGGGACGTTTTTGATCGCGCACTTCGGCGCGCGCTCGGCGCAGAGCTTCAGCCACGGCAGTGACAGCCGTCTCCTGATCAACAATTCTCTCGTGCAGACGATCTTCCAAATGAAGCAATAGTTCGGCCTCATTTTTATTCACACGACTTAGCGGCACCCCGAGTTTCTGGCTCATAAAAAGGTCCACATCATTAACCGTCATGATAATGTCTTGCCCGCGATGTTCTTTTGTAAACAAAGCCAGCTCATCCAAAATAGACAGGGACTTTTGCGGCAAGAAACGGTCATGAATATATTTTGCCGATAACTCCACCAGCCGGGCAATAGCGTCATACGAAAAATAGACGCGATGCTTGGCCTCAATTCTCCCCACTCTAGATTCCACGATCTGAATAGTTTCATTAATGCTCGGCTCATCCAAATTCAAACGCTCAAATAAACTTGAAAGAACAGTCCTCTCTATAACCCTCTTGTAGTCATCCGGCGTGGTGGTCGCCAAACATAAAGTTCTGCGCTGCCGCAGTGTTTTGGCGAGCACGGCCGCCATGTCCACACTGCCGGCCTGACCGCTGGTAATGCCGACCGCGCCCTGAATTTCTTCTATGACCAAAACAATATTTCCGGAATAGGCAACCTCATCAAGTAATTTCAAAAGGCGCGCCTCGGCATCGGCCGGTGTTGCGCCGCTGACAATCTTGGCAATAGAAACACTCACTAATCTTTTATCTTTTAGAATAGCGGGCACGTCGTCAGCGGCCAGGCGTTCGGCGAGCTCTTCTATGACGCCGCGCTTTCCCACTCCCGGATAGCCGACCAAAACAGCACTGCGGCCGCCTTGAAAAATCCGCACCACCCGATCAACCATTTCACCGCGGCTAACCGTCGGCAAAAACATTCCCCATTGAGCCAATTCTGTAATATCTTGAGAATAATAATCAAGAGTGGGAGTAGCAATGGCGGTCATCGCCCGATCCAGCCGGTTGCGCGGCCTGTGTCTTGACCCAATTCGCCAATGCCGCCACTGCTCGTACTGACGCTTAACGCTTAAATGCCAAGCCAAAACGTTGTCTATTTTCTGCTCATCAACTCCCGCATCATAGAGCACCTCTCTAGAGCGCGGATCAACCGTGCCAACGGCGGCAAACAAGTCCACTGGGTCAATATTCTTTTGACGATCGCCATAGGCGCGAACGTAGGCCTGAAAAAAAATTGTCTCTAAATCGTTCGGACCGGCTGGGCTGTTAAGAGCGGCCAGGCGCCCTGCTTTTCCCCCAAGCTCCGCCGGGTTGACGCCCAGACGCGCCAGCACCGTGCGCACGCTGGCATGTCGCAAGAGAACAAAAAGCAAATGAATGGCGCCGAGAGGCTGTTGAAGTTTTTCGGCCAGCACAAAGGCGTCCGCCAGCACCGAGCGAACATCGGGAGCCAAAGTGTCAGCGATGTTTAAACGATGGCGGCTGTCAAATGAAGCGGCCTCCGACTGGGGCCGAACCTCATCTTCGTAGACACGGCCGGGAATACGCTTAAGGTTGGCGAGGTCCCTCTCCAGACCTGAATAAATATAGAAAATTGCCATGATAGACACCCAGAAAAAAAGCGACTCCGCGCCATCCTCAAGAGGTAAATTGAAAAACACAAAAGTCCGCCCAACGGAAATGTCGAGCAGGGCCTTAAATACGGCGTAAAGTATGCCGGATAAAGCCAGAAGAAAAGCGACTAAACGAATGGTTAATCTCACCACCAAACTAAAATGATCTAAAAAAAATTCCTCTTTAGTTAAATTCTTTTGCCAATAGACAAGATAACCGCCCAAAATAATGCCATGTCCAATACCAAAGCAGGATTGGCACGTTTCATCTGGCAGGCGGCCGGTGCCCTGGCAATGCTGACAACTGAAAGCTAAACGCGGCATTTTAAGACAAAATTAGCTGCCAATGATAAATAATTTCTACCATCGCAATAAGAGGAACCAAAAAATACGCCGCGAGGATCCCGAGGGATACAGCCAGCCAAACAATGAGAAGGACAGAACGAACTGCCGCCTGCACGACTCTAACGCCGATGCTAATCAGCCGCCCGGTCAAATCGTATTGAGCGTACATCGGCGTAAAAATATTGGTGAGCCAGACGCTCCAGCCCAAATATTGATTACCCTCTTTCAGGCGTTCATAAAAACGTCTGACCGCCCCAACCGCCCCAAAGGTGTACCACCACACGGGCGCATAAATCAGCTCCCAAAAAATCTCTCTCAAAACTATGCCAACCATGGCCATGGCCGTAAATTTATCTTGCCACCACACCCTGACCGCGCGCCACGGGGTCAGATTCAAGATTAGTGGTGATAACGTTGCCCATAGCTGACACAGTGCCTTGCGTGACATTGTCAATGGCGCTCAAGGTCGTGCGAGTAATCAAAGCGAGCACCCGGCCAATATCTGATTCTGATGGCTTAAGCTTAATAAAGAATGAAACACTGGGCTCCAGCGATGGAGCGAGCTCGCTGATAAGCCACCGCGGTGAACCATCGTCAGCCACTTGCCAAGTTCCGGTCTCTGTGGCGGCGCTGTCCTTCTCTACGCTTACCCCAACCGGCAATTCGGCCTCCAAACGAATGTCTTTAAGCCCGTGGCTGGCCCGGCGAATTCGCCAAGTAACCTCGTAGGTTGTTGTCTCCCCGGCTTTCGGCGGCAGGGGCCCCTGGCCGACGGCGCGGCTGGAATCGTCAAAATAGCGCGCTTCTACCTCCAGCGAAACTGACCCGTTGACCGGCACGGTCACCGCCGCTCCTTCAAAACTGCCCTCAGTAATCTCGCCGTCCAGACGTTTGTAGGAAAAAACCGGGGTGCTCACTATATCTGAGGCGGCGGTATTGCCGACCATAGTTTTCAAGAGCGGCACACTCCAGCGTAAAACACCTTTGCCCTTTGGCAAAACCTTCATTAAGGCCGGCACTGGCTGGCTCTCCCAGATAATAACATTTCCTTCAACTCGTCCGCTCTCTTCCATAACGACGTCGGGCCAATCAATGGCATTGGTATCATAACGCACCCTCACCGCGGCCTCCTCTATCACCTGCTCACTGGTGTTTTCATACTCAAGCGAGTACGACAATGTTTCCCCTAGATTCACAGCCGCGGGCGCGGTATTGCCATTAACTTGAATAGACAAAGAAACCGCTCCGCTGCTTACCCGAGTGCGGACAGAACCGGAAGCAATTTTCAACCAAGCACCGGTATCGCTTCTGGCCTCCAATTTAGCGCTAATAACCTCCTCGCCCGCCGCTTCCGCGGCCCAGACGCCAGTAATTGTTATTGAACCGGTTGATTTGGGTAAAAGAGCGGGAATGCTCCATTGATAGTTTCCATCAGCCAATGGCGGCGGCGCGGCGGCGGTTACCTTAAAGTTCGGCGAAAACGCTATAGAGAGAGCGCTCGCTGGAAGTTCTGATGTCCCGTTATGTTCATACTTTAACTCATATTGCGCTGACTCGCCGGGCGCACTAACCCCGGGGCCAGTCCAGCCAAGCGTCAAACTGGAATCATTAAGCTTGAGGCCGAGCGAGGCGGTTGTTTCAAGTTCTGACCTGAAATTTGGCAGGCGGTATGAAGCCGCGCCAAAAATTGTTTTAATGCCGCCGCTCTCGCCCAGAATAATTCCCTTGACCGCTATTTCCTTGCTTTCTCCCGGGCGCAAAGCGCCGAGCGACCACGTATTATGGCCGGCGGACTCGGGACTCAAAGTAGCGCTCTGCCAAACAAACCCGTCAGGGTAATTCAAACGAAGATTAACTTCCGCCACGGCCTCGGCCGCGACATTATTTAAATTCACACGATACTCTACCGGCTCTCCTGCGCCAACCGATTCAGGGGCACTAATCGTCAGACGCAATTCGCTTTGACGGTTTTTGCTGAATGAATTGAAAAAGTAAAACCCAAACCAAGCCGCTAAACTGCCCAGGGCCAAAAGGAAAAAAACCACCATGGCTAATCTTCGCCAGGGCGAACGGGAGGGGCGCTGTAAATTGCCGGACGCGGCGCCGCCGGCACCAGACGTATCGCGATAGAGCCGTTCTAAATCCTGATAATCATTGCGGGGCAAAGGACGGGGCATGAATGAAGCTTACTTGATTCTAAAGGTGACGCCCAAAACAGCGTCGGATTCGAGAATGGACTCCCAGCTCCAGCCATAATCACCGGCCTCCACTTCTCGGGAAGAAGCCGTAACCTCAATTGGCTGGAAACTCTTAAAGGTGTGATGAAATGACGCGGCCTTGGTACCCGGCTGTTTTTCCCAGCGCAGACGATAAATACGGCTGTCTTGCGTCCAGCCAAAATACGATGACCATGGCTGCCAAAGAGCCGCAGCTGATTCTTGAAGTCGCCACGGCAGACGATAACTTAATTTGACCGCGGCGCTCTCTCCCGGATCAACCATCAGCCAATGCGCGAAAACTGTTCTGCCTAATTCATCATAACTGACAACACCGCTCGCGGAATCGCGGCGCGACTCAAAAAACATTGGCCGCAAATCATTATCCATCTCCAAATCAGCCGACGGAATTTTAAATAACGAAGAATCGGGCGCCTGAAATCCTTCGGCGCTGAGCAATTGACTGCCCTCTGGCACATACACGCGCAGATAATCCACGTTCCTCACCCCGCTAAATTGCTCGCCCTTACTGCCGTGGTGCGATCTTGTGATGGTTAAGGTGTCAACCAAGGCGCCGTCTTCCTGAACAGCGACATTATGCTCCACCTGGTCAGTAATAACATTGTCTGTCTTGCCGCCGGCAATATTGGTGTGAACAATGCCAATGCTATCGGTAAATGGCGGCAGAGTATCAATAGCGCCAGCCCAGCCCAAATCGCGCAAATTGGCTTCAGTATCGGCCTCCGAACTGTATATCAAGAGATGCTTTTCCGTTAAGGCCTGGCTCACGGCGGCGGCGATTTTTAGACCGTCTGTGTTGAGACCCGCTTCCAAGCGACCGATCAATAGAGGTGCTAAGTCAGCAATAAACTGTTTCGGCCGGTTAGCGGCTTTGTCGTAGCGCAGTTCCACCTCGGCTTGCGCTTCTGCCGCAAAATTATCAGCGGTGATAGTTAGATTATAGGCCGGCATGGGAATTGGCCCGGTTATCTTAAGGAGCGACTCAATGACGTTCACATCCATGGCCACCACCGCATCAACGCTCTCCCCGCCCGCCTGCCGGTAAAACCAAGAAACTTTTTTCGCCGAGGTCGGCCAGTCTGACCACCAATTGGCATCCTGAAATTCCCAGCGCGGATTGATGAGCTGTAACGGTTCAGGGGCTAAGAGACGCGGCACCAAACTTCCCTGCATGTCATACGTGCCGCCTGCCGGCACCTTGAGCGACTGCACTCGTCCATCATCAACATCCAGAATCGCAAAGCTCCCCATAAACCCGCCGCTCGCTCTTAGCTCATGATTATTTTGAAACATGATTAAATACCGGCGCCTCCCTTCCAAGCCCAAAAGATCCGGCGCAATCTCATTCAGGGCCAAGAGCTGATCAATGCCGGAATGAACTATGGGCAGCAGCAAACGAACCTGCTCCAGCGCTGTACGGTACTCTCGAGGCAAATCCTCAAGACGAACCGCGGCCAAGGCCGACTCCGCTTCGCTGATATCGGGCTTTACTGAAGCGGCGGCGGCTGACAGCCGGGTCAATAATTTGTCGGCCGGAATGGTATTTGAATTTTCAGTATTCTCCTTCAAAAACAAAAAATTTGACGAAATAGTCTGGCCCACGCGCGACAAGGCCGCGCCGGCCTCTAGTAAGCGCTCACCGCTTGTGAGCTGCTGTCCGCTGGGCAATACGCTAGCCAGTGCCCGAAGCAAAACAGGAATCTTATTTAATGATGTTTCTGCTTCCTGAAAACGGCTAACGGCCGCCTCAAACTCACTGCCGGCTTTAAAAAAATCATAGTCAACAACGGCCTGACTGCCAGCCATAAAAGAGGCCAAGCCGGAAGCGGCCTCAGCCACCACCTCCGCCCTGACAGCTCTCAAACGCATGGCTTCCACCGTTAAACGCAATGGCATTAGGATAACGAGGGCAGAGAGCGCCACAAAAGCCAGCTCGCGAAACGAATCTTTGAACAGAACTCGTTTCATTAGGATTGATGAGGCGGCCTCTGGCTCGGCTCTGGCAAACGCCGTTGGCAAAGCCAATGCCGGTTGAGCGATTTTTTGATAACTACTCACGCCGGCTGAACTTTTTGGACGCCACTCTGTCCCGCCTACCGGAACAGCGCGGGGCCGGAGAGCCCCCCTGACTGGCGCTGCAAGCTCAACACGAAAAACATACTTGGCCGTATTGAGGCCGATTAAAAAAACTAAACCGATTAAACTTAATCCCGAAATTTCTTCAATCCAGTAACGCCACTTTAATGGCCTCGCCACATCCTCAAAGGACGGCGTCTGCGGTTTAAGGCGGACGGGAGGATGAACGCGCCGTAAGCGCAAAACATGCCGTGACGGTAAATGATCGCCGAGTCGTACGGGAATAACTCTTAAAGCCGCCCCAGTATTTACCCCGCTAGAGAATGCCCCGCGGCTTGCCCCGTTAGAAATGGAACTTCTAACGCGGCTTGCCACGGGGTCTGATGGACCAATACGAGCGCTGGGTCCAATGCCCCGCGCGAGTTCTCTAACGGGGTTTACCGGCTCTGGTGCTTGAGGCGGTTTCTCTTCTTGGGGCGGCCACACCTTATTAACTGTTTCGCCTGC
>Ga0209343_10007173_pt1 | contig 13210 bp, 7 predicted proteins | sample RifCSPlowO2_02_FD_184026 | JGI IMG/M metagenome (GOLD analysis project Ga0209343, IMG submission 184026) | Groundwater microbial communities from Rifle, Colorado - Rifle CSP2_plank lowO2_0.2 (SPAdes) (version 2) | ecosystem: Environmental > Aquatic > Deep subsurface > Groundwater | place: Rifle... | reverse complement strand
GGATTTTCTCGATTTCTTCCGTAACCAGGTGCGCGAGGCGATTCGCCGCTGGCGCATGTTCGGGCCGGACGAGCACGTGCTGGTCGCCGTCTCCGGCGGCAAGGACTCGTTGGCGCTCTGGGACGTGCTCCTCGAGGAGGGCTACCGAACCACCGGCCTCTACCTCGATCTCGGCATCTTCGACTACTCGATCGAGTCCCGGGCGAAGTGCGAGCGGTTCGCGGCCGACCGCGGTGTCGCCCTGCTCGTCAGCCGGGTCGCGGAGGAGGTGGGCGCGCCCGTGCCGGTGATCCAGCGGGTGACTCGCCGGCCGCCGTGCTCGAGCTGCGGCCTTTCCAAGCGCTACGTGATCAATCGTGTCGCGCACGAGCACGGGTTCCCGGTGGTCGCGACGGGCCACAATCTCGACGACGAGGCGGCGACGTTGTTCGGCTCGGTCCTGCACTGGCAGACCGAGGCGCTCGCCCGGCAGTCGCCGGCGCTCGGATCCACGCATCCGAAGCTCGTCCGTCGGGTGAAACCCCTGTATCGCCTGTCCGAGCGTGAGACCGCGGCATACGCGTTCCTCCGGCGGATCGACTACATCGTGGAGGAGTGCCCGTTCGCCGAGGGCGCCACGTCGATCGCGCACAAGCAGGTCCTCGATCGGATGGAGGCCGCCTCGCCCGGCGCGAAGCACAACTTCCTCTTCGGGTATCTCGACCGAGCGCGCCCCGCGTTCGAGCGGGCCGAGGGGGTGGAGCTCCGGGAGTGCGTGCGCTGCGGGCAGGTGACCACGGGCACGCTCTGCGCCTTCTGCAAGCTCGCCGACCAGGTCAAACGGGCGACCTGAGCCACCTCCGCGCCCGCCTCGAGCTGGCTGGCGCGACGGGTCGGAAGCTCGCGATCGTCGGCACCGGTGACCACAGGAAGGGCGCGTCTTGCGCTGTGGGGCGCCTCACCGATAAAATGAACGGGCGTTCAGGGAGGCAGCCATGCGAGACGCCGTCATCGTCGGAGCCGTTCGAACCGCTGTCGGACGTAACGGGGGCAAGCTCGCGGGAATCCGTCCTGACGACCTCGCGGCCCACGTGCTGCGGGAGCTCGTCGCGCGGGTGAAGGTCGACCCGTCAGAAGTGGAGGACGTCGTCCTGGGCTGCGTGGATCAGCTCGGCGAGCAGGGCTTCAACATCGCGCGCAACGCCGCTCTCATTGCGGGATTCCCGCTCGACGTCTGTGGGACCACACTCGACCGGATGTGCGGCTCCGGCCAGCAGGCGGCGAACTTCGCGGCGATGGGCGTCATGTCGGGCCAGTACGAGTGCGTCATCGCCGGCGGCGTGGAGCACATGACGCGCGTGCCGATGGGCTCGAACGCGATGGGGCCAGGGGAAGGGCCGCTCTCGCCCGCGCTCCAGGAGCGGTTCAACATCGTCTCACAGGGCATCTCCGCCGAGCTCGTCGCCGAGCAGTGGGGGCTCAAGCGCGAGGAGCTCGACGAGTTCGCCGCGCAGAGCCACGAGAAGGCGGGTCGCGCGATCGCCGAGGGGCGTTTCAGGCGGGAAATCGTCCCGGTGACACTGGCGGACGGTGCGGTGTTCGACACGGACGAGGGCGTGCGCGTGCCGGTGAACCGCGGGAAGATCGCGACTCTGGCCCCGTCGTTCAAGCCGGACGGTGCCATCACCGCCGCCAACTCCTCGCAGATCTCCGACGGCGCCGCGGCGCTCATGTTCATGTCCGCCGAGAAAGCCCGGGAACTCGGCCTTCGGCCGCGCGCCCGCGTGGCCGCCACCGCCCTGGCCGGCGTCGATCCAGTCATCATGCTGACCGGGCCGATCCCGGCCACCCGGCGCGTGCTCAAGAAGGCCGGACTCACGCTCGACCACATCGATCTGTTCGAGATCAACGAGGCGTTCGCCTCGGTCGTGCTGGCCTGGGAGCGCGAGCTGCATCCCGACATGGCGAAGGTGAACGTCAACGGTGGCGCGATTGCGCTCGGCCACCCGCTCGGCTGTTCCGGCGCCAAGCTGATGACGACGCTGCTGCACGAGCTGGAGCGGACGGGCGGACGCTACGGGCTGCAGACGATGTGCATCGGTTTCGGGCAGGGCATCGCCACGGTCATCGAGCGGCTCTGAGAGGAGTGACGGATGGCAGGGTTCCGCTGCGCGAAGTGCGGGAAGGTCGCGATGGCGCAGAAGATCTGTTGCGGTCGCCCCATGAAGCGCGCCTGAGGGGAGGTCGAGCTCAGGCGAGCGTCTCCTGGATCGCCGCATCGAGATCGCTCGGCTGCACGGGTTTGAAGAGGCAGCGACGGATGTCCAGCCGGGCGAGCCGTGCCTGATCCTCGTCGCGAAGCCCCCAGCCGGTGACGAGCAGCACGGGGACGAGCGCATCCATCGCGCGCAGCCGTTCGATGAATTCCCATCCGTTCATGCCTGCCATCCCGAGGTCGACCATGACGACGTCGAATCGCGCCGGGGCATAGGCGTCGAGCGCCGAGGCGCCGCTCGGGCTCGCGGTCACGGCGTGCCCCACGCTCCGTAGCAGTTCGGTCAGCGTGGCGAGCACCTTGGGCTCATCGTCCACCAGCAGGATCCGCGCGGTGCGGTGCCTCGTCGGCGGGCGCGCGGGCCCTTTGGCCTCGCTCGGCTCGCGCGGCACCGGGAAGGTCAGGGTGAACGTGGTGCCGCGCCCGACCTCGCTCTCCACGCGAATGTCGCCGCCGTGCCGTCGCGCGATCGAATACACCATCGCCAGCCCGAGACCCGAACCGCCCTCACCCTTCGTCGAGAAGAAGGGTTCGAACACTCGCTGGCGCACGGGCTCGGGCATGCCGATCCCGCTGTCGATGACCGTGACGGTCACACTGTGTCCGGGCTCGTGACCGGTCGCGATGACGAGCGCTCCGCCGTCGGGCATCGCATCCAGCGCGTTCAGGATCAGGTTGGTCATCAACTCGGTCAGTGCTGCCGGGCGACCGTTGATCGGCACGACGGTGCCCAGATCGAGGCGCAGGTCGAGCGGGCGGCTGTCGTGGGCGATCTTTTCCTCCCAGCGCGGACGGGTGATCGCCACGGCATCCTGCACGATCTGGTTGACGTCCACGGACACGAACTGCTCGTCGGGGCGGAGGCGGGCGAACTGCTGGATGCGGCGCACCGTCTCCGAGCCGTCGAGTGCCGCTGATTCGACGATCCGGAGCGAGCTGTCGAGGAACGCCGGGTCGTGCGGGTTCTGCTTCATGAGCTGCGCATACCCGAGGATCGCCTGCAAGAGGTTGTTGAAGTCGTGGGCGATCCCGCCGGCGAGTTGACCGAGCGCGGTGAGCTTCTCGGACTGGTGGAGCTGGCTCTCGAACTCCCTCTGGGCTGTGATGTCGCGCACGATCGCAATCAGCCCGTCCAGGCCACCGTCGCGACCGCGCAGGGCGGACAGCGTGACGGCGAGCGCGAGCGGCCTGGAGTGGACAGCGCCCGGCGTCGTCTCGAACTGCTGCAAGGCCAACCCCTCCCCGAGCCGCCCCTTGGCGGTGGCGTATTCGCCTGCGGGCAGGAAATCGGCGATCGGACGTCCGAGCGCGTCGGCCTGCGGCAGGCCGAAGATGCGCTCGGCGGCCGGGTTCCACCCGTCGATCCGGTCGTCGGCGGTCACGGAGATGATCGCGTCACCGGCCGATGCGATGAGCTGCTCGAGCGAGCGCTTCGTGTCAGTGATCTCGCCGTAGAGCCGCGCATTGCGGAGCGCGATCGCGAGATACTCCGAGAGCATCTCGAGCAGCTCGTTCTCGCGCGGGTCGATGGGCCGGCCGGCGGAGCGGTTGTCCACGACGAGGTAGCCGAGCAGGCCCTGGGCGTCGCGGATCGGGCAGGCCGTCACGGCGTCGGTCGATGGCGGGGGCGCCGCGGACGTGATCTCGACGCGATCGTAGCCGAGTGCCGCGCGGAGCTGCTCGGTGACCGCCGTCGTCAGTTCCAGGGCGTCGAGCTGACCCACGATCGTCCGAGAGATCTCGCGCAGGATCGAGAGCTGGGTGACCCGGAGCGACTGCTCGGCGGCTTCGCGACGGGCAGCTTCCTCGAGCTCACGAGTTTTCGCGGAGAGCCGCCGCATCTCATCGACGAGCGTGTGCACCTGACTGCGGGTGCCGAGATCGGCCTGGCGGCGCACGATCGCACGTCGGACGACGTCCTCCATGTCCTGGCGCGAGAACGGCTTGATCAGGTACTCGAATGCGCCGTGGGTGAGCGCCAGCTTGACCGTCTCCAGCGACGCGTAGGCCGTGATCATGACGACCTCGATGGACGGATCGACGCGCTTGACCTGCCGTAGCAGTTCGAGCCCATCCATCTCGGGCATCTTGATGTCCATGATGACGACGTCAGGTCGGAAGCGGGGCAGCAGCTCGAGCGCGCTGCCGCCGTTGTCCGCTGTCTGGATCTGGTACACCGGCTTGAGGAGCATCCGCAGCGACTCGCGAGGGCCGAGCTCGTCGTCGACGACCAGGACACGTGGGTGGGCGATCAGCGGCTCGAGGCTGCTGTTCATGACGCGGCCGGGGGCAACGAGATCAGGAACGCCAGCTCATTGCGGCCGTGGCGGATTCGGAGGTGTCCACCGACCGCCTCCACGAGGCGCTGACTCACCGCGGGGCCGACGTCGATCAGGCTTTCCTGCACCATTTCCACCGGATCGAAGATGCGCTGCAGCTTGTCCGGCGGGAGACTCGCCGTCCGTGAGCCGATGAAGATCCATACCCGTTCGCCGCCGTCGCTCTCGGCATGGCGCGCGATGGACACGGAGATGCGCGCCTGGTCGGCCGGTGAGTTGTGCGTGAGGTACCAGACGAGGTAAGAGATCGCGCGGCGGAGCTGGGTGGCATCCACGTTGACGAGTTGCGGCACAGCTCCGCGCTCGACCTCGAGCTGGAGCGGTTTGCCGAGTCCTTCGTCGGACAGCTCGATCGTCGCCACCACGTCCTCGACGATCGCCTGCGCGTCCACGGTGGAGAAGTGTAGCTCACCCTCGGTGACAAGGCCTGCAAGTTTCTCGAACACGTCCACCAGCCGCCTGACGTCCCGGCGCACGACGGAGGAGAAGTGCTTGCGGAATTCCGGGTCGTCGTAGCGCTCTCCGATGAGCTCGATGAACGTGTTGATCGACACCAGGGGATTCTTGATCTCGTCGGCGATCCGGGCGACCACTCGCGTGAGCAGCTGGGTCTGCTCCGCTTGCCGCTTCTGGGCCAGCAACTCCTTCTGCGCAGTAAGATCCTCGAACACCAGAACGGCGCCCAAGGGCAGTGGTTCGTCTCCGCGCACCGGGTAGGTCGAAATCTCGAGCCAGAGGCCGCGGAGCGCCAGTTGAAGCTCCATGCGCGTCACCGTGCGGCCCGAGCGGAGGGTGTCGTAGAGCATGTCGCCGAGGGGCGACGGCAGCACGCGCAGGTCCTGGCCGATGGCATCACGGGCGGAGAGTGCCAGGATCTCCTCGGCGCGCCGGTTCAGCGTGCCGACTCTCTGGTCACGACCGATCGTGATGACGCCACTCGACATGTGCTCGAGGATCCGCTCGCTGAACTCCTTTTCCTGGGCGAGCTGATGGTGGAGCGTGATGTCCCGGATGGCGGTGGCCAGGTGGGTCGCGAGATCGAAGAGCATCTCGGTGTCGCGACGGCCGTACGTCGAACCGAACACCGGTTGACCCACGACGAGGAGCGCAACCAGCTCCCCGTGGGCCAGCAAGGGGACGGCGAGAACGCCCTGGAGGAGCTTCAGCTCCTTGACGATCTCGAGGTCGGCCAGATCGTGGATGCGTGCCGGACGCCCCTGCGTGGCGAGCCAGCCGGCAAGACCAGCGGCTGCGGGGAGGCGTACCGACTCGACGATCTGGGGCGCGAGCCCGCGGTGCGTCGCGACGCGGTAGTCACGGCCCGCGGCGTCCGGGAGCAGGAGGGCCGCCCGCGTCGGCCGCACCAGATCGCTGATCGCGTCGAGGAACATGTCGAGCGCCCGCGGCAGATCGAAACCCACAGCGAAGGCGCGGGTGATCTCCTTGAGCACCCGGCCGAGCGCGGCGCCGTCTCCACCGTCGGGGGCCTCGACCGGCGCTGAGGGCTCGAGGATCGGGCCCGCGCGCAGTGTGGCCAGCTCCCGCACGAGGCGAAGCCGTTCCGCTGCGCGCCGCAGGATGCTCTCCAGCTCGCGCTGCTGGAAGTCCGAGGCGATGCGGAAATCGGCAGGATCATCGTCGCCCGGCGGCCCAATGGCGACGACCACGGCGCCAGAGGCGAGTTCCCTCACGCGGGACATGAGACCGTCGAGGTCGCGGGAGAGCGCCGCGGTATCCCGAATGACCAGGTCGACATCGACCAGCCGCAGCGTCTTGAACGCCTCGGCGTCGCTCTGCGAAGCGAAGACGGAGTATTCGCTGAGGGCGCTGAGCAGCCGGGTTCGTAGAGCGCCGTCCGGGCTGACGAGGAGGACCGCGTTCACGCGAAGACCGACGCTTGGGCCGTTGCCAGGGGGAACACGACGGTCAGCACGGCTCCGCCTGCGGGGCGGTTCTCCGCCTGCAGCCGCGCGCCGTGCGCCTGGGCGATCGACGCGCAGATGGCGAGCCCCAGGCCGGAGCCGTGCTTCTTGGTCGTGAAGAATGGGTCGAAAACCCTCTCGAGGATCTGGGCTGGGATGCCCACACCGGTGTCCACGACTGCGACCGTAACCCGATCCGCGCCCGCCGCCAACTCGATTCTTACCATCCCCCGGGGCGGCGTCGCCTCGTGCGCGTTCATCAACAAGTTCAGGAAAAGCTGTTCGAGTTCAGCATGATCGCCGAGCACAGGGCAGGGCACGGGGGCGATCGCGATCGAAACGACGATGTTTTTCTCGCCGAACACGGGTCGCATGGTCTCGATGGCTGCGGTTACGGGGGCGCGCAGGTCGAGCTGGTACCGGGGGCGTTCTGCCGTGTGGGCGAGAGTCCGCAGTCGCTCGAGGAGGCGCTCCATCCGGGCGATTTCTCGCGCAACCACACGCCCGAACTGCTCGATGAACCGATCGTCGCTCACGCGGCGCGGCAGGAGCTGAGCGAACGTCTTGATCGCAACGAGCGGATTCTTGATCTCGTGCGCGATGCCGGATGCCAGGATCTCGAAGTACGCAAGGCGCTCGGCCCGCCGCCGCTCGACTTCGAGCTCCTTCAGTGGAGTGAGATCGCTGAAGACGGCAACCGCCCCGAGCACGGTGCCGTCCTGGTCGTGCAGCGGTGACGTCGCACAGAGGATGGGGCGTGTCCCTCCGCGGCCGGGCAGCTCGACCTCCGGTTGCGTGTGCTCGCGACCATCGACGAGTGTTTGCCGCAGAGGCTCCCCGAGGCACGCGGGCAGCACGCTGAAGGGCTGAAGCCTGATCTCGTCGATCGACAGGCCCGTCAATGCGGCGGCCGCACGGTTGAAGAGCGTGATGCGCCCTGCAGCGTCGACCGCGACCACACCGCTCTCGATCGTCGAGACGATGTTGTTCAGGTGCTCGTTTGCGAGGACGACCTGCGAGTAGAGCTGTCCGTTCTTGATCGCGATGCCCGCCTGGTTCGCGAGGGTCATCAGCAGATCGAGATCCTGCGGGTAGAACGGGTCACCCGAGCGCTTCGGTCCCACCACGATCGCTCCAGCCACGCTGTCCTCGGACAGTAGCGGCAACACGAGTGCCCAGTTGAGGCGTGTCAACTCTGCGTGCAAGAGCGCCCGTTCGGGCGTCGGCTGCTCCTGCAAGATCTCATCGCAGAGGATCAAGTCCTTCGTCCGGGTGAGCGTGTCGAGAACAGCGGGAGACGCCGTGTCCGGCGTCTCGAAACGCCCGCGTTCTTGATGCTGCCCGCCGATCGCGCGCCGGAGCCGATCGTCGTCCAGGAGATAGACAGCGGCACCCTCGGAGTTCGTGGCTTCGACCAGCGTGCCGCTCAAGAAGGGCAGCAGTATCTTCAGATCGAGCACTCGAGTCAACTCTGCACTGGCCCGACGCACCGTGCGCTGATAGTTCACGTGTGTGCGGTAGACATAGCGATCCAGGAGGCGGCCCGTGGCGTCGCGTATCACCGGAATCAGAAGACCTACGACCACGACGGCGGCGAGAAGGGCGACCAGGTCGTTGGCGTCGAGGAGGATCGACAGGCGAGGCCAGAGGATCCCTAGAAGGATACCGACAGGTAGAAGAGAAAGGACGATGGCGACAGCGAGCGTAATGCCGCGGTGCACCACCAATCGTAGGTCCATCAGACGGTGGCGGATGATCGCATGGGCTACGAGGATCATGAAGGGCAAACTGAAGTAGGGGCCGAGCCAACTGTAGTAGGAATGACCTGTGATTAGCGGCAAGAAGAGGTTGGTTGTGAGACCGCCGGCAACCCCAAGCAGGATGCCGCTGCCTACGTAACTGAGGTGAGCCCGCTCCGAGCTTTTCGCTCGGTACCACTTGAGGCCGAGCCCCGCGAAAGACATGGACCAAGTGAGGACGAAATAGACAACGAAGGCTGAGTACATGGTACCTACCGACCGAACCGGGCCTAGAGCCGTGATTGTCACGTCATTAACAATGAATCCGGTGGTAGCAGAGAAGACGGCAAACCCGACGGCAAGCAAGTACGTCACATACAGCAGAGGTGACCTTGGGAATCTTCCGGGTCTCGGGTAGTAGTGGACGAAAGCCAGAAAAGCTGCTGGTACAAGACTCGCAACGGTGAAGATGAAATGCGCCCAGAACGCATGAGGACCATGTGTATAGAGCGCTGCAATTCCGAGACTCCAGGCCGCCAGACACAGGGTGAAGGCGCTGAAGGAGCGGTTGACTGGATTCTCTGGTCTAGCCCTCCAAACGAATAGCGCAAGAGCAAGCAGAAGGGTTGTGACGATGAACAGCGAGAGGGGTTTCACGATGATGCGGAGACGAGGGCCGGGAATTCGATTTCGGCAACTGTTCCGTCGATGGCTCCACGCGGATACAGAGCCAGTCGTGCTCTGTGGAAATCCGCGATCTCTCTGCAGATCGCGAGCCCTAATCCGGTTCCTGTTGGTTTTGTAGTGAAGAAGGGCTCGAAAACCTTCGGTCGTGCGGTCGGTTCGATTCCTGAGCCCTCGTCAATTACACGTACAACAATGGCCGCAGTCGCGCTTCGGTCGGCCTCGACAGCGACAGTTCCGCCTTCGGGCATGGCTTCGATCGCGTTCTTGATGAGATTAACAAAGAGTTGAACGAGCTGACCAGGGTCGCCAAGAATTGGAGGCAGTTCGTCCGGGCACTGAAGCTCAATTTTGATTCTTTGTTCCTGTGCTGCCGGAGAGTGAATAGTGATTATGTCATTAAGCAATGGCAAGAGGGATACAGTAGTTAATTTCCCGCCCTCACTGGGTGCCATCAGGCGAAGTCGATCAGCGAGTCGAACGATCCGGGACACTTCGATGGGCAAGAGGCGCACAGCCGTATCACGATACTCTGGGTCATCAAAACGATCGGGGAGCATCGAAATGAAGTTTGAGATTGCGGCGAGGGGGTTCCGGATTTCGTGTGCAATACCGGCATAAAAGCGAGCCATTACGGCGAAGTGCTCGATTCTGCGCTGATTCCGTTCAAGCGCCTTAATCGTAGAAAGATCCGTGATGACAGCGAGGGCGCCAGATACACGCCCCTCGTCCTCGTGGAGAACCGCAGTCGAGAGGATCGCATGGAAGGTGCCGCCCGGATGTTCAATCGCGAATTCGACTTCGCGCGGACACCAAGTACTTCTCAGCGCGAGGGCAAGTGCCCAGCCAACTTCGGACGGAACAACGTCGAGAAGGACGCCGCGACTGTCTTGCGGCAAGCCAAGAAGTTTCACGGCGGCTGGATTGAAGCTCGTAATCCTTCCGAAAACATCAACTGCCACAACGGCCGAGTCGAGGGATTCGAGGAGGCGTTCAGAATACTCAAACATCTGAATGCGTTGGCGATAAAGAAGAGCGTTCTCAAGTGCGATAGATGCAAGCTCGGCGAGGGATTCGATAAAGGCTAGATCGTCCTTGAAGTAGGCGTCACCACTACGTCGGGGCCCGAGAAGAATGACGCCAAGTAGCTGATTGCGGCGTGCAAGAGTGACGACAACTTCGAGCCCCGCGAGCCGGAGGGCTTCGTGCGCATGAAGGGCAGATCCGGTTTCGTGTGCCGGATTTAGAACAAGAACGCCCGGACTTGGGTTCTCGGTAAGAAGAGTCGAGAGGTCAGACCAGTCGAGTTGTGTTGATGTGCTTGGCGATAGGCGCTCGAGGGTCGCGCTCTCGAAGGGACGAACGAGCATCGTGAAGGACTCGGGCACGAATGCATTTGTAAGGACGGCTTGCAGTTGAGTAGCAAGCTCTGTTGGCTGCATGAGATGGCCAAGGCGGCGTGTAGCTTCGCGTAAAGCCGAAGCGTGGTCGGTGCGACCCCTGTAGAGATACGTGTCGACCACGTAATTGAAAAGCCGTTTTGCTGGAGTGGAGAGTACTCCCAGAGCGACGAGTGCAACGAGGAGAAGGTCGGGATGGATGAGGACGGCTTGGGATTTCCAGTCTGCCACGGTGCTGTGTGCAAAGATGATGAGGACGGCCGAGGTGAGACCCATTGCTATGACGTAGGAGAGGCCCCGATTAATGGCAAGGCGGAGGTCCATTAGACGATGACGGATGATGGCGTGAGCAATGAGGGCGACAAAGACAAAGCTGAAGTACGGCCCGAGCCAACTGTGCGTTGACCGCCCAGTCAGGAGGGGCAGGACGAGATTGAGGCCAATACCCCCCGCGGCGGATATCAGGATGCCGGCGCCGAGATACTGAAGCTGAGCTCGCGGCAAGCCGCGCGCTTGGCTCCATTTTGATATGAAGACCGCAAGGGCGACGGCCCACGTCGCGATGAAGTAAACGACGAAGGCTGGGTAAAAGAGGCCGGGTATTCGTACCAGACCCGCCGGCGTGAGTTCATTCCCCGAAACGATGAGGGAAGTTGTAAGTGAGAGAAGAGCTAGGCTGGTTCCGATGATGAAGATCACGGACAGGGCCCGCCGCGAAGGTCGGGTGGTAGGAGTCGGATAACAGCGCGTAAAGCCAAGGAATGCGGCAGGGATGAGGCTTGCGCTTGCAAATGTGAAACGGCCCCAGCTATCTAGATGAGTTCCGCCTTGGAGACCACCGACGCCGAATACCCAGCTCGCCAAGAAGATGGTTTGTGCGGCAAACCAGCGGTTCACTAGGCTTTCGGGACGAGCTCGCCACACGAAGAGGGCCAGAGCCGCCAAGACTGCCGAAAGACCGAAAAGCGCGATCTGAGACACTAGGATGCCGCCTTAGGCAGGTTGCCCCAAGACCATCGCGACATGAGAGCCGCCTAGACTGTGCGCGTGGATAAGAACTTTTCGAATCCTGCCAGCACGAGCTTCGTTCGGGACGAAATCGAGATCACAGGCAGGGTCAGGGACACGGTAGTTGATGGTCGGCGGGATAGCCTGATCTCGCAACGCGAGGCAGGAAGCAACAACTTGCATGGCGCTGCTGGCCGCCAGAGCCTGTCCACACATCGATTTCAGGGATGAAGCCGGAGTGTTCCAGGCGTACCCTCCCAAAGCCAATTTGATGCCAGCGCTTTCAGCGGCATCGTAATCGAGCATTGAGTTGCCGTGAGCGCAGACGTAGTCGATTTCTTCTGAAGTAATCCGAGCCCCGTCGAGAGCCATTGTCATTGCAGCGGCGACCGCCGATCCGCTTTCGTCAACTTTGCGGAGGTGGACTCCCTCGTTGCTACTTCCAAACCCGAGAATACGCGCATAGATCGGCGCTCCGCGGGATCTTGCGGCTTCTTCTTCCTCGATTACAACTACTGCGGCACCTTCAGCAAGCACAAGCCCCGACCGCCACTTGTCATATGGCCGACTTGCTTCCTCTGCGGGGCCTTCCCACCGGGAGAGGACACCGACGGTGTGGAATAGAGTTAATGCATATGGGGAAAGAGGAGTCTCTGTTCCGCCTGCAATTGCAGCCACGGCTTGTCCGCGCCGGACTTCTTCGGCTGCCCAACCGATCGCATCCAGCCCTGCGGCACACGCAGTGGCAAAGGTCGTCGTCCTGCCGTGGGCTGTTGCCTCAATAGCAACATGACTGGTAGCCGCGTGTGCCGGATACTCATTCGTCGTCCACGGCGGCACGTCGCAACCCCTTAGGAAGGCCGAGAAGCTAGACTCGCCAAGATCTACCTGACCGTTCATGGAGGTGCCGATCGAGACGCTGACCCGTCGGGTCAAGTCTGCCGGTACGTCAAAGCCGCTGTCTTCGCGAGCCATCTTAGCCGCGGCGACTGCGAATTGGCTGAATCGGCCGGCAACACGCGCGATACGACCTGGCATCCAGTCGAGCGGATTGAAATCCCGGACTTCTCCAACGATGCGGCAGTCGGGCGGCAGCTTCGAAGCGTCGAACAGCGTGGGGCTGCTGATACCAGAGCGCCCCGCCAGCGCGGAAGACCAGAAGTTGTCAACACCGACGCCGATGGGAGAGACGATGCCGAGGCCCGTGATAACCGGCTGGCGCCGTACGGCGGCCATCTCAGAGGTCGTGTGGAAAGAGCGCGAATTCGATCATGTGGTCGTCAGCGTCCTGCACTTGCTCCAGTCCGGCCTGGTGGCCGCGCTATACAGTAAGGCTGATAGAATAGAAAACCAGAGCCAATATGTCCAGTAAACTCATGAGGCGTCGACACTTTCTGACACTACCACTGGTAGCCCTTATAGGGTCCGCGCTGCCCCCATTCGGCCGTCAGTTCGCCAAGGCTCAGAGTCTGCAAGCGACCTATGCCATTGATGCGGGAATCCTATATGGGCTAGTCAATGTTCACCTCGACGGCACCATCAGCGAGGCCGTCGACCGTACGGCTGGCCGGTACGACTTCAAGGCGGTCGGGGAAGGCGACGGTATCGCCAATCGGTTGGAGGCGGGGGGTGTCCTGCGGGATGGGCGCTGGCAGCCTCTACGAGTCCGGAGCTGGCTCTCGGTGAAGGGGCGGGAGTCGCGGTCGGACATCACCTACGACTACGCGCGGCGGGCCATCGACTACCACTTCCGCGGCGAGACCTTCTTCTTGCGCCGCCTGCGGGTCGCGGATGACGTTGTGCCCATCCCCGCCGGCCTGCACGTCGACGACGCGGTGAGCGCGACACTGAACTACGCTGACGG
>Ga0209343_10007170_pt1 | contig 13212 bp, 8 predicted proteins | sample RifCSPlowO2_02_FD_184026 | JGI IMG/M metagenome (GOLD analysis project Ga0209343, IMG submission 184026) | Groundwater microbial communities from Rifle, Colorado - Rifle CSP2_plank lowO2_0.2 (SPAdes) (version 2) | ecosystem: Environmental > Aquatic > Deep subsurface > Groundwater | place: Rifle... | reverse complement strand
TCAACATCATCTATCCTGCCAATACATCCTGATAATTATCAATCCCATTTGATACAGACAAAGGGGATTACCTTTCCCCCGTTCACCGAGGGGTTACTTTGTGTGGAAAATTTCTCTTGACAGGAAAATGCCCTTTTGCTAATATGCGGGCCAATAGCTAAACCATAGCTCAAATTTGTGGTTGATAATCACCATATTTAGTTGTTGCGGGTGGAGAAATGTCATCTTCCTTCTCAGATTGTAGAAGCGTACCGGTAAGTTATCGTTTATTTGCCTGTCTGCCTGTCCCATAGTCAGTCAGTCAGTCAGTCAGTCAGTAGAAAACCATTCCTACATAAATATCTTTTAAGTTATATAGCTTCAGGATTTAACCAGCGAACCAATCCGGTATGTAGTAAATACATTTCTTGTAACTTTTTTATAACAGATTTGTTTAACCCTTTAATCTCGCTTAAACAATTATCCATTTCAGATGTATTTGATATAGATATTCTTAATAAACATTTAACAATAAATTTTATAAACGAGGAGGAATTAACATGAACAGGAAAAGATGGATGAGGATTTTTTCGATGTATCTGGGGATAGCGACTTTGATGTTTTTTGTGTCCTATGGAACTGCAAAAGCGGCGACGTTATGCGTGGAGAAGAGCGGGGCGAATGGGTGTTATACTTCGATACAGGCTGCTGTGGATGTAGCAAACAGTGGCGATACGATAGAAGTGCATCCTGAATCTTATTCAGAAGTTAATATTCATAAAAATGTTGTGATAATTGGAATAGCTGGTCCGGAGCGGACAACGATTATGTCTTTAAGTGGAAATGCAGTTAATGTTGGGTCAAATAGTACGGTTACTATAAGGGGATTTCGCATATCGGGAGGAACTAATGGAGTGTATGTAGCTAATGCAACATTGACACTGCGAAATAACGAAATTATAGGTACTGCAGGACATGGAGTTTACTGTTATAGTGCATATACTTTAAGTACGACATGCAATGTAATTAATAATACCATTGATGGAAGTGGAGGAGAGGGTATTCAGACAGCCAATCCGGCAGATGCGCAAAATCGCAGAGGTACAAGTAATATTTTTATTTCCAGTAATATGATCTTGGATTCCATAAATATTAGCGCTCCTAGTTCTGCATCCTGTTTCTATAACACCATTACAGGGGTTGTTCTAGGCACATCCTGTTCCAGTACACAAACCGCAGATCCATTATTTATCCCAGGCAATTACTGTGCCGTTCAATCTGCCTCTCCTTCCATAGATGCAGGTAGTCCGTCCCCGACAGACAATGACCCCGACGGTACCCGCAACAACCAGGGCGCCTGCGGTGGTCCTTATGCTGCTGCCTTCTGGCCATATCCAAGCGGCGGGCCTGTTATTACGAACCTCACTGTAACCCCTGCATCAGTGCCACAGGGAGGAACAGTGACAATACAGGCAACAGGCGAGGTGCGGTAACCAACCACCCCTCACCTTAATCCTCTCCCCTGGGGGGGAGAGGAAATAGAAAGGGTAATGTCAAAAGTTTTATGATGGGAAGGGGATAAATAGGGGGATTAGCCTATATTCTATCGAGTGATGTAGAAGCTAATCTCATGAAGGATATCAGATAAACTGGGGTGTTCAGATGCAATGATACCCTCGGCAATATGTTTGTGGTGTGGATAGGTTGATAGATGCCTGGCTGCGGGGTCGAGGGCATTATTGTATAGAAAGACCATTTGATTCGAACGTATATAATGGTAGCTATATTATTGAATATGAATAGAGTTTTTGTAGATAATAAATTCTTTAAATTGTAATTGCGATCCATCAGTAAAGGTCAAGGTTCCCCGGATCAGCCCTGCTGAAGGGGGACGTTCTTCTGTGGTGATTGATTGGGAGGTTATAAATAGGGAGCTGGTCAGGATTTGGCGAAACTTCTGGAAGTAAGCACTTATGGACATAACTGGAGCTCTTCAAGACTGGATAGTTCTTCTTCCAGATGTTGAAGGATTGACAGTTCTCCTTCAAGTTCAAGGAGGTCTTGTTCGTTCTCTGGTGTACGGGGAGTCTTTCCCTGAATTAAATCACTTATGTTGATATTAAGAGAGGAAGCAAGTTTATCAATCTTGGCCTTTGTGACAGTAATAGAGTGGAGGATTAACTTTCGTTCCCTCTCAATGGCATCTTTGAGAAGAGGTACTGCCTTTTCTGGATAAGAACTTTTAATATTGATATTTTTCATAGAAGCTAAATAGACATTAAGGCTGAATTCTAAAATGAATTTTATACGACTTTATTCAAAATGGCAATATAAAGATATAAAAAAGGCGGTTTACGCTATCATTTTATGTTTCTTGCCGTGCCTCCTGACGCTCTTTTTATCTGGATTTATAACCAATACCTACGCTGCAACGATCATTTCATCAGAATATTTCATTGACACTGACCCTGGTGAGGGGATGGGTACACCGATACCTTTACCAATTGATGGTGCGTATGATAGTGTAAAAGAGGAAGTGCAGTTTACTATTAACACCAGCACACTTAAGATTGGCAGTCATACGGTGTATATGCGAATGAAGAACTCGGATGGTGACTGGGGTGTAGCACGGCCTATTGCCAATGACATGGAGTTTGCAACACCATATAATCTTACAGTTGAGGGCAGCAAGATAATCACAGCAGCAGAGTATTTCTTTGATACAGACCCAGGCTTGGGGAATGGCACACCGATTACTGCACCTGCAGACGGAACGTTTGATGAGAGCGTAGAGGCGTTAGAGCTATCCGGCATTAATACCTCAGGGTTATCAGTTGGGCTTCATACCGTCTATATCCGTTCTAAAGACAATAATGGTGACTGGGGTGTGGTAAGGGAATATACCTTTGAGGTAAGGAGTCCCAATGTAATCTCCGGGGGTAAGTTTGCAGTGGATTATGACCCCATACTTGAGGAATCAACACTGGTTGATGATTTTTCAGCAGGTGAGACATGGACAGAGAATCAGGGGACAGGGAGTGCCAATAACGGGGTTTATAGTTTTGCTCTCACAGGCATGACAGATCCGTATTTCTGGAAGAACATTACAGACTTTGAGGAGTCTTTAAAATACCTTGTCATTACATATCGTAGTTATACAAACGGTCCAGGCTCTATCCAGCTTTTCTACACGGATGGTGTTGACTGTACTGCATGGAACAGTATTTGTGCCCAGACCTTCCCCATTATCCAGGATGGTGCCTGGCATACGCTTACTGTTGAGGTGACTGACCCTGAGTGGACAGACAATGATGGGATAATCACCCAGCTTCGTTTTGATCTGGAAGGTGCTTCAGCGCTCGGTACATTTTCCGTGGATGATATACGGTTTTCCAGTCAGCGATTATCTCAGGTGATTACACCTGTTGACGGGGCCTTTGATGAGGGAATAGAGAGCGGTACTGGCAGCATAAACACAGGAGAGCTGCCGGGTGGCGGGCATACGATCTATCTCCGTATGCGTGATGCTACGGGCTGGGGGCCGCTTGTAACATATTCACTCGGGGTAAGTACGCCAATGGTGCAGTTTATATCTCAGCCTAAACAGACACCCGGCAGCGGCGGTCAGGTGCCGTTTAATGTCTGGGTGGAGGATTATGCAGGAAGCGATACATATAGAATGAAGGTGGAGTATTCCACTGATAATGTGACATGGAAGAAGGCGACCCTAAGTGGTTCTCTGGTGGATAATGGTCAGGACTTTCAGGTTGGGCCGATTGCAACGAGTGGAGGGGGAGTGAGCCTTTCACTGACATGGCGGTCTGGTACTGATCTGTCCAACCAGGAGCATTCCTCTGCAGCCCTGAGATTAATCCTTGATAATTTTGCAGGCAGGGTTGCACAGACTGCCAGCGGTGGTTTTGTGCTGGATAATAAGGCGCCCATTGTGCCGGCGCTGATGTCTCCAGCGGATAATATTGAGACAAAAGATCCAACACCACTCTTTATATGGCATGGGGTAGAGGAGGGTGCAGTCTATCGGCTTCAGGTGGATAATCACTCAGATTTCAGCTCACCGATTATAGATCAATCTCTACTCAGCGGGAATGTCTATGCTGTTCTTACCCCTGCACCGCCTGCGCAGTATTTCTGGCGTGTAAAGGCAACGGATGGGATGGGTAATCAGAGTGCGTTTTCTCCGGCATCTGATTTTAAGATACTCAGTGATACCACTCCGCCCGCTGTAGCTGTGTCATACAGCAATAATCCTGCAGCAGCGGGGACACTGTTGATAACCGCGACATTCAGTGAGCCTATTGACACACTGCCTACAATCAAGGTTGATCAGCCTGGGACAGTTGATGATGGACCTGTTTCCATGAATGGTTCAGGGGATGTATGGACTTATGCTTATGAGGTTCATAAGGCCAGTGCACCTGATTATATAGACGGAGCAGCAAAGGTAACCATATCGAATGCAAAGGATGCGGCAGGTAATACAAATCAGCCTGCTACTAATGACACATTTGAAATTAACACATCCCAGCCAGCAGGGACTATAACCGCCGCAGAGTATTTCATTGACACTGACCCTGGTGAGGGTCTGGGTTCTCCTATTCCCACACCAGTTGATGGTGCGTATGACAGTGCTAAGGAAGATGTGCAGTTTACTATTAACACCAGCACACTTAAGATTGGTAGTCATACGGTTTATGTGCGAATGAAGAACTCGGATGGTGCCTGGGGGATAGCACGGCCTATTGCCAATGATATGGAGTTTGCAACACCATATAATCTTACAGTTGAAGGTAACAAGATAATTACTGCAGCAGAGTATTTCTTTGATACAGACCCAGGCTTGGGGAATGGGACACCGATTACTGCACCTGCAGACGGGGCATATGATAGCGGGACAGAGTATCTGGAGTCAGCAAGTTTTAATTTAAATGATCTGTCTAAAGGTCTCCATACCCTTTATCTGCGGGCTAAAGATATAAATGGTGATTGGGGGCCGGCAAGAGAATATACCTTTGAGGTACGAGGGCCAAGTGGCGGAATAATAACGGCCTCTGAATATTACATAGATGTTGACCCTGGTCCAGGGAATGGTACATTGTTAAAGGTCAATGACGGTGCATTTGATGAGGTTACAGAGCAGATGCATACATATTTAAATACTACAGGTGTGAGTGAAGGTCTACATGAGGTTTGTGTTCGTGCTCATAGTTCAGGAGGAGAGTGGAGCAGCAATTACTGTGAAAATCTAACAGTAGGTGTAACTACAACTTGTTTACCCCTTTCAGGTGTGCTGCGTGATGAGATAACCAGAAAGCCGCTCGCTAATATAACAGTGAATATTGACGGAGGGGCTTATTCTACAAAGACTGATCAGAATGGTTTCTATAATCTCCCCTGTATTTCAACCGGCAAACATGTAGTAACTGTAGTTGTACCTACTGGTTATGTTTCATATTCACGGACAATAGACATTCCACTCAACTCTATCTGGGATATCAAACTTACCAGGTCAGAAACGGTCAATGGGACAGATACTGATTCTGGTTACTCAAAGGACCCTGTTAACACAGCTACAGGTAATTATACATACCAGCACAATGATATCGGGATTCCTGGTATAGGTATTCCATTTACCTTTGAACGTGCATATAACTCACTGAGTCCAATGGATGGACCGCTCGGCTTTGGCTGGACACATAACTATATTATCACCCTAACTATCAATGATGACGGAGCAGTAACAATTCGCTGGGGTGATGGCAGGACAGAGACATGGACACCGGAAGTCGGAGGCGGTTTTAAACCACAGTATGGTGTCTTTGATACCCTGATTGATAACAAGAACGGTACATATACTTTGAGAAAGAAGGATCTGACAAGATTTAACTTTGATACATCAGGAAGGCTTTCATCCATTGCTGATAAGAATGGAAATAAGATTAACCTGAACTATACAACCAAAGGCCTGACCAGGATTACTGATACAGCAGGCAGGATTATTACAATAAACTATGATTCCAAAGACCACATAACGATTATTACTGATCCAATAGGAAGGACTATAACATTTGTATATAATCCAAAGGGAGATCTAATATCTGCAACGGATATGAACAATAACCCCACTCAATATACATACGATGTGAATCACCAGATGCTTTCCGCTGTTGACCCTCGTGGAAATACAATCGTCTCTAATGTCTATGATAATCAGAAGAGGGTTGTGGTCTCCCAGAAGGATGCCAAACAGGGAGAAACAAAATATACATATGAAGAAGTGGATAAAAAGACAATTATTTTAGATGCACTTGGGAACAAGACGACTCACTACCATGATGAATTGTTAAGACTTATTCAGGAGCAAGATGCCAAAGGTAATTCTACTTACTATGCTTACAATGAGGCCGGCAACAGGATCAGGGTTAGGGATAAAAACGGGAATATTACAAAGTACTCTTATGATGGAAAGGGTAATGTGACCTCAAAGACAGATGCCCTGAATATCGTGACGACGATCACCTATGATGCCAGCAATAATCCCCTGACCAGGACAGAGGCCGTGGGGACTCCTCTACAAAGGACTACCACATTTGAGTATGATGCAAAAGGTAATCTGCTAAAGACGACAGACCCATTGGGGAATTTTACGACTATTACTTACGAGGCCCATGGCCTGCCATTGACGATCACTGACCCTAAGGGAAATACCACGACCAATACCTACGATCCTGCAGGGAATCTCGCGGAAGTTACAAATGCCCTTGGTAAGAAGACAACATACACTTATGACGGTGTCGGGCGGAGGCTTACGACCACAGATGCCCTTTTGAGAACGACTACATACACCTATGATAATAACAGTAATTTACTGACAGTCACTGATCCCATAGGAACTATGATTTATACCTATGATAAGAACAATAACAAGGAATCTGTTAAAGACAAAAAGGGGAAGACCACGCAGTATGCATACGATGTCAAAGACCTTCTTCAAACGATAACCGATCCGTACAACAAGACGATTACTTACACCTATGATCCCCTTGATAGAAGGACATCTGTAACGGATAAGAATGGAAATGCGGCGGCATACACCTATGATCCCGTGGGTAATCTTACGGAGGTTACTGATCCCTACGGTAAGAAGACGACCTATAGCTATGATGCCAATGGCAATAAACTCACGGAGACAGACCCACAGGGGCACATAACGACCTACAAATATGATGTCTTAAACAGGGTAACAGAGGTAAAAGATCCGCTTGGTAACACTACAATCACTAACTATGACGCACTCGACAGGGTCTCCTCGACAATAAATGCAAAACTCCAGACGACTTACTTTGAATATGATGCACTGGGGAGGCTTACGAAGGTAACGGATGCCAATAGTGGGACGGTTCAGTACACCTATGATACGAACGGAAACCGGCTGACTATGGTTGACCCGAATGCCAATACCACAGGCTATGAATATGATGCTATGAACAGGCTCACCAGAAAGATAGAGCCATACGGCCAGCATGAGTATGGATATGACGATGTCGGGAATATGACCTCAAAGAAAGACCCGAAGGGGAATACCCTCGTTTATCAATATGATGCCCTGAACAGGCTTGAGAAGATCACCTATCCGGATACGACCTTTGTCTCTTATGCATATGATGCCAATAATAACAGGATCAGCATGACGGATAACCTGGGGACTTCTATATACACTTATGATGACCTGAACAGGATGACCTCTTACACAGACCCCTTCGGGAAGATCGCCGGGTATGGTTATGATGGTAATGGGAACAGGACCTCTCTGATATATCCTGATGGTAAGGTGGTCCAGTACAGTTATGATAAGCGGGACAGGCTTGAGACAGTAACTGACTGGCTTGGAAAGATAACCACCTATAGTTATGATGATGCAGGCAATCTGTCTGACATATTGAATCCGAATAACACGAAGGCCGCCTTTACCTATGATATTGCTGACCGTTTAACAGGGATCTTAAATACGAAGTCTGATTCTACAGTCATCTCAAGCTACTCTTATACACTCGATGTTATTGGCAATCATGAGAATGTATCGCAGGATGAACCGCTGATCCCGCTCATCCCGGCACAGAATGTTGCATACACCCATGATGCAGAAAACCGTATGACTGATGCCGGAGGTGTTACTAATACCTTTGATACGAATGGGAATATGACGGCAAAGGGGAGCGATACGTTTACTTATGATTATAATGACAGGCTTGTGGAGAGCAGCATCGGGGGAGTGGTTACACAGTACAGGTATGACGGAGTCGGCAATCGGCTGGCGCGAGTAACGGGTGTGACAACGACAAGGTATGTACAGGATATAAATGGTGGGTTGAGCAATGTTATTGCCGAGACAGATGCGGCCGGCACGATTACTGCTTATTATGTTCATGGCCTTGGGCTTATCTCAAAGGTATTGCCAGATGGGACGGCCTACTATTACCACTATGATTCCCGTGGAAGCACCATTGCATTGAGTGATGCCGGGGAGAACATCACAGATGCCTATGCCTATGACCCATTTGGAAATGTGGTGAATCTTTTTGGTGTGACTGTGAACCCATTCAGATATGTTGGGATGTATGGGGTGCAGGACGAAGGGAATGGCCTGGCATACATTAGGGCGAGATACTATGTGCCGGAGCTGGGGAGGTTTATAACTAAAGACCCGCAGACAGGGAAAGATGGGGATACACAGAGCTTGAACAGATATGTATATGCGGTGAATAATCCGGTGAGATTCGTGGATGTTTCTGGATTGTCACCAAGAGAGGGAAACAAAATTATAGATAATTTTGGTACCTCTGATAATGAACATCGTGAACTTATCGAGCGAAAAAGAAAATCTTATGCTGCAATAAATAAAAACCTTCAAGATATTGCCAAGTTTGAGGGAGAAGGATTTTATTGGGAGGCTGTAGGAAAGTTTGCTGAAGCAGCTGGTGAGGCATCAGGAGGAATTGGAAGCGCTCTTACGGGTGATTTCATTGGAGCAGGGACGTCCATTATTAGGCTTACGAATACCCTCATCGAAGAACTTGGTTACGCTGATTCTGATTTGCAAAAGACCACCAACTTTATGGCTGATTTAATTGATACAGGTAATGTGGTAGCAGGAGGGGTAAAAGCCATCAAAGGGGTACCTCGAATTTTGAATAACAGTCTCCCCAGGGTGAAAGACCTTGTAAAATATACGTGGTCATATGATCTGCCTGGTTTCTACAATGATACGATATCATTTATTGGGTTTGGAATATATGATTTATATCTTAAGTGAAGGGAAAATAGAAAGCAAAATGTGGACAGATTTATTTTTTCTTTTCATAACGCATTAAATTCATCTACTGTCATCCCAGCCTGCCGGATGAGTTTCCTGAGCAGGCCGGGGCCACGGTTTTTTGAGAATGGAATATGACAATAAATAAATTAATAGAACAAAACATTATCAGGATGCTATCTATGAATATGCCTCATCATGAGGGCCGATAGTGAGAAAGATTATGGTCTTTAAATCCATCTTCACACAGATTAGGGGCGAGCATCCGGCAGATTTCTGGAATTTCTTTGCCCGGCATTCTGCACAAACAGTGAAGATAACCCTGAATGATTTAGTAATCCTGGCAGATCGTAAACCCTTTAGTTCACCAACAAGCAGCTCACTCTTACAATTTTTATATGGATCTTGTGATAAAAGCTGCACCTTTTTGGCAAGTAATTTCTTTAGATTCTGGTATTTCCTGGCCTCTTTCAGAAACTCAGGAGTGAAATATGCTTTATAGATTTTCTAATACCTCTTTGAGGGAGAGTAATCTTGCATTATTACGAAGCTGTTGCTTTGCCCGCCTGATGGAATGCATCAAATCTTTATTTGACATTATCTTAAGGGTTTCATTTATGCGATTCCAGTCTTCGAGACTGATCACAACAGATTTAGGTTTTCCTTCAGGTGAGGTTATGAACTCAACCTTAGGGGCTTCAATGATTTTGGGCATAGTCAAAACCTCCTTGTTTAGAAAGGGTTTGTTACCTTGTTTTAATAGGTTTACTATACTTTTGGCTTCTGAGAATGTCAAGGATATAGAGGTGTCTGCTTAGGTATCTTGAACATATAAAGGGGACAGATTTAATTTTCATGATGCATTAAATTCATCTACCGTCAGCCCCGCCTGCCGGATGAGTTTCCGGAGCAGGACTGGGCCGACTTTGCTATGGAGTGGAAGGATTGCATGGTTTATATTTTCCAGTTATCCAATTTCAGTCCTCTGATGCGGGAGAAATGGTTGGTATTATTGGTTACGAGAACGAGGTTGTTTACGATGGTGATTGCTGCAACAAGGATATCGGCATCTGATATTAGTGTACCGTGCTCTTTTAGTGAGGCGTATATATCGGCTGCTTTAATAATGACATCATCCGTGATGGGAAGGACAATGTTGGCTGTGCAAAACCGGTTAAACAATTTGATTTGTTTAGTAGCCTTTTTTGCTTTCAGTCCTTTGAGGATTTCGTATTTTGTTATGTGCGAAATGTTCAGATGCCTGTGGACGCGTAGATATTCAGAGGCCCTGGCCAATATGTTAGGGTTCTTTTTGAAGAGTCCGGAAAGGATGTCTGTATCGAGGAGGGACGGTGGATACATCTCAATCTCTTGAAAAATGGTTTCTATCGAGCGATATCTTTTCCAGCTCTTCGATATCTGAAGGAGAGAGGCCGTTATACACCTTTGAGGCAAGTGAAAGGATATCGGAAGGCTCCTCTACCTCTTCCTGGATGATGAGATGCACCCGCTTGTGCTCAGGGATATGGAGGGGCGTAACCGGTTTTAAGACGCCATTTTCGAAGATTGCTTCTACAGTCTTTGACATGGTTTGTTTTCCTTTATTGGGTGAATTATGAACAAAATCTATCACAGTAAGTCAGCAATGTCAAAAAATGTGATAATCAATATGATAATTAGTGGTGGAAATCTCCATCTATTTTTCTTCAATAAGCTCAGAGAGAGATTTTCTTTTTGTGATCCGTCCTTTTTTGTGGTCTTCCTCAGAGAGGTCAAGGAGTTTTTGGTGTCGATAACAACTCTAACGGCCACTTTTTTCTTTACGGACCTCTTTTATAGCCTGGACGATATCGGATTCTATTTCTTCCTGGGTATATTGTGCGGTCTTCTTATGTATTCTCTGTATAATACGGTTAAACCTTTTTTGCCATTCATCACGGAGAAGGACCCTGATTTCAACCTCCTCATGTTCTTTTACATCCACCTTCTGGAGAGGTTTAAACACCCCATCTTCAAAGATAGCATGTATTACTTTAGACATAATTGGGCAACCTTCTTTGGTGCTTCAATGATTTTGGGCATTATCAAAACCGCATCGTTTAGACATGATTTGTTACCTCTGAACACAATTTATCATAACAAATTAGCAATTGTCAAAAACCCCAAGGGAGAAGGATTATGATCAGATTTAAAGTCACCTATATAACTATAGTCATATTCCTATTGGCATTTTTCTTTTGCAAAGAATCTCATGCTGCCATCATCACCTACACCTACGACTCCCTTAACCGCCTTACATCGGTAGATTATGGCAATGGTGGGACAATTACATATACCTATGATGCTGCAGGGAATAGATTAACACTCATCTCTACACCGCCTCCAGACCTCACACCGCCAACAACTCCGGTTATTATAGATGATGGCGCTTATACTTTAAATCTTACGCAACTTCATGCCCTCTGGAATGCAGATGACCCTGAAACAGGTCTTGCTGAATGTCAATACGCTATCGGTACTACACCTCAGGGGAGTGATGTAGCAGGCTGGACGCTCTTCTTATGTTTAAATAATTCATTGGCCCATTCCGGCCTGAGCCTTTCCGATGGTGTGACTTACTATATTAGTGTTAAGGCTAAAAACGGTGCAGGGTTATGGAGTGAGATAGGGGGTAGTGATGGCATTAAGGCCCTTTCATCTAACGGGGATTATGATGGAGACGGTCTGACAAATGGAGACGAGGTCAATATATATGGTACTGACCCACTGGCTTCAGACACAGATGGGGATGGGATGCCTGATGGATGGGAGGTCGGGAATGGTTTAAATCCGCTCAATCCTGCTGATGCCGTTGAAGATGCAGACAATGATGGATTTACGAATCTGAAAGAATATCAGACTATGACGGATCCTAATGATCCTGATTCTCATCCGCCATTGGCCATTGCAGGCCAGGATCAGAATGTCAGGACCAGCTCAAGTGTTACTCTGGATGGGAGTGAGAGTTCAGGCAGAGATGGGAATCTAATTACCTTCAACTGGACAGAAACGAATAAGCCTCTTAATAGTACTGCCACACTTTCTAATCCAAATATCCCAAAGCCATCTTTTATTGCAGATAAAGATGGGTATTACAGTTATGACCTGACAGTATGTGATTCTTTGTACTGCAGTGGTCCTGATTCAGTGGCTGTTAATGCAACTACGCTTAATGTACCGCCAAATGCCAATGCCGGTCCTGATCAGAAGGTATTGACAGGTCAACCTGTATTGCTGGATGGGAGTAAAAGTAATGACGCTGACACTGAGTCTGGTTTACTGACTTATTTATGGAGTTTCCTGAGTGTTCCTACAGGAAGTCTGCTTACTGATGCTAATATAACCAACAGGGAGACACCCATAGCAGGTTTTACCCCTGATATAGATGGTGAATATAAATTTGATCTTTCAGCAAACGATGGGACGTCCACTTTGCATGACCAGGTAAGTGTAACTGCTGGAACAACGACACCTCCTGTGGCAAATGCAGGTCTTGATCAGATAGTCCAGCTTGGGCAGGGTGCGATTCTTGATGGTTCAGGTAGCTATGATCAGGATGGGCTGCCGCAACCTGTGACATATAAATGGAGTATTGTATCTGGTCCAACTGGTAGTGGCATTACTAATTCTGATATTATCAATTCTAATACGATATCTGCCAGTTTTACACCTGACATAGCCGGTAGTTATGTACTGAGGCTTGCAGTAAGTGACGGTCTGTATACTGCAATTGATAACGTAGTGATTGAAGTAGATGGCGTTTCTCCAAATGGTTCAATCATCATCAATAATGGTGCGGTCTGGACAAATACGGCCGCTGTTACTCTCGCACTGGAGTGTACTGACTCTGAAAGCGGGTGTGC
>Ga0209343_10007168_pt1 | contig 13214 bp, 12 predicted proteins | sample RifCSPlowO2_02_FD_184026 | JGI IMG/M metagenome (GOLD analysis project Ga0209343, IMG submission 184026) | Groundwater microbial communities from Rifle, Colorado - Rifle CSP2_plank lowO2_0.2 (SPAdes) (version 2) | ecosystem: Environmental > Aquatic > Deep subsurface > Groundwater | place... | reverse complement strand
GAGAGAATCAGTATCTGTGGCTATAACCCTCCCCCTGCACCCATTATTATTTATAGCTCTGACAAAATTCTTAACCAAAGCTACCCTTCTTGATGCTGCAGTTATAAGTATATTTATATTTTTCATAGAAATATGGAACACGAATTCCACAAATATACGAATATCACGAATAAAATTACTAAATTATTCTGTTTTAATAATTTGTGTAATTAGTCAATTCGTGTCATTCGTGTTCATGTTTTTGTTCTTTTATGAGGGACAGTTTGAGCATATATCTGGAACTCTCCCCTCCCTAAAGCCTTCCCTGAATCCCTGATATTTTTCCCCCTTGAATATTATATCAATTGAATCCTTAAATATATTCCCAAAATTATAAACCAATGGGTCCATTCTCAAACAGCATGGTGTAATAAAACCGTCATAAGTTATATATATGCCGCCATTGGGCCACCAGCATGTCCGAAACTTTTTTTCAGATGTCGTAAAACTGAATCCAAGATTATATCTCTTGCATTTATCACTTAAGCTATTCATTAACCCGCTCTCAATATCGGCATCATGAATGAGAATTTTAGGGTCGGGAATTTGCGGCTGACCACTGACCACTGACTGCTGTGTATATTGAACCGCCATAACAAATCTCACTTTATCAACCATTAATTTAGCAGCCCTCTCAGGAATATCCAGAACCTCTTCTGAATTATTCCTTGTAATAACAGTATGAAGAGATATTTCTACCGGAATCTTATTTTTATCCCTTATTTCAACAAGACCTTTAATGTTTCTGACAATCCTGTCAAAATCCGACCCCTTTCTTACCTCTTCAAATTTTTCTTTGGTTGCGGCATCAAATGAGATTATACACTGGTCAAGGGAGGTAAGCAGCCTCTCCATGTCTATCTTATCAAGGAGTATTCCGTTTGTAGCAATACGGCATGCAATCCCCTTAGATTTTATAAGCCCTAACATATCCAAGATTTCCGGATTCATCAGAGGCTCTCCAAGACCGAGGAGACTTATGTCCCTTATAAAAGGCATCATTTTAAGAATATCTTTTAATGTGTTGATTGAAAGATGACCGCGCCTCTCTGCCGGCACTGCATCATTAATGCAATTCTCGCATTTAATATTACAGTATGTAGTCGGCTCTATATGTGCGTGATGTGGTAAAATCATTATACCTTTTAGCTGTCATTGCGAGGAGCAAAGCGACGAAGCAATCTTAAAGGAGTCAATGTTGCAGAAAATAAAGATTGCTTCGCTAACGCTCGCAATGACAAAATGAATATTATTAATATACCTATCATTGATAAAATCACAGTCATCAATAATGCAAGTGGGTAACAAGAATATCCCTTAACAACCTTTAAAAGTGCCTTCTTAATATCGAGCACCTTTGTATCTCCTATCCTATTACATGTAACTATTTGCCTTGCACCTGTGCAAACTGCCAAAGCCATTACATTCTCATATCCGGAACCTGACATATTGTTAAACGGGACTATAACCATATCATATTTCCCCCTGCGTATATTCCTGATATATTCTCTAAAAATGTGAAGGGGGCTGAAATTGCCTTTTGAATTGTATGGAATTATACGGTTTATAAAACCAAATCCTTTAAGACTGTCAACTGCATGTGGATGTGCTAATACATCTATAACCACCCCTCTCCCCTCCTTTATAAGGAGGGCGGGGCACCCATCCAGTGGATGGGTCGGGGGAGGTAGACTCCTTACCTTTTCAAATGACAGGGCTAAATGCTGAATTGATGTAGATTTTATAAACAGTATTTTCATATATATGCCGTAAATGCCCAGCGTATAGGTATTCTGGCGCCTTTTATTATATCTTCGTTAATAACCATCCTGCTCGATATCACCACTTTAAATCCTTTGACGGCATCCATGATTGCCTTCATGTAAATAAATGTCCTCTGCTGCAATGTTGATAAAGAGGCGTGAAAAAACAACAAAAGAGTAGTTGATAGGGCATATTTGAACGGGTAAAAACGCCATATCAGCCACAAAAGGTTTCTCGTATAAAAGTATGGTGCTGAACGGTTCGCACGGCTGGTCATAGATGATTTGTGAAATGCAATAATATCAGGATGGAATTTAATCTTATATCCTGCCTGCAATATCCTGAAGGCATGGTCCTGCTCATTAAAATATAAAAAATATGGCTCAAACAGATAACCTGCCTTTTCGATGCACTCCTTCCTTATCCCAACCCCTGCGCCATTGTATCCATAAGTATCTCTTGCCTTTTGTAAATCAAAGCTTCTTGAATCACTGACCACTGACCACTGACCACTGACCACTGTATTATGCACATCAAATGCAACCGCCCCTATCTTATTATCAGACTCAAAAATTTTAAGCATCCTCTCAATGGCATTCCTCTCAGGAAATGAATCGCTGTCCAATAAGACTACATAATCCCCTCTTGCCTTTTTCATACCTATATTGTAGCCGGCAATGCCGGTATTTTTTTCCAATCTCACAAAAACCACATCGGGAAATCTCTCCTTTATAACCGCAGGAGTCCCATCCTCAGAGCCATTATCAACTACTATTACCTCTATAGAGGCATAGCTTGATTTTCGCAGCTCGGTAATGGTCTCTATCAAGTCATCCTTTCTGTTCCATGTAAGAATTACGACACTCACCAATGGATTTTTCATATGCTTTTCCTATCCCCTATTAATTATCTCTGCTCCGATTTTCCCGCTTAATATTGAGTGGTCCATGTTGTAGTATTCCCACTCACCAAACCTGCCGACCGGAATAATATCATTCTCTTTAAGAAATTTATTTATAATGCCGACCTTTTTCTTTCTATCCTTTTCAAAGATTATATAACCATATTTAATATCCAATAAATCACTGACAACTATATCAGAAGTCTTTTGAATAAATTTAATTCTTACAAGGTCATCTATCACCCTTTCTACAAGCCCTTCTTTACCAATTCTTTTAAATTTAGAATATGAGATTTCTGCAGTGATTGAACTCTTTCCCTTTGGCACTACATAGGGTGATGCATTGCTCTGGACAAAGAGCCTTTGAAAGACAATATCTTTCTCAGGATAGTATATCCATGTCTTCTCCGTAATCTCAGGATGGTTTATACCGAGATTCACACAATATACAGAAGTAAAGGCAAGTTCCTCCGCCGCTTTCTTTATAATCTTTGGAACTTTATTGCATAAGGAGATAAGTTGAGGAAGTGGCAGCGAGGATATAACTTTGTCATAACCTATCTCAAGTTTCTTATATTCTGACTTCTGACTTCTGACTTCTGACTTCTTAATAGTAATCACCTTCTCCTTTGTATCAATTGAAACAACCTCTGAGTTAAGTAAAATTTCTGTCCTTTTAAGATGGGGAATAAATGAATCTGCAAATGCCTGACTCCCCCCTTTTAATGGATAGGCAAATTTAGAATTCGGACCAAATTCTACTTTTCTGGACTCCACTGCACCCTCTATTACTTCCTTAACATCAGGCATCATCACCCTGTCAGCAATCCATTCATAAGTCATCTTATTCAATGGAAATGCCCATACCTTCTGATTGTATGGTTTCATAAAATGCTTCACAATCCCTTCACCAAAAGTGGCATCCATCCAATCTTCAAAATGTCTGGGGTATCTACCATTTCCGTTATCCTGAGCTTGTCGAAGGGTCGCATCTATTAATCCAATTATGCATTCCATGATTACACCCTTTGGAAGCCCGTAAGTATTAGCCTGAAATGGATAACGGGTATAGATATTTTTTGAGTAAACCCATGCATCACGGTTTTTAAAATTTATATTATCACCCATTAGCTTTTTAAATAGTTTAAAAGCATATCTGTCCTGAGTGAAAAATATATGCCCCGCATAGTCAAATACAAAACCCTCTATCTCCTTAGACCTCGCCAGCCCCCCTACCCTATCCTCTTTTTCAATAAGGATAGAGTTACCCTTGTATGGTGAGCCTGTCGAACCAAGATGATAAGCCGCCGAAAGCCCCGCAGGTCCCGCACCAAGAATTGCAATATCAGTTTTTAGGTTCATAATGTTTATACCTTCCCATAAAATGCCTGACTCCCTTTTGTAATCACTTTATACCTCCAACCTTTTTCTCTACAAAATCCTTCTGCTGTTTGACCTTTTAATTTAGTAGAAAGCCATAACATTAACGGCAATCCCTTCGTTTCATGGATTTCTTTGCTTCCATCTTTATATTCAACTAAAAAATCAGGCAGATAGTATCTTGTAAATCCAATAAACTTGTAAGGTATTTTAATCCTATGTTTCTTTGTCCATGTTTTTATTGCAGGATTTCTTTCCAATTCAACCATATATTCACGCTCAAGTGCAGAATCATAATCTTCTTTTCCATAAGGACTCTTTTTGAGATTAGTCAATGTTCCCTTTTTGCTAACCATAAACTATTTATTCGAAAATATTCCTTCTAATAACTCTGTTCTTAAGAACACATCCCTCACCTGATCAATCATTGCCCAGAGGATACGCAACTGTCTTTCATCAATTGATTCCTCAATATCATTTCCCAATAAAAATCTTTTCTTAATATGGTCACGAATAACCTTTACTAAAATTGCCTGCCGCTCATTTGGGTTGCGGTCATATTCCAAAAGGGCATCACGAGCAATTAGATGAATCTGCCGAACCAAATGCCTTTTTAATTCTTCCATTGTCCAATTCTCAGTTTTTGTAATCCGTGATATTTTCTCAACTTCTATTTCGGGGACATTCTTATCAAAAGTAGTAAGTCCTGCATCAAGATTAAGGCTCTTTATCTGTTCAATATCTTCGGTAATATTCATTTTGAAGAAATCATATTTACATTCATCCAAAAACTTCTGCCATTCCGTGATTGGTTCTACAACCTCTGGAGGTTCAGGTGTTGGAGGCAGAGAAGAAACATCAAGTTTTTCTTCTGCCTTTTCAAGTGTCGTTTCCCCTTCTTCAATCTTTTCTATACTCTTTTCTTCAGGAATTTTTCCCATGTCAAGAATAACCCCTGCAGGGTCTAATGCATCAGGATATTCTGTTGCCTTTAGATGTTCCCAGAGCCACTTATGTCTTAAAATAGGATGGTCAACAACAAAGAGCGATTCCCATTCTTCTGGATTTTTGCTCATTCTCCTTAAACCCCTTCCAATGACCTGAGGTCCATAGACAGAAAACTTTTGACCATTAACTTCCTTGTAACTGAATTTCCTAAAGAGAAGGATAACGGAGATATTTCTCACATCCCACCCTTCACGGAGCATAAGGACTGAGACTACGGCATCGTATTCTGTTTGTGGATTTTTGTTTAAATCCCTCGCAGCATCTTTTAATTCATCATCGGATTCATTAGTAACCAGAAGAACTTTATTTATTCCATAGTCTTTACCAACCCTTTCTAATTCTTCCTTTATCCGTTCAGCATCAGCAATAGAAATTGCTACAACAAATAAAAGAGGTTTAAATTTAGGAGGCGTTCCTATCTTCTGATGTTTCAGCAACTCTAAAGCAATTGCTATCTGTTGACGCATTGGGTTCGTGCTTGTTATGTATCGTGTTGCCCTGATCTTCCTTCTCTCAATCTCTTCCCATGGCACTTCTTCGGCAGAAATAGTTTTCCCTGTCTCTAAATCCTCATAAGTCAGATTAACCTTCTGCACATCAGGATGAAATACAACAATCCTTTTAACAATCTTATCCCTCATTGCCTCTGCAATCGGATAAACGAAAATCATCTTGCTGTCAGGGTGCAACCCATCAAGACGGTCAGGGGTAGCAGTTGTATCCAGCCTGAAAAATCTCTTTGGTTTAAGTTTATTCATCAAATCGTCATACTGCTCTGCCTTAGTATTATGCGCCTCATCATTAAAGATACAAAGAGACTCTACATTATCCCTCAAGACCCTCCAGTTGTCTGTCCGCTCATAAATCTGATGAATATTTCCTAATATAATTGTCCCTGCTCGTATACCTGCAGGGCTCTCAGAAGGTTTCATTATATGTATTGAAATTCTGTCTTTAAGAGGTTCATAAGAATTGGTGAAAAACGGAAATGTATCATAAATGTATGACTCTGAATTTGGGTCAAAATCATCAGCCAACCTCTCACGCACAATGGTGTTCGGTGTCAAAATCAAAAATTTCGTCTGGTCATGGACTATCATCATATAGGCAATCATTGTCCCGATAATTGTAGTCTTCCCGCCACCTGTTACAATATTGGTTAAAAGGTCTTTTTCTCCTAAGATTTCAAAGCAATAAACACATCTTTGAATTGCCTCAATCTGCATCTTCCACTGCTTATCGCTAAAAAGTTCCATGTTGGGCTTAAAATGGGAAGATGAGAGATGTTTTAAAAAAGCAATACCTGGCTCAGGGATTCCTGCGAATCCTGTTTTCACCCATTCTTTATAATTCGCCTCGTGTGGTTTAAAAAAGTAGTGCATATAAGTTTGTGAAAAATTTTAACTGACAATAAAATTTTTTCCTTGACAATTTTTTAAAAAGGTATATAAATATAATTAGAAAACGTCCCTCCTCAATGACAAGAGCCCCTGGGCTCTCCCCTGATTTCAGGGATAGTTGAGGAGGTCAATTTTTGTAATCATAAAATTCCCTTCCTCCTTTTTCAAAGATATTAAATTCAGATTTTATTAAATGTTGCACCAGAACATACGAGCGAGTATCGTTTGAATCCCATTTACGATATATAGCCCAGCCAAAATAATCTGCTGCCTGATTGCAAATATCAAATTTTGAATCATGAAAATAGAGAGCAAATGAGACTTTTGCATGCTGTTTTATGAGATACTTAAAAGCCTGCTTAAGAATGCCTCGTTTCTTCCTATCAAATAGGCTGCTGAATACTACAACAACATGGTCATAGTCATGCCATATAGCACGGTTAAAGGCATATTTAAGCAAGGCTTCAGCGATTATTTTGTAAAACTCCAACGGTTGTTTGTGTAATGTCGGATTAGTCTTGTTTTTCTGGGCTATGACGGAATCTACCCTCAGCGGATGGTTGAGTTGAGAAAGAAGGGAAAAGACATTATTACGGACATGCTGTATATCCTCAGAGGCATGAAAATAGCCATGTTCTTCCATCCTTGGACCACAGGCATAATTAGGCAGTAAATCATAGCGAAGTTTCAGTAACGGCGAGCCAATTTCAAAAGGAGTCGTAGCACTCATAACAGTTAAAACAAAAAACTTTGTCCCATTTGGGCTAAAATCAAAGTTGCCTGATTCGTCTATAAAGAGGTAAAGTGTATTCATGTTTCCACCCTTATCTTTCTTGCCAGCACCGTCTCTCCTGCCAGATTGTCCTGCACCTTGCAGGCAATGGTGTATTCACCTTCTTTTTCAAACTCATGCCTTGCTGTCAGGATTGCCTCAAATCTTTCATCCCTGCCTTTTGGCTTTACCTTTTGCCTTGAAAGTATATAATCCTTATTCGCAGTAAAATGTCCCTCATGATAATCAAAATCCCACTGGCAATTGACCAGATAACCATCTTCATTTGATGAGAAGGCATCTACTGCCTCAAATTCATATCCAAGTGAGCCAACCTTTTTAAAGCGAATATCTCCAATCACAGGCGGCTTTGAAAATCTAAGATAAAACTCTGCCTCATCAACATCCTGATACCGCTGTAAAATCCTTTTCCTAAATTCCCTTGAATCGAGGGGAATTAAATCCATCTCCATTGGCAGAGTATTTTCATAAATATATCTTTGCAAGACCTTAATATACTCAACTACCTGACGATTAAACCGCCAGCCAATAATTTTTGCACGCACCATCTTATTCGACTCAAGACGGGATTTGATCTCATCAAAGAATGCCTTAACGGTTTGGGCATCTATAGAATCATTTGGATTTGCAGAACCAACAAGAATCGGCTCCTGCTGTCCGGGTGGGCTAAAACCATGAGCAACGCCCTCAGCAGTATTGTGGCTTGCTCCATAACAGGTAAGAACAAAGTCAATAAAGGAATTCTGGTCAATATATGTGAATTTATCAACTGGATAAACGCCATGATAAGAGACTTCAATGTTAGAAACTTTTTCAACCGTGCCATCTGCCTGAAGTTTTGGCTGGAAATGGCTATCTTTGGAAGATAGATTGCTTTCTACACCGCTTATCTCCTCACCTATTTTAACCAGCCTGTCCAGAGTCACCGAAATCGCTACCCTTGAGGAATCACAGCCGATAAACCTGCGTTTGAGTTTCATTGCTACAGCAAGGGTTGTTCCCCCTCCGCAGAAAAAATCAGCAACAACATCGCCTTCGTTGGAAGAGGCAAGTATTATCCGTTCAAGGAGAGGTTCACGCTTCTGGGTAGGATAGCCAATATATTCATCGCCAGCGTTTATTGTTTGAAATGATGGAATATCAGACCATAAATCACTTAAAGGTTTACCTTTTGCTTCATCTAAATACTGGCGTCTTTCTTTTCCTTCTTCCCAATAAATTTTGTATCTTTTCCCTTGCTTATCTATTTTGTCATATCTTTTAATCGTACTTTCTGCAAACTCTTTTTTGTATTGTTTATTAAACGTAAACTCACGAGTTTTTGAATATATTAATATCACATCATGGCCCCTGATCCACTTGTTTGCTTGAGACTTAAAACCTGAAACGCTTTCGACAGACCATACAATTTCACCTAAAAAATTCTCATACCCAAAAATCTTATCCATCTCGCATTTGATATAATGTGAGGCGTGCCAGTCGCAGTGGACATAAATACTGCCAGTCTTTTTCAAAACCCTTCGCATCTCCCACAAACGGGCATTGAGCCAGATAAGATAAGAATCAATCCCGCCTTCCCAGATGTCATAAAAAGACCGCACCTCGTTTGTATCTCCCCAGATAACATTGTAGTTTCTGCCAGAGAAAAAAGGCGGGTCAATATAAATCAGGTCAACGGATTCAGAAGGGAGCGTCCTTAAGACCTCCAGATTATCACCAAGTATTAACTGATTTGCAGACAGTTCAGGGGCATTAAAGATTACAGTATCACCATGATTTGGCGGATGGAGTCTTGGAAGGCGGATATATGGAAATACCCTGTCAAAAGCCTTATGCTCATCATATCCAAGCGGTGGTCTTGCAGGGTCAGGCAAATTATGGACTCTCTTACGAATCTTATCTGAAACAGAAAAAACCCGCTTTTGCTCAGGCAACGCCTGCCTCTGCGACTCCTCCTGAATCTTAAACAGCGTCTCTTGGGATTGAATCTTCTTATTATTTTCTGATTTAGTAGCCATATATCTTCCAATACTCAGCCCTTTCTTTCCCCTTCTGTTCATACTCCATAATCCTTCTGCCGATGAACCAATAGGTAATAATTAGAGCAGTATTCATATACCTCACTGCTGTCTTCCGTCCCTGCTCAATAAGAGAGGCAAGGTCAGTGATGAGGGATGAGTAGTTTTGTATCTTGTCGTTTCTTTTCACTTTACGAAATCCTTATTTTGAAATGTTTGTCGTTCAAACATGGCTATTTCATAGTTTTATTAAGCTGAGATATAAAATTTTGACCATCTTCAGGAGCATATGGTCCACCACTAAGAAAACGAGAAAATGTTCTTTGTGTTTTTCCAGGCATTCTTCCAGAATGGGACTGCTGTCCAGTTCTTTTCTGACAAAAAGTGATATAAAGATACTTCCTTGCACGGGTAAGAGATACATATAATAGACGCCTTTCATCATCAATCGCTTCTCCATTCGCACGCCCTGGAATATATTCATCCTCTAAAGCAACTAAAATTACAGCATCTGCTGACAGTCCTTTGGCTTGATGCATTGTCATAATAGAAACTTTACCTTTCTCCTTTTCTTGTTCTGCATCGCCAAGTGATACATTAAGTGCCCGTAATAGTTCTTCTAATGAATCAGTATCGCCAATCTCTCTTATCCTTGAAAAAAGACTAATTATATTTTGTCTGTCACTTTCGTCTTTGATAACTTTAAGTGATAGCTTATCAATCCAATTTTGCAAATTTTCTTTATCTGGGTCACCAAGTTCAGTAAGAAAATTTTCTACCTCTTTTATCTTGTCAGAAACTCTGATCCCGTTTTGGGGCAATAAGTTAGGTGTCCCTTTTATATTTTGAATTGCCTCTGAAAATTTTTTACCATTCCTTCGAGCTAAATCATATAGTTTAGAAAACGTCTGCTCACCAATTCCTCTGTTACTTATTGCAAGGATTGTTCTCCAAGCAAGATGATCAGAACGATTAATGGCTAATCGCATCAGGCAAAGCATTTCTCGACCATGCTCAGAATTTAATGGTTCTAAAGGATTGGACACGGATCCAACAGCAATACCCTTTCTCGTAAGAGCTTCCCGTATTGGATTTGAAAATTGATTATTTCTATCGGATCTTAAAAGAATCAAGATTTCATCTGGAGAAATACTTTGAGAATCAATAAGCCACTTGCACAACTCTGCAATACCATTAGCTTCTACCTTTTGATTTGAAAATTTTAATACATGAACCTGACCTCGCTCAGTTTCGTCTTTTGGATTAATAGGTTTATCTATACGGCGAGGATCTTGTTTTGCTACATATAGACCGAATTCAAGTATTTCTTTTCTACATCTTTGACAAATATCTAATGCCAAATTTTTAGAGGGATTATAGTCATTACTGAACCTCCTTATACCATCTGGATTTGCAAATCTGAAGCCATATATACTTTGGTCATCGTCACCTGCGCAATAAATTTCACTACCCAAAGTGGCTAACGTCTTGATAACTGCAAGGTCACAGGCATTTAAATCTTGATATTCATCAATAAGAATATACTTAGGTGGTCCTTCTAAATCTACACCTTTTCCTTGTTCCTTTAATACTTGCCTTAATTGATAGACAAGTTCCGCTCTTAAAGTGTATCCATAAACTTCTCTATGTTCTTTCCATGTCCCCAAAAATTTTGGATTAGGAAACCTTTTCTCCCAATCTGAATTATCAATAGATAACTTTTGCCAATCAGCAGAGAGTTCGTTTAGCAATTTTTGGGTTTCTTTCACCTTTTTGCTCATCAAATTGCATAGTTCCTCTATAATAATACTCCGTTCTTCATAATCATCAGCAATTCTAATTGGCTGTGGAAGATGAGTTAGACTGGAATTTCTAAGTAGTTGACGTAAGGCAAAGGAATGCAGAGTAGAAACTTTTGGAATATCAAAGTTATTATTCTTAAGGCTTTCTTTTATTCTCTGTCTTAATTCAGATGCAGCTGCACGGGTAAAAGTTAAGGCAAGAATTTGTCTGGGTGAAATATTTTGATTTGTGATTAACCATAAAATTCTTTTGGTCATTGTCAAGGTTTTACCCGTCCCAGGTCCTGCAAAAAGTCTCGCATGAGTGCCTTTATGACTTGCTGCTTCTATTTGTGCATTAGTTAAATTTTCATCCCAGTTATTCATTTTATCCCCCTTTCAAAATCTTTTAATGTCTTTATCTCCATTTTCTCATTTCCAAATATATCTACATAAATCACCATAATCTGCCCTTTAAATTTATCCTCTTGCATAGAAGACCTCTCTAACAGATCGCTGCAAGAGTCATATTTTAGTGTCTTAATCCATATCCTACAAAAACCCAATTTTCCGTCGTTTTGATTCAGGAGGAGTCATTCACCCCATTAGAGATAGGAACCGCTTTAATCTGTTTTTTTAAATAGCGTTTCCCCATTCATGATTTCAGATACTTCTTTCATAGACAGTTACCTTATCTCTTTGGTTTCCAAACACTGTGAAACATATCTTGCACTACAACCGTTAAGTCTATCCATTCTTTTTCCTTAAAATGATTTATTGACTTCATAACTTTCTGATGGATTTTTAACCTGTTAGGCTGTTTAAGTCGTATAATCAATATGCCATTATGTCTTTCGCCACGCCTCTGCACAAAACCTTTATCTGTAGTAATCAAAAGCATTCTACCTTTTTGAGCGGTTTCCCATATTTCTTCATCCGCCATTCCTTCATCTTTTGTGCCACGAATATCCATAACTTCATGACCAAGTTTGCGCAACTCTCTAACGGTCATCACAGGGATATTTTCATCCACAAAAATTTTCATGCAACCACTCCATCAGGAATAACCTGTTCTTCTGATATAGAAGCAGCATACTCAATACAGGCAAGAATATCTTCACGAGTAATGGAAGGATACTCTTCAAGAAGCTCATCTATGGTATCTCCATTGGCTAACATATGCAGAATCTGGTGGACAGGGATACGAGTTCCCTTAATACATGCCTGACCATGACATATTTTGGGGTCTACTGATATTCGTTCAATCATGTCATACCTCCTTAATTAAATGTGACTTATTTGTTTCTATTTTATCACCTTTTACTTTTTTTAATTTTTACAATTTACGATGCTGTAATACATCCCCTCTGCCACCTTCTCCCATGTCCTCTCTTCCGCAAGTTTTATTCCTTCTGATATGCCTTTCAAATCGGGTGATGTTATCTCCCTCTCTACATGCTTTATAAATAAATCGGCATTTTGACCTATTTTTATAATATGGCTATAAAACTCTACCATGTCAGGGATTGGAGTTGAGACTATCGGTTTACCTGCCGCCATATACTCAAGTGCCTTTGTCGGATTTATTTTTTCTGTAAGCGGATTTTTTTTGAATGGCATTATACATACACTGAAATTTTTAATATATGACGGTAACTGCCGATATTCCCTTCCGCCAAGATAAAAGATATTTTTCATATCTGGCAATTCATCCTGTTTCACACCAATAAAGGGACCTATAAAAACTATTGACCAATCGGGATGCAATTCTGCCATCTTTCTTATTAAGTCATAATCAAGTCTGTCATCAACAGCACCGATATAACCGAGAATGGGTGAGGATATATCTGCCATTTCATCAGAAAATGTTGTTATTCTGTCATTGCGAGCCGAAGGCGAAGCAATCCCACTTTTTGAGATTGCTTCGTCGCTAACGCTCCTCGCAATGACATTTTTATTCTGTGCCTTTGCAAAATGGCTGTAATCAACACCACATGAGAAGAAATGCGAATTGGAATTAAATACTCTTTTCCCCTCCCATAGCTTCTTTGTTCCTGTAAAGACGACATTACATTTTTCAATCAGCCTCTTCTCAACCTCATCAATACCTTTCGGTGCACCGTTAAACTG
>Ga0209343_10007167_pt1 | contig 13214 bp, 12 predicted proteins | sample RifCSPlowO2_02_FD_184026 | JGI IMG/M metagenome (GOLD analysis project Ga0209343, IMG submission 184026) | Groundwater microbial communities from Rifle, Colorado - Rifle CSP2_plank lowO2_0.2 (SPAdes) (version 2) | ecosystem: Environmental > Aquatic > Deep subsurface > Groundwater | place... | reverse complement strand
CGCGGATGTCCACACCTATTATGGCGACAGCCATATCCTCCACGGGGTGTCGTTCTCCGTGCGCGATGGAGAAATCGTCTGCATTCTCGGCCGAAACGGGGCGGGCAAGACAACCACGATTTTGACCATCATGGGCTACCTCAAGCCGCGCACCGGGCGCATCACGTATCGCGGGCGGTCGATCACCGGACTGCCGCCGTATGTGGTCGCTCGGCAGGGTTTCGGGTTCGTGCCGCAGGAGCGCGGCATTTTTCCAAGCCTGACCATACGCGAGAACTTGACGGTGTTTGCACGATCGGAAAAGACGAGTCGCTGGAATATCGATCGCATTTTCCAGCTCTTTCCGGTTCTCTGTGAACGCGAAAAACATCTCGGCTTTCAGCTTTCGGGCGGCGAGCAGCAGATGCTGTCGATCGCCCGCGCGCTGATGCTCAATCCCTCACTGCTGCTGCTGGACGAGCCCTCCGAAGGCCTGGCGCCGATGATCGTGCAGGAGATCATAAAAGTCATCCATGGCCTGAAAGCCGAGGGCCTCGCGATCCTGCTGGTGGAGCAGAACCTGCATACGGCCCTGGCGGTGGCGGATCGCCATCATGTCATGTCGAAGGGTGAAATATGCTTCACCGGCGGCTCGGCGGAGCTCGAGAACAACGATTTCGTGATGAAGAACTATCTGGCGGTCTAGCTGCGCGCAGGTCATTTCGACGTACGCTTTGCACCAGCGCGTCCAGAACCGGACGCCTTGTTCGCCAAACGAACCCTAAACAGGACATGCTCATATTCCACAAGTTGCGCGTCCTCTACATAAATCTCGGTGATCACCCCGCTTACGCCGGCCCGGACCGCGGTGAATACCTTCATGACCTCGATCAGAGCGACCGTGGTGTCTGCGGTAATCTGGTCGCCCACGGCAACAAACGGGGCCGCACCGGGCTCTGGCTTGGCATAAAACCGCCCCATCATGGGGGCCACAATAGTCACGGTCCCGTCTTGTGCGGGGCCGTCGATGCGCGCTGCCTGTGGTGGCGCATTGTGCACGGCAGCGGCTGTCGAGACCTCCGCTGCGGCGGCTGATGCTGCCGTGACCGGCGCTTGATGCTCCGGCACTGGTGGGGCAGGGGGTGCACTAGGTGGCATGCCAGTAATCGGCGGCGGACCGCCTTTACCGATCGTTACCTTCAGACTGCCCACATCTAACTGCAGGAAATCGAATGTGGACCGGTCCAGCGTTTCCACAAGTAGCGCTATCTGCCGGACTTCGTCGTCGGTCAGTGAATTAAGTGGGCTACTCACGAATTTCTCCTCTCATTCAGAATTTGATGTTCTACGGTAGACGCCGAAGCTGATGCACCCGCTCAATCCATCCCTCAAAGTCCCTACGACCCGTCGCGCCCGCCCTGAAGGGTTAGCGACATTGGGCCTTTCTGTACCTGGATGTAGTTGAACTTCGTCCGCTTGGTCAGTTCCTCGATCAAACTCACCACGCTGCGCCCCGTGCCGCCATGTTGCTTCGATGGACCGGCGGCCCGCATGGCCGCCACCTGATCTTCGCCCGCGAAATAGCGCAGCAGCATTTCGTCATCGGAAATACCTGCTCCTCCGTATTCTCGCCGCACCTCGTTCAAAGAAGGCTGGGGAGGCTGCCAGTGCGCGAGTTCCCTGGCTCTGAGCCTATCGAGGATCCGATCCCTGACATTGGGATCTATCGAGGAGCATTCTTCCTCTCCCCATAATCCCAGGGCGTACTGGATAACTTCATCTGGAACCTGCTTGTAACGCTCGCCCGAGATGACGTTCATGGTCGCCTGAACTCCCACAAACTGGGAATAGGGAGTAACCATGATGGGGTAACCTAACTCCGCCCGAACCTTGCCGATCTCCTCCAAGACGGCATCGATCTTGTCCCCCAGCCCGGACGTGGCAAGCTGGTGGCGCAGGTTCGAAACCATTCCTCCGGGCACCTGGTGGATATAGAGACTGCAGTCGTATTGCGCTGGCGAGCCGATCGGCAGGCCTTCTCGCTTGGCAATGGAAGTGAAATGCTGTTCGACCGGCTTGAGCGACTCGACATCGACCGTCGAGGTGTAGCCAAGCGCGCGTGCATTTTTGATTACATTGAATACTGAGGGATTCGAGTTTGAGTCCGACAGAGGTGGAATGGCGGTATTCACGTACCTGATCCCAAGTTTGATGGCTTCCAAGCAGCAAAGCGGACCAAGTCCGGTATGGCAGTGGGTGTGAAATTCAACGGGGATGCCATTGACGTTTTGCAGGACCACCGGAACCAGTGTCCGCGTTCGCTCGGGTGTGAGCAGGCCGCCAGGATCCTTCAGGCATATTCGGATGACGTCGAGCTTTGCTGCTTCGCGAGCCTTCTCGGCATAGTATTCATCCGTATGCTTGGGAGAAATCGAGAATATCAGATTGACTATGGGGTCGATTCCAACACTACGGGCATAGCCCACCTGTTCACGCCAGCCGGCGGGAGTATTGGAAGAATCGGATATCCGGATTTGACGGATCCCATGAGCCGCGAGCCTCTCGTACCAGAGATTCTCGATCGACAGAGGAGTAATCTGGAATGCAGCCAAATGCCGGCCCCGAATCATGCGCAGAGGGGTCCTTTGAACGCGCTGCCGAACCAGGTCGATTCGCTCCCACGAATCTTCACCTAGCTCGCGGACCATTTTCTTGTCGAAATTGCTGGCCAATAGTTCGATGGCCACAAACCCAGCGTGATCCATCGTCGAAACGACCGGAAGCATCATCTCGGTCTTCATCCCCGTTGCCCACAAGCTCATCTGCCCATCGCGGAGCGTCGTATCGATGAAGTTCACTTCGTTCATGTCGTCTTTAGTTTAGCTCAAGCAGGAGCCGGATAAGCGATACTCAAAGTCCGTAATAACAGGTGCGGATAGCGCCCCTCGTGCTCCCGCATCTCAGCGGTCATAACGGTCGTTCTGACATGGCCTCCTGGAAGCGTACATGTTAGGGAACCAACAGGCAAAGCGAAAAAACCGATATGTGCCTGCAACCCGTAGCGGCTCAATACGAGCCCTTGCGCCCGCCTTGAAGGATTAGCGACATTGGGCCTTTCTGTACCTGGATGTAGTTGAACTTTGTCCGCTTGGTCAGTTCCTCGATCAAACTCACCAGGCTGTACCCCATGCCGCCATGCTGCTTCGATGGACCTGCGGCCCGCATGGCGGCCACCTGATCTTCGCCCGCGAAATAGCGCAGCAGCATTTCGTCATCGGAGATACCTGCTCCTCCGTATTCTCGCCGCACCTCGTTCAAAGAAGGCTGGGGAGGCCGCCAATGCGCGAGTTCCCTGGCTCGGAGTCTATCGAGTATCCGATCCCTGACATTGGGATCTATCGAGGAGCATTCTTCCTCTCCCCACAATCCCAGGGCGTACTGGATAACTTCATCTGGAACCTGCTCGTAGCGCTCGCCTGAGATGACGTTCATCGTCGCCTGAACTCCCACAAACTGGGAATAGGGCGTGACCATGATGGGGTAACCAAGATCCGCCCGTACCTTGCCGATCTCCTCCAAGACGGCATCGATCTTGTCCCCCAGCCCGGACGTAGCAAGCTGGTGGCGCAGGTTCGAAACCATTCCTCCGGGCACCTGATGGACATAGAGACTGCAATCGTATGACGCAGGAGCCCCGATCGGCAGGCCTTCTCGCTTGGCAATGGAAGTGAAATGCTGCTCGACCGGCTTGAGCGATTCGACATCGACGGTCGCGGTGTAACCAAAGGCGCGCGCGTTTTTGATGACGTTGAACAGGGATGGGTTCGACGATGAATCCGACAACGGTGGAATGGCGGCGTTGACGTACCGGATCCCCAGCTTGATGGCCTCCAGGGCGCTCAATGGGCCGAGTCCTGTATTGCAATGCGTGTGAAGCTCGACGGGAATGCTCTTGATGTTTCCGAGGACTACCGGTACCAGTGTCTTGATGCGTTCAGGTGTGAGCAACCCGCCAGGATCTTTCAGGCAGATCCGGTAAACGTCCAGCTCAGCGGCGTCGCGTGCCTTCTGGGCATAGTATTCGTCCGTATGTTTGGGAGAAATCGAGAAAATCAGGTTGACTATGGGGTCGATTCCCACACTACGGGCATAACCTACCTGTTCACGCCAGCCGGCGGCCGTGTTGGAAGAATCGGATATCCGGATTTGACGAATCCCATGAGCCGCGAGCCTCTCGTACCAGAGATCCTCGATCGACCGGGGGGTAATGTGAAAGGTGGCCATATACCGGCCCCGGATCATGCGCAGCGGCGTTTTTTGAATGCGCTGTCGGACCAGATCGATTCGTTCCCAGGGATCCTCGCGCAGTTCGCGAACCATCTTCTTCTCGAAGCCCGTTGCCATAATCTCGATAGCCGCGAACCCGGCCTGGTCCATCGTTGCGGCGACGGGCAATATCATGTCGGTTCTCATTGCCGTCGCCCAGAGGCTCATCTGGCCATCGCGGAGCGTCGTATCGATGAAGTTCACTTCGTTCATGTCATGTTTCCTTTAGCTCAAGCAGGAGCCGGTTAAGGGTCCTTCCTTGCAGGCGGTCGCCTTTACCCCTGCCTCAATAATATGCTGCCGGGTGTGAGATCTAAATGCCATGCCGACAGAGCCAGCCCAGCAGCACATCGGCGATCTTCAGGTTATCCAGCTCGATCATCATCTTGTGTCAGTGCCCCGTGAGTCCATGATCGAGCAGGCACATGAATTCGGCGTTCAGATAGTTTGCCTGGTGCTGCGGCCATCACCGCACAGGTGGACATTGTTGCAAAGACCTTTGGCACGGGGGAGTGGCAATGGGTAGGCGAGTCCACGACATAGGTGCGATACCCGCGTCCGGTGAAATGCGGCACCCAACCAGGACACCTATCTGGGGTAGCGGCATGGCACAGTCCGCAGTGGACGCTGCCATTACAAATAAAGTATTACTATAACAAACTTGGATCCTTAGGTTCCGGTCATGCATCGTCCGGGGGGAACAGCAAATGGCAACCGATAAACCAAACTATCCATCAATCCGCAGGGTTGTGACGGGTCATACGCAGGGAAGGGTAGCGAGGGCGTTACTGGATGGTCCCGCGACGAATGCGAAATACCCGGGCCCTGGCACGGTCTCGACGCTCATTTGGTGCACCGATGAAATGCCGGCTGATATTTCGGTGGGCGAAAAGATCGAAGATATGGGTTCGCGCATACTCGGCTCACCGCCGCCGCCAAACGGGACGAGGTTCGCCGTCATCGATTTTCCTCCGGGAAATGCCGCGATCACACATCGCACAGAAACGATCGACTACGTCATTGTGCTCTCGGGCGAGATCGAGATGGATATGGACGATTCGACGGTCAAGCTCAAGGCGGGTGATGTTATGGTTCAGCGCGGTACGAACCACGCCTGGGTAAACCGCGGAACCGAACGCGCGCGGCTCGCCTTCGTACTGATCGATGCCAAGCCGCTTGGAATCGGCCATGCCATAGCGAGTGGGGTTTCGGCGAGCGAACCTGGGAGCGATGCCCGTCGCTGAGTCGATAGATCAGGAAAGATTGCCCTAAAGGAGAATGCCGTGAACGTGTATGCGCCTGGACGCAGGGCGGTGGTCGCCGTGCTGCTGACATTGCTGTCCTTGGCCGTTGCAGCTCAAGGGTACCCATTCAAGCCAGTCAAAATGATCGTGCCTTCAGCGCCCGGCGGGGTTACCGATATTCTGGCGCGCACGGTCGGCCAGCGGCTGGGCGATGCATGGGGTCAACCGGTTCAGTGCAGTGCATCCTGCATGCACAAGTCTTGAGGAATTGACCGCATGAAAGTCCTGATCACGGGTGGCATGGGCGTCATCGGCGCCGAGGCGAGCCGCAAGTTTGTCCTGGAAAGGCACCGCCCGATCATATATGCCCGCCACCGTGACGAGCGGCTGATCGCCGACATCCTGGACAAGGTGGACATCGAGCTGGGCGACCTGCTTGACATGCCGCGTCTTCTGCAAGTGATCAAAGCCCACAAGGTGACCCACATCGTGCACACGGCCGCATTCGTCGGCGCGGTGTCTCAGGCGAATCCGGCGCTCAGTGTCCAGGTGAACGTCATGGGCATGGTGAATGTTCTGGAGGCCGCGCGCTTGTTTGAGGTGAACCGTGTCGTGTACACCAGTGCGAAGGGTATTTACGGTGCAGTGCTCGGTGAGTACGGGGCCCCCACCTACAAGTTGATCCAGGAGGATATGCCCAAGAATCCGATCAGAATCTACGATTCCGCGAAACTCATGGGCGAGCATGTCGGCCTGTACTATCAGGCAAACATGGGCGTGGATGTCGTCGTCCTTCGGTTTGCCGCGACCTACGGCCCTGGAAAGACGGCGAGGCACGGCAAGATGGGCGTAACGAGCCAGATTGTCGAGAATCCTGCCCGCGGTCTGCCGTTCCATCTTCCTCAGGGCGGGGACCAGCAGGATGACTTCATTTACAACAAGGATTCCGCATTGGGAATCTATCTTGCCACCGTAACCGAAAACCTCAAGAGTCGGGTGTTCAACATCGGCAGCGGCACAGGGGCCACGCTGAACGACTTTGCACGCATCTTGCGGCGTCACATTCCGAAAGCCGATATCCAGATCGGACCAGGGCTGAATTTCTTCAACTCTCCCTATCCCATGTCCGGGATCTACGACATTTCCCGCGCCCGGCAGGAACTTGGATACAAGCCCCAATTCGACCTAGAAAAGGGTATCGCCGACTATCTGGAAAGCCTGAAACGGCTCAAATTGCTCGATGACTGAGATGGCCTCTGAAATTTGAATTCGGAAAACTCTTTGAGATAAGGAACTGGAAGGGGTTCAGCATGAGAAGTGCGTTGGAAATTCCGAGATTGTCGCTGCGGGAACGAGATCGGCGCTGGACTGAAACCAGGCAGGCAATGAGGACGAACGGGCTGGACTGTCTGGTGCTGACCGGCATGCCGTTGCACTGGGATTTCTGCGTCGCCAATGCGCGCTATCTGAGCCCGATCGGAGGCAACGCGGAATTCAACATTCTGATCTTTCCGCTGGAGGGTGAACCGACGAGCTACGTGTTCTCGCCGGTATTCATCGAATATTGGCGCAGCGCGCAAGACTGGGTGTCGGACGTACGCTCGCGCAAGGGTTCGCTCGCCGAGACCGTAGCCGGCCGGCTGAAGGAACTCGGGCTCGATACGGGGAGGATCGGAATGGATGGGCTGGCGGGACCGCTGGATCCCGACGGCTGGGTTCCTCACAGCATGTATGTTCGGTTGCAACAACTGTTGCCGAAGGCCGACCTCATCAACATTGACGACATGCTGGAAAAGGCGCGCGCGGTGAAGAGCGCCGAAGAGATCGAAATGCTCGGGCAGGCTGCGCGCCTGGGCGACCTGATGCTTGCGAGATGCCGGGACATGGCGAAGCCGGGCGTCAAGGAGTGCGAGGTATATGCAGCAATGATGGAGGTCATGCTCGCCAACGGTGGTGAAGAGCCGACGCTATTTCTTTGGGCATGCGACCGCCATCCGCGCCCGCATCCTTTCAGGGTACCGACCCAGCGACGGATCGAAACGGGGGACATGATCATCTGCGAGATTCATCCCAAGTACGGGGGTTATTTCACGCACGTCGAGCGGACTTTCTGCATCGGTGAGCCAGAGGCGAAGTATCTGGAAATCTATGACGGCTGCCTGGCGGCCTATGAGTGCGGGCTGCAGATGTTCGGGCCGGGAAGGAAAATGTCCACCGCCATGGAAGCCGTCAAACAGATGATAGAATCGCGTGGTTTGGGCATCTGCGAGGCGGGAATCCACGGCCATGGACTGGGCTCGCTCGAATATCCGCGCTACCGGCACCACGCGATCGGCGCGGATCACGGCGCGATCGCGGCGATGGGTGACCAGTTCCGCGAGGGTATGGTGTTTGCCTTCAATATCGACCTGTTCGATCCAAAGTGGCGGAACGGGGAAACAGGCTGCGTGTTCGCGGAAACCGTGTTGATCACCGATACTGGTGCACGCCGCATGCACACTTATTCAACGGAGTTTCAGAGCCTCGCGGCCTAGGGGCTGGACCTGTCAGCAATCGCCACGCAGGTCCACGCCCGGACCGGGGGCGCTGGAATATCCGCGTTACCGACGCCGTGCAATAAGAGCTGATCAGGGCGCGATCAAGACGATGGACGATCAGTTTCGCTCAGGCATGGTATTCGCGTTCAACATCGATCTCTTTGATGCGAATGCATATGAGGACGTCGCCTGGCGGAATCTAGGGAGCAATCCATGACGCAGATTCAATTGTCCATTGCAATCGGAGATTACGATCAGACCCGCGACGTCATATCGGGGCGCGTAGCCGTGGAAGGCGTCGAATTGATCCCATCCCTTGTTCCTCCGGAGGAGGTTTTTCACCGTTTCTCGACGTACCTCGAATGGGATATTTCGGAGGTGCCGATGGGCAGGTATGCGTCGATGCGTTCTCAAAACGACAACCGCATCACCGCGATTCCCGTGTTTGTGTCGCGCGTGTTCCGTCATTCCATGATCTATGTCCGCGACGGCGGCGGAATCACGAGGCCAGAGCAGCTAAGAGGCACCCGTATCGGCGTGCCGGAATGGGCGCAGACCGCAGCCATCTATATGCGCGGACTGCTCATGCATGATGCCGAGGTGCCGCTGGAATCGGTCCACTGGGTGCAGGCGGGGGTCAACATGCCGGGCCGGGAAGAAATGGTGAAGCTGAAGCTTCCCGAAAATGTGACCTGTCAGCGTATCCGGGATCGATCGCTTAACGAAATGCTGCTTGCCGGTGATCTGGACGCCGTGCTGTCGGCTCGCCCGCCGGCGGGATTCGGCAATGGTATCCGGCGCTTGTATGGTGACTTCGAGCAGGCCGAGGAAGCCTATTATCGCAAGACGGGCATTTTCCCGATCATGCATGTTCTGGCGGCACGCACGGAAGTACTTGAGCGGCATCCGTGGGTGGCGATGAATCTCATGAAAGCATTCGAGGAAGCCAAGCAGCGCTCGATCATGCGGCTCTCCGATATCACCGCGTCCCACTTTCCGCTCGCCTGGATCAGACCATACACCGACCGCATGCGATCTCTATTCGGCGAGGATTTCTGGCCCTATGGCGTGGCAAAGAACCGCACCACGCTCGAGGCATTCCTCGGCTTTGCCTGCGAACAGGGTGTATGCCATCGAAGACTTCCGGCTGAAGAACTCTTTTCCAAGCAGACGCTGACATCGTACAAAGTGTGACCAGGATACAACAATGGGTCTGGTGGAAATCGAGTGGGTGATTCCAGGTTCAAATGTGCCGGAAATCCGTATGGATACCGGGAGTGGGCGCTCGGTCGTCGTCTCCCATCCGCCACCCCATCCCCCCTCTCAGGGCGCGGTCGGCAATTGATCGCGCGTGAGCAGGAAAACGTAGTCGTCGCCTGCGCTTGTCTCGAGCCAGGTAAAGGGCAGGGCCGGATAGGCGCGTTCGAGCACCCTGCGGTTGCTGCCTATCTCCACCACCAGGACGCCATGCGCGGTAAGGTGCCGCCGCGCATGCGTAAGAATTCGCCGTACGAATTGGAGGCCGTCCCGGCCGCCGGCAAGCGCCAGGCGCGGCTCGCGCCGGAATTCCTGCGGGAGCCGGCCCATCGCGCGCGCAGCGACGTAAGGGGGGTTCGCGACGATGAGGTCGTAGCGGAAGTCATCGAGCTCCGCGAACATATCCGAACGAACCAGCCGCACCCGGCGCCGCAACCGGTAATCGGCCACGTTGCGCCGCGCAACCGCGAGCGCCGCATCCGACAGTTCCACGGCATCGACTGCCGCCCTGCCGAACGTGAGGGCGAGCAGGATGGCAAGGCAACCCGAGCCCGTGCACATGTCCAGAGCGGATCGCACCTGCGCGGCGGACCGGATCCACGGCGACAGTCCATGCTCGAGCAGCTCGGCGATGTGCGAGCGCGGCACGATGACGCGCTCATCGACATAGAAGCGGTGCTCGCCGAGCCAGGCCTCGCGCAGCAGATGGGCCAGCGGCTTGCGGGTGGCGATGCGCTTTTCGATCAGCGCCAGAACCCGCCGGCGCTGCGGCGCGGTGAGGGCCAGAGACAGCGCCCCGGCCAGGTCGTCGTACGGGCGCTTGGCCACATGCAGCAGCAGCCACGCGGCCTCGTCATACGCATTGCCCGTGCCGTGGCCGAAGGCAAGCCGCGCACGCCGAAGACGCCGCTCGGCATAGCGCAGGCAGTCCGCGAGCGTCACCAGAAGCGACGGGTCGTCGCGTGCTGGCGTTTTGAGTTCTGAAACCTTACCCCGCAAGCAACTTTTCCAGCGCCCGCAGGTAGATGGCGTGGAGCGCCGCGATGTCGCCGAGCGCGATGTGCTCGTTCAGCTTGTGGATCGAAGCGTTGAGAGGACCGAGCTCCACGACCTGCACGCAGATGTCGGCGATGAAGCGGCCGTCCGACGTTCCACCGCTCGTCGATACCTCCGGCCGGATGCCGACGGTCTCGTGAACCGCGGCCGAAAGTTTGTCGACGAGGTCGCCCCGCGGCGTCAGAAAAGGCTCGGCCGCGAGCGTCCACTGGATGCTGTAATCAAGACCGTGACTGTCGAGCACCGCATGCGCGCGGCGCTTGAGGTCTTCCACGGTGCTTGCGGTCGAGAAGCGGAAATTGAACAGAATTTCCATCTCTCCGGGAATGACATTGGCGGCGCCGGTTCCGGCGCGGACGTTTGAGATCTGCCAGGTCGTCGGAGGAAAGTACTCGTCGCCCCGGTCCCACTCGATTGCGGCAAGCGCCGCAATCGCCGGCGCCGCGAGATGTACGGGGTTGCGTGCGAGATGGGGATAGGCAACGTGTCCCTGCACGCCCCTGACGCACAGGGCGGCGGAGAGGGACCCGCGGCGCCCGTTCTTGATGGTGTCGCCGAGCCGGTCCACTGCCGTGGGCTCGCCGACGATGGCGTAATCGATGCGCTCGCCACGCGCCTTGAGCCGCTCGACGACACGCGCTGTCCCGTCCACTGCGACGCCTTCCTCGTCCGATGTGATGAGCAGGGCGATCGAGCCGCGAGGATCCGGGTGGTGGCGCAGAAATGCCTCGACCGCCGTGACGAAAGCCGCGATCGAGGTCTTCATGTCGGCCGCGCCGCGACCGTAGAGCATTCCGTCACGCTCGGTCGGAACGAACGGATCGGAGCGCCACTGGTCCAGCGGGCCGGTAGGCACAACGTCGGTGTGCCCTGCGAAACACACCAGCGGCGCCACGCTTCCGCGCCGCGCCCAGAGATTGCTCACCTCGCCGCAGCGGATCCGCTCGACCTTGAACCCCAGGGGCTCGAGCCGCTGCGCGAGCAAATCCTGGCAGCCGCCGTCCTCGGGGGTGATCGACCGGCGCGCGATCAACTCACGCGCGAGTCCGAGCGTCGCGCCGTCCGCTCCGTGTTCGGCCATCAGTGGTGCGCCTCGACCTCGCCGGTGTCGAGCTTGAACTCGCTGAACGAGGCGCCGCCATCGCCGCCCGATGCCTGCCTGGCTGCCTGGTCCTTCGCGTGCTGCGGGTCTTTGTCCCGTGCCTGCCTGATCGCGCCGCCTGCCTCGGTGTTGTTGATCAGCCACAGCAGGTTGGTGGCCGAGTCCGCGTTGGCGAGGGCCTCGTCCTGGCTGATCTTCCCGCTCAGAATCATGTTGAAAAGGCATTGCTCGAAGGTCTGCGAACCCGGCGACAGGCTTTTCTCCATGGCTTCCTTGATCTCGCTGATCTCGCCCTTGCCGATCAACTCCGAGATGTGACGCGTCGCGAGCAACACCTCCACCGCGGCGTTGCGCAGGCCCTGCTTGTTGCGGATCAGGCGCTGGGAGATGATGCACCTGAGCGTCGCCGACAGATCCTCCAGCAGCGCAGGACGATTCTCCAGCGGGTAGAAGCTGATGATCCGGTTCAGGGCGTGATAGCTGTTGTTGGCGTGCAGCGTAGCCATGCAAATGTGCCCCGACTGCGCATACTGGATGGCCGCGGTCATCGACTCCTTGTCGCGCACCTCTCCGATCAGAATGCAGTCCGGCGCCTGGCGCAGGGCGTTCTTCAGCGCGATCTTGAAGTCGAGCGTATCGGTGCCGACCTCGCGCTGGTTCACGATGCACTTCTTGTTCTGGAAGACGTACTCGACCGGATCCTCGATGGTGAGGATATGGCCGGATTTCTGCTCGTTGCGGTAGTCGAGCATCGCGGCCAGGGTCGTCGATTTTCCGGAGCCGGTCGCGCCCACCATCAGGACGAGGCCGCGCTTCTCCATGATGACTTCCTTGAGCACTTCGGGGACGCCGAGCGTATCGATCTTCGGCACGTCGAGGGGTATATAGCGGACAACCACGGCCTGCGAGCCCTTCTGGCGGAATGCGCTGATCCGGAAGCTGCCGACGCCGGGCATGGCGTAGGCCGTATTGAGTTCCAGCGTGTCCTCGTACTCCTTTTTCTGCTTTTCGGTGAGTACCTCGTAGAGCAGCGACTGGACCTGGTTGCCGTCCATGACCTGCTGGTTGATCGGAATGGCGATGCCGTTGATCTTGATGTTGATCGGCGCTCCGCTGGACATGAAAATGTCGGAGGCCTTCTTTTCCGCCATCAGCTGGAAAAGGCGTTTCATTGCCGACATGGTGTGATCCCCCCTCTTGTCTCGACTACGCCCCTGGGACCGGGCTATTCACCGCGCAGAAGCTCGTTGATGCTGGTCTTGGCGCGCGTTTTCGCGTCGACCTGCTTGACTATCACGGCACAGTATAGGCCGTATTTTCCGTCGGTGGAGGGCAGGTTTCCCGCTACCACGACGGAGCCCGCCGGGATGCGGCCATAGAGGATCTCCCCGGTGGCCCGGTCCCCCGTTTCTAGACGGTCCTAGCCCTACATGATTTTCGCGAAGCGCTGTACAGCTTCTTCGACGTTGGCTCGGCTGTTGAAGGCACTCAGACGGAAATAGCCCTCCCCGCAGGCTCCAAAACCACTCCCTGGCGTTCCCACCAAATGGGCTGCGTGCAGCAGCTTGTCGAAAAAGTCCCAACTGCTCAAATTGCCGGGGGTCTTCAGCCACACGTAAGGTGCGTTCACCCCGCCGTAGACCTGTATCCCCAGTTGCGTCAATGATTCACGCACCAGCCTGGCGTTGGCGAGGTAAAACTCGATAGTTTCCC
>Ga0209343_10007162_pt1 | contig 13219 bp, 8 predicted proteins | sample RifCSPlowO2_02_FD_184026 | JGI IMG/M metagenome (GOLD analysis project Ga0209343, IMG submission 184026) | Groundwater microbial communities from Rifle, Colorado - Rifle CSP2_plank lowO2_0.2 (SPAdes) (version 2) | ecosystem: Environmental > Aquatic > Deep subsurface > Groundwater | place: Rifle... | reverse complement strand
CCCGCCGACAACTGGGTCGGAGAGCCAAAGCGCGGATTCATGCGGAGTTCACCATGGAACGTACCCGAAAGCGCTTTGAGGGCATCTATGAAAACGTCACCGCGGGGAGCAAACTCTGATGTGTGGAATTGCCGGTTTTCTGGGAGCGATCCCACACCATGCGAAAGAAGAGCCGCGCGCCCTTCTCAAGCACATGACCGACACGATTATCTATCGTGGCCCGGACGATGCAGGTTACTGGTGCGATGCCGAACATGGGATCGGACTTGGCCACCGCCGCCTGTCGATTATCGATCTGTCGCCGGCAGGGCATCAGCCGATGCGATCGGCCGCCGGCCGATACGTGATCGCGTTCAACGGCGAAATTTACAATCACCTGCTGTTGCGCGAGGAACTGGATTCTGCCGGGAACGTCCGGGCTTGGCGCGGTCATTCGGATACCGAGACGCTACTTGCCGGCTTCGATGCCTGGGGCATCCAGCGCACGATAGAGCGCTCCATCGGCATGTTTGCCTTTGCCGTGTGGGACAGGCAAACCAGGACACTGACACTTGCGCGCGACCGGATCGGCGAAAAACCGCTGTACTACGGCTGGCAGGGGCGAGGCAGCGAAGCGGTGTTCCTGTTCGGTTCTGAATTGAAAGCATTGCGCGCGCACCCCGCTTTTGAAAATACGATCAGCCGGGGCGCGCTGAGCCTGCAATTGAGACATAACTACATTCCGGCGCCGTATTCAATTTATGAAGGCATCGCCAAACTGCCGCCAGGCAGCTTGCTGAGCGTATCGAACAAGCAGCGTGAGCCGAAAGTGTGGGCCTACTGGTCGGCGGCGCAACAGGCCGTGTCGGGAGTGGGCAATCCCTTCGTCGGGACAGCGAAACAGGCGGTGGACGAGTTGGAAATATTGCTCAAGGAGGCAGTGCGCGGGCAGATGATGGCCGACGTACCACTGGGAGCATTTTTATCGGGCGGGGTGGATTCATCGACTATCGTGGCGTTGATGCAGGCGCAATCCTCCCGTCCGGTCAAAACCTTCTCGATCGGATTTCATGAAGCGGGCTATAACGAAGCAGAGTATGCCAAGGCCGTCGCCAGGCATTTAGGTACCGACCATACCGAACTGTATGTCACTGCCGAGCAGGCGATGGCGGTCATTCCTCGCTTGCCGATACTGTATGACGAGCCATTTTCGGATTCCTCCCAGATTCCGACGTTTCTGGTGTCGCAACTGGCAAGGCCGCACGTGACGGTATCGCTCTCCGGCGATGCGGGCGATGAATTATTTTGTGGATACAACCGGTATCGAATGACCGCAAAGCTCTGGAAGAAGGTGAATGCCGGACCGCTGCCATTGCGCAGGCTGGCCGCCAGAGGATTGACCAGCGTCTCGGTGCAATCCTGGAACAGGATGGCCAGCTCTGTAGCACGGTTTCTGCCTCGCTCCCTGACATATGCCGACCTGGGCGACAAGCTGCGTAAAGGCGCAGCGGTCATGGCATGCGCATCGCTCGATGCGCTATACCTGGGCCTGGTGTCGCACTGGGACGATCCGGGGTCAGTCGTGATTGGCGCAACGGAACCATTTACTTTGTTGACAGGTAACGCGCACCCGCTTTCAGGTCTGGACGGTATCCAACGGATGATGGCGCTCGATCTGCTGACTTATCTGCCCGACGATATCCTGGTCAAGGTGGACCGCGCGGCGATGAGCGTATCGCTGGAAACAAGAGTCCCGTTCCTGGATCACCGCGTCGTTGAGTTCGCATGGCGATTGCCGCAGTCGGTCAAGCTGCGGGATGGCACAACCAAATGGGCATTGCGGCAGGTGTTGTACAAGTATGTGCCCAAGGCGTTGATTGAACGTCCAAAAATGGGATTCGGTGTGCCAATCGGTGATTGGTTGCGCGGCCCGCTGCGAGATTGGGCTGAAACCTTGCTCGACGAATCCAGATTGCGCCATGAGGGATTTTTCAAGCCTGCGCAGGTGAGAAGCAAATGGGAAGAACATCTTTCCGGCAGGCGCGACTGGCAGTATCACTTATGGGACGTACTGATGTTCCAGTCCTGGCTTGAACATCAGTCCAGCAGCATCAGTGGCCGTCATGAGACTTCAACCTATTCGTGGCAATGCAACGAGTTGGACTCATCACATCAATATGCCGCTCGAATCTCATGATCTGTCCGGATCGCGAAATTGCGGGCTGGACCAGTTAAGCATGTAGTCAAAATAATTTTGACTACAACAAGATGGTGGAAAATTTAAATTCCATGTCTAGCTTGCGCTGAGGATTGCCCACAAGTCGGTGCCGCGCGGCGATCTCGAAGGCATGAATTGACCACGGACGCTCAATGATGAACCGGAAAATTGTAATCTCGGTAAATACCGCTTGGAATATCCATAATTTTCGTGCCGGGCTGGTCAAGGCAATGATCCGCCATGGTTACGAAGTGATGGTCGTGGCGCCTGACGATGAATATGCGCCGCGCCTGAACGACTTGGGTTGCCGATTTATCGGCATGCCAATGGATAATAACGGGACCCATCCCGGCCGGGATTTTTCTCTGCTGATGCGTTATTTGCGTGTGCTTCGATCCGTGCGGCCCATGGCTTATCTGGGTTATACGATCAAACCGAATGTGTATGGATCAATTGCCGCGCAAGCGCTTGGGATTCCCGTGATCAACAACATTGCCGGCTTGGGCACTACCTTCATCAACAAGACCTTCCTGACCTATCTGGTCAGGGAGCTTTATCGGTTTTCCCTGCGCCGCTCTCGTCGGGTGTTCTTTCAAAATGCAGACGACCAAGGTCTATTCGTTCAGGCAGGTTTGGTGCGGCAAGAGATTACCGATCGGTTGCCCGGATCCGGAATCGATTTGGCGCATTACTTGCCAGCCCCGCCATCTTCAATGCGAGAGCGTTGCTTTCGGTTTTTGCTGATATCCAGAATGCTGAAGGATAAAGGGATTGAAGAGTTTGTTGCGGCCGCGACGATTGTTCTCCAGCGCATCCCTGCTATCCAGTTTCAACTGCTGGGTTTTGTAGATAAAGACAATTCGAATGCGATTTCGCTGGAAAGGATAAGGTGCTGGGAAAAGAATGGCTTGATCCAGTATTTGGGCAAGACCGATGATGTCCGGCCTTATCTGGCCAATGCGGACTGCATTGTATTGCCCTCTTACCGCGAAGGTGTCCCGCGCTCACTTCTTGAGGCGGCCGCCATGGCGCGGCCCATCATTGCAACGGATGTCGTGGGCTGTCAGGATATCGTTGACGATCATGTCAATGGATTGCTGTGCCAAGTGAGGAATGCTCATGATCTCGCAGAAAAAATGATGCATATGATGCGGCTCTCTCCCGAAAAACGGTTGGACATGGGGGCTGCGGGACGACGAAAAGTCACGGCGCAATTTGATGAAAACATCGTGATCCGGAAATACCTGGACATGATCGACGAGATTGCGGCCGCACACGAAAGAAATCAAAAATCCGGAAAAGCGATTTCTTCCAATCAGTTCACGCAGAGTTGAGTTACTACTACAGCGGATAGGACGAACACAATGAATTCTTGCGGCCTTTCGGAAATAGTCATGTCTCAATTTCATTCACATTAAGTAGAAATTCCTGCAGGAAATACATCAATATTTTGAATTGGTATTAGCAGGGCAGGGGAACAATAATGGATGAATAGGTTTATGCACAGCCGTAAAAAATATTGTTTTGCTTAACCGTTTGTCACCCGCTCATCAACACTATCCGTTACAGAGGCATCCGTGGACTCCCCTAAAATCGGCAGGCGCAACTTTATTAAAGGTTCCGCATCTGCAATCGCGCTCATTTCACTTCCTAACATAGCTGTCGGACAAACCGCAGGGCCCCGTCTTGAGTGGCAACAATTCAAGACCACGCCTCAATATGCATCGTATTTCAATGCGATAGGGTCGATGCGCGCAAATACCGAAGCAACGAGCCGCTCGTCCTGGCAGTTTTGGATAAATGCCCATGTAAATTTCTGTCCTCACGACATAGCCTATTTCCTGGCATGGCACCGAGGTTATTTATACTATTTCGAGCAAACGCTACGCACGGTTTCCGGCGACAGTTCCCTGACCTTGCCTTACTGGGATTACTACACTTATCCGACGATTCCCAGCGAGTTCACCGATCCGGCATCCAACAATCCATTGTATGTGACGCGTAACGGGACCAATGTCTACAATGCCCTTGATCTGTCGCCTTTTGCCCCGACTGTCCTCAATTTTCAGAGAGGCACTACAAATGCGTTCGAAACGAAGATCGAGTCGGCGCCGCATAATCCGGTACACAATCTCATTGGTGGCGTCATGGCCACCATGCAGTCGCCACTGGACCCGATCTTCTTCCTTCATCATGGCAACATTGACAGGCTGATGCATGCCTGGGCGCTTCCCGACGGCAAACGCATACCCTATACGGCCAATCCCTACTCGCCGTCGACCAGCAGCCCTTACTGGGCCGGGAACCTCACGTATGCAGCCGACTTGATGCTGCCAAGATACCGAACCTACCATCCTGCGTGGATAAGCGTTAGCTATGCCAATAACAACAAGCCTACCTCTTTGCCGCCACAAACCCAGGCAAATCCTATCAAGCTGGTTCAGGCGCAGATGGCGCCAATTCTGAATCGTCCGCCCGTCGGCGAATTTGCACCTGCGCCCGGACGCGCCATCGCGGCCAACCGGCGCTCATTGGGTGGCGTCAGGAACGTAGGGCTTGCCGACAATTCGGTCAGCGCGCGCATATCGTTGCCTGCACCCGCGTCGCGGGCGCTGCAGGATACGTTGTCCGTGGCCAGCAGCACAGCCCGGCAAGCGCCGGCAGGCGCACCCCAGTCGGTCAAGATCGTACTGGACAATATCGTTGTGACCGGCGTAGGCGGGAGAGGCGGTTATTTCTATAATATTTATCTGAACCTGCCGGAAAGCGCGGACTCGACCTCGTCTCGGCAGCAATATTTTCTCGGCACGCTTGGTCCCTTTGAGGTTTCCGGCGCGGCACATCATGGTTCAGCCACGCTTGAGTTTCCCGCGACTGAAATTCTGGCCAACATGCAAACGACCGACTTCAGGCAGATCACGGTTTCACTGGTGCGTGTGAACGGAGAAAATCCACCCAAGGGGCAGACGATGCGTATCGGGGAGATACGGGTGGAGATTTCTACCGATGAGCCTTGGGATAGGAGCGCGCCCACGCCACGGCCGGCAAGCGCGTGCTATTGCTGATTTGCCGGCAAGAGGCTATGGCCACGTATTCTGTTGATCATCGCCAAGAAATTCTGCAAGAACATGAGTACGGCGCGCGGTCTCAGCGCGAGAGTGCAGAACTTTATCACGCCAGTCTTCCTTCGTTGAGTCGCTCCTGCAGCAAATCCGCATCACCGACCGGATCGAACCGAAACCACCCGCTGCCGGTACGTGCAACTGGTTTGCACATTGTGGCTACGCCTTACATGGGCGGCCATACCGCGCTAGACGCTATTGGAAACCGGCAGTGCATTAAAAACAAGGCGGCTCTCTTGCCGAAATATCGCTATTGATGCGGCACGAATAAGCATGGAGCCGCATCCCCTCACTTGCAGTGCGCGTATTCGCTTGCATGCGAATACCGTTACGCAGGCACGAGGCTGTGCCTCGCGAAACCCCTGCTTCACCCCCGGCCCTCTCCCAGAGGGTGAGAAATGGGCACGATGAAATAGAGACTTCATCGTGCCGGATCAATAACGCTTCCTTAAGTGAGATCCCATGAACCTGGCACTTCACATTGGCACTCAAGCTTTAACGTATGTGCGTACGGAAGAATTTCAATTGAAGTGGAGGTCGCTTTATGAGCGCTGCCCATGCGTGACGGCTTGCCAGCATCCGGATTTCGTTACGCCGTGGTACGAGCTTTATCAGGCTACATTCTTGCCGGTTATTGTGGCGGCGGAAGCTGAAGACGATTCATTGGCCGGACTTCTGACACTGGCCCTTTATAAAAATGGAACGAAGAAACTGGTAGGGGCGGGCGAACGACAGGCTGAATACCAATGCTGGCTAGAGACAAAGGATACCGGCAATACATTCATTCAAGAAGCGGTGCAAAAAATCAGGGCCCATTTTCCTGGGGTTGATTTATGCCTTAGATATCTGCCGCCTGGCATCCCTCTTAACTGGATTCTCGACAACCGCGAGTATGCGAAAATTTTCAGTTTGCGCAGCCATCCTCGGCCGATTATGAAAATCGATGAAGCCGCAATGAGTAGCCAATGGAGCAAAAAAAAATACCGGAGAAACTTCAGTCGGTTAAAAAAATCGGGAGACGTGCAATTTGAAAGAATTACCGGGCACGATCAATTTATCCGTGTTTTTGATGCACTGTGCATTCAATACGATTTCCGGCAGGGGGCGCTTTATCGCTATATGCCCTTTTCAAGCGACCCTGCAAAAAAGTTGTTCTACCTTGAGCTGCATAAGCGCGGTTTGTTGCACACAACCATATTGACAGTCGACGAAGAAATCGCGGCCTCTCATTCTGGGCTGTTAAGTCATGATTCAACTGTACACATGGGAATCAATACCCATGCCCCCACATTTGCCGCGTACTCCCCGGGGAACCTACTTCTGTCCATGCTGGGCGTGCACCTGGTCAAAGAGCAGATAGCAATGCTTGACCTGACGCCGGGAGGTGATGGGTACAAGGAAAATTTTGCTACCGAGCACGATGTCGTGTTCGAACTGACGGCTTATGGCGATGTAGAAGCGCGCTTGAGAAAGGAAGCCTTCTTGGGTGCCAAGCGGTTTTTAAAGCGCAGGTTGCAAAAGGCCGGCATGCGCACCGCTGATGTATGGACCGCAATCGGAAAACTGACCAGGTTCAAGGAACTCGGCTTTCACGGTTCGTTGGGATGCCTGCGAGAGGCCGCCCTTTCGTCGTCGCGTGTGTATCGGCTTTGCGCCGACCCGCCTTCCAGCAGCGCAAAGCCGCTCTCGATTTCCAAAGACTGCCTGACGGACATGTTCCAATTTGATTCGCGTGGCTCACTGATCACGCGCTGGGAGTTTCTGAGCATGGCAATGGCGCGTCTGGAAAAATCAAACCATTTGTACAGCTTCAGGAGAGACGAAAAACTCTTGATGTGCTGTTGGATCGACGTGCGTTCCGGGGGACCGAATCAGCAACCGCCTGGAGAGGATGCTGCCTTTTCCGAGAATGCAGTCGTGCTGTTCGATTTGTATGTCCATCGCCAGCTTAAGGAAAAAGAGTTGATCCAGTGCTTTATTGAACAGATAGTGTTTGAGCTGAAAGGCTGCCACAACAATAAAAATGTTTACTTCAGCGGCGCGCTCAGCGATGAGTTGCAAGCAGTGATTAAACAATGCGGATTTTGCGATGAGTCGGGTAAGCGTGACGACTTTCTGCCCGTTACGACCTGGCGCAGATATGCGGGATTTTTTAGCAAAGGCATAAAATGGATGCAGCAATGATAACGATAGACGGGGCGATACAGTCTGACGAAATCACCATCGCTTGTTATATAAACGAAGTTCCATTGTTTTTAGAAACAGAACTGGTCCGATTGTATGACACGCTTTATTCCTCCCTGCCGTTTTTCAAGGTTTACAGGTCGACTGAACAACTGAGCAGCTACGTTGCCTGGTGCGGCAATCAGCCAACCACGATTTTATTATTCAAGTTCAGGAATGGAAGAATTGAGGTCCTGAATGAGATGATCGAAATCGATCAAGCAGAGCTTGATCGGTTTGCACGCTATATGTTTGCGAAATTTTCCTCGGCCAATATCATCAGCTTTAAAGCATTAAAAACCGACACGCACCGATTTTCTTTCCCCATACAGAAATGCTATGCGAACGACACCTATGTGATTACATTGCCTGCTACGCCGAAGGAATATACGGCAGCACTCGGAAAATCGACACGTACCGGCATCAGGTATCAAATGAATAAGGTGGTACGGGATCATCCTTCGTTTACTTCGCGGTTTTATGTCAATGAAGAGATTGAGGAGCAGCACATTCGTGAAATCCTCAAGTTGAGCGGGGTTCGAATATCCAGTAAAGCATTTAATTTTTCGCACGACGAGAAACGCATCATCCGGCTGGCAAAGATGTGCGGCCTTGTTAACGTCTTGTTCATTGATGGCCGCTTGTGTGCAGGTTCAGTCAATTACCGTATCGGTTCGAGTTATTTCGGCGCAGTGATGGGCCAGGACTTTGCCTATGAAAAATACGGGCTTGGAAAATTGACTATTTACCTGACCATTTGCGAAAGTATCGTTAGGCAGGGCAAGAGGTTTTACTTGGGCGGAGGGCCTTTTGATTACAAAAGCAGAATGCTGGGAGTACAACATGAAATGGACCGCCTGGAAATCTATCGCTCGTACGGAAAATTGATGCTGAACTTCGACAGGGCAGCGAAGACGGTGATCGACGGGTATGTTCGCCAGTTGAACGTATGGCTTCACAAGCATGAGGATAAATTGGGCGCAAAATTTGTTTTGAATTCTTATTATCTTTGGAAAAATCTGATGAAAAAGGATCAGCAATCGTAGATCAGCAAGATCGATTTGCCGAACATTTGAAGGCAACCCCTTTTGCCCCGACCCACCGCGGCACCTCCCCGGCATATTCGCAACTGAAATGAAATATCAAAAACTGCACTATTCCGGGCGCCATAAGCAAGCTGGCTCCAAGCGTTGCCTGACTTGCCTTATTTCCGAAAAATTAGCGGCTTCCTGAAAATATAGGATAGAGCGCGATGCGTGCCGACGCCCCCAATCTTGACGTTCTGCGTTCGGCAGCGGTGACTTTTGTCGTCCTTAGCCACCTTCTTCTCGAGAACTCGCTGACCGGCGGCGATGATTATCATGTTCAGACCCTTGGCACCCTTGGGGTTTTGATCTTTTTTGTCCATACCTGTCTGGTGCTGATGCTGTCGCTGGATCGGCAGGCGGCTAACGGGAAGGAGCATCAAGGCACATTCCTGTTTCTGGTGCGCCGGGCTTTTCGCATTTATCCACTGAGCATCGTGACCGTGATCGCGGTCGCATCAATTGCATGGTTGTATGCCGACAAGCCGCCAACCGGCTGGGCGGTCGTCAACAATCTTTTGCTGATACAAAACATCACGGAACATGCATCGATTCCCAGGGCGCTGTGGAGTTTGCCATTCGAGTTCCAGATGTATTTTTTTCTGCCGGCGCTTTACGCGCTGGTCATCTACAGCGGCAAGTTCGCATCCTATGTTATCGGTGCGCTCTGGCTTGCCGCAGTTGCACTGGTGCTCGTATTCTGGGCCCTGGGATGGGATTACGAACTCATCAGGTTTTTCCCGTGTTTTCTTCCCGGCGTCCTGGCGTTTTGTTTGCGAGGATCTTCGCGCGATTTCTCGCCCAGTGTGCTTTTCATGTATGTCGGCCTGGTAGCGATTCTGGATCCGTGGATGGTGGCGCATGGCGTGAAGGCAACGATTCTCTCCTGGCCCATTTGCCTTGCGCTTGGTCTGATTATTCCGAGGTGCAGGGAAATCGAGATCGGCTGGTTGCGCACGGCAGGAAAGGAAATCGCACGCTACTCTTATGGCATTTACCTAATTCATGGGCCGATGATCGAATTCTCTTTTTATCATTTTAAAGGTGCGTCGCCCGTGGTTCCATGGGTTGTGTTCATCGCCGGTACAGCGGGCCTTTCCTATTTTGCATACCATGCGATCGAAAAGCCTTGTATTGAATTTGGACGGGTACTCGCCGATCGATTAACAAGCTATCGAGTAGCGCAAAAGTGGAGTGTCTGATGGTGAAATTTCCAGTATGTCGCGCTCCGTCAGCCGCGTTCAAGGATGAAGACCATGAGCCTTTTTAGAAAAATGGGAGCCGATATGCGGCGACGCACATTGCTGCTTGGCGGGTTGGTTGCAGGCGCTGCGGGTTGGCTGCCGGCATCGGGTGACTCAAGGGTTGCGCGCAATGTCGCGGACGACATCGGGGGCGCTATCGTGCCTGCCAACCGTGTCAGTCTGGCACTCTATGGCGGCGTGCCTGGCGCCAGCCCGGCGGTTCTGAGAAATGCGTTCAGCGAGGCGTTTGCCGCTCTGAAGGAAAAAGGCGGCGGTACTCTGCTGGTGCCGGCCGGCTTGTATGATTTCGGCCGCTATGCGAACAGCACTTCCATCATTAGCTGCAAGGACTTAAGCAATATCGTCATCTCCGCATATGGTGCGACGTTCAAGGCCACCACCACTGACAAAGCGATGCCGCACATGTTTTATTTCTTCAATTTCAATAACATCACCATTGCCGGAGCACGTTTCATCGATCCTGGTTTTAACCCTTGGGTGAATTGGAAAGGAATGTACTGTGTCGGCATTCAAGCCAGTAAAGCAAGCCGTGGCTTCAGGATGGTGAACTGTTATGCAGAGAGTGTCGTTGGTTTATTCGGTTCACATAATAATGCGAGCACCCGCCAATACCTGGCGGACATTGACATTCAGGGAGAAGTCCGCAATTCGTACAAGGGGGTGGGGGCCAGTTTTATCCGCGAGCAGGTTAAAGTTAATTTGATTTGCCATAACGTGCGGCGCGCATTCATTGCCTATGCGCTGAAAAATGCCGACATTCTGGTGAAGATTTCCAGTACGGCGAATTGGCCAGGCAGCAACGGTTTAATTGCACTGGTGTCCGGTGGCGCCGCCATGGGCAATGTGGAAGATGTCCGGGTCAAGGTGGATGCATCGGGCGCGGGCATCTACGGCGGCTATGTGCACTTTTACCACCAGGGCCCCGAAGCGGATGGCTATATGCGCAACATCGATGCTACGGTCAATGTGACCAATGTGAGTTCCACACCAAATCTGTTTATATTCGACCATGAAACTAATGGTGTGCAGCCGAAAACAGCACGGGTATGGGATCGGATTTCGTTGCACGGCAGCGTGACTGGAAATTTTGCAGGGCGCATTATTTTCAATCCTTCAGTTTCTACTTCACTTGGATCAGTGCATGTGGACGCCAACCTCGCCGCAATCGCAAACGTATCGAAATTGCCTGGCTACTTCCGGGTCAAACTACCTTGAATGAATTGCCCGCTGATCGCAGCGAAAGGGGCTCTATAAATGAGGGAAGACTTAGTTGCCATGAATTGGTTTTTCAGAGTAAGCATTAAACCAAGTCCTCTGCAGTCTCTTGTTGGTTTCGGCCTGACTTGCGTAGCAAGTCAGGGCATGGCCCCAGGGTTTAGTAGTTGTAGATACCGAGATCCCAGGGCGCCGTGCGCACGACACCATGCTTGTCGCGCGAGATATCGATGTTCACGCCGTCATAGCCGGTGATCGATGCTGCCGCACCCCGGTTCATCGCCGGGCTGTTCGTCTGAAGATGCCAGTCCGAAGCCTGATTCACCAACATCGGATCGCCCACGACAGCATTGGCCTGGGCAGGCACGCCGCTGCAACCGTGGAAGTTGTTGCTGTCGATGGTCAGCGTGCCGGCGTACTGGCCCGTCCATCCGACAGCATTGGCGTTGCAGGTGACGATGTTGTTGCGGAACGTCGGGTTGGTGGTCGAAGCGCGGAAGCCCGAGTTATAGCCGCCTTGCAGCAAGAAGACCTGGCCACCGATCACCACATTGTTGAAGAACGCGCTGTCCTTGGCACCGGCGAAGATCAGTCCGTACATGCGGCCGCCGCTTTCATTGACGACCACGTTGTTATAGGCCACGGAATTGTAGGCTTCGATCTTGGCGCTCGTATCAAAGAAGCAGGTATCGCAGGAATAGCCGCCCAGATAGATGCCCAACCCTTCACTGACCTTGTTGCGCACGACGTTGTTGTAGATCTGTGCGTTGCGAACGCCGCCTTTGGCGAAGATCGAAATGCCAAATTTGTCCTGGCCGGTCACCAGATTGTTGCGGATGATCGAATTCTTGCTGTTGAAGATTTCAAGCGCATTATTGGCTTCGGAATTTTGAATGATGGTGAAGTCCTGGTTGGATTTCACGCTTTCGGCGCGTGCCAGGCCGCCATCGGTCTTGATGCCGTCCGCGACAAAACCTGCACTGCCGGTGGTCGGATTCGATGGCGTTGGATTGATGGTATTCCAGGCGCGGATATCGACGTTGCTGGAGGTATAAATGCCGCACTGCGCATTCCTTGGCGAGACCGAGAGACGAATGTTCTTGACCGTAATGTAGCTGGCCTTGATGCTGAAGCCAGGCTGGCAGCCGGAGGTTGAATTGAGAATGGCCTGCCACTTGTTTTGCGCCACGAACGTGATCGGCTTGCTGGCGGTACCGGAGCGGTTGAAGACGACCGAACCTTCTTCATAGCTCCCATCCAAAAGAACGACGGTATCACCGGCGACCACGGTATTGGCGGCCTTCTGGATGGTGCGCCATGGGGCGGCCGAGGTGCCGGGATTGGCATCGTTGCCGGTCGGAGACAGGTAGTACGCGGGACCGGAAATCGGCTCAGGCGTTGGCTCAGGCGCTGGAGCAGGCGCAGGTGCAGGTGCAGATGTTTCAGGCGTTGTTTCATTCGACGTAGTCGGCGTAACCTCGGTCGTCGACCTTGCTGTTGTGTTCGCAGTGGCAGCAGAGCTATCGGGCGTCGCACTCGATCCTCCGCCGCATGCGGCAAGAGTCAAGGTCAGGAAAATATGGGCGGGATAGGTAGAGTATTGCAAATTGAACTCCATGAATGATCTGAAATGTGCCGCTACTGTCGCTACCGTTGATAAGTAACGAGTAACAGGCGCCCTGTCATTTGTGTTGTCAAGATTAAAAAGGCCCTTCGCTCCGGTTCAGGAACAGAAGGGCCGTTGATTTGCGTAGCAAGTCAGGGCATAGCCATAGGGTTTAGTAGTTGTAGATACCGAGATCCCACGGTGCCGTGCGCACGACACCATTCTTGTCGCGCGAGACGTCGATGTTCACGCCGTCATAGCCGGTGATCGATGCTGCCGCACCCCGGTTCATCGCCGGGCTGTTCGTCTGAAGACGCCAGTCCGAAGCCTGATTCACCAACATCGGATCGCCCACGACAGCATTGGCCTGGGCAGGCACACCGCTGCAACCGTAGAAATTGTTGCTGTCGATGGTCAGCGTGCCGGCGTACTGGCCCGTCCATCCGACAGCATTGGCGTTGCAGGTGACGATGTTGTTGCGGAACGTCGGGTTGGTGGTCGAAGCG
>Ga0209343_10007160_pt1 | contig 13220 bp, 12 predicted proteins | sample RifCSPlowO2_02_FD_184026 | JGI IMG/M metagenome (GOLD analysis project Ga0209343, IMG submission 184026) | Groundwater microbial communities from Rifle, Colorado - Rifle CSP2_plank lowO2_0.2 (SPAdes) (version 2) | ecosystem: Environmental > Aquatic > Deep subsurface > Groundwater | place... | reverse complement strand
AATGAACTTGATAAAACATTCGAAACCCTCGGCCTCGCCGCGTAAAATTGAGACTTCACAAGCGACAATTTGTTGTCGTTTGGTTTGCCGTTAGAGGCTAAAAACCGCAGTTGAAGGGGTTGTAGGTGCGAATTTATTCGCATGAACAAAGGGTTATGTGCGGATAAATCCGCACCTGCAGAGTCGATGCAATGCCCTGAACCAACAGGGTATTCATCGTCAACTGCGGTTTTTAGTCACTTACAAATTGAATCATGTCAAAACGTGACAAGAATTGTGCTGTTGTAGGTCGGAAAAGCGTAGCGCCTTCCGACATCCCCCTGTCGGATAACGCTGCGCTCATCCGACCTACGAAAACCGCCATCTTTTTGGTTCCGGCTCGTCCGGTTTAGGATAATCCGGGTGCGTTACCGCTGCCCCGGGAGCGGGCATTCGCAGGCACGCATCAGCGGCGCTGCTGAATCCACTGAACCAGCGCGTCCTGCGCGTCCTGCCCATATTTGGCATGCGGATGATTGATGAAGAACACCACGACCCATTCCCTGCCGTTCCGCGAGCGCACATAACCGGCGATGGTCTTGACGCCTTCCAGCGTGCCGGTTTTCAAATGGGCGTGGCCGGCAGATGGACTTTCCTTGAGGCGTTTTTTCACCGAGCCGTCCACACCAAGGATCGGCAGCGAGGCTTCAAATTCGGCGCTGAAAGGGTGCGTTGCGGCGCTTTGCAACAGTTGTGCCAGATGTTGCGCGCTGATGCGTTCAGTTCGGGATAATCCAGCGCCATTTTCCAGCACCAGCTCCGGGAAATCGAGTCGCTGCCTGTGCAGCCAGTCCTGCGCGGCCAGTACGCTGCGCTCGACATTGGTGAATGTTGCCTCTTTCTTCGCCCCATCTCCCCCGCCCTCTCCCGCGAGGGGAGAGGGAGTAAAAGCTGTCGCGCCCAGCGTCAGGAACAGTTGCCGCGCCATGACATTGTTGCTGAACTTGTTGATGTCGCGGATGATTGTGCTCAACGGGTCGGAATGGTGCGTGGAGAAAAGCTTCGCGTCGTCTTTTGCCGTACCTTCACGCAATTCTCCATTCAATGTGCCGCCCAGCTCTTTCCACAATGCGCGGAACACGGCTTCCATATAGCGCGGGTGCGGCATCACGCTGAGATTGTGCTCGCGCTCGCCGCACTCGCCGGGGTAGCCGCCTTGCAGCACGACGCTGTCGCCGCCTGGTTGCACGATGACGCGATCATCCCAGCCGTCACAGCTGCCCGCAGGTTCGGGGATGAGGCGGTTGTCCAGCCGGATGCCATCCAGCGGCGGCTCGGTGATGACGTTCAATTTGTCGCCGTCGGGCAGATAGCGCAACCGCAGCGTATTGAAGTTGAGCAGCAGGGCATCCGGCCCGACGTTATAGGCGCGCACCGGATCGTTGTCGAAGGCAGCCGGGTCGTGCGGCGGCAGATCGAAGAAGCTGCGATCCAGCACCAGGTTGCCGTGTATCTCGCGCAGGCCGCGCGCGCGTAACTCGGCCAGCCACAGCCAGAATTGCTCGATGGTGAATTTCGGGTCGCCATAACCCTTCAAAACCAGATCGCCGTGCAGCACGCCGTCTTTCAGCTCGCCATCGAGCCATGCTTCGGTTTTCCAGGTGTAGGCCGGCCCGAGCAGATCCAGCCCGGCATAGGTGGTGAGCAGCTTCATGGTGGAAGCCGGGTTCATCGCCTGTCTGGCATTCAGGCTGATGAGCGGTTTGCGCCCGCCCGTCTGCTGCACCACGATGCCGATCGCGGACTGCGGGATGCCGGCCTGCTTCAGCGCCTGCTTGACCGCGGGCGGCAGCGCGGCGGCATGGGCATTGAATGCGACACATAGCGCGGCAACAAGGGCGGCGATAAGTTTCACGTCAGCACCTTTACGATATTCAGTGTGCGGGTGACCAGCAATTGCATCTCCTCTTCATTGATGACATAAGGCGGCATGAAATAGATGGTATTGCCTATCGGGCGCAGCAGCAGCTCGTTTTGCAGCGCCAGCGCGAAGCAGCGCTGCGCAAAATCCGCATGCGGCGTGTCCACCTCGAATGCCCAGATCATGCCGGTGTTGCGGAAGTTCCGCACCCTGGGATGGCCGCGCAGCGGTTCGGCGATACGGTTCAGATAGGCGGCCTTGGCGCGGTTGGCGTTGAGCACGTCGTCCTGCGCGAAAATATCCAGTGTGGCGAGTGCGGCGCGGCAGGCCAGCGGGTTGCCGGTGTAGGAATGCGAATGCAGAAAACCGCGCGCGGTTTCGTCGGCATAGAACGCCTGATAAATTTCATCGCGTGTCATCACCACCGACAGCGGCAGGTAGCCGCCGGTAATGCCTTTTGAGAGCAAAAGGAAATCCGGTGTGATGCCTGCCTGCTCGCAGGCAAACAGCGTGCCGCTGCGCCCCATGCCTACCGCAATTTCGTCGGCAATCAGATGCACGCCATACTGTGAGCACAGCTCACGCGCGCGCTGCAGATAAGCCGGGTGATACATCGCCATGCCCGCCGCGCCCTGCACCAGCGGCTCGATGATGAAAGCCGCGAGGGTGTCGTGATGTTGCTGCAAATGCGCTTCTAGCGCAGTGGCGCAGCGCAGCGCAAAATCCCGCGCGCTCTCGCCCGGCTCCGCAGCGCGCCAGTCCGGAGTCGGCACGGTAGCCTGCTGCGCGATCAGCGCGCCGTAGGCATCGCGAAACAGCGCGACATCCGTGACCGACAGCGCGCCCAGAGTTTCGCCGTGGTAGCTGTTCTGCAGGCTGATGAAATGTGTCTTGCCCGCCTTGCCCATGTTGCGCCAGTAGTGCGCGCTCATCTTCAGCGCGATTTCGGTTGCCGATGCGCCATCCGAGCCATAGAAGCAGTGTCCCAGTCCGGCCGGCGCCAGTTCACGCAGGCGCTCGGAAAGCGCGACGACCGGTTCGTGAGTGAAGCCCGCCAGCATTACATGCTCGAGCGTTTCGAGCTGGTCGCGCAGCGCCGCGTTGATGCGCGGATTGCCATGCCCGAACAGGTTCACCCACCAGGAACTGACTGCGTCCAGATAGCGCTTACCGTCGAAATCGTACAACCATACGCCCGCGCCGCGCGCAATCGGCACCAGCGGAAAATTCTCGTAATGTTTCATCTGCGAACAGGGATGCCAGACGGCGGAGAGGCTGCGCGCGAGAAGGCCGGCATTGGTTGGAGTATGATTCGGCATAAGCGAAATCATAACGGGTTTTGCAGAAAAATCCCTGTTAAGTTGGAAAACAGATTGATTGAGGTTTTCCTATGCACATTTTCATCACCGGCGGCACCGGGTTGATCGGCAGGCATCTGTGCAAGGCATTGCTGGCAGAGGGACATGAATTGACAGTGCTCAGCCGCAACCCGGCTTCTGTTCCGGTCAAATGCGGCGCGGGTGTTCATGCGCTGGCCTCGCTCGCGCAATGGCAGCCGGGGCAAACTTTCGATGCGGTCATTAATCTGGCGGGCGAGCCCATCATCGACAAAAGTTGGACGGCGAAACGCAAGCAGATGTTATGGGACAGTCGCGTCACGCTGACCGAGGAACTGGTGCGGCGCATCGCTGCTGCCAACCACAGGCCGGCCGTGTTGCTGAGCGGCTCGGCGGTGGGTTATTACGGTGATCGTGGCGATGTCATGCTGGATGAGGCGGCGGAAGCCGGGGAGAATTTCGCCGCGCAGTTGTGCAAGGCATGGGAGGATGCGGCGCGGGTTGCGGAGAGCGTCGGAGTGAGGGTGTGCCTGTTGCGCACCGCGCCGGTATTGAGCAACGACGGTGGCCTGCTGGGGCGCATGCTGCCGCCGTTCAGGCTGGGGCTGGGCGCGCGGCTGGGCAACGGCAAACAGTGGATGAGCTGGATTCATATGCAAGACTATGTGGCGATGGTGCTCAGATTGCTGCACGATCCCCATGCTGCAGGTCCGTACAACATGGCCGCCCCGCATCCTGTCACCAATGCTGAATTCACCGCGACGCTGGCGGCTGCGCTGCATCGCCCCGCCTTGTTTGTTGCACCGGCGCTATTGCTTAAATTGGGCATGGGCGAACGCGCCAGCCTGTTGCTGGAAGGGCAAAGAGTGTTGCCCGGAAAAATGGAAGCGGCGCAATATCGTTTTGCCTTCACAAATCTTGCGGACGCGCTACGCGACTTGTTGGGCAAGTAGTTTTGCGATTAATGCAGGCGCCTGCAAAACCGGCTTTGCTTTCCGTCATACCCCGATTTGTGGCATTCTTCGCTTCTCGAATAGATGCATAACGATTATTTTCCGACTCACTTGCAAAAACATAATCAAGGGGGCGGCCGGGGGATGGCAGTAATGAAATGTGTGGATGATTTTCGCCTGCGCTTTGGCGAGCGCGAGCTGGTGCCAATTATGATCGGCGGGATGGGTGTGGATATTTCCACCGCCGAGCTGGCGCTTGAAGCGGCGCGGCTGGGCGGGATCGGGCATATTTCGGATGCCATGCTGCCGACCGTGACCGACCGCCATTACAAGACAAAATTCGTCAAGGACAAGCAAAAGCATTACAAATTCAACGTCGCGAACATCGACAAGTCCGCTGTCCAGTTCGATCTCGGACAGGTTGCCGAAGCGACGCGCCTGCATGTCAGGCGCTCCATGGAAGCCAAGCGTGGCGAGGGCATGATTTTCGTCAACTGCATGGAAAAACTTACCATGAATGCGCCGCGCGAAACCTTGCGCGTCCGCTTGATGACCGCGCTGGATGAAGGCATAGACGGCATCACTCTGGCGGCAGGCCTGCATCTCGGCTCGTTTGCGCTGATGGAGGATCACCCGCGCTTTCGCGATGCTCAGTTGGGCATCATCGTCTCCTCGCTGCGCGCCTTGCAGTTATTCCTGCGCAAGAACGCCAGATTGAACCGGCTGCCCGATTTCATTGTGGTGGAAGGGCCGCTGGCAGGCGGGCACCTGGGCTTCGGCATGGATTGGGCGCAATACGATTTGCGCACGATATTTCTTGAAATCAGGCAATTCCTGCAGGCCGAACATCTCGACATTCCGTTGATTCCCGCGGGCGGCATCTTTACCGGCAGCGACGCGGTGGATTTCCTGGAAGGCGGTGCGGCGGCGGTGCAGGTGGCGACGCGTTTTACCGTTGCCGGGGAATGCGGCATCCCGGAGAAAGTACAGCAGGAATACTTCAAGGCCAGCGAAGAAGACATCGAAGTCAACATGCTGTCGCCGACCGGTTACCCGATGCGCATGCTGAAAAATTGTCCGGCAATCGGCTCTGGCATCCGCCCGAACTGCGAAGCCTTCGGCTATCTGCTCGACGCCGGTGGACACTGTGCCTACATCGACGCGTACTATCGTGAACGGGAAGCGCATCCGGGCGCGAAAAAAATCTCGGTCAAGGACAAGACTTGTCTGTGCACCCATATGCGCAACTATGATTGCTGGACTTGCGGGCATTACACCTACCGGCTCAAGGATACAGCCCACCGCAACGCAGATGGCACTTATCAGATCCTGACCGCAGAACATATCTTCCGTGATTATCAGTTCAGCACTGATAACAAGATCGCACTCCCCCCGCAAAATTAATTTACGTCCTGCCCTTGAAATCGGGCAGTGCAACCCCTATTATTAGCAGCCGCTGACGGAGAGTGCTAATCGGTAGCCAAGCCGGCTTTTTGCCGGGGTTTGTAAAGCTGGCAATCCGTCTTCGTATTTGATTAACTTACTGATTTAGGAGAACTAAGCATGAAAATTCGTCCTTTGAACGATCGCGTCATCGTCAAGCGTATGGAAGAGGAGCGCAAAACTGCGTCAGGTATCGTGATTCCCGATGCGGCTACCGAAAAACCCGATCAAGGCGAAATCATCGCCGTGGGCAAGGGCAAGACCGGTGACGACGGCAAGCTGCAGGCGATGACGGTCAAGGTTGGCGACCGCGTGCTGTTCGGCAAATATTCCGGTCAGGCTTTCAAGATGAATGGCGAGGAGCTGCTGACCATGCGTGAAGATGACATCATCGGCGTGGTCGAAGCCTAATCCAGGTTCAAATCGTCGGTGATACCGCGTTGGCATCCTCACTCGTTCCCGGCCGTGCTTGATGCACTGTCTTCGTCACGAGTTCGTTGCCGCCTTGCCTCACCTTAGCTTTGAATCTGGCACACAACTACTGATTACTGAATTACTAGGAGAAAGAACATGGCAGCTAAAGACGTAAAATTCCACGACGCGGCACGCAACAAGATGGTGATCGGCGTGAACATTCTGGCCGATGCAGTCAAGGTCACACTGGGGCCGAAGGGGCGTAATGTAGTATTGGACCGCTCCTATGGTGCGCCAACTATCACTAAAGATGGCGTATCTGTCGCTAAAGAGATCGAACTGAAGGATAAATTCGAGAATATGGGCGCGCAGATGGTCAAGGAAGTCGCTTCCAAGACCTCCGATGTAGCCGGTGACGGCACCACCACCGCGACCGTGCTGGCACAATCCATCGTACAGGAAGGCATGAAATTCGTCGCCGCCGGCATGAATCCGATGGATCTGAAACGCGGCATCGACCAAGCGGTCATCGCAGCCGTTGCGGAACTGAAGAAAATCTCCAAGCCTTGCACCACCAGCAAGGAAATCGCGCAAGTAGGCAGTATTTCCGCTAATTCCGATACCGTGATCGGCGAAAAAATTGCCGCTGCGATGGAAAAAGTCGGCAAGGAAGGCGTGATCACCATTGAAGACGGCACCGGACTGGAAGATGAGCTGGATATCGTGGAGGGCATGCAGTTTGATCGCGGCTACCTGTCCCCCTACTTTATCAACAATCAGGATCGTCAACTGGCCCTGATGGAAAACCCCTACATCCTGCTGCATGACAAAAAAGTCTCCAACATCCGCGACCTGCTCCCGGTATTGGAACAAGTCGCCAAGGCCGGCCGTCCATTGCTGATCATCGCCGAGGATGTGGATGGCGAAGCGCTGGCTACGCTGGTGGTGAACAACATTCGCGGCATTTTGAAGACTGTTGCCGTCAAGGCTCCGGGTTTTGGCGACCGTCGCAAGGCCATGCTGGAAGACATCGCGATCCTGACCGGCGGCACCGTGATCGCCGAAGAAGTCGGCCTGACCCTGGAAAAGGCCACTCTGGCTGAAATGGGCCAAGCCAAGCGCATCGAAGTGGGCAAGGACAACACCATCATCATCGACGGCGCCGGCAAAGAAGATGCGATCAAGGGCCGTATCAGCCAGATCAACAAGCAAGCCGAAGAATCGACCAGCGACTACGACAAGGAAAAACTGCAGGAACGCAAGGCCAAGCTGGCCGGCGGTGTCGCAGTGATCAAGGTCGGTGCGGCAACAGAAGTTGAAATGAAGGAAAAGAAGGCGCGTGTGGAAGACGCATTGCACGCAACCCGTGCTGCCGTTGAAGAAGGCATCGTTCCCGGCGGCGGCGTGGCGTTGTTGCGTGCCAAGCTTGCAGTGTCCGGACTGAAAGGCACCAACCATGACCAGGACGCGGGCATCACCATCGTGTTGCGTGCAATGGAATCCCCGTTGCGCGCCATCGTTTCCAACGCGGGTGACGAGCCTTCGGTAGTCGTGAACAAGGTGATGGAAGGCAAGGGCAGCTTCGGTTACAACGCAGCATCCAGCGAATATGGCGACATGTTGGCCATGGGTGTGGTTGATCCGACCAAGGTGACGCGCGTCGCATTGCAAAATGCAGCATCCATCGCCGGCCTGATGCTGACTACCGCCTGCATGGTGGCCGAGTCGCCGGAAGACAAACCGGCTGGCGGCATGGGCGGTGGCGACATGGGCGGTATGGGTGGCATGGGCGGCATGATGTAATTGCCACTGGTTTCACCGCAGAGCTACAATTCTGCCTGTTAGGGAGGCGGAAATTCTAAAAATACCGTTAATCGTAATTCAACATCTACCCCATCCCCCTCCTAGCCTCCCCCTTGAAGGGGGAGGAACTGAGTCCCTTCCCCTTCAGGGGGAAGGTTAGGATGGGGGTGGGTTGTTTTTGGTTTGATAGGTTGAAATTGATAAGAGGTACTTTAGTAAATTCCCTCTCCCTTAGTTCGTGTAAAACGCCTCGCTTCGTGTGAGGCGTTTTATTTTGCCATTGCAAAGGGCAGAGAATAACAGAGCAGCAAATAATGCAGAAAATAATGATTGTGCATCTCCGTCGCGGTCTGTTAGATTTCGCGCCGCGCTTTCAAGTGCGCCATAACATCAAAACCTACTCAAGGAGAAAATATGTTCAAGAAGCAACTTGCAACTTTGCTGGTCACTGCAGCATTCGTTACGCCTTTCACCACTCATGCCGGCGACCACGCGCATGGTGATGTCGCCGTGGCGCAAGCCTTCATCAAGGAAGTCCAGGCAGACCAGTCCGCTTATGCTGCGGCCAAGGGCGCTGCATTCTTCCAGGAGCTGGCCAAGGGCCAGAAACCGCGCGCAACCGTGGTGACCTGCTCGGACTCGCGCGTCCATACCAACATGCTGGACAAGACGCCTGAAGGCGACCTGTTCATGATCCGCAATATCGGCAACCAGCTGGCGACCGCCAAGGGCTCCGTGCAATACGGCGTGAACCATTTGGGCTCCTCGCTGTTGTTATTCATCGGCCACTCACGTTGCGGCGCGATCAGTGCGGCCGGCGGCGACTATTCCACGCTGGAAGATCCCATCAAGAAGGAACTGGATACTATCAACATCACCAAAGGTTCCGCCAACATCGACGGCGTGAAGGCCAATGTCAACAACCAGGTTACCGCCGCGATGAAAGAGTGGGCTGAGCAGATGAAGGCTGGCCAACTGCTGATCGTGGGCGCAGTGTACGATTTCGCCGATGACATGAAGCAAGGTGGCGGCAAACTGAACATCATCAATATCAACGGCGAAACCGACCCAGCCAAGCTGCGCAACATGCCGACTTCGGCTGCCAAGACGGATCACGGCCATGGGCACCACTGATTTTTACTGCAATATGTAAATAAAAAACCGGCGCGCGCCGGTTTTTTATTGCAGGTTCAGCAAGCTTTCCGGATCGATTGCGCTGCCGGTTATCGCCACCACCTTGTGGCGCGATTGCCCGCCTTGTTTAAGTTCTACCTGGCGCAAGGGCACACCGAATAACTCCGCAATGAATTTTAACAACGCTTCATTGGCGCGCCCTTCAATCGGCGGTGCGGCCAGTCGAATCTTGAGCGCTGCACCGTGCAACCCGGCAATTTCGCTGCGTTTCGCACCGGGTTGCACATGCAGCGTAAGCGTAATGACATCGGCATTGCGGCGATACCAGCCAGCCATTTATAACATTCCGGTCGCGATACGCTCCAGCACGCCAATCGGCACGATAATGATAAGCTGGCAGGTAATAAACAGCAGCAACGGCGACAAATCCACGCTGCCCAGCATCGGTACGATACGGCGCAACGGCTGAAGAAAACGGTAGGTAACGGATACCAGCAGCGATGCGACCGGGCTGTAGGGATTTATCCAGGACAGGATTGCCTGCGCGAACACCGCTGCCATCAGCAAATAAAGGCTTATCTTGAGCAGCTTGACCAGCGCCAGGAACAGCAGCCCCGGCAACGGGAAGCTGTGGAATGGGTAGCCCTGCGCCCACAGTGCGCCGGCCAGGTAGAGCGTTTCAGCCAGCAGCGCGAGCAGCAGCGACGCACTGTCCAGCCCGCGCACGGCAGGAATGAAGCGGCGCGCGCGTAATACCAGAAAATCGGTCAGCACCATGATGAACTCGCCGATGGGGTTGCGCAGCGGTGCGCGCAACCACTGCAAATGGAAGCGCAGCAGTAATATCGCCGCGAACGGCTGCAGCAACACGTCGAACAGGAACAGCAGGGCCTCATTCATCATGACTGCGCCCCCAGTTCGTCGCCCATTTCCCTGGCACGCTCTGCGGCGGCATGGGCGGCTTGCGCGATATGTTCGGCGACCCGGTTGGCGGCCATGCTCAGCAGGGCGCGCTCGGTCGTGCCATTTTTGGAGGTGACGCGTGCACGCAACACGCTGACATCTTCCTCACTGGTGGCGGCCAACGTGCTGGCGCCGACAAAGGTCGCCAAACTCAAACGGCGCGCCTCTTCGGCATTGAAACCCAGTTCGCGTGCCACCTGCTGCAGTGCCTCGATGAAATAGAACACATAAGCCGGGCCGCTGCCGGAAATGGCCGTTACCGCATCCAGCATCGCTTCGTCCTGCAGCCACAGGGTTTCGCCCACTGCCGCCAGAATGTTTTGCGCCTGTTCGCGCTGTGCGGCATTTACCGCAGGCATTGCATACAAGCCGGTCATGCCGCTCTGAATCAGTGCCGGCGTGTTGGGCATGGCGCGCACCACGGCCTGGCTGCCCGACCAGCGCGCCAGATCGTCGGCACGTATCCCGGCGGCGATGGAGATCAGCAGTTGTTTGCCGAGCATGGACGCAAGCTGCTGTGCCACTTCGCGCAATTGCTGCGGCTTGACCGCGCAGACGATGACATCGCTGCCGGCCACGCCTCCGGCAAGGCTATCTGTGGTGCGCACACCGAACTGCGCGTGTAACCGCGCGCGGCTGTCCGTGCTGATTTCCACCACGCCGATCTGTCCGGCGGCAAACCCCTTGCCGAGCATGCCGCCGATTAGCGCGGTCGCCATGTTGCCGCCGCCGATAAAACAGATGTTCATATATTTTTCTCCACAAACTGTTAAGCCGGAGCCAAATGTAGGTCGGGCTATGCCCGACATGGTGGGCATAGCCCACCCTACGGATTACTTGAATAATTCACCTCTGCCCGAAAATCGCCGAACCGACGCGCACTATGGTCGCACCTTCCGCGATGGCTGCGGCAAAGTCGTGCGACATGCCCATCGACAAGGTGTCCAGTTGCAGCCCCTGACGGTTCAACTGCCCACATAACTCGCGCAGCCGTGCAAATGCGCTGCGCTGCGCGGCAACTTCGCCGCCTGGTTCGGGGATGGCCATCAGTCCGCGCAGCTTGAGACGCGGCAGTTGCGCGGCTTTCATTGCCAGCTGCGCCACCTCGCCGGATGGCACACCGCTTTTGCTGGCCTCTTCGCTGATGTTCACCTGCAGGCATATTTGCAGCGGCGGCAAATGCGCGGGGCGCTGCGCGGACAAGCGCTCGGCGATTTTCAGCCGGTCAACGCTGTGTACCCAGGCAAAGTGTTCTGCAATGGCGCGCGTCTTGTTGCTTTGAATCGGCCCGATAAAGTGCCACTCGATCGGCAAGTCTTGCAGCGCGGCAATCTTGTGCAGCGCTTCCTGGGCGTAGCTTTCGGCGAAGCGGGTCTGTCCGGCTTCATAGGCCTCGCGTATCGCCTCGGGCGCAAAGGTTTTGCTGACCGCCAGCAGGATCACATCATCCGGGGCGCGGCCAGCTTCGATAGCCGCTGCCGTCACCGCATCGCGTACAGCTTGCAAGTTGGAAGCGATTGTTGTCATAATCCCGTGCGCCGCCTATTCTTTTCGCGCGGCTTGCGGCCGCTTCACAAAAACAGGGAAGATTATAATGGATATCACAGAACTGCTTGCCTTCGGCGTCAAGAATAAAGCCTCCGACCTGCATCTCTCCGCCGGCCTGCCGCCAATGATCCGCGTGCATGGCGACATGCGTCGCATCAACCTGCCCGCGATGGAGCACAAGGAAGTGCATGCGCTGGTGTATGACATCATGAACGACCAGCAGCGCAAGTTCTACGAGGAGAACAAGGAAGTCGATTTCTCCTTCGAGGTCCCTGGCTTGGCGCGCTTCCGCGTGAATGCCTTCATCCAGAATCGCGGCGCGGGCGCGGTAATGCGCACCATCCCTTCCAAGATTCTGTCACTGGAGGACCTCAAGGCGCCGAAGAGTTTCGAAACCATTTCGGATTATCCGCGCGGTATGGTGCTGGTCACCGGGCCGACCGGTTCCGGTAAATCCACCACGCTGGCGGCGATGATCAACCATCGCAACGAACATGAAATGGGGCATATTTTGACGGTGGAAGACCCAATCGAATTTGTGCATGAAAGCAAGAAATGCCTGATCAACCAGCGCGAGGTCGGGCGCGATACGCTATCTTTCCAGAATGCCTTGCGTTCGGCGCTGCGCGAAGACCCTGACATCATCCTGGTCGGCGAAATGCGTGACCTGGAAACTATCCGCCTGGCGATGTCCGCCGCGGAAACCGGCCACCTGGTGTTCGGCACACTGCACACCAGTTCGGCGGCCAAGACCATCGACCGTATCATCGACGTGTTCCCCGCCGACGAAAAGGAAATGGTCCGTGCGATGTTGTCCGAGTCGCTGCGCGCGGTGATTTCACAGGCGCTGCTCAAGACCAAGGACGGTTCAGGCCGGGTAGCGGCGCATGAAATCATGGTCTGCACCCCGGCGATACGCAATTTGATCCGCGAGGCCAAAGTGCCGCAGATGTATTCCGCCATCCAGACCGGCCAGAACCTCGGGATGCAGACGCTGGATCAGTGCCTGACCACCTTGGTGAAGAACGGGCAGGTTTCGCCGGCGGAAGCGCGCAGCAAGGCGATGAACAAGGACCTGTTCAATGGTTGATTCAGAGGGCAGAAGACAGAGGACAGAACGTTGTGCGGCTTCGCCGCGCCTTTATTGGATGATTGCCGCACAACGGCAACAAAACTTCTGTCATCTGTCTTCTGTCCTCTGATTGAAGGAGATTTATTATGGAAAGAGACCAGGCCACCGAGCTGATCCACAACTTGCTGCGCGGCATGATCAGCAAGAATGCGTCTGATTTGTTTATCACAACCGGCTTCCCGCCGGCATTCAAGGTGAATGGGCAAATGAAGCCGGTGTCCAATCAGGCGCTGACTTCAGCGCATACTCAGGAGTTGGCACGCGCGATCATGAACGATCGGCAGGCTGCCGAATTTGAGGCGACTCACGAATGCAATTTTGCGATCAGCCCGCACGGCATCGGACGGTTCCGCGTCAACGTTTTTATGCAGCAGCAGCACGTCGGCATGGTACTGCGCACCATCACCACCAAGATTCCCGACCTCGATGCGATGGGTCTGCCGCCGGTGCTGAAAGACATCGTGATGACCAAGCGCGGCCTGGTGATTCTGGTCGGCGGCACCGGTTCGGGCAAATCCACCACGCTGGCGGCCATGATCGGTCATCGCAACAAGAACAGTTACGGCCACATCATCACCATCGAAGACCCGGTC
>Ga0209343_10007158_pt1 | contig 13221 bp, 6 predicted proteins | sample RifCSPlowO2_02_FD_184026 | JGI IMG/M metagenome (GOLD analysis project Ga0209343, IMG submission 184026) | Groundwater microbial communities from Rifle, Colorado - Rifle CSP2_plank lowO2_0.2 (SPAdes) (version 2) | ecosystem: Environmental > Aquatic > Deep subsurface > Groundwater | place: Rifle... | reverse complement strand
GACGCTATGTGTTTTATATTTCTCAGGATGGAAGTATGAGTTACGGTATGCGGCGGTCACCAACTCCGCACAACCCTTGCTGCTGGAGTAGGGATCGTAACCGCCCATCGCTTCGTTCTCGCGATAACCCCATGCCCATTCACGGTTCTCGTAACACTTATCGGTGGTCACATTCACCACCGCCTTCACGCTGTCCGTGCTGCGTACCGCTTCGAGCAAATTGACGGTGCCCATCACGTTGGTGGAATAAGTTTCGACCGGCTCAATATAGGAATAACGCACCAGCGGTTGTGCCGCCATGTGAATCACGATCTCAGGCCTGTGTTCGGCAAACACTGCGCGCAAATGCTCTAGGTCACGGATGTCGCCGATGATGCTGGTCATGCCTTGGCCAACCTCGGCGACTTCGAATAAGCTGGGATTGGTCGGCGGAGCCAGTGCATAACCCACTACCTGTGCACCCATGGACTGCAACCAGAGCGACAACCAGCTTCCTTTGAAGCCGGTATGGCCGGTGACAAGCACTTTTTTTCCTTGGAAAAAAGTGCTTGTTGATGGTTTATGGTTGATGGTTGAGCTCATTGGCTAACTCGCTTTAGTTGTGATGCGCGTAGGGCAGATATTTTTTTGACCAATTCTACGACTGAATGACGGATATCTTGGTAGTCATCTGCGCACAGGAAGCCTAAATCAAGTGAAAGTTGGTGCTGAGCATCGAGCTCGAGTAAGGAGCCAAAAGCCAGTTGCGAAAAATGTGCCTGGTCGCGCGCACTTGTCCGCCCACAGCCTTCAGCCAAATTCGACATCACCGACACACCGGCTCTACGCATATGATCCACCAAGCCAAATCGCTCCTCTTTTGGAAAACTGGAAGTAAGTAAATACACCCGCTTAGCCAAAGCCTTCGCAAGCTGCCAAGTTGCCAACTTTTCATGGGGTAAAGCAGATGATGGTTGATTATTTATGGTTGAGTTCATGACTTCTCCACTATCAGCATTCAACCATCAACGGCAATCTATCAACTATCATAAGCACTTACCACACCTTCCACGGCGCCTTACCGGATTGCCACAATTCTTCAAGGTGCATCTTGTCGCGCAGGGTATCCATCGGCTGCCAGAAACCTTGATGATGAAATGCCGCGAGTTCACCCTCTTCCGCCAAGCACTCCATCGGTTCGCGCTCCCAAGTGGTTTTGTCGCCGTCGATATAGTCGATTACTTGCGGTGACAGCACAAAGAAACCGCCATTGATCATGGCACCATCGCCTTGGGGTTTTTCACGGAAACTATTAACTTTGTTGCTCTGCATATCGAGTGCGCCGAAGCGACCTGGTGGCAGAGTGGCAGTCAACGTGGCTTTGACCTTCTGCGCCTTGTGGAAGGTGATCAGTTCAGTGATGTTGACGTCACCTACGCCATCGCCATAGGTCATGCAAAAAGCCTCTTCATCTTTGACGTACTCAGCAACGCGCTTCAAGCGTCCACCGGTCAGGGTGTCTTCGCCGGTATCAATCAAAGTCACTTTCCACGGTTCAGCATACCGCTGATGGACTTCCATCCTGTTGTGCTTCATGTCGAAGGTCACATCCGACATATGTAAGAAATAATTGGCAAAATATTCTTTAATGATATAACCCTTGTAGCCGCAGCACACCACGAACTCATTGATGCCATGAGTCGAATAGAGCTTCATGATGTGCCACAGAATCGGCTTGCCACCGATTTCCACCATCGGCTTGGGACGCGTAGAGGTTTCTTCACTGATGCGAGTACCCAAACCACCTGCAAGAATGACTGCTTTCATAATAAGTATCCGCTAAATAATTAAATGGATCTAAACCCAACAAGGTGGCTAAAACCTAATTGGTATGAACATACTGAATTTGATATTTTATTTCTAAATCAGTGGGAGCGATAATCCCCCCAGGTTCTTTACTCTCAAAGGAAACGATACCGCTTTCTCCAAAGCGAAGATTGGTTAACTCAATATCGACAGGCTGCGGCTTATCGGGAAACAGGCGAATAATGCGCTCGGCACCATTCGCAATTACATGGACAGTTCTAGCATTAGGCGACAGTAGCACCACGTTCGATTTAATAAAATTTGAATTTGTGGAAACATTAGTAAATTTTATTTTGCCCTTTGTTCCTGCCCAAGCAAAACGGTTACTCGGCACCCCCTCCCAAGCTCGAACGCCTCCTTCAGTGACGGGCATTAGGGACATAGAAAAACTCCCCTTTTCCCTTGCTAGAGTATAGGTGCCGGGCTTTTCTGATGGCGACTGTACTGCAAGAGTTCGCATCGTTTCGTTATTAACCACAACTCTACCCAAATCACCATCACGTTTCATCAGGAACAAATGGCCTGTAACATTAGGTAGTTGAACTCCCCCCTTTATTATTGAATCTGCTGTCTGGCAATGAACAATGCGACCCGCATGATGAGTAAAAAATCCTGAGCAAGCCCCCAAGTTTGAGAAAATCAACCCCCCGGATTCCCAAGGGAATGTGTCTTCTATCATAAGAAGGTTGTTTTCAGGAAGATCATCAAGCAAGCCCATGTGCAGCATTTGCTCCATTTTTTGGCGAGGCTTAAGATACACCTCGTTCATATCAAGAATCCGCCTAAAATTTAAACTCGATGTCATCGTGAAGATGAGGGCATAACTGACAGAAAAGATCAAAATAAGAGTCGTCTTTTTAGTACCAGATTTTACTGATGCCATTAGCCAAGTTGTCGCTAGCGAAAAAAATAGGGCAACCCCAAATATTTGTATAAAAACTACACTTTGCGGATTACCGTAACTTTGTACCTCTTGGTGGTACTTTGATAAAGAGAGTATCGCTGCGGGCACCACTGCCAAGCTGAATATAATGATAAATAACAGCTTGTTTTTCGAGTCAATTTTCGTAGAATCACGCCCGATAAAATGCAAGTTCTGGGAAAAAAATACAATTGCAACAGTGAAAACAACCAACCAGCCAATTAGCAGCCCTATAAAATGGCCCGAGATGAACATTGAGACACCGCTATTCTTTAGTAACGCAAGCGGGAACGCCGAAAAAAACTGAGCAACAAATGTTCGAGGAATTAATTGGAGAGAACCGATTTCGCTACCAGGATAGGCAGCTGCTTTATGCAAGGAAAACCATACATACAAAGCGAAGAAAATAAATGCGGTGCATAAGGTAACTGCCATACTTAAATATCGCCGCTTAGCACTGGCGGCGGCGTAAAAACTGATACCTATCAGCCCCGGAATTACAAGCACCCCAACTTCATAAAACGTTAATGCGCCCATTTCAAAAACTGCGGCCAAGCCAAGTGATAAGGGCAAGACTTTGTCAGAAGTCACGTATCTATATGTCAACAACCACGACAATAAAACAAATAAGAGCACACCCTGGTTAAGCGGTCCAAAGCTGGTCACACCGTCAAGATTAGGGTTAAATTGAAGCAAAATTGGCAGAAAAAAAGCTGCTAAACTTGCCAAATGAAGTGAGCCGGAGATTTTTCTCAACAATAGCCAAAACAAACCAATGTCGATAATAACGAGACCTAATTGCAAGATTCTGTAAATCTGCAGATCCTCAGCAAAAGTCCAAAAGGTATAGACGATGGCTATTGACGTTGGAAAAAATCGACCCGTTTGGACAACCCACAAATCCAGCATTTTAGAAATGAACTGCGCCAAGCTTAGATGAAGAACCGCCAATACCCCATTCAACTCACTGTTATAAATGTCATCGAAAAAAAACCCGGATCGGGTGTATGGATACAATGCCAACCCCATAATTGTTATTAAACAGGCAAGCGCAATAAAACCTGCTCTTGCTTGATTGTGGCCCAGCAGTACGTTGTTCATACGCTGCGTTACCACACAAAATAAGTTGCCTATTCTCAATCGCGCGCCCATAACTTCCTCAAAAATAAACAAATTTTAGTCACTCACTCGCTTTAGCCTATACCCACTTATACTTAAAGCAGTGTCTTTATCAGCATATATACGAACTTCCAGTTGGTTAGCTTGTTTATTCAAACGTATTTCTCTTTCAAGAATGACTTCTGAATTTATTGGAGGTGAAATATTCTCAAACTTAGCCAGTGTATTTTTTCCACCTTCACTGACTATGTCTATCATGGCTCCGTCAATGTTTGTGACTGTACCGAAAACCTGCAGTGAATATTTCCCTGCCGACATTATCACCTGCGGCCCAAATGCTATAAAACCAGGCCGCCCATCAGCAATAATTTTATTACCTTTGGTTAGGCCCACCTGATGTGGGAAGCTGGCACTTTCTGTTACAGAAAACTTAAGGCAATCGGGCGGCATACAGCGCTCCACCACAAAACCAGAGCGCTCCATGATTTGAAGGGGGCTAATTCCTTCTGGCGGATTGTTTTTATAATATCTTGCTGGGATAGAAAAGAATACCAATTGATTATCCTCGCTCACAATGGTCTGAGGGCTGCCCAATAATCTTGAAAGCTCGGCCTCTATTGCATTTCCATGATCCTCATAACCACGTCGATCAACATAAATCCCACTGAAATTTAGGCGTTCAATGACCTCCAGTTGTTTGGTAAGCGATTGTTGAGATAGCTCTCTAAAGAACAAGTCTCCTTCACGCCCTTTCATCCCGCCGTAGCTCCACTTTAGATTGGAAGAATGCAAGTAACCCCTAAAATGTCCATAATCTAAAAGATTATGTAATGGTGGTGTTTCCGGAAAGGGGAAGTAGGGGAGTTGATAAATTGCCCCGCCATGCGGCATAACCGTCTCTATTTTCTCAACGAAATCACGGTCATTTTTGAACTCGATTTTCGTTTGAATTCTGCATTCACCACAAGCAGGCGTAGTTTGATCCCAAATGGCAAACGATAATAAAAACACAACAATTGATAATTTAATAGCGAAAATATGCCGTTGATTTTGAATTTTATCGAGGCAATCATCTACAATTAAAATAAAAGCGGCAATTGATGTGAAGCCAATAAATATGCTGATTCGATTCCATGCCCGCATTTCAGGCGTGATCAGCATTGAGAACAGCGATGAGAAACCACCAATAGTCGCAATCAATAGTAGCAACAACGTGATTTGAGCGAAAATATGCAGGACGTATATTTTACGATTTACGGGTTTCTCCGATTTTTGCAAAAACAAAGTACCTAACAATAGTAGAAATCCAATACTGCCAATTAGACCCAGAGACGCAAGACTGTTTTCATTAACCAGAGGAAAATGACCGCTGTACTTGTTGGTAATCTCCGCTAGTTTTGGTGACCGATGGCCTGGGCGCGGTAACAACAATTGCGTTATCTTTAGCCCAAGAGTTTCAGTATGTGCAGGGGCTCGTTTAGCCACCTCTAAATTAGATCCGTGTTCAATTCGGTAGAGGTGACTAGGGGCCACGTTCGCGGCAACACCTGTCGTTACAATAAGTGTAGCCACCAAGGCCGATAAAATATTCTTTTTTGACTTTAACTGCAGGCTTGCTATACCCCCTGCAGCAAGTAACATTAATACACCAAAAAATGCGTAATAAACACCGAAAGATGAAAGTCCAAGCAAGATCAAAACACTTAAAATTCGCGAACGTCGGGTTTCTGTGGTATTAAAAAACAGGGGTTCGCTTGCAGATATACGCAGGCTATACCATGCAAATAGCGGAACAACGAAGTACCACGTGAAAAATAGATGGCCGAGGCGTAGAAAATGAAAAGGGATGAATGTGAATATTATGGCACCAGCTAAACTGAGTATCCTGGATACCGAAAAGCTGCGAATAACAAAATATGAGACCAGGGCGGTAACAGGAAATCCAATCAGAAAATATAAATTTAATGCGTGTGTATAGTCGCCGGAGATAACGCCTAGTACTTTTACTATGAGCAGATTTCCAGAGTCCGACATGGGGAAATCATGGAAATCGGATCCAAATGGAAATCCACTATTCACGTTACTCAAGTACCAAGAGCCATCAATAAGTCTTTTAATTATCCAGGAAATTAAAAGCCCGTCGCTGTTATAGGTAAAGGGAGTAGACAAATCAACATGCCGTCCCTCCATGATGTAGACGGCCAAACACAAAGAAAATATTACAAGGAAGATGCCTGTAAGCAAATCATCTCGTTTTAATGAGAGCACCCTCCAAATTGAAAAACTTAATGGATTCATGGATTCATGGATTCATGGATTCAGGTGATGTGGGTGCGCAGGGTCTAGGTTTCTCTTTCCGACCCTGCAACGACTAATTTCTTTATATGCACTCATTGTTTTCTCCATAACCAGTTTTCATCCATAACTACCCTTAGCATTTGCTCGGCACTCTCTTCCCAAGTTAATCGAGGCATATTGCGAGTGTCAGGCAGCGATCCCCTTTCCCTTAAACTCCACCACCCAAGGATTCCTTCACCCACACTCTGTGCAGTATCCAATTTCAAATAGGTTGCAAATTCCCCCGCAATTTCCCGGAAAACCGGAATATCTGAACACACAATCGGAATTCCATAATGCGCTGCCTCGACGAGTGGCAACCCAAAACCCTCTCCAATGGACAAGAATATCAGTCCAGATGAGCCTTGGTAAAGGGCTGATATTTCGCTATCGCTCGGCTTTTCCACCAGAAATAACCGTTTCCCAAGTTCGGGGTGTGTTCGTATCCGTTCCATCAAATCCCCTACCATCCACCCCTCCTTGCCCGCAATACAGAGGCTCAATTTCACACCTTGCGCCCAAAGCAACTCCATTGCATCAAGAATTTGTGCGTGAGACTTCCTCGGCTCGATCGTTCCAACTGTAAGCAGATAAGGTTTCCGCCGTACTGCATTTACGCGGGCACTGTTGCAACTTTTGGAGTCGGCCTCATCGAGATCGGAACCAAGGTGCCAGTAACCAACTTTCAGCGCCTTTTTTTCCGGACAGTTTTTTTCCACGTACTCGATGACATCATTGGCCGTGGCGCGTGATATGCACAGAAACCCATCACTGGATTGAACAGCGCTACGAAACCATCCCTCAAACCATTCACGCCCGCCATCAACAAAATTTCCGGGCGGCAATGTTATCGGTAGCAGGTCGTAAATAGCCGTGATCACAGGCACGTTTGCAAGGCGCGCCCTATCAAAAACTGGATAGAACTCTGAGTAACGTGCCCATGATGAGTCCAGCATCAATAGGACGTCACCGCGTACAAACTCTATTCTCGACGAGTGAGCCAGACGTTCGCTCGCGGCCAGTATTCCTTTCGAACCGAGCCAGTCACAGGCCACGAACAGATCACCCTCTTTTAACTCTACCGCCACGGGATCGAAGCCCCCAAAACTACTGGTATACAAAGCCCTGACAGTTTCCTTGACTACACGTTGGATACCTGTTTCATGGTCACTCTGGGCAATGTGGCTGACGTCGATATATAGGCGGCGGCGTTGCCATGTTGGCGACGGTCTGGTAGTGAGCCAGTTGGCCGCTTCCTTTGCGTCGGCTAAACAGTCGGCCGTGCCAGCAAGTAGCGGGGCAAAGATATCCACCCACGCACTAGCTTCACAGGCTCGTTCACGTGCGCTAAATTCATGCAACGCAGCAGCATAGGCTGCAGCGCAGCATATGGGGTCGTGATTTTTGGCAACGTACTGCCGGCTTCGCTCCGCATACTCAGTCAGTTGGTGTGGGTTCGCAAAAAGAAACTCCAGTTTTTTTGCAATTGCTTCAATGGTAGGTTCGGGTTCAAGTTTGATGACTATGTCGTCAGAGTAATCAGTGTAGCTGGCATCATTGTTAACGATTACCGGGACTCCATAAGCCAGGCAGTCAAGCACTCCTTTAGGGGTACCTCCCCGACTCTTCGTCCGTAATTGGATGGCCAAATCAGCCGCCCGTAAATGCTTGATATAGTCAGCCGAGGACAGGTAGCCAGTAATTCGTACGCGACCCTCTAATCTGGCTTTTTCAATGTTTTTGCTGAGACGTCTTCCGAACTCATCGTCTGCAAGCTCGCCCGCAAAGATCAAATGCACACTCGCGTGATGATGCAAGTCGGATGTTAGGAACGCGCTTAACAGTCGGTCTCCCCATTTGGTCCAGTTAATATGACCAAAGGTAACCAAAATGAAGTCGTCAGGCTGAAACCCAAGTTCTATTCGAATAGCGGCGCGTTCTGCTTTGGAAATCTGGTCAGGTAAAACGACCATTTGGGGGATGGTTCGGTAGGGTGCACGCCAACCCTGCGGGTAGTTTGACCGAGCTGTTTGCAGGTTAAACGGCGAATGGGAGATGACACCTAATGCCTTGTCCAGCACTCGCTTGGTACAAGGCAGATTGACCATGGAAGTGCCGACGGGGTCTGGACACGCCTGTACGGGTGCAAAGTAATGTCGAGCACTCGGCCCGTGTGCCGCAAGCATTTCCCGTTCGTAAGATCCCGTATTGCCTGCATAGAATTCCACATAGCCGAAAAGCCCACTAAGATAAGCGTCGTGAAGCCCGACTACGCCGGGGAATTTTTCGAGCAATGGCAACATGTGAGCATGAAATTCAGAGTTGCCAAACTCATACATTATCAGGTCGTAGGAAGGTGCGACACGCTCGAAATCCTTGACGTCAAAGATACGGAATGCACTTGTGAGTGACTCGTCGGTAACCGCGTAGCCTTCCACATACAAATCAATCTCAAAGTGGCGGGCTAGAAAAGGCAGGAATTGTGCATTGTAGTCTGCGATTCCGGAACGGCATGGCGGCAAAGGTGAGAGAACGGCCAAGCGCTTGCAGGGTAGCCAGCCGGCAATCGCACATTGCACACCGGCATGGCGTGTGCGCGATGCAGCCTCGTCGAAGGCGGCTAATGACAATTCGGCAGTGCGTTTCCAGTTGAACTCGGCTGCACGCGATGGACCGTAGTGACGCAAGTCGGAGGCGAAATTCTCATCGCGTAATACTTGGGTGATGCGTTCTGCAATCGACTCATCGCGAGTTGCATCAAACAGGGCATCTTCGCGCACTATCAATTCACGGACACTGGAGTTGTTGCCACCGATCACCGGTGCGCCACATGCCATTGCTTCCAAGACGGGAAGGCCCAGGCCCTCATAAAGTGATGGAAACACAAATACGTCACATGCCCCGTAGAAGTCGATAAGATCCTGCTCGCTCACGAACCCGGTAATTAAAATATCGTCAGCATTCAAACCATGAGCACGAGCCTCGTCGAGGTATATCTGCTTTCGCTCGGGAATCATCGAGCAGATGATAACCAATTGGGCGTTGGCGCGTAATTCAGACGGAACTTTTGCAAAAGCGTGGATTGCACCCTTGATGTTTTTACGATAATCGTCCCCCCCGGTATAGAGCACGATTTTTTCCCGCAACGGAAAACGCGGCAGCAAACGATTGCGTGCAAGTGCCCGATCAACTGGAGGGCGGAAGTGGTCCGATATTCCGCCATGAACCGTGACGATACGCCATGGCTCGATCCCAAGCAGGCGAATGGCATCTTGCCTTGTAGACTCGGAGATCGCCAACAAGAGATCCGTTTTGCGCAGCCAAGCGAGCCGAGCGTAATACCAACGGCGAAATTGCGGATTCTGAAAATAATGATCCTGAAATAGCAACGGGATCAGGTCGTACAGCGTGGCGGAGACAACTTGCCCCATGGTGCGCTGGAGTGGGTCAAATACTCCTACGCGCTCGCCAAAGCCTTCGAACACATGCGACACGTGAATGATATCTGGCTTGATACCTTGGACAAACGCGGCAAGGGCGATGCCGTCCAACGCATCCTGATCGCCCCCTTCATAACCGCGGCCTGAGTGCCAGTTGGGCAAAGCACCGACCTCAAGAACTCTGGCAGGATTGATGTTCAGAGGTTCGTAACGATGTGCCAAGTGATTTGAAGTCAGTGCGAAAATTTCGCGCGGGGCGGCAATGGATGACACCATTTCGAAGAGCGCCGAAGAGTAACGTCCCACACCGCGATGAGCCGAGCCAGGAGTCTCGCAGGCCTGCAAATCGAAAAGAATTCTCAAAGAATTGCTACCAGATTCAGACATCCTTTCTCCTTCCCAACTGCCAACGTGCAGCAGCTTGAAGCAAAGATGCTTGCAAGGTTGTAGCAGTAGTGGAGTCCAGTTCACTATGAACCCTATTAGGGGGCTGCTGAGATGCCAAAAGCTGTTGGGATTTAAGAGTTGAGGTCATCAGCTTTAGACGTCTTTTCAAAGCAGGAAATGGCACTAATATGGCGAGAGCGGCACGTCTAAATCTAGGTCGGCGATATATGTAAAGTTTAGCGTGCGCCAGCAATAGCTTGGTTTTCTCTTTGCTTTTTAACTTTGCCGCTTTAGGCAATTTAAATAAGTGGCTTGCCATACTGCTGATTATTCGAAGTGGTGCGGTTAGTCGCCATGACGAACTATCGTGCATGGCAATTAAAGCAATTTCGGCATGCTGGGCTTTAGCATCGGCCTGTTGGGCTTTAGCTTCGGCCTGCTCTGCCTTGGCTTCGGCCTGCTCTGCCTTGGCTTCGGCCTGCTCTGCCTTGGCTTCGGCCTGCTCTGCCTTGGCTTCGGCCTGCTGGGTTCTTGCTTCAATCTGTTGCACGGCGTGCTTAACGTACAACTTCTGTGCCTGAATCGCTTCTTCAGTGGCTTTCATCCACGCCTCGATCGGCTGCTGCGGGGGCTCGTCAGGAAGGTTGGCGGGCGTTTGCAGCAGGGTTTCGTGCATAAGTTGGAAAGACCATTCGGCCAGGGAGCGGCGCCATAGCGACGTGGCCCACGTACAGTAGGGCTGTGGCAGACCATAGGGGCTGATGGATACAGTACGTAGAGGATCGGGGTCATCCACCACACCGGTAGCAACTTCGCGAACAAAGATGAAGAAGGCTAGAAACGGATTGCCTGGCCAGACGCAGTCCTGTTTTTTGGACGAGATCGAGCCGTAGTCGATCAGATGTACGGCTCCATCCTCCGCGACGAGCACGTTCCACGTGCGGACATCGTCATGATAGAGCCCGGCAGCTTCCAGTGCAGCGAGTTGGCCGAGTACTGCAAGCAGCACCGCGCGTCGGTCGATATGTGCGCCTTCGCGTAGCAACTCAAGCAGCAATTTCCCCGGCAGGCGTTCCATGACAAGCCAGCCTTCCGTTTTGTTTTCACCAACAACGGTGCATGCAGGCACTGGAAAACCAGGGGGCGGGCTCTGCAAGAATTGTTTTTCCCGCGTAAATTCAGACTTGTTGTGCGCACCCCGCGAATGGTCGAAACGGTAAAGCTTCAGGACGGCATCTGCACTAAAAAAATAACGTCGGCTCCGTTCATGGGTGCCATGGGCAATAGCGTGAGGATCGGTCGACCAGGTGTCGAATTGCCCGGCACGACCATCCAGCAGCCAATACCGATTGCTTGCCACGTAAAGGGGCCGTGGAATGGGCGCAAGATGGGTTTCGTGGCGGGCAACCTCATGGACGAAGGCGATTGGTTCGAGCAGGGTGCGGAGGTCTTGCGGCTGAGATGATGCCCAATATAGCGGTTCTTCATGCAAGGCCAATTCGACGATCAGCACGCCGCTCTGATTCGCTGCACGTTCGAGAAACCCCTTGACCGCCTCAACGCCTTTTTCATGAACGATGTGGTGAAAAACGCTCAGCCCCAGAACAAGGTCGTATTGGCCGGGTTCGAGACGCGCAATGGCATCTTCCACGCGGCCGGTTTCGAAGCTGGCCTTCAGTTGCGGATGGGCTTGTGCGAGCGCGCTGCAAACCGCAATGTTCTTATCAAGGTAATCGACCCCATGAACGCTTGCGCCACGCTCCGCTAGACTCAGACTGAAGTAGCCCTGCGCACAGCCAAGATCGAGCACATTGAGCGGCCTGCCCAGCAGGCGCTGCAATGCATCATGAGCCTGAGCAATTTTTTCAAGTCTATCCTGGCAGGGGCGGGATACCTGGCCGGACAGTTCCGGGTGGCCATAGATGGGTTGGTAAACCTCCGGCAGATTAGATACGAGATTTGAAATCATTATGTGTTCAGCTTGCCACGTTGGCATGGTCTAGAAGGTGAAACGATGCCTCCATGTCCACAATTCCCCAGAATTGGAGGGCGCGGCCAACATGGAGTAGCACCGAGTCGTAGCGGCGATCAAGTGGAATCAGTTCCTGCAACGGGTTGCCCGACGAGATGCCGAAGGACACAAGATAGTATCCTTCATTGAGGGTAAGAGGCAGGGAAAACTTGAAGACCTTTATATCTCCCGCGCGGGCAGCGATGTTCTCGCGGCCTTGGGTGGACACGAAGGAGTTGGTGCCATAGAGGAAAATGCCTTCCAGCGTCTTGATCAGGAAGCCCGGCACGACATTGTCGAAATCGGCGTCAAAACGGACTTTGAAATAGAAATCAACAGTGGAGTTACCCTCGATCCGGGATGGGTACTGCTGCCCATCGGCGACGATGAGATAGTCAAGGATGGCGGCGCCGCCATGCCCCCAGCGGTGCTCTTCTCGGTGGTAGCCTGGGCGGGTATGAAAGTCGTCGTTTAGTCCGTTCAGAATCGCCTGCTCGGCGGGGTGTTCGGCAGCAGGCTGGGTTGCATTGGCTTCTCTGCGCTTGCCGAAAAGCTCGTCGAGGTAGCGGTTGCTGACCGCGCGCGACGAACCATCCTGCTCGATACGGCCATTCTTGAGCATGATGGCGCGCTCGCAGTGCTTAACTACGTCGCCGGGGCTGTGTGACACAAGTATCAGTGTGGTTCCCTGCTCCTTGAACTGGGTGATGCGCTGGTAGCATTTGACCTGGAAATAGGCATCGCCCACGGTGAGGGCCTCGTCGACAATCAGCACGTCCGGGCGGTGCGCGGTGGCCACCGCGAAAGCCAGCCTCACCTGCATGCCGCTCGAATACACCCGCACCGGCTGGTCGATGTAGTCGCCGATTTCGGCGAAAGCTTCGATCTCGGGCATGAGGCGGGCGATTTCTTCCACGCTGTAGCCGAGCAGTTGGCCGGCCATGAAGGTGTTCTGCCGGCCGGTGAAGTCGGGGTGGAAGCCCATGCCGAGCTCCAGCAGTGCTGCTACGCGTCCGGTGATGTTGACGCTGCCGGTGGTGGGCTGGGTGGTGCCCGTGATCATTTTGAGCAGGGTGCTCTTGCCGGCGCCGTTGATGCCGATGATGCCGACCGCTTCGCCGGGCTGGACGGTGAAGTTGATGTCCTGCAGCACCCAGTGC
>Ga0209343_10007157_pt1 | contig 13224 bp, 12 predicted proteins | sample RifCSPlowO2_02_FD_184026 | JGI IMG/M metagenome (GOLD analysis project Ga0209343, IMG submission 184026) | Groundwater microbial communities from Rifle, Colorado - Rifle CSP2_plank lowO2_0.2 (SPAdes) (version 2) | ecosystem: Environmental > Aquatic > Deep subsurface > Groundwater | place... | reverse complement strand
AAGGATACTCGACTGGGGTTACTCATTCTTTGTAAATGTATATTTTGCTGTTGCCCGCGCAAAGCCCAACGATAATTTAGCGGTATGGGCAATTAATAACGACTGGCTGGCAGAGCGAAATAAGAATTTTGAAATTGAAATAGGCAAAGTTGATAAAGCGGCAGAACCATGTGATAAGTCAAGCAAAAGCCTTGAGTATCTAATGGAGAACCCAAAGTCATTCATCTATGCGGTAAATCCATACCACTTGAATGAGAGGCTTTCAATCCAGCAAGGCGTCCTTCTTGTTCAGGGGGATATAAAAAAATCCTGGGGGGCGAACTTAACAGGTATGATTGAAAAGGATGAAGAAAATAAAAAATCAAAGTATGGTACTTTGCTCTGGAAAATAGATATTAAGCTGAAGATTGAAGAACTGAGAAACGTATTAAAGCGATTACATCATATAAACATCAGCCAAGCAACTTTATTTCCTGATTTGGGAGGATTTGCGCAATCACTTACAAACCGTATTGCAGATACCACATCGCTTGGCATAGAAGATACCGACAGATAATTCCAAAAATCTTTGCCTGATTCTTTTTATCGCGGAGGCAGACTCCCCTTTTATGATAAGGATAAAATATAACTTTCGTGAAACCAATATTGAAATACACCTCCCCTGCCGAGTGTATCAAAAATTATACAGCCAGTAACAAAAATACCCCCTTCTAATTCGTATCTCAAGATAATGTATGTATCTTTTAATATCTCCACCGCTTATTGTATATCCATCGATGGCATAAAGCCAGCATTAACCGTTATGAGATTCTTAAATGTAAACGATTTCTTGCTTCTGTCATGTTCTGTCTTGGAGTATACTAATTTAAAGGCATATGTTATGGATAGATTCAAACTCACTTCCGATTTTAAACCAAAGGGTGACCAGCCCGAAGCCATTGAGAAGCTTTCCAATAATATCCTGAAAGGTATTAACCATCAGGTTCTCCTCGGTGTTACAGGTTCAGGCAAGACCTTCACAATGGCAAATGTCATAGAAAAGATTCAGAAGCCTACACTTGTAATGGCCCATAATAAAACACTTGCTGCCCAACTTTACAGTGAATTTAAGTCTTTCTTTCCTGAAAATGCAGTGGAGTATTTTGTCAGTTATTATGATTATTACCAGCCTGAGGCTTACATTCCACAGTCAGATACCTACATTGAAAAAGACTCATCTATAAATGAAGAGATAGAGATGATGAGGCATTCTGCAACATATTCCCTCTTTGAACGACGGGATGTGATAATTGTTGCAAGTGTATCATGTATATATGGCCTCGGCTCACCTGATGAATATTCAGAGATTGTTTTAAAGATTGAGGAGGGGCAAGAGGTTGATAGAGAAAATGTCCTTTCAAGATTGGTAGAGATGCAGTATGAGAGGAACAATATAGATTTTCGCAGGGGGACATTTAGGGTTATGGGGGATGTGGTGGAGATATTTCCTGCCTATGAAAGTGAGAGGGCGGTGAGGATAGAATTTTTTGGAGATGAGATAGAATCTATTTCAAGGATAGAGCCTCTAAGGGGTATTCAAATTAGCAGACACAAGAAGCTCATAATATATCCCAATAGTCATTATGTAACAACAAAGGACAATATAGAAAGGGCGATTAAGTCTATAAAGAAGGAGCTATTGGATGTAAGTGCCGAATTTGAACATAGTGGAAAATTATTAGAGGCACAGAGGATAACTCAAAGAACCATGTTTGATATTGAGATGATGAAAGAGGTTGGATACTGTCACGGTATTGAGAATTATTCAAGACATCTTACAGGCAGGATGCAGGGTGAGCCGCCTCCAACACTGTTAGATTACTTCCCTGAAGATTTCTTGCTCTTTATTGATGAGAGTCATGCAACAGTTCCTCAAATCAGGGGTATGTATGAAGGGGATAAGTCAAGAAAATCTACCCTCGTTCAATATGGCTTCCGCCTCCCCTCTGCTCTGGATAACAGACCCCTTAATTTTAAGGAGTTTGAAAACAGGGTTAATCGGGCGGTGTATGTATCTGCTACACCTGCGTCTTACGAAATAGAAAAGAGTAAGGGTTCAACAGGCTCACCCTTGGTTGTTGAACAGTTGGTAAGGCCCACAGGACTTACAGACCCAAAGATTACTGTAAGACCTGTAAAGGGGCAGGTGGATGATTTATTACATGAGATAAGGGTAAGGGCTGAGAGGAATGAGAGGATACTGGTTACAACCCTTACAAAGAGATTTGCCGAAGATTTAACTGAGTATTATCAGGACTTGGATGTAAGGGTAAGGTATCTCCATTCTGATATAGATACACTGGAGAGGATAAAGATAATAAGGGAGTTGAGGCTTGGTGAGTTTGATGTGTTGATAGGTATAAATCTATTAAGAGAAGGACTTGATATCCCTGAGGTCTCTTTAGTAGCAATACTTGATGCTGATAAGGAGGGTTTTTTGAGGTCTGAGGTCTCCCTCATTCAGACCAGTGGCAGGGCTGCAAGAAATGTGGCGGGTGAGGTCATAATGTATGGAGATAAGGTTACAGGCTCAATGCAAAGGGCTATTGATGAGACAAACCGCAGGAGAAAGATACAGACGGAATACAACAAAAAGAATGGCATAACACCTGAGTCAATAAAGAAGAATATACATGAGGTGATGGGTAGTGTATATGAAGATGATTATTATACTATTTCTCTTGTAGCAGAAAAGAAGGCAGAATATATGTCAGAAGAGGACATTAAAAAAATAATTGAGGCTCTTGAAAAAGAAATGAAAGAGGCTGCAAAAAACCTTGAGTTTGAAAAGGCATCAAAACTGAGGGACCAGATCAAGGAGCTTCAGAGTGAGATGATGGGTTTGTAACGATTAAATTACGATGGCTATCAAGGTTATCTGAATTGATTAAAAGAATATTTTTGTAGTATATTGTAGGCGATGCAATAGATAATGAAATTAAGGGAGGGAAAAATGAAATTAAAAGTAGTAATACATAAAGCAGAGGAAGGAGGATACTGGGCAGAAGTACCTGCTATACCTGGCTGTCTTACACAGGGAGATACATGGGAAGAGTTATTACAAAATATTTATGAGGCAATTGATGCCTGTTTATCTGTTGATACAGATAAGATTGAACTAAAACCAGAGGACAGGGTGCTTGAAATTGCTGTATGAAAAGCATATCAGGAAAGCACTTATGCAGGATTTTAGAGAAAAAAGGTTGGCAGTTGAAAAATATTCGTGGTAGCCATCATGTTTATATGAAGATTGGAAGAAAAGAGAGAATAAGCGTACCTATTCATGGAAATAAGGATTTAAAGATAGGTATGCTGAAGGCAATTATGAAGATTGCAGAGATAAAAGAATCTGAATTATAAAAAAGATATTATAAAAGATGGTAAAGAGGGGAAAAAGAAAAAGTTCAGTCAATAATAATATTGAAGCCTATCGGCATGAGGCCGAAACAAGGAAGAATGCCGTGCCTGTGAGGCTGGCGTTTTATGATACTGTAAAGACAAAGCCGAAAAAATATGAGTATGAACTCTAATTCCACTCCGTCAAGTGCAAAACAAGTATTTTTGTTAGGCGCCGGTTTCACAAGAGCAGTCATGGAGACAAAAGCTCCTTTAACTAATGAAATAATGCCGAAGCTTGATCTTTCGGGGTTTCCAGAAATAATTGGAGATTATGAAGATACATTCCCTGATATTGAGCAGTTTATTACACAGACCGATCTGAAGTGTTTACGGTTTGATAAGAATAATGTATCACTCTCAAAAAGGCTTAACGAGATAAGGGATAACATTGTTGAACAGATTGTCAGGATGTTCGATGTAGAAGTTTTATCTGTTGATAGCTTGGATAATTTCCCAACTCTTAAGAAATTCATTGGTTTTGTTCCGGCGAATTCAACGATTTTAACGCTTAATTATGATTTGGTGCTGGATCAGGGACTTTGGTTGAGTAAGAGATGGTCTCCCGGTGGTGGGTATTGCATTTCAAGTTTCCCCTATTCTGATGAGGAGAATAAAAAGAAAGGTAATATTTTATTGTTAAAGTTGCATGGTTCATGTAATTTCAGAAATTCACCAAATTTTAAAGAATATCCCAAAATCGAAATAACTGATACAATTTTCCCGAATATTTCCTCAAAAATAAATACGCGCAACAGCACCTTAGATGCTGGCTCTCATGTTCTTGTTATGAGTTATATAAAGATGCCTCATAGCGGAATCATAGAGTTGTGGCGGAAGGCTCTTGATTCTTTAAAAGACGCAGATAGATTAACAATTATTGGTTGCTCTTTACGAGACGAAGATACATTTCTTAAATTTGCTTTATACCATTTTGGAATGAAGGAGAATACAGAGAGATTTAAAATTGATGTGATAAATATCGGAGAGGAAAATTGTAGGTGTTTAGAGAGCAAAGTAAAAAATCTGGTTGCTCGGCCTGATCAGCAAGAAATAAATCTATATGATACTGGTTTACAAGGGTACTTAGAGAAATGTCAAAATTGAACAAATACGGCCCTGACAATCCGCATCCGTTAAGCACAAAAAAGACCGAACTTGTGTGGGAAGGGAAGTATGATGAGTATGGCAATCGGCGGGAGGTTGATATTGCCGGGTGCGCCATGCCGATGCAGAAGATTGAGACCATTGACGAACCCGCCAGCCGGTTAAGCCAGACAGGTTTGTTTGACGCACAGAAGGCGCACAAAGACGATTTCCGCAACATGCTCATCTGGGGTGACAACAAACTCGTCATGGCAAGCCTGCTCAAAGACTTCAAAGGCAAGATTGACCTCATCTGCATAGACCCGCCGTTTGACGTCGGCGCAGATTTTACAATGGATGTTCCAATAGGAGACAGCAAAGAGTCCATAGGGAAAGACCAGTCAACTCTTGAGATGGTTGCTTACAGGGATATGTGGGGCAAGGGAACTGATTCTTATCTGCACATGATGTATGAACGTTTGGCACTTATGAAAGAGTTGCTAATCGAAAATGGCAGTATTTTTGTGCATTGTGACTGGAGAATGACAAGCCTGCTGCGACAAGTTCTCAATGATATATTTGGTAATGAGAATTTTCAGCGCGAAATCATTTGGTCGTTTGATACAAAATCGGGGTACAAAACAATTACCGAAAATTGGATAAGAAGCCATGACACGATTTTGTTTTTCAGCAAAGCCCGGGAAAAATCTTTTAACAAACAGTATCTTCCATACTCTGATGAATATTTAAGTCGTTTTAAGAAAACAGACGAAGATGGACGACGTTACCGAGACGACCGCGGAAGTGGAGTGAAGCAATACTTAGATGAGCTAAAAGGCGTTGCTGTTTCGGATGTATGGCAAGATGTAAAATCATTTCAACAAGATGCAACCTCTTTGGAATATTTGAACTATGCCACTCAAAAACCAGAAGCTCTGCTTGAGCGCATCATCAAAGCCTCTTCCAACGAAGGCGACATTGTAGCCGACTTCTTTTGTGGTTCGGGAACAACAGGAGCAGTTGCCGAACGGCTCGGACGCCGATGGATAATGTCTGACCTCGGCAGGTTTGCGATTCATACCTCCCGCAAGCGGATGATTGAGCTTCAAAGAAAGCTTTATGACGAAAATAAGCCTTATCGGGCATTTGATGTCTACAACCTCGGCAGATATGAAAGACAGTGGTGGCAGAAGGAGAGATTAAAGGGCGCTGATGAGGAGCATCGTAAGGTTGTGCTTGAATTTTACAGGGCTGAGGTACTGCAAAACTCAAGCTCTCCCCTCATTCACGGGAGAAAAGGCAATGCCTTATGCCATGTAGATGCTATTGACGGGCTTTTTACGAGAGATGAGTTGAAGGCTGTTGCAAAGGCTGCAAAAGAAGCTGGCGCACAGGAGCTTCACTGCCTTGCATGGGAATTTGAGATGGACCTGCGGCTTGTCTGTCATGAGATAGAGCATGCCGATAAAATCAAGATAAAGCTCATTCCCATTCCTCGTGAAATTATGGAGAAGAACAGGACAAGCCCTCCGCCGTTTCTTGAGGTTGCGGTGCTTGAGGCAGAGGCGGTTTATAAAAAAGCGAATGGCAAAAAGACAGTGGACATTAAGCTCACCAAATTCATTCCTTCCCTTGCCGAAGTTCCATCAAAAGAACTTGAGGCATTAAAGGAAAGAGCAATAAAGAGCGGTTTTGATTTTATAGACTTCTGGGCAGTGGACTTTGACTATCAGGACAGACAACCTTTTGAGCATCACTGGCAGGCATACCGCACAAGAAAAGATCGTTCTCTCCCTACCATATCAAATCACGAATACGACAAGTATCCGAAGAAGGGCAAATACACCGCCTGTGTTAAGGTGGTGGACATATTTGGATGTGATACGAGTATTACAGTGGAAGTGGAGTATTGAGGTGATTAATGGAAATCTATTTTGAGGCTAAGGCAATCAATGATAGGATTATAAGGACAACGCACAGCCACTGGGAGCTTATTACAAAAGTGAAACATCCTGAAATTCAGGGAAAAGAAGCAGAAGTGAAGCAGTGTTTATCAAATCCTGTTGAAATAAGAAGAAGCTCTGAAGACAATGATGTTTATCTGTATTATCATCCTTATGAAAAATATTTTATTTGCGTTGTAGTAAGACATTTAAACGGAGAAGGGTTTATAATAACAGCATATATAACTGACAAAATAAAGGAGGGAGAAACTGTATGGAAAAGATAACCATTACTTATGATAAGGTTGGCAATACCCTTGATGTATGGTTTGAAAAACCGAGACCCTGCATCAATGAGGAATTAGGCAACGGCGTTATTATCAAGAAGGATGAAAATGGCGAGATAATAGGTTTTGAGAAAATAAATTATCTAAAAAAAGAAAAACCCGAAGATATTCACGCAATACCATTAGAAGTTGCTATTGTTTAAAGTGGATGATAAAGAGAATTTCCTATGACCAGTCCTATCATAAATCTTTCAGCCCTTGAGCCTCTATACCTCCCTCATAAAATGCCTGAATTTCACCGCATTCGGGCAAAAAGAGAAGGCGAACCTGCCGAGATTATCAAAGGAAGAAGACCGAGCGAAATAACCATTGCCCAAAATCTCCGAAGATATGTTTCTGAATGGAGAGATGCTGATTATACAGGCGCATCAGATACAACAAGAGAACTGCTTCATCACTGGTTTGAAAGAGACCATACAATCAAAAACAGTGAAGGCGAGAGCGTGCCTTTTAGGTATTATTTCTGTCAGAGAGAGGCTATCGAGACTTTTATTTTTCTGAGAGAAGTCAGAGGTCTTGATACGCTTTCAGGCATAGTGTCTGAATTCAGCGGAGAAAACAGAGAGATTGCAGGTTTAGGCATAGACCCTGAAGAAGACCGATGGGCAAAGTATGCCTTCAAGATAGCTACCGGCGCAGGAAAGACCAAGATAATGAGCCTTGCTGTTGTATGGAGCTATTTCCATGCTCTAAGAGAATCCTATTCGCCAATGGCAAAACATTTTGTTGTCGTTGCGCCAAACCTCACTGTGTTTGAAAGATTAAAAGAAGACTTTGGAGATGGAGCGATATTTGATAGAGACCCCTTAATCCCTGTTGTATGGCGGGGCGACTGGAATATGTCAGTTGTTTTACAAGACGATGCGACTGGCGCTGTAACGGGCGGAGCGCTCTACCTGACTAATATCCACAGGCTTTATGATACAAGCAAAAGGCAGAAAAAGAAGGATGCTGAGACTTATGACTGGATGGGTCCTTCTGTTTCAAAGGCAAAGGCGCTCGATACCGGAGAAGCTTTAAGGGAGCGGATAACCTTTCACAAGCGTGTGATGGTTCTTAATGACGAAGCTCATCATGTCTGGGACCCTGATTCTGCATGGAATGAAGCGATAACATACCTGAATGATACAATCCGAAAAAGAGGCGGTGAAGGGATTACTGCGCAACTGGATTTCTCTGCAACGCCCAAAGACAACAAGGGGAATATTTTCAAGCATGTTGTATGCGATGCGCCGCTTGGTGAGGCTGTTGACGGGGGAATAGTCAAGTCGCCGATTATCGGAAAAGGCGAGAAACTGATAGAGCAGACAAGCGATGACGCATCAATCAAATATCAGCAGCATGTGATGATAGGCTATGCTCGCTGGCTGAAGTCCAAAGAAGAGTGGGAAAAAAGCGGTAAGAAAGCCCTTATGTTCGTTATGACCGATGATACGGAATCAGCAAGCCAGATTGCCAATAAGCTCAATACAGACCCTCTTTATAAAGAGCTTAATGGCAAGACAATTAATCTGCACACCCGCCTGAAAGGAAAGCTTAAAAAGCGTGGCAGTGGTGAGAATGTCTATTATGAGTTCATAGAAGATGAAAAAGAAATAAGCGACGAGGATTTAAAAGAACTCAGAAAACTTTCAAGAGAACTTGACTTAAACAAAAGCCCTTATCTTTGCATCGTTTCTGTTCTTATGTTGAGGGAAGGCTGGGATGTGCGCAATGTAACGACAATAGTTCCATTGCGTCCTTACAGTTCAAAGGCAAACATCTTGCCTGAACAGACACTCGGGCGCGGTCTCAGGCGTATGACCCCGCCGGGCCCTGGACAGGCAGCAGAGGTTGTTACTGTTGTTGAGCATAAGGCATTTGTGAGCCTTTACAAAGAACAGTTGAGTCAGGAAGGACTGCCTATAGAGGTCGTTGATATTGATAATGTGCCAAAGACAACGGTTACTATTTATCCAGACAAAACAAAAGACTTAGAAAAACTGGATATTGTTATACCGCCATTGAGCGCAGGATTCAAGAGGACTCCAAGACTTGAAGGCATTACCATTGAAGATGTGAAAAAGTCTTTTTCAAGATTTTCTCCTTTGCCGTTGGGAGAGGTAAGAAAGACAGAGATTGATTATGAAGGACGACATCTGTTTACAAATGAGATTGTTGAGAAGATGAAGGTGCAGCTTCCATTACTTGAGAGCGGAATCGGCGCTATTTCATTTTACAGGGAAGAGCTTGAAAGACAGACTTCTTTGAGGGGAACGCATCCTGCCTTAGCGCCATTGATTCAGACATTCCTTGAGGAAATATTATTCGGGCAGACGGTCAGTATTTTTGATAAGAAGATGGTAAGCCGGCTTTCAGACTCGGATGTCCGCGAGCATATAAGAGCGACTTTTGTTCCTGTAATACTGAAGAAAACCACTTCTGTTGAAGAGCGCATGAAACAGGATGAGCCTGTATCTGTCTGTAACTGGAAACCGTTTCAGGTAACACATTCCGAAAACAGGCCTGCTTTAGCAGCAGAAAACACACCTTTTAATCTTGTGACTTGTAACAGAGAATTTGAAGTAGCAATGACAATATTTTTAAACCGCTCTCCTGATATTCAGTCTTTCTGTAAAAATGCAGGACCACAGGCGCTCAGGATTGATTTTCAAACTGGTGCACAGCGATTCTCTTTTTATACGCCTGACTTTGTAGTTAAGAAGAAAGACTGTAATTATCTGCTTGTAGAAACAAAAGGCCGTGAAGATTTGGATGTGCCTTTGAAGGCGATGGCTGCTGATTCATGGTGTAAGGCTGCATCTTCCAAAACAAGCAAATGGGAATATCTCTATGTTCCTCAGACAATATTCAGTGGATTTTCTTCTAACAAGATAGCGGATTTGGTCAGAACATGTGCGCCGTCACTCGCTGAATTGCTGATCGAAAAAGTAAAACCTCAACTTGCATTGCCATTAGGTGAATATACCGTCGGCACGGTAACAGGCATAGATGCATTTATTAGTTCAACGCAGCTTGAAAAATTACCTTCGAGATATAAAAAAGCCATTGAACAGGCAGTGGCATTGTTCCAGTTCTTTGAGAAGAAAGAGGATGTTTCGTTTGCGCCTGTCTTTACTTCACTTTTAGGGCCTCTGGATGAATCTGCCAAAGGATTGATCAGTGATTTATTGCTGCCGATGCTGCCTGCTGCTCCCGCCGAGCAAAAAAACTTCTTTGCACCATACTATGAAGGTTTGAACAAAGGAACTATTGACTGGCTGAGAATGAATGCTAAGAATCTCGAAAAGACATTGGTATTCAAGAATGGTCTTATGCCTATCGGTTTATTAAAATTCTGTCTTGAATATTGTCAAGGTGATTACAATATCGGCGGAGTTTTTGAGGCTGTAAAACAGTATTTTTCTAAGATTAACGAATCTGATTTATACGATATTGTAAAAAGTATATATGATTTTAGAAACACCTATATTGCTCATCAGGACAAGGAATTAACTGATATTAAAACCACAAAAGAAGGTTTGGCTCATTGGGTGCAGGGTCTTTGTAAGATTTATTTCGCGCATCATTGATTTCTAAAATAAGTTTGAAAGATAAACAGTTCTTTTTATCTGTTATGTATAATTCAGATATTGTTAGGAATAGAATATAGAAATAAAGAAACAAACCCACCAAATAGATTTTTCAAATTCTGCTTAAAATTTAGACATAAATTTTTCTCCTGCTTAAATCTTAAGCACAAAAACATATCCATTTTTAAATAATCCCTTATTCTAATAAGGTTTTCTTAAATGGCATACCTCTTGCTAATCTATATTTCCATTATGAAGATAATTTTAAATGTTCTTATTTTCTCGTTTATTTTTATTAATGATGTTTCTGCAGAAAGGATTATTACATCGGAGGATGTCCAGACCAATCTTGATATTGTCTGGATATGTATTGCCACAGTCCTTGTCTTTTTTATGAAGGCAGGGTTCATCATGGTGGAGATTGGCTTTACAAAGGCAAAGAACGCTGTCAATGCCATCATGAAAAATATGATGGATTTTGCAGTGAGCTCCATTGCCTTCTGGGTAATAGGCTTTGGGATTATGTTCGGGACATCAAATGGACTCTTTGGAACTGATGGTTTTTTCCTCCACGATTATGCTGATTCCCGCGACCCTTGGTTATTTGCCTTCTGGATGTATCAGCTTGTGTTTGTATCTTCTACTGCTGCTATTGTATCGGGTGCAATGGCAGAGAGGACGAGATTCTTTGCCTCGCTCATGTTTACTGTGTTTATGTCTGCATTTATTTATCCGATATTCGGCAGCTGGGTCTGGGGCAGCTTCTATCACGGCGGGGGATGGCTTGAGAATCTTGGCTTTAAGGATTTTGCAGGCTCAACAGTTATTCACGCCATCGGCGGATGGGCAGGGCTGGCAGGGACAATGGTTCTTGGCCCCCGTATGGGGAAGTTCAGGAGAGACGGGACCATAAATCCAATTCTTGGACATAATCTCCCCCTTGCAGCACTTGGGACACTGATTCTGTGGTTTGGATGGTATGGATTCAATGCCGGTAATACATTGGAGGGAGGAAGCAAGATTGCAAATATTATGATAAACACAACCCTCTCAGGCTCTGCGGCGGCTGTGTCGGGGATGATTACAGCATGGTTTAGATTTGGCAAGCCTGATGTCGGAATGACCCTTAACGGCGCCCTATCCGGTCTTGTTGCAATTACTGCGGGTTGCGCCGATGTAGAGCCTGTATGGGCAGTTGTGACAGGGATTGTTGCAGGGATAATTGTGGTCTTTTCAGTTATTCAGTTTGACAGGCTGAAGATAGACGACCCTGTCGGTGCTGTATCTGTCCATGGGGTCTGTGGTGTATGGGGGACTGTAGCACTCGGAATGTTCAAGACAGGAGAGATGTTTAACCTGCACAATATTGGCATCCAGATTCTCGGCAGTGTTATTGCGTTTGTGTGGGCATTTTTTGTTTCCTACGGAATCTTTATGTTCATCAAAAAGGCAATTGGTTTGAGAGTTACAGAGGAAGAGGAGTATCAGGGGCTTGACTATTCTGAGCATACGGCAGCAGCATACCCTGATTTTCAGATTACGAATATTAAATAAAAAAATACAATTTAACCACAGAGGGCACAGAGAAAGACAAAAAAGATTAAGGAGGAAGGAAGAAGACCTGCCTGCGCAGGCAGGTAGAGAGATGGAGAAAAGGTAAAATAAAATAAATTTTCCATTCCCCCTTTCTCAAATTTCCCAATTTCTCCTTATTGTTTTCCTCTGTGTTCTCTGTGAACTCTGTGGCAGATTTTATAATTTATGGATAAAAACAGAATAAACATAGATGAAGGTTTTAAACGGTCTGCACCAAGCAGGGTGCATATAATTGTCATTGTCTTTTTAACGGCAGCAGGACTGATAATATCTTATGGCCTTACAACCTTATCATTTCACTATTCATCAACAAATAAGTTCTGCTCATCACAGTGTCATGAGATGGTTGAGCCGTATCAACAGTATCTTAAGTCATCTCATTACGACAGTGAGAGAGGTGTGGTGGCTGATTGTGCTGACTGTCATCTGCCTCCGGGGGAATTTAATAAATGGTATACAAAGATTCATCAGGGTATGAAGGATACTATAATGCATTTTCTTTTAAAGCCAGAGGAGATGGACCATCAAAAATGGAAGGTATCGGCAGCAAAAAGTATCAGGTCGGAGGCATGTGAAAGGTGTCATAAAAACCTTTTTCCTTCAGGTCTTCACAGAGGTGGGCTTTTAGCTCATAAGGCATTTAAGAAAAAAGAGGTAAAGAGTTGTCTAAACTGCCATACAAATTTGGTTCATGTAAGGAGGAATATATAATGAGGAATTTACGATTTACGATTTACAATTTCCGATTTAAAAATCTAAAATCTAAAATCATAAATCCAAAATATATTTGCCTACTCCTTACTGCCTACTGCTTACTGTTTTTTTCAGGCGATGCTTTTGCAATAAAGAAGACAAGGGAGGAGATAGAGGCATCAAAGAGGTGTGTCCTTTGTCATAACCAGATTAGCCCCGGAGTTGTCAATGACTGGGAAAAGAGCAATCATGCAAAGGCACAAGTTACCTGTGTCGATTGCCATCAGGCTGATAGTACCGATGCTGATGCAAGAAGGCATGAAGGTGAGATTATATCAGCCATTGTGAGTCCGAGGGACTGCTCCCGCTGTCATCCGAAACAGGTTATGGAGTTTAACGAGTCTCTCCATTCAAAGGCTGTATCTTTTGTTCAGAATCTTGAGGGGGACAGGGCAGGGGATGATGCACTTGCTTACAAAGTAGAGGGGAAGGCTGCAGCGATTATGGGGTGTGAGAAATGTCATGGGACAATCGTGAAAGTTAAAAACGGCA
>Ga0209343_10007155_pt1 | contig 13225 bp, 13 predicted proteins | sample RifCSPlowO2_02_FD_184026 | JGI IMG/M metagenome (GOLD analysis project Ga0209343, IMG submission 184026) | Groundwater microbial communities from Rifle, Colorado - Rifle CSP2_plank lowO2_0.2 (SPAdes) (version 2) | ecosystem: Environmental > Aquatic > Deep subsurface > Groundwater | place... | reverse complement strand
CGCGCTGGTCAAGAGCAGCGGAAGGAAATTCGCTCCGGTTGGCATGCCCGGCCATACCCCCATACCCGCGTTGAACGAAACGTTGCAGCCAAATGAGGAGGCCATGGTCGAGGTGGTGTTTGACCCGGCCGCCCATGGACCCGCCGGAATCGGCCCGATAGACCGCGTCGTGACCATAGAAAACAGCGCCGGACAGCCGCTCGAACTCGCCTTTAGGGCCAACGTCAAGCCGTAATCCTAATGACAAAAAAACTCACGTTTCTCCTCGCGGGCACCCTGCTCCTGTTCGGGCTGGTCTATGTCTTCCGGCTCGAGAACATCGGCACCACCGCGCTGTGGAATCTGAGCGACGGCGGAAAATGGCTGCTGCCCCTTGTCGCCGTGGCGGCGCTCATCGACAGCATCAATCCGTGTGCGTTCTCGATTCTCGTTCTGACCATCGCGTTCCTGATGAGCATCGGAAAGATTCGATCGAGCGTCCTTGCCATAGGTAGCGCCTACATCCTGGGCATTTTCATCGTCTATCTGGTGATCGGTCTCGGGCTTTTGCAGACCCTGCACATCTTCGACACGCCGCATTTCATGGCCAAGGTCGGGGCTTCGCTTCTGGTTCTGCTCGGGCTGATCAACATAACGAAGGAGTTCTTTCCCGCGTTTCCGATAAGACTTGGCATCCCCCAAGCCGCACACCAGAAGATTGCGGTGCTGATGGAAAAGGCGTCGGTGCCCACTGCGGTCGTGCTCGGCGGACTGGTCGGCCTGTGCGAGTTTCCCTGCACCGGCGGGCCGTATCTGATGGTGCTCGGCCTGCTGCACGATCACGCAACCTACTTCACGGGGGTTGCATACCTGCTCATGTACAACCTCATCTTCATCCTGCCGCTCGTTCTCATTCTGCTGATTGCGAGCGACAAGACACTGTTGGGCAAGGTGCAGGCGTGGCAACAGGGCGAAAGAAAGGTGATGCGCTGGGGCGGCGGGGTGGCCATGGCCGCACTCGGCATGGTCATCTTCGCGATCTAACCCCCATGACCGTGATCCTTGCCACAATCTTCTCGATTCTCGCCATTTCCGGCATGGGGTGGGCTGCGAAGAAATTGCTGCGCATTCCGCTCTGCCCCATCTGCCTCGGTGTCGGGGGCACCTGGCTCTGGATGCTGATCGCCCGCGCTCTCGGCCATGCGGTGGATACCACGATGCTTTCGATACTTCTGGGCGGGTCGGTTGCCGGAATCGCATACCAGGTCGAGAAGCGCCTGCCGCAGGGACGGTCACCATTGCTGTGGAAGACGCTTTTCATCCCGGCTGGCTTTGCGGCGGCCTACGCGCTCGCCCGGGCGCAGTGGCCCTTGTTTGCGGTGACGGGTGTCGCACTCGTTCTGCTGACCGGATTCTTCCTTATTCCGCCTGGCGTCCCGGGAGAAAAAAGCGAAACGGTCGAGGAACTGAAAAAGAAAATGCAGAACTGCTGCTGAGAAAGGCGAGTATATGACCGAAGACATCATCGCAGGTGCCGCGCGCGCGCCGGGAAGCCGTCCGCGGCTGGCAGGTTACATACCACTCGTTGTGTTCATCGTGATGGCGGTGTTCTTCGCCATCGGTCTCACCATGAACCCAAGGGACATTCCCTCGCCTCTCATCGGCAAGTCGGTGCCCGAATTCAGCCTGCCGCCGGTCCAGGGACGCACACTGGGACTTTCGAGCGCCGACCTCCGCGGCCAGGTGTCGCTCGTCAACGTGTTCGCCTCATGGTGCGTCGCCTGCCGCGAAGAGCACCCGGTCCTGATGGGACTCAGGGACAAGGGCATCGTGCCGATCCACGGGCTCAACTACAAGGACAAGCCCGATGATGCGCAGGCCTGGCTGAACCAGCTGGGTGACCCCTATACGCGCACCGGGGCGGACATTTCCGGCCGGGTGGCGATTGATTGGGGCGTCTACGGTGTGCCGGAGACCTTTGTAATCGACCGCGACGGCCGTATTGTGCATAAGCATATTGGCGCGATAACGCCGCAGGCGCTGCGCGACACGATCATGCCGATCATCAACAAACTGCAGAAATGATGGTTGCGAAATACAGTGTAGGTTGGGAAGCCGGTCTTTTGCGGCTCAGGTATCCGGCCCCACGCCAGCCCGTCGAGAGTGCATGACTGAAATATCCGCAATCGCGGTCCTGACGGCGTTCGGCGCCGGAATCGTATCGTTCCTGTCCCCGTGTGTGCTGCCGCTGGTTCCGGGCTATATCTCCTACGTGGCCGGCGATACGCTCTCGAATACCCGTCACGCGGACGACCGCGCGCAACGTCTCGCGGTACTCGGATTGAGTCTGTGCTTCGTGGCCGGATTCTCGACGGTATTCATCGCACTCGGCGCAGGCGCAACCGCGCTCGGGCAACTGCTGCTGCGCTACAGGTACGAGGCGAACATCGTTGGCGGCATCATCGTGATCGTATTCGGCCTTTTCATGCTTGGGATGTTAAAGCTGCCCTGGTTGCAGTACGACCTGCGCTTTCACGGCAATATCAAAGGTGCCCGCCCGCTCGGGGCGTATCTCATCGGCCTGGCGTTTGCGTTCGGCTGGAGCCCATGCATAGGACCGGTGCTGGGGGTGATTCTTACGCTCAGTGCGGTTGCGGCAACGGTTTCCGGTGGCATTGCCCTGCTCGGTGCCTATTCGCTCGGGCTCGGGATCCCTTTCCTGGTCACCGCGCTATTCACTGGCGCGCTGCTGAATCGGCTGAAGTCGATGCGACGCATCGGGCGCTGGCTCCAGATCGGCGCGGGCGGCGGGATGGTATTCATGGGGTTCGCCATGATCACCGGCATGCTATCGACGTTTGCTTTTTGGCTTCTCAACACGTTTCCGGCGTTTGCGGCCATCGGATAGGCGGCCGGCTCGCGGACATTATCTGGCCAACATCGCTTCCAAAGTGATTCAAGAAGGAGCACTAGAAATGCGCAACGGGAACCTGACTGCGAACCCCTGGTTACGAGTGATCGCGTTTTTCACGGCCATTCTTTTCGGATTGGGCGCATCCGCGGCCGAGCTCGCACAGCAAAGCAGCCAGGCTGGCGGCGTCACGGTTCGCGTGAAGCCGGCCGACGTGTCAGGCAAAGCGGCGACCTGGTCGTTCCAGGTAGTGCTTGACACCCACAGCGGTGACCTCAGCGACGACCTGGCAGCGGCGGCGGTTATCGTGGACGCCGGCGGCAAGAAATATTCCGCCGTGGGCTGGGAGGGAGATGCGCCTGGTGGCCACCACCGCAAAGGCGTGCTGCGCTTCAAGGCGCCCAGCCCACGGCCCCATTCGATCGAACTGCGCATCCAGCGCCCGGGAGAGGCGGCGCCGCGGGCATTCCGCTGGCAACTGAAGTGATCAGGGGGCCGCACCCCGGCGTTTGCCTATGACGATACCCGGTCGAACCCGTGTGCATTCGCAACCTGGTTTGACCGGCACGCTTTCAGGTCTGCCGCGGCTTGTTTGCCGCCGCCGAAATGACGCGACCAGGTCCTCAGCATCATCCTGACTCGGTTCGGTCCCTGACACGCCGGGTCTTCAAGAGTGTCCAGGGATTCCGCGAGACCCCTTCACCGTTGAACGAATTTGTACTGGCGTGTATCGGCACCGGTCTTGGGCTACCTCGGCGTACAACGACACAACGTGCCGCTTACATTCGCGTGGTGAAATGGGAACCGATGCGGCTGGATGACCCGATGCAGGGCAACCGGTCTCGCAGAGTTCCGAACCTCATCAATCGGAGAATAGATCATGAAACGAGCAACGAAAATTGTAATCGCCCTCGGCACAGCATTGTCCCTCGGGCTAGGGGCCGCGGCGGTCAGCGCGCATCCCGATGGCTACGGCGGGGGCTGGGGCGGCGGGCACATGGGTGGCTACGGCATGGGGTCTGGAATGATGGGCGGCTACGGGCCGGGCCAAGGCATGGGGCCTGGAATGATGGGCGGCTACGGGCCGGGATACGGAATGGGTTCGGGCGGCAGGCACATGGGCTACGGTCCGGGGTACGGCATGGGGCCGCAGGGCATGTTCAACGCCTACCCCGGCAATGCGGAGGACGGTGTTGCGGCGCTGAAGGCGGAGTTGGCAATTACTGCTGCGCAGGATCCGGCATGGCAGGCATTCACCAAGAACGCCAAGCAACAGAATGAAAACAGGCAGGCGTGGTTCGCCAAGATGCATGAAGTGCGGAGCGCAGGCTCGGCACCCGAGCTGCTCGCGCGGCAAACGGAGTTCATGAAGCAGCGCCTGGCCGAAATGGACGCCAACGCGGCAGCCCTGAAGGACCTTTATGCGACGCTCACACCGGAACAGAAAGCGATCGCGGACCAACGCTTCGGCGGATTCAGGCCGGGATACGGCGCGGGCTACGGCCGCGGCCCCGGCGGACGTTTTCGCTAAGAGGTGAGCGCGTGGGGCGGCGATGCAGCCGCATCACGTCTGAAGGAGTACGAAATGATGTGGGGATATGACGGATTTGGATTCGGAGGCGGCGGAATGGGTATCGGCATGCTGCTGTTCTGGGGGTTGATTATCGCCGCCATCGTGATGCTGGCGCGTGGATTCGGCGGAAGGCCGGGGGGAAACGAACCCAGGGCGCTGGAGAGGACGCCGCTCGACATACTTGGCGAGCGCTATGCCAAGGGCGAGATCGACAAGAGCGAATTCCAGGAAAAGCGACGCGACCTTTCGGCCGGCTAGGCGGATTACCGTGGACAGGCAACGCAGAAATCTCCTCCGGATTGCCGGCGCGACCGCAATAGCAGGCACGCTGCCCTTCGTGCCCTGGTCGCGTACAACGGCAGCCGCGACGACGGACAAGTTCACGCCGGATGTCGAGATCGAACTCGTGGCGCGGCCGGATGAACTGCAGGTGTTGCCGGGCCGGCTCACGGCGGTGTGGCGCTACGTCGGCCGCGTGCTGAGCGGGCCCGCAGATGCATTGCAATCGGTTCCCGACAGTTACGCGGGTCCCATCTTTCGGTTCAGGACGGGACAAAAGGTCCGCATCCGCTACCTCAATCGGATACCGCAACCCAGCATCGTGCACTGGCACGGACTGATCGTTCCGGAGCGGATGGACGGCCATCCGCGCGATGTGGTTCCGACGGGCGGCGAGTACGTCTACGAGTTTGAAGTCCGCAACCGCGCCGGTACCTACTGGTTCCATCCGCATCCGCATGAATACACGGGAACGCAGGTCTACGGCGGGCTCGCCGGGCTGTTCCTGGTGAGCGACGACGAAGAGCGTGCCGCGCGGCTCCCGAGCGGCGAGCGCGATATTTCCATCGTACTCGCAGACCGCACCTTCGATCCGGCGAACCAGCTGGTCTATGAGGCGGCTATGGGTCCCGGAATGATGGGTGGCATGACGGGCTTCGTCGGCGAGCGCATTCTCGCCAACGGCCGTCCCTCGCTCTCGTTTCCGGCCGCGGCCGGCGCGTACCGCGTGCGGCTGCTCAATGGCTCGAACTCGCGCATCTACCGCATTGCGCGATCAGACCGCAAACCGCTGGTCGCGATTGCCTCGGACGGCGGTCTGCTCGCCGCGCCGGTAACACGGCCGTTTCTCGTACTCGGTCCGGCAGAGAGGGCCGAACTCTGGCTCGATTTTCACGACGTGTCGGCCGGCAGTCGAATTGCACTGATCGCGGAGCCGCTTGACTTCGGCGGTGCGGGGATGGGAATGATGGGCGGTATGATGGGGCGAGGCATGGGCGCCGGACCGCAGTCCGCCGCCCCGTATCCGTTTGCGCTATTTACCGTCGGCCGAGGCGCCGGCCGCCAGGCGCTTCCGGTGCGGCTGGCCGAACTCGCGCCCGCCCCGGCGAGGAAGGATTCGAAGCGGCGGGAATTTGCGATCACCCTCGGCCATATGCGCTGGGGCATCAACGGCCGGACGTTCGACATGGACGAAGTGGAGCCCGACGAGCGGGTCCGGTTCGGCGACACCGAGGTGTGGGAGTTCACCAACCGCACGCCCATGATGGCCATTCCGCATCCGATGCATGTCCACGCGGTTCAATTCCGTGTGCTCGATCGGCTCGGCACGCCTCCCGGCCTTGATGGACTGCGCGCGGGCTTCCTCGACGGCGGTCTGAAGGACACGGTGCTAGTACTGCCCGGTGAACGCGTGCGGGTGCTGCTGACTTTCAACGCCTTCCGCGGACTGTTTCTTTATCACTGCCACAACCTCGTCCACGAGGACATGGGGATGATGCGAAATTTTCTTGTCGCCTGAAGGCGACGCCATAACAGTCCGTGATTCAGCGCGTGGCTTGCCTATGCCAGATTTGCGCCGCACTTGGAACAGAAACGGTCGCCTGAGCGCGAGGGAGCCCCGCACTTGGAGCAGAAGCCGGCATGACTCGGTGCAGAATCCGACCGCTTTTCTCGCCCGTACCACCACATCATGGCTGCCCAGGCGCCCAGGCCCAGGATCGCGGCGACTGCGACAAGCCAGATGGCGAGTTCAGTCTTGCTCGGCCCGGCGATAGAAAGTGGCGCGGCCGAGAGTTTCGATGAGTCCGGACTGTTGGGTTTGACGATCTCGACGGAAGTTCGCGAATCCGTTTTCGTGTAGCGAACCTTCACCTCCAATCGCTTTCCCGCCTGGAAGGTACCCAGGTCCGCCGATCGGTAGCTCAACCCGTCCTGGCCCACAGCCGTGGCATCCAGAGCCGGCTGTACCGAGAAATCGCTCGCCGTTGCGGGCTCCTGGACGACAACGCGCAGCCGGTCTATCGGCAGGTCACCCGTCCAGGCATAGGCGTAGCTGCGGCCGGGGGCGCTCGTCACGAGCGGGTCGTAGAACTCGATATGGAACACGCGCTCCGGCGCTTCGAATTTCAGCGTGATGAATTCGCCCGCGTCTTTGCGGTCGTACTTCAAATTGGCAAGATTGCCGTTCAATCCGGCCGAGGACGCAACCGCCGACGGGCCGCCGGAGGAGGCGGCGATGCGTAGGCTTACCGCAGCCGGCAGCGGCACGTTAGCCGCAATCTCGCCCTTGAGAATTACGAGCGCCGCCGCGGGGCGGTCGAATTCCGGCCAGATTTCGATCTGCAGGCTGGCGAGACGCGGATTCCCCTTGGCCACGTCACGCGCGGCCGGAGCGGCTGCGAACGCGGGCGTGAGCATGACCGCCAGGATCGATATCAGGATCCGCGACGCGAGGAACATCCGCGCGCCGCCGGGGCATGCTGCATTTGCTCGAACTGCATTCGTCATCGTCGTTTCTCACTCATTCGCATGGCCATCGGCTCGCCTACTGAACGGCACGGACATTGTACCCTAATGGGGTATTTGACATATACCCCATGTGGGTATAATATCCGGATCGCCGCATCCCAATTCTGGACGTGAGGTCTATGGAATCGTCATCAGCACTTCGCCTGGACTTGCCCATCGAGGGTATGACCTGTGTCGCCTGCGCGGCCCGCATAGAAAAGAGCCTGAACAAGCTGCCGGGCGTCGTCGCGAACGTGAATTTTGCGGCGGAGTCCGCGCGGGTGACCGTCCAGGCCGACGCGACTTCGCCGGCTAGCGTGGTCGAGGCGATCCGCAAGACCGGGTATTCGGTGCCGGAACAGGTGGTCGAGTTCGCGATCTACGGCATGACCTGCGCGGCATGCGCCGCGCGCATCGAAAAAGTCCTGAACCAGCTCGCGGGCGTCGAGGCGGCGGTAAATTTCGCCAGCGAAACCGCCCGGGTTCGCTACATGCCGGGGCTCGCCACCGTCGGGCAACTCAATGCCGCAATCCGAAAAGCGGGATACGAGGCGAGCGAGCGCGCCGAGGCCAGTGCCGAGGAGGAAAAAGCGCGCCGGTCTGCGACATACCGTGCCGAGCTGCGGCTGCTGTGGGTTTCCATCGCGCTCAGTCTTCCGCTGGTGCTGCAGATGTTTGCGACCTCCGGCGGTGCGGGCCACGAGTTGTTGCCGCGCTGGATCCAGCTTGCGCTCGCGACGCCGGTGCAGTTCTGGATCGGCCACCGATTCTACGAAGGCGGCTGGAAAGCGCTGCGCGGTGGCGGCGCGAACATGGACGTGCTGATCGCGCTGGGCACGACCATGGCCTACGGCCTTAGCGCCGTCGTGACGCTGTTCGGCCTGAATGATCAGCACGTGTACTTCGAGGCAAGCGCGGTGATCATCACGCTGGTGCTCATGGGCAAGCTGCTCGAAGCGCGGGCGAAGCTCAAGACCTCCGCCGCGATCGAGGCGCTGATCCGGCTGCAGCCCAAGACTGCGCGGGTGGAGCGCGACGGTGTGCTCGTCGAGGTGCCGGTGGAGGGCCTGCGGATCGGCGACATCTTCGTTGTCCGCCCGGGCGAGAGCATTCCCGTCGACGGCCTGGTTTCGAGCGGCGAATCCGGCGTCGACGAGAGCATGCTCACGGGCGAAAGTCTTCCGGCGGACAAGCACGCTGGGGCCAAGGTATACGCCGGCACGCTCAATCATCAGGGACTGTTGAGGTGCATAGCAGAAGGTGTCGGCGCGACAACCATGCTGGCCGGAATCATCCGGCTGGTGCGCGAGGCCCAGGGTACGAAAGCGCCGATCCAGCGCCTCGCCGACCGGGTTGCGGGCGTGTTCGTCCCGGTCGTCGTGGCGATCAGCGCGCTGACTTTTGCATTCTGGTGGGCAACCAGCGGGGACCTGGCGCCCGCGCTGGTCAACGCGGTTGCGGTGCTGGTCATTGCCTGTCCGTGCGCGCTCGGCCTGGCGACACCGACAGCGATCATGGTGGGCACCGGACGCGGCGCGCAGGTCGGGGTGCTGGTCAAGAACGCAGTGGCGCTCGAGCAGGCCGAGAAGATCCGCATCCTTGTTCTCGACAAGACCGGCACCCTCACCGAGGGCAAGCCGATGGTGACCGACGTTATTCCGGCAGACGGATTTTCCGAACGGGAATTGGTCATGGTCGCCGCCAGCCTCGAATCCGGTTCGGCCCATCCGTTGGCGCACGCGATCGTGGCACATGCGAAAGAAAATGCTGTGCAGCTCACATCGATCCGCGATTTCCGCTCCGTGACCGGCAGGGGCATTGAGGCGGTACTCGACGTTCCGGCGCTCGGCGGAGAGCAGAAGGTCGTGCTGGGCGCGCCGACCTATCTGACGGAATCCGGTTTTGAGGTCGAAACGGCACGGATTACGCCGTTTGTCGACCAGGGCAAGACCGTAGTCGCGATCGCAGCCGCCGGACGCGTTATGGGTTACCTCGCCATTGCCGACAAGCTGCGCGCAAGCTCCCGGGAAGCGGTCCACAAACTGAAAAACATGGGAATAGATGTCGTGATGCTGACCGGCGACAACGCCGCAACGGCAAAGGCCATTGCCGAATCCGCCGGTGTGAGCCGATACCGGGCCCAGGTGCTGCCCGGCGAGAAGGCGGCTGCGGTGGCCGAATTCAGGTCCGAGGGGCGTGTGGTCGGGATGGTCGGCGACGGTGTCAACGACGCGCCCGCGCTCGCCGCGGCCGACGTGAGCTTTGCCATCGGCGCGGGCTCGGATGTCGCCATCGAAGCGGCGGATATCGCGCTGATGCGCAATGACCTGCTCTCGGTCGTCGACGCCGTGAGCCTCTCGCGCGCCACGCTGAGGAAGATCCGGCAGAATCTGTTCTTCGCGTTCATATACAACGTGCTCGGCATCCCGCTTGCAGCGGCCGGGATGCTGAACCCGGTGATCGCGGGGGCGGCGATGGCGTTGTCCTCGGTATCGGTAGTCAGCAACTCCCTGCTCTTGCGGCGGTGGCGGCGGCGCTGACGGCCGCGGAATCAATCTACTTGCGATGAAAGGAGAAATCGATGCAAACGGCAACTCTGAAAATTTCGGGCATGACCTGCGGTGGTTGCGTGCGCAGCGTCAGCAAGGTTCTGAACGCATTGAATGGGGTCGCGAAATCCGAGGTGTCCTTGGAGGAGCGGCGCGCGGTCGTCGACTTCGACCCGGATAAGGTTGGTGTCGACCAACTCAAGCATGCCATCGAAGAGGCGGGGTATGAAGTCGCGGGCTGAAGCGAAGAAGTGCGAGCACCACTCGCACCACTCGGTCGTGCAGCCCAACAAATCCGCCCTTGTCAAGCGCCTGAACAGAATCGAAGGGCAGACGCGAGGCGTCGCGAAAATGGTCGAGGAAGACCGCTATTGCGTCGACATACTGACGCAAATCGCGGCGGTCCAGTCCGCGCTTGACGCGCTCGCCATGCAACTGCTTGCGAGCCACACCAACGGCTGTGTCCGGTCTGCGATCAAGTCGGGCGACGGGGACGCGGCGGTGGACGAACTCATGAAGCTGGTAAAGCGTTTCGCCCGCTAGCAGGCCCCATCGCGCCGGCATGGGCGGTTGCGGGCGGTACAATCAACCCGCATTGTCCTGACCGGATTGCCCGCAGTGGGAGTCAATCGCGCCCAACTACTCGCCCGCAGCGCGCGCGCCTATCCCGACCAGCCCGCGCTCGCGCTCGGCGACGCCGTCACGGCGACCTACGCGCAACTCGCGGCGCGGGTTGCGTCCCTCGCCGGCGGATTGCGGTCGCGGCTCGGCCTTGGCCTGGGCGAGCGCGTGGCGTTCGTCATGAACAACTGCCCGCAGTACGTCGAGGTATTGTTCGCCTGTTGGCATGCGGGCCTTGCAGCGGTGCCGATCAACGCCAAGCTGCACCCCCGCGAACTGGAGTTCATTCTCGCCGACAGCGGAGCGCGAGCATGCTTCGTTACGGCGGAGCATGCCCGCGCAGTTTCGTGCCGCACGGTACCGACGCCTTCTCACTTCACCGTCATCGACGTCGGTTCGGCGGACTACGAGCGCCTTGTCGCCGGAGTCCCGATCGCCGCGGCGGAGTGCGCGGCGGACGACGTTGCCTGGCTGTTCTACACCAGCGGCACGACCGGCCAACCCAAGGGCGTGATGATCACGCACCATAACCTGATGGCGATGACGCTGGCCTATTTCGCCGACGTCGATGCCATCGCACCGGGCGACAGCATCCTGCACGCGGCGCCCATGTCGCACGGCTCCGGCCTCTACATTCTGCCGCACGTCGCGCAAGCGGCCGTAAACGTTGCGCCCGAGTCCGGAGGCTTCGATCCCGATGAAGTCCATGCCCTGCTCCGGCGCTGGCGTGGCGCATCCATGTTCGCGGCGCCGACCATGGTGAAGCGCCTGGCGGATCATCCGCGCGACGCCGACACGAACAACTTGAAAACCATCGTATACGGCGGCGGTCCGATGTATGTCGAGGAATGCAAACGCGCGCTGGCGCGATTCGGCTACAAACTCGTCCAGATCTACGGTCAGGGCGAGTCGCCGATGACCATCACCGCGCTGGGCAAGAGCATGCATGCGGACATTTCGCATCCCCGCTACGAGCAGCGGCTGGCTTCGGTGGGCATCCCGCAGACCGGGATGGAGGTGGGCATCGCGGCAGCAGTCGGCGATCGTGAAACGGCAGACGCGGGCGACTATCTGCTTCCAGCCGGTGAACCGGGCGAAGTCCTGGTGCGCGGCGACGCGGTGATGCGCGGCTACTGGCAGAACGAGAAGGCGACCGCCGAAACGCTGCGCGGCGGCTGGCTGCACACCGGCGACGTCGGCTCGCTCGACGAGGACGGCTTCCTGACGCTGCGCGACCGCAGCAAGGACGTCATCATCTCCGGTGGCTCGAACATCTACCCGCGCGAAGTCGAGGAGGTGCTGCTGCGCCACGCGGCGGTGAGCGAAGTTTCCGTGGTCGGGGAGCCGGATCGGGAGTGGGGCGAAAACGTGATCGCCTTCATCGTGCCCAAGGCAGGTGTCCGTCTGGACACGGCCGAACTCGACCGCCTGTGCCTGGACCACATCGCGCGCTTCAAGCGCCCGAAGCGCTACGAACTGATCGACGCGTTGCCCAAGAACATGACCGGCAAGGTGCTCAAGACCGAACTGCGCGAGCTGCTCCAATCCCGGAAGGCACGGTAGCGTTCGCCGCTTACTTGCAGCTGCCGATAGACCCCGCCGCGCATTGCCCGGGCTGTGCAACGCCGTAGGCGTCTCGACTGGCTTTCCACGTCGCCCCGGATAGATCGGCGCCCGCGAAGTTGGCGCCGTCCGTTCTGGTTCCCAGCAGGCTCGCGCCGCGGTTTGCAGCGCCCGCGGATGCCGATACACTGGCAAGAGCCCGAGAGGCCCGAGATACGACGGATTGACGTTTACGTTAACGTAAAGTAAGCTAACCCGAGCATTCGGCACGAGGCAGCCACGAGGCAACCGGAAACTTCCATGACCGATCTCAGTTTGGGCCAGCAACACACTGAATACAAGCCGAAAAACAAAATCCGCTTCGTGACGGCGGCATCGCTGTTCGACGGCCACGACGCCTCGATCAACATCATGCGCCGCATTCTGCAGGCGACCGGGGTCGAGGTCATTCATCTCGGGCACAACCGCTCGGTCGAGGAAGTCGTGACCGCGGCGCTTCAGGAGGACGTGCAGGGCATCGCCGTGTCCTCCTACCAGGGCGGGCACATGGAGTATTTCAAATACATGATCGAGCTGCTGAGGAGCCGCGGCGGCGAAAACATCAAGGTGTTCGGCGGCGGCGGCGGGGTGATCGTCGCCGAGGAGATCCGCGAGCTCGAAGCCTGTGGCGTCGCGCGCATCTACGCGCCCGAGGACGGGCAGAAGATGGGCCTGCAAGGCATGATCAACGACATGGTCTCGCGCTGCGATGAGGACCTGTCGCAGTACGCCCCGCGGGAGCTGAAAGCGCTCAAGCTCGGCAGCCGGCCTGAAGAGGTCGTGGCCGCGCACCGCGCGCTGGCGCGTCTCATCACGGCGCTCGAGAACGGGTCTGCCGCCGCGCAGGACACGGGCGTCGAGCTTGCGATGCTGCGCCAGCAGCTCCGGAAGAGCGCGCTTGCCAGGACGGTCCCCGCTCTGGGGATCACCGGCACCGGCGGCGCCGGCAAGTCCTCGCTCACCGACGAGCTGATCCGGCGCTTCCGTCACGATCAGGGCGACCGGCTGAACATCGCCGTGCTCGCGGTCGATCCGTCGCGGCGCAAGTCCGGCGGCGCGCTGCTCGGGGACCGCATCCGTATGAACGCGATCGAACCCTGGGCCGACGGCCCGCGCGTGTTCATGCGCTCGCTGGCGACGCGCGACGCCGACACCGAGGTGTCGGCATCGCTCCCCGATGCGATCGCCGCCTGCCGCGTCGCC
>Ga0209343_10007154_pt1 | contig 13226 bp, 14 predicted proteins | sample RifCSPlowO2_02_FD_184026 | JGI IMG/M metagenome (GOLD analysis project Ga0209343, IMG submission 184026) | Groundwater microbial communities from Rifle, Colorado - Rifle CSP2_plank lowO2_0.2 (SPAdes) (version 2) | ecosystem: Environmental > Aquatic > Deep subsurface > Groundwater | place... | reverse complement strand
GTTTGGACGGCAGGAGATCGTGCTCAAGGGCACCACGACGCGCAACATGGCAACCGCTGGCCGCAAAAGCGGGACCATCATCCAGGCGCTGCGGCACATCGGCCAGCGCAATGTGAATGACAGAACGTTGGCCATCCTTAAACGGCAACTGAGTAAACAGGATCGGGTACAACTGCAGAAGGACCTGCGCTACGCGCCCGGCTGGATCGCCAACATCATGCGCAAGCTCGCTGCACAAGTCTTGACCCGGACCGAGACGCGCCCATGAGCGGGGAACTCCGCGTATTCGTAAGCTCCGTGCAGAAGGAGCTTGACCATGAGATCGTTCGCCGGCTGATCGGCGTCGCCGAAAGCCGCGATGCCGATAAGCTTTCCTCCGCCGATCTGCTGTCCGGTGCTTCGCTGCGCGCACGAGTTCGGGATCACGCGAGATACAGCCACCCGGGATTTTGGCTTGCTGATGGAACTGGGATTGGTCGCGAGACAAGGGCGAGGCCGCTCGACCGGCTATGTGCTGGCTGGAAAAATCTGAAGTGCTAATCGTCAGATAATCGTCAGATGAAAACCTCGAATCGTCAGATCGCGCAGGCAGATTCAGCGACGTGCAATCGTCAGATAATTGTCAGAACTCGGACCGAAATCGTCAGATCGCTGGCGGCATGCCGTACGCGCCTGCACTATGATGATCGCCATCTAGATGATGATCATGATTACGTATCCGACAATCCCACGATGAATCTCACGACTATCTACCGATTCTTCGGCGCAATCTACCGATGCCACCAGCCAAACACGAGTATCGACGCAGCGATGTAATCGGCAGCGGGTGCGGTTCGGTGACGTGGTGGAGAACCTGAACGAGACCGAGCGCGATCCGGCCGGAGCAGGCATCGAGCGCTTTATTGCGATGGTGCATCTCGAGCCCGGTTCGCTGCACGTTCTTAGTCAAGATTCAATAAGACCATGCACGGCAAGTAAGCGATCCCTCGCCGCAGAGAGACCCGGCCGTTGCACCGCTAACGCCAGGACAGCGCCAGCCAATAGCTCGCCGCGCCCGCAAGCGTGATCGCCGGCAACCGCCAAGTTGTTCCAAAAAACCATGACGACCGTCAATACGGATAGAAGAATCTGCGCTAGCCTGAAACAGGGTCTTTTTTGGGAGAACAGCATGAAGGTCAGTTACAAGATTATCGTCGGTGCGCTGGCTCTGGGATTGGCAGGCGCGGTGCTTGCGGCAGGTGATTTGCCGCCGCTAAAGACCTTCGGCAGCGTGAGCTATGTCACAGGTGGAATCGGCCTGGATGAGTCCGACGCCATCAAAGCGGCGGAGAAGGATTTCACTCTATCCCTCGTATTCGCGCAAACCAAGCGCGGCGAATACCTGTCCGACGTCAAGGTAAGCATCAAGGACAAGGCCGGCAAGAGCGTGCTGGAAACCGTGTCCGACGGGCCGATGCTGCTTGCCCGGCTGCCTGCGGGCGCGTACACGGTGAGCGCCGAATATGACGGCAAGACCCTGACGAGAACGGTGCGGGTCGAAGGGAAGGGGGTGACGCGGGCTGGGTTTGTGTGGCAACCGACAGCCAAGGCAACCATGGAATAATACGGTGGTGCATGAGAGCGGCGGCAATGGCCGTTTGTTACCGGGCCGTCGCCGTGCCTTGCTGGTAGACCTGCTTCCGCATATAGTACGGCGCTCCAAGCGCAACCGAGGACGCCGGGAATGGCACGCGATCAGTTTACCTTCTGCCACGCGCTGCGCGTGCGCTGGGCCGAAGTCGACAAGCAGGGCATCGTTTTCTACGGCAATTATTTCCTTTATTTCGACGTTGCCGTCACCGAGTACTGGCGCGCCATCGGCATCAACTACCCCGAGGGCATCGTGAACGCCTTCGGCACCGATCTGTACACCGTGAAGGCGACGGCCGAGTACCATGGCTCGGCGCAGTACGACGATATCCTCGATATCCATGTCCGCGCCGCGAGGCTCGGCCGCTCCAGCATGCAGTTCCTGCTCGAAATCTGGCGCGGCGACGAGCACCTCGTCAGCGGCGAATTGATTTACGTCAACGCCGTTCCGGCAAGCAGGAAATCGGTCCCGCTGCCCGGACCCCTGCGCGAGAAGATCATCGGCTACGAGCGCGTCCAGCTCGAATCGGCTCCGGCCAAGTCGTAGCAGCGGCTATCGGCTAGAATAAGCTCCTTTTTCCCCTTCCTCCAAAACGGAAACCATGATGCAAGTTCGCGACCGGCTTTATATCGACGGCCAATGGACCGCGCCCACGGGCAACAAGGCCATCGATGTGATCAACGCTTCGACCGAAGAGGTCATGGGGCGTGTTCCCGAAGGCGCCGAAGCAGACGTCAATGCCGCGGTCGCCGCCGCGCGCGCGGCCTTCGACGGCTGGGCCGCGACGCCTGCGGCCGAACGCGCCGAGTTCCTGCAGAAGATCCACGAAGGCCTGAAAGCGCGCATGGAGGAAATCGGCAAGCTGATCGCCGGCGAAGTGGGCATGCCGGTGAAGCTCGCCACCATGATCCAGGCGGGCTCGCCCACCGCCACCTTCGGCATGTACGCGAAAATGCTGGGTAACTTCGCCTTCGAGGAGAAGACGGGCAATTCGCTCATCCTGCGCGAACCGGTCGGCGTGGTCGCGGCGATCACGCCCTGGAACTACCCGCTGCACCAGATCGCGGCCAAGGTCGCGCCGGCGCTCGCGGCCGGCTGCACGGTAGTACTCAAACCTTCCGAAGTGGCGCCGCTCAACGCCTTCGTGCTGGCCGAAATCATCCACGCCGCCGGCCTGCCCGCGGGCGTGTTCAATCTGGTCACCGGCTACGGCCCCGTGGTAGGCGAAGCCATGGCCCGGCACCCGGATGTGGACATGGTGTCCTTCACCGGTTCCACTCGCGCCGGTAAGCGCGTGTCCGAGCTCGCCTCGGCCACGGTGAAGCGCGTGGCGCTGGAACTCGGCGGAAAATCCGCCTCGGTGGTGCTCGACGATGCCGATCTCGCCGCCGCGGTCAAGGGCACGGTCAACACGTGTTTCTTGAATTCCGGCCAGACCTGCTCGGCGCACACGCGCCTGTTGGTGCCCGAGAGCAAATACGACGAGGCGGCGAAAATCGCGGTCGAGGTGGCCAAGGGCTTCACCGTCGGCGACCCGTTCGGCGGCACGGCCAAGCTCGGACCGCTGGTATCCGAACTGCAGCGCGAGCGCGTGCGCGGCTACATCAAGAAAGGCATCGAAGGGGGAGCGCAACTGCTCACCGGTGGCCCGGACGCGCCCGAGGGCCTGCCCAAGGGTTACTACGTCAAGCCCACCATATTCGGACGGGTCAAACCCGACGCCACCATCGCCCAGGAAGAGATCTTCGGGCCGGTGCTGTCGATTATTACCTACAAAGACGAGGACGAAGCGGTGAAAATCGCCAACGGCACGCCCTATGGCCTGGGCGGCGGCGTGTGGTCGAAAGACGAAGAGCGCGCGAAAAAAGTGGCGAAGCGCATGCGCACCGGCCAGGTGGACATCAACGGCGGCCCGTTCAACCCGCAAGCGCCGTTCGGCGGCTTCAAACAATCGGGCAACGGCCGCGAACTGGGCCGCTTCGGGCTGGAGGAATTCCTCGAGTACAAATCCCTGCAACTGAAACCCGAAGGCAAAGCCTGATGACGATCAAGTATTACTGGGAAGACTTCACGCCGGGCTGGGTGTTCGAAACAGCCGCGCGTACGCTGTCGGAGGAGGACATCGTGCGCTTTGCCCGCGAATACGACCCGCAGATCTACCATACCGACGCCGAGGCCGCGAAGCGCTCGCCTTTCGGCGGACTGATCGCGAGCGGCTGGCAAACAGGAGCCGTCGGCATGCGCCTGATGTGCGATGGCTACTTGATCGAGAGCTCCTGTGTCGGTTCGCCCGGAATCGACGAGATGCGCTTTATCAAGCCGGTGCGCCCCGGCGACACACTGCGCTTGAGGAGCAGCGTCATCGAGTCCGCGCCGTCAAAGAAGCAGCCCAATCGCGGCACGGTGCTGTTTCGCTGGGAAGTCCTGAACCAGAACGACGAAGTTGCGCTGTCGATGCTCGGGCGCCAGATGTACCTGCGCCGCACGCCGGCGTAGCTTCGGCGTAGTCAGCGTTACCGGCCCGCGCCCGCTTTTGCTTTGCGCCACACGCTTGCCAGCCAGGGTTGCTGCTCCCGCGGCAGGCCGCTCGGACGGTAGTAGTGGGCAAGTTCGACGAATCCCGCGCTCAAGACATGGCTGCGCCAGGTGGCGAGATCGTAATACACGCCGTAACGCCCGCGGTTCCAGCCTTCCTCGTTGCGGCCGCGCGGGTTCGAGGTGAACAGCACGCCGCCCGGCTTCAATGTGGCGTGCAGTTCGGTGAGCACGCGCGGCAGTTCCTGGCTGGCAACGTGAAACAGCGCGGCATTGGCGAATACGCCGTCGAAGCGATTCGACGGCAGGTCGAGTTTGATAAAGTCCTGCTGCCACACCTCGCAGGCGCTGCAGGCGCGCGCCATTTCGACGAACTGCGCGGCACCTTCCAGACCCACCGCAATGTGGCCGAGATCGGAAAACGTCTTGAGATCGCGGCCCGGCCCGCAGCCGAAATCGAGGATGGTGCACGGCGGTCCGCCCTCGATGTGATCGAGCAGCGCGGCGATGTTCTGGCTGACGTCGTGATCGCGCGTTCCCTCGAAAAAATCGCCGGCGCGCTGATTGTAGTGCTCCAGCGTGAGCGCGCTGATCCGGTCGAGATCCCGCGGTTTCAGTTTCATGCAGGCACGCCCCGGCTAGCGCTTCCCGCCATAGCCGATTAGGCCCATCAGCAGCCGCGCGCAGCCGTACGCGCTCCAGATGAGGGCGCGCCGCCACAGCGGTTGCCGATGCCATGCGCTCTTTGCCACCACCTTGGCGCCGTCCTGCATGTGATCGTGCAGGCTGCGGCGCAGCTCCTTCGAAAAAACTACGTCATCGACGACGATGTTGGCTTCGCGCGCCAGCATCAGGCTGAACGGATCGATGTTCGAGGAACCCACCGTCGCCCAGCGCTGATCGATCACGGCGACTTTGACGTGCAGGAAACTCTTGTGATATTCGAAGATCTCCACCCCGGCGTCGAGCAGCGATCCGTACAGCGCGCGCGTGGCGTAATGCAGCAGTACATACTCGACCCGGCCCTGCAGCAGCAGCAGCACGCGCACGCCGCGCTTGGCCGCCCGTCGCAGCGCATGGCGGAAGCGCGCGCCGGGGAAGAAATAGGCGTTGGCGATGATGATCTCCTCGCGCGCCTCGGCGATTGCGGCGAGATAGGCCTCCTCGATGTCGGATCGATGGCTCAGGTTGTCGCGCACCACCAGCGCGGCGCGCTGCTTGCCGCGCGCGGCGGCACTAACCCGCGGATGCCGCTGCACGCTGCGCCTGAGACTCGCCCAGGCGACCCGGTGCCACAGGCGCTCGGTCTCGTCCAGCACGCTCGCGATCAACGGCCCCTCGATGCGCACGGCATAGTCGTAGCGCGGCGGCGTATGCCGCGGCGTGTGCATGTCGTCGATGATGTTGATGCCACCAATGAAGGCCAGGCGAGCGTCCACCACCACCAGCTTGCGATGCAGACGCCGCAAGCGCTTGCGCCGCAGCGTGAGGGGCGAAGTCTTGGGGCCGAAGATCAGCACCTCGATATTGGCCGCGGAGAGCAACTGCCGCGTTTGCTCGAACATCCCTTTGGAGCCGAAGCCGTCGACCAGCACATGCACGCTCACACCGCGCCCGGCGGCGCGCACCAGCGCGGCGGCGATGCGCCTGCCGGTCCTGTCGTCGGCGAAAATGTAGGTTTCGAGATAGATCTCCTTTTTTGCCGCGTCGAAGGCTTGCTCCAGCGCCGGGAAATAGGCACTGCCGTTCAAGAGCAGCTGCAGCTTGTTGCCGCTCAGCATTTCCACCGTCATCGCAGTTCCAGTTCGACGCTCAACGCGGCATGATCGGAGATGCGCGACCAGGGCAGGCCATGGTGCACTTCGGCGTGGCGCACGTCGAAGCCGCGCGCGTAGATGCGGTCCAGGCGCAGCAGCGGGAAAGTGCTCGGATAGGTGCGCGCCGGCCGCCCGCGCTGGTCGCGGAACACCTCTTTCAGGCCGAGCTCCACCACCAGCGCTCGCCCGGCGGAATTGCGCCAGTCGTTGAAATCGCCGGCGACGATGAGCGGCGCGCCCGCGGGCACCAGGCGCTGCACGCGTTCGGTCAGCGCCGACAGCTGGCGCCGCCGTCCGCGCTCATGCAAGCTAAAGTGCACGCACAGGCAGTGCAGGTGCAGTTCACCCAGCGCGACTTCGCAATGCAGCAGGCCGCGCTGTTCGAAACGGTGGGCGGACACATCCTGGTTCTCCGCGCTGATGATGGGAAAGCGGCTGAGGATGGCGTTGCCGTGATGGCCCTGGTCGTAGATCGCATTGCGACCGTAGGCGTAGTCCTGCCACACCTCGTCGGCGAGGAACTCATACTGCGGCTCCGCCGGCCAGTTGAGGACGTCGCGGGCATGATGCTCATGCTTGCCCTGCACTTCCTGCAGGAACACGAGGTCCACATCGAGCAAGCGCAGATGGTGGCGCAGCTCGTGCACCATCATGCGCCGGTTGAAATGAGAAAAACCCTTGTGGATGTTGTAGGTGGCGAGGCGCAGCTTCATGCCGGCCTGACACTCGGCGTAGTTAGGGCCATGACCGGGATCAGGGCTTCAAACCCTGAAACAGCTTCTCGCGCCCGACCTTGATGAGGAATTCGCCGTCGTACATGAAAATGTCGGCGGTGGCGAAAGTGTCGCCGAAAGCCTCCGGGATGAACGAGCCGGTGCCGATCACGTCCACCGGCGCGCGCGCATGGCCGAACATTTTGCACTTGAACGGCGTGAACCCGCTGGAGCCGACGATGCGCGCCGAGTTAAAGCCGGAAGCGTCCAGGGTCTGGCGCATCTTGATCACGCTCGCCACCGACACGCCGGTGCCGAACAGCACCTTGCGCACGCGGTCCTTGACGATGTTGAGCGTGTCCGAGTCGTAGGCCTCATCGCCCATCACCGCCCGCACCGCCTCGTACTCGTTCAATACATGCAGCCAGTTGGCCACCAGCTCGACCGACTGTTCGTAATCGAGCCCCTCGGCGTAGCGCTCGCCATGGGTGTCGATGCGAAACGCGAGCGCGCGCGCGCTGGCGGGGTCGGCCGGCAACATGTCCTTGTACCACCAGCGACAGACCTCGAGCGCATCGCTGAATTCGTGCGCATAGTAATCGACCAGCACGGTAAGATTGTCCTGCGGGTGCGTCTCGGCGTACATCTGCGCCGCTCTCAGGGTGGAACCGGCGTAGCCGACGATGCCATGCGGCATGGTGCCGAGCCCGTTTTCCTGACCGTAGAAATGCGCGGTCAGATCCTGGGAGGAGCCGAGAAAACCGACTGCGCCGGAGAGCTTGGCGATGCGGCTGCCGACCGCGGCGCCATAAGCGGCCAGAATGGACAGGTCGTCGCCGCAGGCGTGGCGCGCATGCATGTCGATGAAAGCCACCTTGGGCATGTCGGTCGCCATCTTGTAGGCGTTGTAGGCGGACACGCAGGCGGTGCCGACGCGGCGCAGGATCAGCGTTTCCAGTTCGACCAGGGCGGCGAACGAGCCGGTATAGGTGAAAATCGGCTTCTGATCCGGGACGAAGGCGCCCTCCTCGTACAGCCGCGTGATCTTGAGCGGCACGGCGTCCCGCGGGTAGTATTCGCGCAGGATTTCCAGCGCCGGATTGACGGCGCAAACGGTGCCGCGGCGCAGGAATACGCCGTAGGTCACGCTCTTGTCGCCGAACTTCTCCACGATCTGGCGCGACTTGGTGAAATACTTGTCGGTGCGCGAGAGCAGGTAATCGGCACGCTCGCGGCGCTCTGTTTCGAGCTTCAGGTCCAAGGGTTTGTTCATGGCATTTTTCCGGATAAGCGCCCATTATGAACGGCGTAGCGCCTCCGCCGCAAGCGAGGGATCCCTCCCGCCATGCGCTTCGCGCGCAGGCGAGGGGAAATTCCTTGACCCACATCAAACGCCGCAGGCGTCGTTTCCCATAGGATCGGCTAGTGTATAACACTGCCTGCAACAGGAGGTCAGCGTGATTACGGACAGAATCGACTCGGTGACCAAGATACCGCCAGAATACATGAAGGCGGCGCCGCCGGCGCCGAAGAGCGTGAAAATCGAGATTTCGCCGCGCTGCAATTACCGCTGCGGCTTCTGCGCCCTGCGCAACCGCGAGGTCCAGCCCAAGTGGGACATGGATTTCGAGCTGTTCAAGCGCATCACGCGCGAAATGAGCGCGGCCGGGGTGAAGGAAATCGGCGTGTTTTATCTCGGCGAATCCTTCATGGGGCCGAGGTTGCTGGTCGACTGCATCGCCTATCTGAAAAGCGAGTTGGCGATGCCCTATGTGTTCCTCACTTCCAACGCGTCGATGGCCTTCCCGGAGGCGATCGAAGCCTGCATGAAAGCCGGGCTGGACTCGCTCAAATGGTCGGTGAACGCCGCCGATGAAGAGCAGTTCGAGAAAATCATGGGCGTGTCGGGCAGGTTGTTTCACCGCGCCCTGGAAAACATCCGGGCGGGGTGGGAACTGCGCCGGGAGCACGGCTACAATACCGGGCTTTATGCCTCGTCCATCCGCTACGACGGAGCGCAGCAGGCGAAGATGGAGGCGCTGCTCGGCGAGCGGGTGATCCCCTACGTCGACCAGCACTACTGGCTGCCGCTGTATTCGATGGGCGCCTTCGCCACCGAGCGCGAAGCGCAGCTCGGCTACCGCCCCACCGCCGGCAACCAGGGAAGAATCGATGCCCTGCGCGAACCCCTGCCCTGCTGGTCGGCATTCACCGAGGGCCACGTCACCGCCGAGGGCAAGCTCTCGGCCTGCTGCTTCGACGCCACCGCCAACTGGACCATGGGCGACCTGACCAAGCAGTCGTTCATCGAAGCCTGGAATGCGCCAGCGTTCGTGAAACTGCGCGCGGCCCACCTGAAAAAGGACGTGCGCGGCACGGTGTGCGAGAACTGCGTCGCGTACTCCTCGTAGTACCAGTTGTAGACGACGTCGACCTCGCTGCGGCTAGTTACGAGCATGCACGACGCCCGGCACTACACGCTCAAGGACGGGAAGGCCGTCTAGCCGGTTAAGGGGAGCAGATCATCAGCAAGAAGAACACGGCGCTGATTGCGATCGAGGCCATCACCAGCCGCATCCTCATCCTGCGTGGCCAGCGCGTCATGCTCGATGCCGATCTCGCCGCCCTCTACGGGGTCCAAACGCGACGACTCAACGAGCAGGTGCGCCGCAACACCGAGCGCTTCCCCAAGGACTTCGTCTTTCAGGTCACGCCGGCGGAATTTGCCAACTTGAAGTCGCAATTTGCGACATCAAGTTGGGGCGGCCGCAGGAAGCTCCCGCTGGCCTTCACCGAACACGGCGCGATCATGGCTGCCATGGTGCTCAACAGCCCCCGCGCCACCGAGGTCAGCGTCTACGTGGTGCGAGCTTTCGTGCAGTTTCGCGACACACTCATCGCGCACAAGCAACTTGCCCAGCGGCTCGATGAACTCGAAGCCCACATCGAGCGCAAGCTCTCCTCACACGACCGAGCCATCGCCGGCATCCTCGATGCCATCCGCCAACTCATGACTCCGCCCGCGCCCAGGAAGAAGCGCCCCATCGGCTTCGTGCATAACGACCAGCCGCCGCCAGCGGCGAAAGAACGACGCCCGCGCAAGGGCCGAGCGTTGGGCGTGGTTTTCAGATTCAAATTCGAACCTCGCTCGTTTAATTTGCAGATGCCCGGAGAAGCGCTCCAGTATTGATTCTAGGGCCATGTGCGAATGCCGGTGGCAGAAAATATCTCCGGCCGCGGAAGGACCCTTATTGCACGAACAAGGGGACGCTTCCTACCTTACAAATCCCCACGCAAATACACCATTTCTGAAAATCTTGGCGATTTCTATCGTTCGGCTTCAGACGCGCGCCTCTTGCAACGCGTCGTCCCGCAAGCCATTGTTCGGTGGCGCGCGCACTCGAACTGCATTGTCTCGAGAGGCTGCGAACGGCTAGGCGCGCCCGGTCAGTGTTCCCACGGCGAACGTCCGCTCCTCGGCCTTGCCGCCGTTTGCTCTGAGTGACACAGGCGGCCGGTGTAGATTCGTCACCGGCCATTGGCCACGAATTTAGGCCGAACGGCAGCTTTCCATCACGACGAATGCGTACTGCCGACCCCCAGGCGACGTTCGACATCGCATTTATCGACTGGCTGCTGTCGCACTCTATGCGGTCACTCAAATTTTTGAATCGAAAAATCGAATCAAATTTCGCCCTGCCGCTTTCGCTTGATACATTGCCATATCCGCTCCATTGAGAATATCTTCCCTACTGGTTTCGTGATTGATAAACAGCACCACTCCGATGCTTGCCGTACAATGATATTCAATAGTGGTTTCTATGCTGTTCTCACGCTGAAATTTCAGCTCATACGGTTCGGCCAGAATGGCGCGGATTTTTTCCGCCACAATGCTGGACCGTACGGCAGACTTAGCTTTATCCTTATCCAACTCACAGAGAACCAACACGAATTCATCGCCACCAAAACGCGCGACCGTATCCATCTCGCGCAAGCAACTGGTGATGCGACGCCCCACCTCCGGCAGCAGCAAATCCCCCACGGTATGACCATGCGTATCATTAAGCGGTTTAAAGTTGTCTAAATCGAGAAGCATCAGCGCGCCATACCGTCCACTACGTTTGCTGGTCGCCATGGCTTGATCCAATCGATCGCTTAGCAGACGACGATTAGGAAGTTGTGTCAATGTGTCATAAAACGCAAAATTGTAGATTTCCTGTTCTTTTTCTATACGCTCGGTAATGTCGCGGGATACGACGGCAACACGCAATGCCAGGCCTTGGCTATTTCTAATCAGTGCGCCGCAAGATTCCATGTAACGGATACTGCCGTTTGCCAACACGAAGCGGAAATTTAAGCGATAGCTGCGGCCAGTTTGCACGGTTTCCCCGAATGCCCGTTTGACAAGCTCCAAATCATCCAGATGTATCTCGGCGAAAGAGTCTGAGCCCTTCATGCTTTCGATATCGCCAAACAATTTGGCGTAAGAGGGGCTGTTATAGAGCCGCCGACCTTCCAGATTAAGCACTGCGAAAAAATCTTCGCCGTTCTCAACAATCGTGCGAAAGAACTCTTCACTCCTGGGCTCGGAGGCGTCGGCCGTCGAGGTGGTTGCGCATTGAGTTGCCTCCGCTCGCATTCGCCGTTGTGGACCGTCGTGTTGCTCTATATCGCCCCGATCCGCAGGCTTTCCTTCTGGATCGACATGCTGGCTGTTTTTCATAGTACACATCACCATTAGACCCCGCTATTGCCGATCACTGTAACAGCAACAATAGGCGGGCATTACGCACTATGTTATTCGACGCTTGGCTGTACACTTGCTCAAGAATACTACACCATCCCAAGTCTCGGGCTTGGTTCTTCGGCCTCAGCGACGGGTTATGGCTCGGTCCAGACGTTCGGAGGACGGGTTGGGACGTTACTTGACTGTCCGGTTCTGGCCGTTATGTAGAGCTCTACATAATGGCCATTATATGGAGCTACACATAAGGCCGATGAGCAGACCCTCATGACGATATGGCTGACAACTTACAGCGGGTCGCAAGCAGCCATCGACTATTCGCGTCGGGCGAGTTACCGCATGCTTCGAGGACATTGGCACTGACATTGTTGGCGACGTGCCACCGAACGACCATTGGCTTATAAAGACTGAACCGGACCCGAAGCATATTCCAGTTTGATCAAGATGCGCCCGCGCCGCTTTTTTGCGGCAGCAGCAGGATGGCGTCGCGATTAGTCCAGGAGGGCGTGCGCTCGGCGGCCTCTTTCCACGGCAACCATTCGTAACGCAGGTGTTCCGCCGGTTCGAGCCGTACCGGCAGTATTCCGGGCAGCTCCAGTCCGAATACATGCTCCTGGTTATGCGTCACGCCGTCGGCGTAACGGCTGCGATACTTCTTGAAGATCTCGAAGCGGTTTTCGATTTCCCAGTCCGTGAGCGGGTATTGCGAGGCATCGATACCGGTCTCCTCGCGCACTTCGCGCGCGGCGGTTTCGATGAGCAGCTCGTTCTCGTGATCTATGCTGCCCGTGACCGATTGCCAGAAGCCCGGCCAGCCGGCGCGTTCCAGCATGAGCACATGCAAATCGACGGTGTAAATTACCACCAAGACCGAACGCGGGATTTTGTGGCCGTGTGACACGCCTGGCGGAAGAAAGGCTAGCTCAGGCCGAGGGCAGCGGCGGCAATCCGGCATCCCAGCCGTCGGGACCGCTGACGATGGCCCAGAACGGCTTGCCTTGCCCTTGCCAATATTCCGCGACGCCGTCGAGCACCTCCACCGCGGTGACGAATTTCTGCTTGTGACCTGCGCCGAAATGCTTGCCATGCTCGAGCAGCAGCACGTAGCCCGGCGCCGGATGCCAGGAAAGATCGCCGAGGCAGTCCTCGAAGGCGTCCCAGTTGCCGCCGAACCATTCGGGGAAAGCGAGCGCCTTGGCCACCAATCCGGTGAAGCCGTGCTGGTCGTGCACATGGCCGATGTCCACGCGCCACAGCGCGAGGCCCGCTGCCTGCGCGGCCTCGGCGATCAGGCGCGTGTCCGGCCCGCTCAGGTAGACGCCGGCTTTGTCCTTGTCCTGCAACAGTTGAACCAGAGAGTTACTCACGGATCCGCCTGAAAGAATTGTAATGGTCGTCGCTGTAATAGTACTCGCCGGAGGTGCGCACGTCGCCCGAGGCGCCCGCGCCGGCGACGACGCGGCGCGCGCCGCGATCGCGCGCACCCGGCGTCTTCACCGTGTATTCGCGGTAATGGCCGCGCTGGCGCGGGGGCAGCATTTTTTCGCGATTGCCGAACACGCTGCCGTCCCTGGCATAGGGAAACGGCCCGCCCGCCTTGATGAGCGCCAGGGTCGCGCGCGCTTCCACCGGTAAAGCGGCAGCCGGAATTTCGCCGATAGTTTCCGCGCGACCGGCCCACGCGGCTCCGCTACGCCGAAGTGCGCGGGGTCCTCGATCCCGAGACGGAGTGGGTGCGGGTCGAAGCCCCGCCCGTTGCGCCGCCCGGGGGGAGCGGCTACCCTCCC
>Ga0209343_10007152_pt1 | contig 13227 bp, 11 predicted proteins | sample RifCSPlowO2_02_FD_184026 | JGI IMG/M metagenome (GOLD analysis project Ga0209343, IMG submission 184026) | Groundwater microbial communities from Rifle, Colorado - Rifle CSP2_plank lowO2_0.2 (SPAdes) (version 2) | ecosystem: Environmental > Aquatic > Deep subsurface > Groundwater | place... | reverse complement strand
GCCTTGCCGTCCCTCGGCCTGGCGACGGTGCTGCGCGGCCAATTGGCCCAGCTGCTGGCCGGCGTTTCGCTGTTTGCCCTGCTCACGGCCGCAGTGCTGCGTGCGTCCCACCATTGGGGCGGGGTGCCTTACCAGTTGCATGGCTTGCTCGAATCGATGCTGGTGCAGGCGGGGCTGTCGATTATCTGGACCCTGATCGCCCTGCCGCTGATGATCGTCGGCCACCTGCGGGCGCGGCGCGAGCTGTGGCTGGTGGGGGCGGCCCTGATCGGCGTGGTGGTGGCCAAGCTGTTCTTCGTCGAACTGGGCAATCAGGGTGGTCTGGAGCGCATCGTCTCGTTTATCGGCGTGGGCGTGTTGCTGCTGATCGTCGGCTATTTTGCACCGCTGCCGCCCCGGCAGCCGGTGCCTGAAACGGAGCAGGTGCAGGCATGAAAGGATTTACCGGTGTGCGTGGCTTGTTGCTGGCGTTACTGGCCTTGGCCGCCCCCCTGGCGGTGGGGCAGGACAGCGCCAGCGACTATGCCGTTCAGCTACCGCTGAGCCTGAGTGGCGAAGGCCCCTGGTATCGCCTGGAGCTGCCAATGGCTGTGCATATGGCCGCGCGTTACGCCGACCTGCGCGACCTGCGGGTATTCGATGGCGCAGGCGAGGCCCAGGCCTATGCCCTGGCCCTGGGCAGTGCCCGACAGCGCGAGACGCAGCAGGACACGGCGGTGAAGTGGTTCCCCTTGCGTGGCCCGCTGAATGCCGAGCAGAGCCCCGCTGTGCGTGTCCAGCGCAGCAGCGGCGGCACCCTGGTCGAGGTGTTGGCGGAAGATGCCGCGCATGCCGATCAACAGGTTTTACGCGGCTGGTTGCTCGACGCCAGTGCCATCGAGGCGCCGCTGCAGCAGTTGACGCTCGATTGGAGTGCCGGGCACGAGGGCTTCCAGCGCTTCAGCATCGAGGCCAGCGATGACCTGCAGCACTGGCGCGCCTGGGGCGATGGGCAGATTGCCCGACTGACATTTGCCGATGAACGCATCGATCAGCGTGACGTCCGCCTGCCGGGCCAGTCCGCGCGCTACCTGCGCCTGCTCTGGAGCAGTCCGCGGCAGGCTCCGCAGCTGCTGTCCGCGCGGCTGCTGAGTGCCAGCAGCGACAGGCTGGCGGCCCCCCTGAGCTGGTCGGCGGAGTTGTCGCCGAGCAGCGCCAAGGCCGGCGAGTACCGCTGGGACCTGCCCCTGGCGCTGCCCTTGCAGCGCGTGCGGGTCGAACTGGCCGAGGCCAACACCCTGGCGCCGGTGAGCGTCGCGGGCCGGCGTGAGGGGCAAGTGCAGTGGCAGCCGCTGGCGCGCGGCCTGCTCTACCGTCTGCCGCAGGATGGCCAGGAGGTGCTGCAGGATGAACTGGAGTTGCGGGGCGCGCCGGTGCAGCAGTTGCGCGTGCAGGTGGATGAGCGTGGCGGCGGCCTGGGCAGCGCCGCGCCGAGCATCCGGGTCGGCATCCGCGCGACCCAGGTGGTGTTCCTCGCCCGCGGCACGCCGCCCTATGTGCTGGCCATCGGCAAGGCGGCTGGCAGCGCGGCGAGCCTGCCGCTGAGCACCCTGATTCCCGGTTACGACGACCAGCGTCTGGCTGCCCTGGGCGTGGCGACCGCGGCCGCGACGCCTCTGTTAGAAGTGGCGGCAGGCGCCGAGCAGGTGCCAGGCTGGGACTGGCAGCGTTTGGGGCTCTGGGCGGTGTTGCTCGCCGGGGTCGGCCTGCTGGTGATGATGGCCTGGAGCCTGCTGCGCGCCAGGCCCAGCGCGCCCTGAGGCGTGATTCAGCTCAGTGCTTTCGGCTTGTATGCACAGTAGCCGGGGCGCGGGCCGATCTTGGGGTGGTTGCGGCAGGTGTCCGGGCGCTTGTCGTAGATGGTGCACAGGCGCGTCTTGCGATCCAGGTACAGGCAGTCGTTGTTGCTCATGCGGATCAGGGTGAAGATCCCCGACTTCTGGTTGAAGCGCTCGACGATGCCCTCTTTCTGCAGGCGCTTGGCGATATTCTTCGGCGGCTCGCCCCGCTCGAAGTCGTCGACCACGCCGATGCGGATCAGGTCACCGATACGCACCTCGACCGGCAGCGTGCAGCAACTGGAGATGCAGCCGTGGCACATGTCGCTGGTGTATTTGGCCCAGGTGTCCAGGCGGTCGATTTCGGCGGCGGCGATCAGGTTGTTCTTCATGGGGCTATGGGTGCGTATTGGCTGGGCGGCGGGCGATGATAGCGGCGTTGGCGGATTTGTGAACTAACATCTGCCGGCTGGTCGGTTTTCTTTCGCGCAAGCACGCGGGTGACGAACCTGGCAGTCGGCCGCCTGGAGGGCAAAACCGGCGTGACGCCGGCGCGCGGTGGCGGTCGTGCTGGTTTTTCGGGCGATCCCGCGCTCAGGCCGAATAAAACCCTCAGGAAAACAGGGTGATCTGCAGTATCTTTGGCGCTGCCGGCAGTGTGCTGCGGCTTTTTTATCAACCTGTCAGGTCAGGATGGCCGTTCGCGCATGCCACTTCGCCGTGCTCCCCCTTTGCTGAGTGGGGCTTTCCTGCCGTTGCTCCGTGCTCATGCCCCGCAGGTGTGGCCGTGAGCGCTTGTACGGGGTCGGGCTGGGCGCCGAGTGTGCCGGTGGTGCTGACCTGCCTGGTGTGCATCGGTGTGTTGCTGTTGGCGCGCTGGGTCAAGCATCAGCGCTACTTCCCGGGCCGCGAGAGTTTTATCCTGCTGCATGCGGCCTGCCTCTGGTGGATGCTCGCCGCCGCCTTGGAGATGGCCGCGCAGTCGGCCGCGTGCAAGGTGTTCTGGGCCAGCATGGCCTGGCCGGGCATCCTCTCGGTGCCGGCCTTCTGGTCGATCTTCCTCTGGCAGTACGTCAATAGCGTGCGCCGGCCTTTGCCGCTGCGCCACACCCTGGGCCTGGCCGTGGTGCCCGTGGCGATCTGGCTGGTGGCCCTGAGCAATCCCTGGCATGGCTGGTTCTACGGCGCGGGGACGGCCGCGCTTTCGGCCGAGCCGGGCGCTCCGGTGCGTTACCAGCACGGCCCGCTGTTCTACGCGGCCGCGGCCTACCTTTACCTGTTCATGGCCTTCAGCATGGGCGTGGTGATCCGTGCGGCGGTCTTCAGCGTTGGCGTCTACCGGCGACATTATCTGGCCTTTGTCCTGCTCACGATCGTGCCCTGGACGGCCAACATCGGCTACATCGGCTTTGGCTGGACCGTTTTCGGCTTCGACCCGACACCCTTCAGTTTTGCCTTTACCCTGGTGGCATTTGCCTGGCTGATCGTCGGTGTGCGCCTGTTCGACCTGTTGCCGGTGGCGCGCCATCTGCTGCTGGAAGCCTTGCTCGACCCGGTGCTGGTGGTCGATCCGCAGTCGCGGGTGATCGAGAGCAACCCCGAGGCGCTCAAGTTGGCGGGCTTGCAGGGTGACTGGCAGGGGCGAAAGTTGGCCGACTGGCCGGTATTCGGCCGGGATCTGCAGGCGCTACTGAGGCAGCAGGCAAGCAGCGACCGGGATCGGCTGCTGACCCTGGCCAGTTCGTCGCGCTACTTCGAGGTACGTATTCGGGCGATCGAGCGGGATACGCGCCAGGGCAGCATGCTGCTCGGGCAAATGCTCTATCTGCGCGATGTCACCCAGCGTCATCTCAGCGAGCTGAAACTGGCCGAAGCGCTGGCCATCAGCGAGGAGCGCCTGCGCACCATTTCCAGTCTGCATGAGCAGTTGCAGGAGCAGGCGCTGCGCGATCCGCTGACCGGCTTGTACAACCGCCGCTACCTCGACGAGTTCTTCAGCCGCGAACTGGCCCGCGCGGAGCGTGAGCGGACGTCGCTGGCCCTGGCCCTGATCGACCTCGATCATTTCAAGCAGCTCAACGACGAGCATGGTCATCTGGACGGTGATGATGTGCTCAAGGGCGTGGCCCAACACTTGCTGGGCAGCCTGCGCGCCTCGGATGCGGTGTTTCGGATCGGCGGTGAGGAATTCCTGCTGATCCTGCCGGGTGTCGATGTGCAGGAGGCGCACAAGCGCCTGCAGTCGATTTGTCAGGGCCTGGCCGCCAGCCCGTTGCCTACCCGCAGCGGCACGCGCACGGTGACCCTGTCGGCTGGCCTGGCCCTGTGGCCCGCACAAGGCGGCGCGCTGGATGAACTCCTGCATGCGGCCGATGTCGCACTCTACGAGGCCAAACGGGCTGGACGTAACCGCGTGCAAGTATGCACGCAGGCTTAAGCTGTGCCGAATGCCGGGTATGTGCTCCATCCATCCCGGCCTGGAGGCGCTGTCTCCCGTATAGCGTTAAACTGCACACGATTTCTTTCCTTCCCGGAGCCGTCCATGTCCCGTATTACCCTGAGCCGCTATCTGATCGAACAGACCCGCAGCCATAACACCCCCGCCGATCTACGCTTCCTTATCGAAGTGGTCGCACGGGCCTGCAAGGCGATCAGTCATGCGGTATCCAAGGGCGCTCTGGATGACGTGCTCGGCAGCATGGGCACCGAGAACGTGCAGGGCGAAGTGCAGAAAAAGCTTGATGTGATGTCCAACGAAATCCTCCTCGAAGCCAACGAGTGGGGCGGTCACCTGGCCGGCATGGCCTCCGAGGAAATGGACAAGGCCTACCAGATTCCCGGGCGCTACCCGAAAGGCGCCTATCTGCTGGTATTCGACCCGCTGGATGGCTCGTCCAACATCGACGTCAACGTCTCGGTCGGCACCATCTTCTCGGTCCTGCGTTGCCCCGATCGCAACGGTGCCACGGGCGATCTCGGCGAAGAAGCGTTCCTCCAGCCGGGCACCGAGCAGGTGGCCGCCGGTTATGCGATCTATGGCCCGCAGACCATGCTGCTGCTGACCCTGGGCAACGGCGTCAAAGGCTTCACCCTGGATCGCGAGCTGGGCAGCTTCGTCCTGACCCACGACGACATCAAGGTGCCGGAAACCACCCAGGAATTTGCCGTCAACATGTCCAACCAGCGTCACTGGGAAGCGCCGATGCAGCGCTATGTGAGTGAGCTGCTGGCCGGTGAAAGCGGGCCGCTGGAAAAGAACTACAACATGCGCTGGATCGCCTCCATGGTTGCCGACGTGCACCGCATCCTCACCCGCGGCGGCGTGTTCATGTACCCGCGCGATGGTCGCGACCCTGCGATGCCCGGCAAGTTGCGCCTGATGTACGAAGCCAATCCGATGTCCTTTATCATCGAGCAGGCGGGCGGCGCTGCGACCAATGGCACTCAGCGCATTCTCGATATCCAGCCGACTTCCCTGCACCAGCGTGTGCCGGTATTCCTTGGCTCCAAGGAAGAAGTCGAGCGCGTGACCGCCTACCACCAGGAGTGATCCATGAATACACCTTGGCAGCCGTTGCTCGACTGGTGGTTCGGTACCGGAACAACGGCCGCCGAGGTGGCGGCGGCGCGCGCCAAGCTGTGGTTTGGCAAGCAGGATGGCCGGGACACCGAGGCGCGTGAGCGATTCGGCGAGCTGGTGGAGCAGGCCCTGGCCGGCAAGTTGGATGGCTGGGCCGACTCGCCGCACGGTTGGTTGGCGCTGATTCTGCTGCTGGATCAGTTGCCGCGGATGATCTTCCGCGATAGCCCGCGGGCCTTTGCAGGTGACGGCAAAGCCCGGCAACTGGTGCTCGAGGGGTTGGACGGGGAGAAGGAAGAGGAGCTGACGCCGATTCAGCGGGTGTTCGTCTACCTGGCCCTGGAGCATGCCGAAGATCTGCTCCTGCAGGACGAAGCGGTCCGCCGCTTCACTCAACTACTGTCCGTCGCGTCCCCTGCCGAGCGTGCATTGTTTGCCGATTATCTGGATTACGCCGAGCGTCATCAGTGGGTAATTGACCGGTTTTCTCGCTTTCCCCACCGTAATGCCGTGCTTGGTCGACCCTCGACTCCGGAAGAGTTGGCCTTCCTGCAGGAACCTGGCTCGCGTTTCTGACGTCCAATCGGGCGGCTGCTGCGGCACTGTGGCAAACTTTCCTCCCCTTTTTCCTTTCTGGAGCCTGCGCCATGTTGTTGCGCTATTTCGCCGTGTTGTCGTGCTGTGTACTGCTGGCTGCGTGCAGCAAGGTCAATCAGGACAATTATTCCAAACTCAAGTCCGGGATGACCAAGCCGGAGGTCGAGCAGTTGCTCGGTGCGCCCAGCGAATGCGCCGGCGCCTTGGGCCTCACCAGCTGTACCTGGGGTGACGAGAAGAGTTTTGTCAGCGTGCAGTTCGCTGGCGACAAGGTGGTGATGTTCTCGGGCAAAGGTCTGAAATAAGGAGTCGAGCGTGCGCGTATTCGCAGGGTTGCTAGCCCTTGCCGTGCTGGCGGGTTGCGCCAACTCGGGTACCGGAGCGGTGCCACCGAAAACCGTCGACCAGGTCGATCTGCAGCGTTACCAGGGCACCTGGTATGAGCTGGCGCGACTGCCCATGTTCTTCCAGCGCAACTGCGCGCAATCCGAGGCGCATTATCAGCTGCAGGACGATGGCAGCGTCGATGTAAGCAACCGTTGTCGCACCCTCGAAGGTGAGTGGCAGGAGGTCAAGGGGCAGGCGGCGCCGCAGGTGGCGGGTCAGACCGACAAGCTGTGGGTGCGCTTCGATAACTGGTTCAGCCGTCTGCTGCCGAGCGTCGCCAGGGGTGAGTATTGGGTGCTGTACCTGGATGACGACTACCAGACGGCGCTGGTTGGCCACCCGAACCGCGACTACCTCTGGTTGCTGGCGCGTACCCCGCACGTGGCGCCTGCCATGCGCGACAAGTTGCTGGAAGTCGCGCGCGGCCAAGACTACGACACCGCTGCGCTGATCTGGCGCACGCCAGACGCCACGCTGCCTCAGCCCTGATAAATGCCCGGCGCGGGCAATGCTGTTTACTTAAGCCAAGTGCGCAGCACTTTTTTGTAGCCCGGATGCAATCCGGGGAAGTCTGGCGCCTGGAAAGCCGCTCCCGGATTGCGCTGGTGCTTATCTGGGCTACGAAGTTGGCTTGTTCTTCGATTAAGCAGTCGTCAAGGTGCAGGTGCGGCTAGCCCAGCAGTTCGCGCAGCACCCTGGCAAAGGCCCTGGCGCTTTCCAGTTCACCGGCATGCTGGCGGTCGCGCACCACCCAGCGGCCGCCGACCATGACATCGCGGATCTGCCGCTCGCTGCCGGCGAACAGCCAGCGATTGAGCAGGGCATCGTCGCTGGCGGTGGCGATATAGGGGTCGTCAGCATCCAGCACCAGCCAGTCGGCACGTTTGCCGACCGCCAGTTCACCCACCGGCTGGCCAAGCGCCTGGGCGCCGCCGGCCAGGGCCGCGTCGTACAGGCTGCGGCCGATCAGCGGCTGATCGCTGCGATAGAGCCGGTTGCGGCGCTGGTCGCGCAGGCGTTGGCCGTATTCCAGCCAGCGCAGCTCTTCGGCCATGTTGACCGAGACATGGCTGTCCGAACCGATGCCCAGGCGCCCGCCCTGGGCGAGGAAGTCCACCGCCGGGAAGATGCCGTCGCCGAGGTTGGCCTCGGTGCTCGGGCACAGCCCGGCCACGGCGCCGCTGCGCGCCATCAGGCTGACTTCGTCGGCCTGCGCATGGGTGGCGTGCACCAGGCACCAGCGCTGGTTCACCGGCACGTTCTCGTACAGCCATTGCAGGGGCCGGCGCCCGCTCCAGGCCAGGCAGTCGTCGACTTCCTTCTGCTGTTCGGCGATATGGATGTGCACCGGGCAGTCGCCGGCAGTCGCGCCCAGGACGGTCTGGATCTGTTCGGGGGTGACCGCGCGCAGCGAATGAAAACATAGACCCAGGCGCTGCGTCGGGTGCTGCTCGAGCAGCGGCTGCAAGCGCTGCTGCAGGGCCAGGTAGCTGTCGCTGCTGTGGATAAAGCGTCGCTGGCCTTGATTCGCCGGTTGGCCGCCGAAGCCGGAATGGCTGTAGAGCACCGGCAGCAGGGTCAGGCCGATGCCCGTATCCAGGGCGGCCTGGCTGATGCGCAGGGCCAGTTCGGCCGGGTCGGCGTAGGGCCGGCCCTGCGGGTCATGGTGCACGTAGTGGAATTCGGCCACCGAGGTATAGCCGGCCTTGAGCATCTCGATATACAGCTGGCGGGCGATGACCTCGATCTGTTCGGGGCTGAGCTGGCCGACCAGGCGGTACATCAGTTCGCGCCAGGTCCAGAAGCTGTCGTTGGGATTGCCGGCCACTTCGGCGAGGCCGGCCATGGCGCGCTGGAAGGCGTGCGAATGCAGGTTGGGCATGCCCGGCAGCAGCGGGCCACGCAGGCGCTCGGCGCCTGCGCCCGAGCCGTCGACGGTGATGCTTTCCAGGCTGCCGGAGGCGCTGACTTCCAGACGGACGTTGTGCGCCCAGCCGTGGGCGAGCAGGGCGCGGGGCGCGAAGAATGCGGGCATAATGCGTATCCAGCTGCTGGTGTTTATTTGTATATACATATACAGGTGTTTGTGGCGCGGGTAAACTGCCGGTCAGGCGACAAGGAGACACACATGACAAAAGCATTCTCGAAGCCGTCCGCGCTTGCCGGTCAGCTCAGTGAAGCACCGGCACCGCTGTATGCCCAGGTCAAGCAGATGATCGTCCAGCAGATCCATAGCGGTGCCTGGCCGGCGCACCATCGGGTGCCCTCGGAAAGCGAGCTGGTGGAACAGCTGGGCTTCAGTCGCATGACCATCAACCGCGCCCTGCGCGAGCTGACCAATGACGGCCTGCTGCTGCGCATGCAGGGGGTGGGCACCTTCGTCGCCGAGCCCAAGGGGCGTTCCGCCCTGTTCGCGGTGAACAACATTGCCGACGAGATCGCCGCCCGCGGCCATCGTCATCAGAGCAAGCTGATTCGCCTGGGCGAGGAGCTGGCCAGTCCGGAGCGGGCCATGGCGCTGGATCTGCGCGAAGGGCAGAAGGTCTTCCATTCGTTGATCGTGCATTACGAAAACGAAGTGCCGGTGCAGCTGGAAGATCGCTACGTCAATGCGGCGGTGGCGCCGGACTACCTCAAGCAGGACTTCACCCAGCTGACCCCTTACGCCTACCTGTCGCGGGTCGCGCCGCTGACCGAGGGCGAACACGTGGTCGAGGCGATTCTCGCCGATGCCGAGGAATGCCGGTTGTTGCAGATCGAGCGCGGCGAGCCCTGCCTGCTGATTCGCCGGCGCACCTGGTCGGGGCCGCAGACCGTGACCGCGGCGCGCCTGCTGCACCCGGGCTCGCGCCATCGTCTGGAGGGGCGTTTCAGTTCATGAGCCGGATGCAGATCCTGCGCGCGGCCGACTATCCGCGCATGCCGTGGAAGAACGGCGCCGGCAGCACCCTGGAGATCGCTCGCGACCGGGGCGAGGGCCTGGATGGCTTCGGCTGGCGCCTGTCGATCGCCGATATCGGCGCGTCGGGCGACTTCTCCGCGTTCACTGGCTACCAGCGCATCATCAGTGTGCTGGAGGGCGACGGCATGCACTTGCAGGTGGACGGCGCGCTCTCGCGGCCGTTGTTGCCGTTCGATCCCTTCGCCTTCGGCGGTGACAGTCGGGTGGAGTGCCGCCTGCTCGGTGGCGCCATTCGCGATTTCAACCTGATCTATGTGCCGCAGCGTTTCCGTGCCCGCCTGCAATGGCTGCGGGTGGAAGGCGAACTGCGCCTGTTCAGCAGCGCCAGCAGCCTGCTGCTGTTCGCTGCCGATGACGGTTTGCAGGCGAGTTATGCCGGCGCCACGGCACCGGTGCTGGGGCGCTATGACTGCCTGCAATTGGAAACCCCCGGCGAGCTGGCCGAGCTGCTGCTGCAGGCGCCGGGCGCCGTCTGTTGCCTGATCGAGCTGACGCCGCGGCGCGGCTGACCCATCTGGCAAGATACGCCGCTGGGTGGCGGCGACTGCCGCCCGGCGCTAGATCTGCAGGCAACTTCCCCTTCGATCGCGTGGCCAGCAAGTACGGTCTCGCTGGGTCCGACTATGCCTGTTGCCGGCGTGGCCCATGGGCTGTTACTTTGCCACTCAGTTGTCTAGACATGTACTCACTTTAGCAGGCAAAAAGTTGCTCCGGTAACAGTCTGCGGGCGACCGAGGGTCTGCGGCTATCGTTTCTCAGGCCTGCCGGATAGCCCTGAGTTCAAGGCCTGCGCTCTGCTCGGGGGAAAACCGACCCGGCTTTCCGACGGGCTGGCCCCTTGCTTGCATATGGTTGTATGTACAAGCATATGTGTGTAGATATATGCTCCTACTCCATTGATCCGCTGCACAGGGTGAAAGGCTATGTCCGAAGAGCTTTCTGCAACTGCCACCGTCAGCCAGGGGCGCGCCCTGGCGCGGCTTCTGGGTTACAGCCTGGTCGGCCTGGTGGTATTTTTCGTGCCCTTCGAGCTGGGTGGGCGCTCGACCATCCTGCTGGACCATGCCGCCAGCGCCCTGCAGCTCCACGCTCGGCCGCTGGTGATCGGTCTCGCCATGCTGTTCATGCTGTATGGCGCGCTCCAGCCCTGGCTCAGCGGCAGCTGGCGCAGCAGTCTGACCCATGCGGTGTTCAGCGGGCTCAAGGTCGCCGGCCTGGCGATCGGCCTGGGCTACCTGGCCGGCGTCGGCCCTGCGCTGCTGTACCAGCCGGGCATGCTGCCCTTCCTGTTCGACAAGCTGGTGCTCAGCCTGGCGCTGATCGTGCCGCTGGGTGCGTTGGCGTTGGTGTTCCTGATCGGCTTCGGCCTGCTGGAGCTGATCGGCGTGCTGATGCAGCCGGTGATGCGGCCGATCTGGCGCACCCCGGGCAAGTCGGCGATCGACGCAGTGGCCTCCTTCGTCGGCAGCTACTCGGTCGGCCTGCTGATCACCGACCGCATGTACCGCCAGGGCCATTACAGCGTGCGCGAGGCGGCGATCATCGCCACCGGCTTCTCCACCGTTTCGGCGCCGTTCATGGTGATCATCGCCAAGACCCTGGGCCTGATGCAGGTCTGGAACCTGTACTTCTGGGGCGCGATGCTGGTGACCTTCGCCGTTACCGCCGTCAGCGCGCGCCTCTATCCGCTGGCGCGCCTGCCCTCGGAGTCGATCCCCGAAGCGCAGTTGCAGGCCGGCGAGAGCCGCCTGCGCGCGGCCTGGAATGCCGGCCTGGCGCAGGCCGCCGCGGCGCCGTCGCTGATGTCGGCGCTGCGCGAGACCTTCCTCGACGGCCTGCGCATGACCGCCGCCATTCTGCCGAGCATCCTCGCCGTCGGCCTGCTCGGACTCCTGGCGGCCAAGTACACCCCGCTGTTCGACGCCATCGGCGTGCTGCTCTACCCGCTGACCTGGCTGTTCGGCCTGAGCGAGCCGATGGAGGTGGCACGTGCCATTGCCGCCGGCCTGGCGGAGATGTTCCTGCCGGCCATGCTGCTCAAGGACGCCGAGCCGCTGGTCAAGTTTGTCACCGCCATCGTCTCGGTGAGCAGCGTGCTGTTCCTCTCCGCCTCGATCCCCTGCGTGCTCGCCACCCGGATTCCCCTGCGTCTGCGCGACCTGCTGCTGGTCTGGCTGCAGCGCACCCTGCTCAGCCTGGTGTTCAGCATCCCGCTGGCCTACCTGGCGCAATACATGGGCTGGCTGTGAATGCCGCCCGTAGCTACTACCCTTAATTGAGGACCCTGCCATGACCAAGTTTCGCGACATCGAAATCCGCGCCCCGCGCGGCAATCAGTTGACCGCCAAGAGCTGGCTGACCGAGGCGCCGCTGCGCATGCTGATGAACAACCTCGACCCGGAAGTGGCCGAGAACCCCAAGGAGCTGGTGGTGTATGGCGGCATCGGCCGCGCCGCGCGCAATTGGGAGTGCTACGACAAGATCGTCGAGTGCCTGACCAACCTGAATGACGACGAGACCCTGCTGGTGCAATCCGGCAAGCCGGTCGGCGTGTTCAGGACCCACAGCAACGCGCCGCGGGTGCTGATCGCCAACTCCAACCTGGTGCCGCATTGGGCGACCTGGGAGCACTTCAACGAACTGGATGCCAAGGGCCTGGCCATGTACGGCCAGATGACCGCCGGCAGCTGGATCTACATCGGCAGCCAGGGCATCGTCCAGGGCACCTATGAAACCTTCGTCGAAGCCGGGCGCCAGCACTACGCCGGCCGCCTCAAGGGCCGCTGGGTACTGACCGCCGGCCTCGGCGGCATGGGCGGTGCGCAGCCGCTCGCAGCGACCCTGGCCGGCGCCTGCTCGCTGAACATCGAGTGCCAGCAGAGCCGCATCGATTTCCGCCTGAAGACCCGCTACGTCGACGAGCAGGCCAAGGATCTGGACGACGCCCTGGCGCGCCTCGAGAAATACTGCGCCGAAGGCAAGGCGATCTCCATCGCCCTCTGCGGCAACGCCGCCGAGATTCTTCCCGAGCTGGTGCGCCGTGGCGTGCGCCCGGATATGGTCACCGACCAGACCAGCGCCCACGACCCGCTCAACGGCTACCTGCCGATCGGCTGGAGCTGGGAGCAGTACCGCGAGCGCGCCCAGCGCGAGCCGGCGGCGGTGGTCAAGGCGGCCAAGCAGTCGATGGCCGTGCACGTGCGCGCCATGCTGGATTTCCAGAAGCTCGGCGTGCCGACCTTCGACTATGGCAACAACATCCGCCAGATGGCCTTGGAGGAGGGCGTGAGCAACGCCTTCGACTTCCCGGGTTTCGTCCCAGCCTATATCCGTCCGCTGTTCTGCCGCGGCATCGGCCCGTTCCGCTGGGTCGCGTTGTCCGGCGACCCGCAGGACATCTACAAGACCGACGCCAAGGTCAAGGAACTGATCCCCGATGACGCCCATCTGCACCACTGGCTGGACATGGCCCGCGAGCGCATCAGCTTCCAGGGGCTGCCGGCACGGATCTGCTGGGTCGGCCTGGGTCAGCGCGCCAAGCTCGGCCTGGCGTTCAACGAGATGGTGCGCAGTGGCGAACTGTCCGCGCCGATCGTGATCGGCCGCGATCACCTCGATTCGGGCTCGGTGGCCAGCCCCAACCGCGAGACCGAGGCCATGCAGGACGGCTCCGATGCGGTGTCCGACTGGCCGCTGCTCAACGCCCTGCTCAACACCGCGAGCGGTGCCACCTGGGTTTCGCTGCACCACGGCGGCGGTGTCGGCATGGGCTTTTCCCAGCATTCCGGGGTGGTCATCGTCTGCGACGGCAGCGATGAAGCCGCCGAGCGCATCGCCCGTGTATTGCACAACGATCCGGCCACCGGGGTGATGCGTCACGCCGA
>Ga0209343_10007150_pt1 | contig 13228 bp, 11 predicted proteins | sample RifCSPlowO2_02_FD_184026 | JGI IMG/M metagenome (GOLD analysis project Ga0209343, IMG submission 184026) | Groundwater microbial communities from Rifle, Colorado - Rifle CSP2_plank lowO2_0.2 (SPAdes) (version 2) | ecosystem: Environmental > Aquatic > Deep subsurface > Groundwater | place... | reverse complement strand
TCGTAGGAGCTGTCGATCAGCGCCTTGAGCTCGTCGCCCTGCCTGGACAGGCGAGCTTTCAAGACGGCGTTGTCGGGGAACTCGGCCAGCCCTTCCTTCCAGGTGGCGACCGCCTGCTCGAGGTCGTCCATTTTCCAGTAGCCGTCGCCGAGCGCGATGAAGGTCCGGGCGTGATAGTCACGCTTTGGCTCGGCACGCTGAACTTTGACCGCCTCGCTGAGGTCGGCGATGCCGTATTTCGTCCGGCCGAAAATTCTCGGCCAGAACAGATAGCTGTTGCCGCGCGTGTAATAGCCGATCCAGGTCGGGCGCAGGTCCAGCGACCTGCTGAACGCGCCCAGCGCATTGTTGGCGAGGATGACCTGCGTGATGGTTCCGGCGGCCGGGATCTTGTCGACATACGCGAAGCCGAAATTCAGATGCGCGTTGGCGGCGGTCGGATGATCCGTCACGAGCTTCTCGAAGAACGCAATCGCCCGGTCGTAGAGCCTGGTCGAGCGATCGCCGGCCGCCGCCATGATCGCCATCCGGTAATCGTTCGCGGCTCGGATGTCGTCGGGCGCGGCAACGACCCGCTCCTCGAGCCGGGTCAGCGCGCTTTCGGCCGCTTCTGAACCCGCGGAAGCCTGGTCCTGCGCGCGCGCACCGGCCGCGCAGGCGCCGAGCAGGACGATGACAACGAGTCGTTTCATTGTGCGGTGACCCTCGCCGGGAATGCGGTGGGCGAACCCCCTTCAACGATGTGCGTGATCCGATCGACGGGAATGTTCTCGAAGCTCTGGCGGGCGCCCGACGGCCAGCGCACCTCGACGCGGTCGAGGCGCCTCTCGCGGCCCAGCCCCACGTGCAGCCGGGCGCTGCTCTGCCCCGCGAAGCTGTTGCCGCCGTCCACGAACCGCAGCTGCGTGCGGCCGCCGGCGGTCACCCGAAGCTGCGCGCCGACGGCGCCCCGGTTCGACTTCGCGCCCTGCAGGACGAACGCGGCCCAGTGCGGGCCTGCGTCTCCCGGGGCCGTTCCGGCTGCGGGGGCGACGTTCCGATACAGAAACGGGAGACCGTTGGCATTGGCCACGAAGAGGTCGAGCCGGCCGTCGTTGTCGAAGTCGGCGACCGCGACGCCGCGGCCGTCGCGCGTCGAATCCAGCCCATGGCGGGCCGCGTGGTCGGCAAAGCCCTGTCCCCGCTCGTTGTGGAACAGCCGCTTCTTCTCGTAGCCGCTCAGGCTCTTGTTCCCCATCGGCGGCCACGTGCGCGCATCCGCGAGGTCCACCCCCGGCTTGATGATCATCTCGAAGATGTCGGGCACATAGCTGTCCGGCCCGGCCGACACCCACCCGTTCATCACGTAGAGGTCGAGCCAGCCGTCGTTGTCGTAGTCGAAGAACTTGCCGCCCCAGCCCCACCCCGTGTCCCAGGTGCCGGTTTCCTTCGACACGTCGGTGAAGGTGTGATCGCCGTTGTTGCGCCAGAGAAAGTTCCCCTCGCGCATGTAGTCGCTCGTAATGTTGGTGACGTAGACGTCGAGCAGCCCGTCGTTGTCGTAATCGCCCCACTCGGCGTTCATGCCCTTCTTGGTGTCGATGCCGATCGCGGCCTCGGTCCGGTCGGTGAACGTGCCGTCGCCGTTGTTGACGAAGTACCGGTCGGTCCCGAAATCGGCCGCGACGTAGAGGTCGTCCCACCCGTTGTTGTCCGCGTCGGCGTGGCCGAGGTCGAGCGTCCACCCGCTCAGCCTCACCCCCGCCTTGTCGGTCACGTCGCTGAACGTGCCGTTGCCGTTGTTCCGGTACGCGAGCAGCCCGCCGCCGTTGTTCGCGGTCTCGAAGCTCTCCGGGAAGAACCGCGGGGTGTCGGGCTTGAAGATATTGACGGGCCGGAAGTACGCGCCGACAAAGAGGTCCAGCAGTCCGTCGCGATCGTAATCGAACGCGATCGCCGTGATCGCGTTCGCGTAGCCGGTGAGACCGGCCGCCCTGGTGACGTCGCGGAACCGGCCGGTCCCGAGGTTCTCGAACAGCTGGCTCTGCCCGAATCGGACCACGAACAGGTCGGGGCGCCGGTCGTTGTTGTAGTCGAACCACAACGAGTCGGCCGACGCGTTCGCGCGATCGTTGCCCGCGGCCACGCCGGCGGATTCGGCGACATCGGTGAACGTCAGGTTCCGGTTGTTGCGGTAGAGATGGTTGCGGCCCGAGACGGACGAATCGGTGACGAACAGGTCGTCGAAGCCGTCCTGATCGAAGTCCGCCACCGAAGCCGACGCGCCAAGCGCGGTATAGCCGGCCATGATCTTCGCGTACTCGTTGTCGAAGACGCGGTTGCGGTGCGGCTTCGCCACGCCCGCCGTCGCGGTGATGTCCTCGAACCAGCGCTCGTCGGCCGCGCCCGCACCGCGCGGCGGGACCGAGACCATCGCCACGAAGACCACGAAGGACAGGAAGGTCAACGCGCCGGCCTTCATTGGACCCTGCCCGCGTAGCGCTTTTCGACCAGCGTGTCGCGCCCTTCCGTCATTTCGACGATGCGATCGGCGGCGACGTTCCTGAAGGTCTGCGTGGTGCCCGAGCGCGGCCACTTCACCGTCAGCTCCTCAACCATCGTCTCGTCCCCGAGACCGAGATGCAGCCGCAGCGTGTTCTGCGAACCGTACCCATCGCCCAGCACCACTTCGCGGGTCAGACGCAGGCCGCCCACCCTCGCCACGACGCGCGCACCGACGCCGTCGCGGTTCGACGTCGTGCCGACCAGCTCCACCTCCAGCCAGTGTCCGGCGGACCCCGCATTCTTGAGCAGCGCGTGCCGGTCGCTGGAAGCCGCGACCGCGATGTCCAGCACGCCGCGGTTCCAGAAGTCGGCCACCGCCACGCCCCGGCTGTTGATGATCAGATCGGAGCCGGCCGCGCGCCCGATCTCCCTGAAGGTGCCGTCGCGGTTGCTCTGCAGGTGGCGGTTCCGCTCCCAGCCGTGCCAGGACAGCCGGCCGAAATAGTTCGGGTCGAAGAATTTCCCGGTCTTGTACTCGTCCTGCCGGCTGACGACGTTGTTCAGGAAGTCCAGCTCGATCTCGGTGCCGCGGTCGTTGTAGACCCAGCCGTTCGCCGCGTAGATGTCCTGCCAGCCGTCGTTGTCGAAATCAGCGAGCGACGCGCCCCAGAACCAGCCGTGCGGGTTGGCGCCCGCCGACACCGACACGTCCTCGAACGTGCCGTCTCCCCGGTTTTTCAGGAGGTGATTGCCGGACGCCATCTGCTGGAACACGTTGACGAACCCGAACCCCGACTGCCGGAACATCTCGACATACAGCGGCATGTCCGACTTCCACACGCCCTGCCGCCAGGAGTTCAGCATGTAGCGCCACACGGTCGGCGATTCGGCGAACCACGCGTGCTCCGACCGGATGTCCGTCGTGTAGAGGTCGAGCCGGCCGTCGTTGTCGTAATCGCCCATCGTCGCGTTCATGCCGGCGCCGTACGCGAGCGTGCCGCTCTTCACCGTGACGTCGGTGAACGCACCGTTGCGCTCGTTGTGATACAGCGTCGCCCGGCCGAAATCGTTCACCACGTACAAATCCGGATACCCGTCATCGTCGTAGTCGCCCCAGACCGACGCGAGGCAGAGCCCGAGCTCGCCGACCCCGGCCTGTTCGGTGACGTTGGTGAACCTGCCGTCGCCCTCGTTGCGATAGAGCTGATTCGGTTCGCCGTTCCTGGCGTAGAACGTCGTCGGGATCTTGATGCGGGGATCCAGATACCGCCCGACATAGAGGTCGAGCCGGCCGTCGTTGTTGTAGTCGGCCCACGAGGCCACCGTCGTGCAGCAGTCGGCCTGGAGGCCGGAACGCGCGGTGACATCAGTGAACGTGCCGTCGCCGTTGTTGTGAAAGAGCTGATTCGGCTCGAAGGTGCGGCTCACGAACGCGTCCTTTTGCCCGTCGTTGTCGTAGTCGGCAAACACCGCCACGCTGGCCCCGTCGAGCCCCGCGAGCCCGGCCCGGGCCGTGACATCCTCGAACGTCCCGTCGGTGCGGTTGCGAAACAGCCGCGACAGGACGCCGTCAGGCACGAACAGGTCGTAGAAGCCGTCGTTGTCGTAATCGACCGTCGTGATGCCGCCGGGACCGTAACGAATCATGCCAAACGCCATCGGCTCGTTCACGAAACGCGGGTAGAACCTGTTCATGAAGTCGACGCCCGCCGCCTGGGCCACGTCTTCGAACGCGGGGCGGTCGCTGATGAGCCGCTCCCCGTCGACGAGCGAGGCGGCGCGAATCTTCAGCCCATTCGCCGAACGGGTGAACGTCATCCGGAAGCGGGCGCGGTCGATGCCCGCGCGCGGCTCGCCGGCAGGCGTCCCGATCGCCTCGAATCGCACGATGGCGGCGATGGCCTGGGGATCGCGCCAGCTCTCGAGCTTCTCGAGGTGCAGGCCGACATCTTCAAGCGTCGAAAATGCCGCCGCGTATGCGGCGAGCGCTTCGGCGGCCTCGCCCTGCCCCTCCCCGTTCGCCGCCTGCCACCGGTACCGCCGGACGCTTCCCCGGGTTTCAACCAGCGCGCGCGTGGCCAGGCCCAGGTCGTCGCCTTCGACCCCGGCGGCAAAGGCGTCGGCAATCCCCGCCTGGTCCCGCGCCTGGACGGCGGCTGCCAGCGTGCCAAGGCGCTCGACGACCGCCTTGCCCGTCTCGAAGAACGCCGAGCCCCGGCGCTCGATGACCGCCCCGCCGGCGAACACGGCGCCGGCGACGACGGCCAGTGCGAAGACCACGGCGCCCACACGGACACGGAGCCGAGGACGAGCCTCGCTCAACCCTTCACTGTTTGGTACTGCATGCATCACGATTGGAATCTGAGGCCGCGGCAGCGCGACTGAGTCCTAAATTGTACCCTTAACCTCCTCTGCTCCGGGCGATCGTTTGCCGGAGACACGTGCAAGGTCTCCCCCGGCCAGCTCTATGAGGGGGGAACCCGCCGGCCGCGCACTCGCCGGGGCCCAGACGTGACGGTGTGGGGTTGATGTGAGGGCGAACGGCGCCTGCGCTGCGCGTGTGACGCGCCTGGCGGCGGCGGGCTCGCTCGCCACCGCCAGTATCACTTTCAGCGCGGCGCCGCCTTCGAGCGGGGAGACGCTACATCTTCACAGCTTCGTAGACTTCGATCGTTCCGCCGTTGGCCACGACCGGGCAACCCTTGGCCAGCGCGGCGGCGGCAGCCAGCGTGTCGGCCTTCAGCACCGAGTAGCCTGTCAGGCTCGACACCGCTCCGTCAGTGACGGCGCCGCCGCTCCCCACGGTTTTCGACGGCCCGAACGGATTACCTCCGTCGACCACGGCCGCGCCCAGCGTTCCGAACCACTTGCCCCATGCGGCCATGTTCGCCTGCGCATCACCGCCCGCGGGCCGGCCGCCTTTGTAGACCAATACAAAATTTGCCATAGCTGTTCTCCTTTTCGAACAATCGAACGACGGTTCCGTGAAGGGGGTTAGACCTGGTGAATGAGCTTCGCGATCTGCTCCGGCGTTGGCGGATGGCTCGCCATCTCCGGGTGCGCCATCCTGACGTGGATCGCCAGGTGCTCCAGCAGCTCGTCGCGGGTCGTGGTCTGCACTTCGAACGGGCAGTTCGCGCCTGTTTCGGCGCAGGCCAGCTTGTATGCCATGAGCGTGTCCTCCGTGTACGTGTGCCTCAGATTGGGCCTTCCGGCCGTCACGCCAAACAGAGCCAGATCGCGCCCGTGTGCACGGCCGCGAGGCCGTCAGCCGTTCGGCCGCCCCGGCCTCAGGGCGTGCAGAGCCGGCCGCGGTATTCCTGGATGAACATGCCGGACCCAGGCTTCACCTTGTCGCCGACGCCGAGCGTCTTGATGGTGCCGCTGGCGCCGGCGTACTTGCCGGCCCCGCCGACGATCTGCAGCGTGAGCTCCACCTGATAGAAGCCATTCGCGATGAACTCCCAGTGCGCGTCACCGCGCGTGAAGAGCTGGTTGCCCTCGTCGGTGACGAACACATTGTTGGTGGTCACGCGCAGGTTGCCGTTGAGCTCGGGCGCGATCGACGTGATGAACGCGGTGGTCGCACCTTTTAGCGTGCCGTCCACGTTGCCGATCACGCGACCGGCCGGATCGTTGGGTGCCGAACCGGCCGGCAGGATGTGCTCGGTGAACTTGCCGCTCACCGGCACGCACGCCGCTTCCACCGGCGCGGTGCCCGAGAGCGCCGCGGCGAGGCAGGCAGACCCGATCGTCAAGTGACGCGTCATCGATCTCCTCGCGATCATTGCGGGACGCAGACCTGCCCGCGGTACTCGTCCACGAACTGTCCGGTGCCCTGCCCGACGTTGTTCCCGATGCCGAGCAGGTGGATCGACCCGGTGGCGTTCACGTACCGACCGGTCCCGCCGGCGATGTTCAGCGTCATGTCGACCTGGTAGAAACCGTTCTTGACGAAGACCCAGTCGGCCGCGCCGCGCGTGAAGATCTGGTTGCCCTCGAGCGTCGCGAACGCGTGATTGTTCGTCACGCGGACGTTGCCGTTTGCCGAGGGCACGAAGGAGGTGAGGAACGCGGTCACCGCGCCCTCGAGGCTGCCCTTCACGTTGCCCAGGATCCGACCGAACGGGTCGGTCGGCGCCGACGCCTGCGGAAGGATGAACTCGTTCAGCTGCCCGCTGATCTCCGTGCAGGTCGTGCCGGCCTTCGTCTGGCCGCGCGCCGCCGGCGCGAGCGCCAGACAGAACACGCCGAACAATGCGAGTGTCTTCATCATGTTTGCGCTGCTCCCGATCAGTGCGCTGGAATGCGCCGAATGGTGAACGTCAGCGTGCCGAGGCAATACGGATTCGTCGGCGCCGACGGATCGCACGCGACCGGAAGGCGTCCCACCGGGTCGACGGCCGGGAAGGGCGTTCCGGGCTGCATGTTCACGATGCCGAATCTGTCGGTCATGCTGTAGAGATAGGGCTGGATGTAGCCGCGCATGATGTTGGGGTTCGCCGGATCGAAGTACGTGACGAACCGCGGGCGGACGACGCCCAGGAAGATCGACAACGGATTGTTCGGGTCGATGTCCGGCGGGTTCCGGGCCTGGAACCAGATGAAGGTCGCCTGATAGCGATCGAGGCGCTTGCCGTCGATCACCGCCGTGCCCGCGTACTCCCACTTCCCCTGCGCGGTGGAGTGGCGGTCGAGCAGTTCGGCGAAGTCGTCGGCGAGCACGGTGCCGTCGGCGAGGAGCGTCGGAATCATCGTCACTTCGTCGACGGGGAAATTGGACGGCGGGCAGGCGGTCCCCAAGCACGCCTCGCGGCACACCGACTGGCTGACGGTGCCGGGCGGCGGCTGGAACCGGCTGCCCGAGGTGCACGGCCGCGCGATGCCGAACCAGGCGCCAATCGGCGTCGGCGGCGCGCTTTGGGCCTTCAGACCGAGCGAGGTCAAGCCTGCGACGACGGCCATGGCGGCAGTCAGCGCCGTAATGTGCTTCGTGATCAACATACTTCGGTGCTCCTTCGAATGATGAATCCCGACGCGACGCGAGAAGGCTAGAACCGGAAATTGAGGCCGATGAGCGCGCTCGTCAGCATATTCGACTCGTCGATGGTCCCGTGGACCACGTTGTCCAGATCGGGGAACGGTCCGACCACATGCTGCCGCGGGACGTAGTACGCCGCCGCTTCCGCGGTCAGGAACGGGAACATCTTGAAGCCGAACCCGCCGGTGATGTGATGCTGGAACGTGGCCGGCGCGCCCGTCGCCGTCAGCACGACTTCCGATCGGAGCGGCATCTGGCTGTAATTGTAGCCGCCGCGCGCGGTGAGCTTGTCGCTCACCTGGCGCTGCACGCCTGCCTTGAACGTCCAGACATTGCGCCAGCCGAAGGGATACACCACGCGATCGACGATGCCGCCGGGGCTGCCGAAGCCCTCGACGCCCTTGTACTTCGTGAACATGCCGTCGACCGCCACCTGCATCCGCTTGCCCTTCAAGCCGGTCCCGAAGCTGACGATCATCGGGCCGTCGAGGTCGAAGTCGAGGCGGCGCGCCTGCCCGAACTCGCGCGACGTGGGGTCGGCATGCGTCGAGTTCCATTCGTACGGCGAGAAGTTCTGCGGCGTCGTGATCGACCCGCCGACGCTCACCATCGGCGTCGCCTGGAGCAGGAAGCCGAACTGCCCGGCGACCGCGAACCGGTTGGTCAGCGCTCCCGCTTCCGGATACCAGCGATCGCCGTTCGGGCTGACGTCGAACACCTTGTACGGCAGCGGCGCGACGGCGAACTCGCCCATGTAGACGTTCAGCGACGCGCCCACGGCGAGCTTCGGCGTCACCTGATACGCGAAGGCGACCGGAATTTTCGTGACGCGGTAGTCGGTGAAGATGCGGCCGAACCCGCCGGGCGGCTGCGCGAACAGGATGCTCGCGTTGTCCTGCGGATAATCGGTGCGAAACCCCGCGATGCCGATCAACCCGAAGCCGAGCGCCAGCTTCTTGCTCGGATCGCGCACCATCCAGCCGAACGCCGGGATGACGCCGAGCTGGTTGCTCGGGTGCGCGTCGCCGGTCAGGCCGCCGAGCGTCGTCCGGATCTCGATACCGTCTTTGAAGAATTCCGTGGCAAACGAAATCTGATTCCCCTGCGCGCCCGCGATCAGCGCCGGGTTGAACATCAGGGCGCCGAGCGACTCGTTGGTCAGCGCGGTGCCCGCCCCGCCCATCGCGCTGTTGACCGGACCCACGCCGTGGAGCATGTGGCCCTGCGCGGCCGCCGGCGCCGGCGTCAGCAGGCACATCACCACCATCACTTCCACACACCTGCGCATCGTCGTTTTCATCATCGTCATCGTTGCTCTCTCGGCATCATTGCTCTCTCGGCCGGTTTCCCGGGAACGTATCGCCTCGGCCAGTCGCGGCGGCGGCGCATCAGCTCTCAGCCTTCTGCTCGAAGTAGTCCCTGAGCGGTGTCCAGTAGTGGTCGATCCATCCCTGCCGATAGCTCGCCGCCTGCGACGCGGGAACGTTCGAATGCACCATCTTCAGCTCGGTCCCGCCCTTGGCCGCCTTCAGGGTGATTTCCACGCGCGAGGGCGGCGCCCCTGCCGGCCACTCCGTCGTCGACCACTCCTGCACGACCCGCTTGCCCGCGACGAGCTCGCGATGGACGCCGCTGATGTACCCGTCCCACGCCGTGAAGCGGCCGCCGACGCGGGCCGCACCCGCCGCCGCCGCGCCTGTAAACGCCGCGTGGAGCCGCGCCGTAACCAGCGCGTCATAGACCTGTCTTGGCGATGCCGGAATCAGCACCCGCTGTGTGATTGTCTTGACGGAAAGCGGCATGAAGGAATCAGGCGCAGGGCAGCAACGCCAACGGGATCCTAGGCGGCGCAAGCCGCCAGTGTCAATGAATTAGTGGAGCGTGCGACGAACCGCGCGACTCCACCCACTGTCCGTCCGGGCGTTTCCCGATCAATGAAAGAGATCCTCCAGCCGACCCGCCTGCCGCAGCCGCGGGTAGGTTTCGCTGAAGGCGACCGTGCACGGCCGCGCGATCAGCGAGTCCCACGCGGACCGCACCGCGGGTTCGGCCTCGACCGGCTGATGCCGTACGAAGGAATGGACGTACTGATCGTCGGGCGTCGTGTCGAACCGCATCAGCAGCGACGAGGTCACGCCGTTCGAGAAGGCAGGACTCCGCTCCAGGGTCGTCGCGTGGTGCCGAAGGAACCCGCCCATGACCTCCGGGGTGCGCATGTTGACCAGGGTCATCGCCCACGACAGACCGGAGAGCGCGCTGAGACGTGCGGTCTCGTGCGGCATGTCGCGCTCGATCGTCGCGACGGCGCGCCAAGGCGCGTTGAACGCGGGGAGGAGGCTCGCCGGCTCGAAATACATGGCGCGCCCGACGCCGTGCCAGAAATACCCCACCAGGTCGGGCGCCGAGACCTGAAGCTCGCGATCGAGCGAGCGCACCAGGTTCGGGTACAACGTGCGCGCCGCGAGACCGAGCGACTCGTACGCCGCGCCGGCGTAGCCCGGCCGCGACGATCGGCGGCACAAGGCTGCGAACCTGACGATCGTGGCGCGAATGACCCCGGGCGGGCTGTCGGGGTGCAGCGTCCGCAGCAGCCGGTTCGCGAACGACATGCCGATCCCCGCGTGCAGCATCGTGAGGCTCGACGCCGGAAGCGTGGCGGTGCTCGGGTCCGTCAGCAGGTCCTGCGGATCGGTCCCGGCGCTCCGATCCCAGGCGCGCTCGGCGTAGTAATTGCCGAGGCCTTCAATCGCCCAGAGCCTCGGGAAGCTGGCAAACCGCTCCGCACGCTCGACCATCGCCGGCAGCGGCGCGTGCACGGCGGGATCGAGCCCGAGGAGCGACTCGACGGCCGTCACGAGCTGGATGACCTGCAGTTTGTTCGCGAATTCCTCCTGGACCGCGGCGCTGTCCTGGCTGGCCACCATGAACGAGCTGATCCAGGCTATCGGCGAGAGCACGTAATTGGTGACCGCCTGCAACAGCGGCGTGCCCGGCATCTCCGACGCCATGCGCATGAACAGGCTGGGATCGACCTCCGGCGGCCTGAGCATCATCACGTCGATGACACCGTTCTGGATGCCGGTGCCAACCGCGTAGGTGGCCTTCAGCCAGCCATCCAGCTGCTGTTCGGCCACCTGCGAGACCGCATCGAATGCCTCCGCCGCGCCGGAGGTGCGTCCCCCGGCCGGCGGCGTGATCAGGTTCGTCATCTGCTGGACGCCGAACAGCGACATCGCCCATGGCAGACCGATCGCCGCCTTCGCCACCCCCTGCACCGTTCCCTCTGTCATCTGGCGGCCGGCCTCCCTGGCGCACCGCCGGCTCGCCGCCTGATGGCCGCGGCGGTCTGCTGCACGACGTCGACGCCGTTCTTCATCATCCAGGTCGGATCGATCGCATCGATCGCATCGATCGCGGTGCGCCGGTCGATCGACGGCATCAAGGGCCGCGGGTCGAGCGACTGCAGCGGCGCGCTCGCGGTGAACGCCGCGTCCACGAGCCGGCGCTGCCAGTCGTCGCCGGCGCGGAACTGCTGCGCCATCGCCCCGCTGAGCCGGCCCTGCACGAACCGGGAGACTTCCTCGACTTCGGCGACAGCCGCGTCGATCGCCTCCTGCGTCGGCGCGATCAGCTTGGCGACCTGCTGCGCGCTGAACACCGACATCGCCCATGAGAGTCCGAGCATCGATTTTGCCAATTCACGCATGAGGGACCTTTCCGCCGTTCGGCGTTCGGCGTTCGCTCAGTCAATCGGCCACGCGGAGGCCTCGGGAGAAGCAGCAGAATTGCCGGTGCAGGCCCGCGTGAGCGACGCCGAACCGGAGCGCATCGGGGCGGACGTCGTCGACGCCGCGGCTATCGGGTCGCGCTCACATCGAAGAGCCCGGCCGGTATCTGCCCACACCCCCTCGAAAAAGCGCGTTCGATGTGCTCGTACGCAGACGGGGAGCATCCGGCCGAGAGGCCGCGCGGTGCAGGAGGCGGGCTGCGTTCATGCGGAGGCGCGTCACAGCGTCTCCACGCGGTCGAAGATCGTGCCCTTGAAGATCGACCGCCGCCTGAGCAGCATGTCGTCGATCGTGGCCTGCATCCGCTGACGGACCTCGACGCTGATCGTTCGCACGATGGCGGGATCGTCGGCCGCTTCGGGCGGATAGTGCTCCTCGACGTGAATCGGGGAGAGAAAACGGGTATGCCACTTCGTCGGGAGCGGGACCGGATTGGTCACGGGGAAGAACGGCCATTCCGTGTACCGCTTGAACCAGTTCCAGTCGAGGCGTCCGATGATCGGGTAGATTTCCGCGCTGCCGACCGTAACGAACGGCAGAATCGGCGCGCGATTGCGGAGCGCCATCCGCACGTACTCGTCCCGGCCGAACTTGCCGAGCGTGTAGGCCCGCTTGTACATCGTGAACGCGCCGCGGATACCCTCCGGAAAGACCCCCAGCAGCTCGCCGCGCTGCAACACGAAATCGCCGTTCTCCTGGCATGCCATGATCCCGCCCAGCTTCGCCATGAAGTCGGCGAGGAAGGGAAACTTGGTCAGGCTGGGATGGAGCAGAAACCGCGGAATGCGGCCGACCCGCCGCACGAGAGCGTAGAGCGCCATCACACCGTCGAACGGCATGAAGCCGCGGTGCATCCCGACGAGCACGCCGCCGCCGGTCCGGGGCACGTGCTGGAGGCCTTCGACTTCCACGCGCCAGTAATATTCATGGAGCCAGTGAAACCGCCGGTGGCAGTGCCGCCCGATGTAGTCCGGATCCATCCCGTACTCGTCGAACGCGGGGAGACCCTCCGGTGACCCGCGGCCCTTGAGTTCGAGGATCGCCGCGGCGCTCGAGCGTGACGGCGTAAAACCGGTCTCACGCCGCAACTTCTCGCCAGAGACCGTCCAGGAGTACTGGATGTAATTCAACTGCTCGGCCGAGGCCGCCAGACCGAGCGGCCCGAGCATCGCGCGGGCGATGCGCTGAGCCGTCCGGGGAATCGGCAGACGCGTCGCCCCCGCACACCGCAGCGCGCGACGAAGAGGGACGCCGCCGGCCGGGGCCACGTTGAAGACGCCCGGACTCCGGCGCCCGATCACGGCGAGCACGGCGCCGCCGAGGTCGACCGGGCTCAGCAGCTGGATCGTCGGATCGTGGCCCGGGTACGTGATCGCCAGGCTCCCGCTCAGCAGCCGGCTGAGGTAGTTCGCGCCGTCGAGCACCGCCGCCGGCCGCAACACGGTCAGCGCCGTGGCCGACGTAATCGCGCGGCGCGCCTCGTGTTCGAGCGCCATCCACTTCCGCACGATCGTGCGTCCACGATCGGCGATGAACGACGATTCGTTCATCAGGCCGACGTTCTGGTGGGCAGCGCCGTAAATCGCGGCGCTCGACACCACCACGAGCTGCGCCGGCTGCGCGCGGCTGAGCGCATCGAACATCGTCGCGGCCGCGCCGAGATCCGGCGCCATGCTGTGGGGCCCCTCGAGGGGCGGTACGTAGACGACGGTGTCGAATCGGCAAAGCCAGTCGGCGTCTTCGACCGCCGGAAGGCGGCCGGGCGGCGCGGCTTCGCAGGCATCGATACTAGCGGCCCCGTGCAATGCGCCGACGAGGTGATCGGCGAGGCGTGGGGGGGAGGCGATGATGGCGACGCTGGCCAAGTCTAATGTCCTCTGCGCGAGCTCGGCGGCGCCACTCCGCCGCGGGTCGG
>Ga0209343_10007147_pt1 | contig 13232 bp, 14 predicted proteins | sample RifCSPlowO2_02_FD_184026 | JGI IMG/M metagenome (GOLD analysis project Ga0209343, IMG submission 184026) | Groundwater microbial communities from Rifle, Colorado - Rifle CSP2_plank lowO2_0.2 (SPAdes) (version 2) | ecosystem: Environmental > Aquatic > Deep subsurface > Groundwater | place... | reverse complement strand
GAGACGTTCCAATACTTTTTTCGCTTCATCCGGCCCCAGCGCTTTGTACAAAATCTCCCGGGCGTATTCAAGACCGCCCGTGTTTAGGTATTGATTGGATTGGACAATCGCGTAAAACTCTTCTAAAACTGCCGCACCGATATTCTTTTCAATACTATTGTTATTAGCGATATGTTTGGAAATCTCAGTAATGGCTTGGATGCTCATTTTTGAGAAAAGGGCAGAGGTAACATCTTCACCCAATTGAACTAAAAGGATGGCAATCTTTTGGGTCATGCTCATTTCATCAAAATAAGCCTGCTGTGTCGGAGATAAGTTCATAATATCGCTTTAGTTTGATTCAATCTGTAATAGCTGATATTATAACTCATTGCTGTGGGTAAACGGGAAAAAAAATGTTTTTATTTTTTTTGTCGGGAGAGTTGATTGTATATTCCGGTTCCCACGATGAGCAACGTTACCCCAATTATGAGATAAAAAGCGTTAATGAGTTGACTGTAATCATCCAACACAATTTTAAATACGGCCATAAGAGATTCGATCGAGAGAGCAATAATAATGGAGGTCAAAAATTTACTGAGTGTTTTGTTCTGGAGGTCGTTGCCATAATTGAAGGTTTTAAAGAGAACCTCGTTCTCAATCAGTGTTTTGGCCAAGTCGTAGATCGCAAGTCCGATCGTAATTGAAATGATCGATGTGAATATCTCATGCATAACAAGCTCTTTCGACATGGAAGAGGTCAGCATATTTAAAAAGATATAGGCTCCGTAAAAGATTAAAAAAACTGAGACAAGACCCAATAGTAATCCTCCGCATCCCATGACAAAGCGGTTGATTTTTTCAAAAGCACTGTTGTGTTCAATCAAACGAAGCTCTTCAAGCAGTTTGAGCATATCAAAATCAGCAACAATATAACGGTCATTTTCTTGTTTTACAGCGGTCAATGTCGGCAATCCCGTAACGTGATGAAGATAAGGATTGCTGATATGAATCGGTTCTTCTACAAAACTGACCCATTTGAAATAAAAAGATTTATCGGCACCGTTGCGATCCTCATCAATGTAGTTTCGGCCAAAATCGGGTGAGGATTGCGTAAAGGTATTATCGACGGAATAGATAACTTCAGATGATCGTTCACTTTCGAAAAATCGCCGCATATCTTTAGCGTCATTTGTGGGAGGATGGAAATTTGCTATTGCGGTACGAAGATAAAATTGAACACTGTTTTTGTGTTCGGTATAGATACTGATGATCCGTTTCATGAAAACTCTCCTTCACTGAATTTTCAATCTATGTTGTATCACCTATAGCATTAAGAGCCGTATGCAATATGAAGGTATATATGAAAGTTAAGGATATGTTTGTGAATTGAGGGTTGAATAAATGTTAGGAAGAAGATTTAAATGTGATGGCGGGCCACCAAGGATTTGAACCTTGGGAGGTATAACCCTCGCCGGTTTTCAAGGACGTATAAACAAAGTGCCAAGAAGGTATAGAACTCCTATATAAAGGAGTTCTATAGATATTTAGTAAAGTCTAAAATGGGTCTTTTTCGTGCCTCTTCCAAGGGAAGTATGGCGGAAAAACTGCTTGGATAGTCGAGGCAGTAATGCTTAAAATAATCTTCATTCATGTATCATATTTTTCAGTAATCCACGTACAATAGCACTGATTGGAGTATCTTTCATTTCAGCAATAGCTTTCAGTATTTGAGCTTCTTGATTTGTCATATAAAAACTCAATCTGATTTTCTTTTCTTTGGGTGGTCTTCCACCGATAGCGTTTTCAATTTCATTAAACGTGGGCATTATTTGCGCCATTTGATTCCCTTTTTCGCAATATTATTGATGGTTTTATAAACTTCTTGATGGATATTTTTGGTTTTTAATAACTGATGTTCACCTTTGGCATGCCCGATATTCTTGAACCACTTAATGCCATCTCTTGCGACACGTTCGAATAATGTGGTGCTTCTAATATCTAATATGGTTGGTTTCCCTAATGCATTGGTTAGTTTGTCATAGGCGTATTCATACTTACTGGCTTGCTGATAGTTGTTGATAATGATAATGACCGATTTGGCTTCATCTTTAATTAGTAGATAGGTTTCAATGGTGGCTTTAAGGCTCCTTGCATCGGTTAACGTTGGGATAATGACACAATCGCAATGTTTGACTGCATGAGTTACTTTTGAATCGATCACGCTACTCATTGCCCCAAAATCGAAAACGACCTCTTCTAAATTTAGTAAGTCCTTCGGTATCCTCTTCATACTGTGTGGTATTTGATGAAAACTTTTGATTAGGGTTCGATCCATGTTGGTTGTGATATCGTTGGTGATGTAACTATAATTATTTTCTAAAGCGTGGTTCAATGCAATCGAGCTTTTCCCTACACCTCCTTTCAAACTAAAGTATAAATACTTCATGTTGCTATCCTATATTGGTAGATTAAATAGAGTTAAAAAAAAAACTCTATTTAATCTTATGTTCGAAAAAAATGGGGCTACAAAAGTACTTTTACGTGACTCCTTTGTGCTGTATTCGCTCCTAAATCAAACACATATTAAATCTTTGTATCTAATTAGAAGAAGGAGGTTTATATGAATCCGATCATCGTTTTGGTGATAGTAAAGTGCTTAATTAGCACTATTGCACGTAAGTAACAGGAGTATTGCTATGGGATTATTAACGGAAGAGGATTTGGAAAAGATTCCATCACTGTATGCGACAGAGAATGAAACCGATCCATTGGCGTATGCGAAGTTTTTCACACCGGATGGCTCGTGGAGTTGGTTTGTTTTGGAGTATGACAGAGATGAGAGATTGTGTTTTGGATACGTCGATGGGTTTGAGGGAGAGCTTGGATACTTTTCCCTTGCTGAGCTTGAGAGCGTTCGAGGAGGTTTGGGATTGAGTATTGAACGGGACAGTAGCTTTTCACCTATGCGGTTGAGTGCGGTGAAGCAGTTATGATTATTGAAATTTTACATGAAAGCGATTGTGACAGGGTAGAGGATTTGGCTCTAAGGGGTTATCTTGATTATTCTTTCGCTCGCTTACCGGAATGGTTCGATTATTATCAGCATACGCATGAGTATGGATATTTTTGCATTCTGACAAGTTTTGAGGATTTGAAAGGAGATGTAATTCGTTTGCATGATCGTAATCTACGCTCTGTAGATGATTCAGCATTTTGGGATTATGTTGAACTGGTTGAGGAGAGACGGTTTGATGAGAGAATGGTTGCCGAGATATTAGTGAGAATCGATACAGATTTTATGATTAGTTTGATCTTTTTGAAGAGTATTCTTGATATTGAATTCATTCGAGAGCATTGGCCTATTTGATTTGACGAAAACGGTGCCCTCATAGTGATACAAGAGGAGCTATCCATCCCTATTTCATGGGTGGTGTAATAAGGGTAGCATGGGAGAGAGGTAGATATTGTTTTTGTAAAGAGGGATTTGATGAAATATTCTGAAAAAAAAAACGGTTGAAATGTCTAATTTTATACGCTTGAAAACAGTGGGTTCTAGAGGGCTTATTCATTATGTCTACTAGTAGGTGCTAACAGGGGGATAGGCTTGTTTTTGAGTTGGTTTATAAAGCTTAAACGATATTTTGGCTTCTTTTTGGTATAAAAATGTACTAAAAAAAGCACTTTTTTAGCAAGATTTAGTTTGTGCAATAAGCCTTGCAACTCCCATGAATACGGGATTGTTGGCAGTAAAATGTCTTGACAATTGTGACTGTGAGATGTATAATTCTAGCACTTAAAATTCTTCTACTACAATGTAGGGTTGTTCCCAACTGGTAGCACGAGATTCCATTGCAATTTGATTGCTTGTGAATAGTGACTTATCAGTAAATCACGGAAATTTTTTATGTAAATTTGGTTGTCAAAAATGAAGAAAGTTCTTATTCAAAGAGCTAACCACTTCTCGTGGATTTTATTTTGACCACCGGTGCAGTTTACTTAAATTTTGTGATGGGTTTACAATTTTGCGTCTAAAATCGCTTGCTGTATATTTCTTCTAAACATCGTAACTGCACTTTTCGAAATTACAATATTTTTCCGAAAAAAGGATGCCTTATGGCTAGAAAAAGTACTACATCCGCTAATGCGGTCAATACAACTCCTGTTGCTGAAAACGATTCAGCCATTTCATTATTTACTCCTTCTTATCTTAACATCAAGAACCTACATCATAAAGAGTTTAAAAATAGCGTTGTTCTTACAAATGTTTTAGGGGATTCTCAATCGTTATCATTTGAGCAATATGATGCATTTTGTGAGCAATTATCGCTTGAAAAAGCTTTTGCTATACAACTTCAAAAGCCTTATAATGGGGATTATCAAGGCAAAATCTCTGATAAACCTGATATTCGAATACGTGGAAATATGTATTTTGAGGAAGGCTTTGTTCTTATCGATGTGCTTCAAAGTAAAAACGGTCATACGGTGATTGCTAGTCCCGCTGATGTACATCGACGCATGTATTTTAAAATTGATGAAGATATCCTTTATACTTATTGGAATGTAGTCATCAATGAACGTGAAGCTTCCGCTACGATCAAAAAACTTGCTTTAGAACGTAGCATCAGTAATGGGGGGTGTTTAGCCCTATGAAGCAAAAAAAAAAAAATCTCTAGAACCCCTGAATTGGGGGGGAACTTTTCCCAATGGGGTCTTGGATACTAGTGTTTTAGCAAAGGTATTTCCCTCTGGTAAGGCGGGGCTAAAAATGCTTCTTATTGCCTTTGATACCGAATATCAAGGAGACATTGATGGTGCTGGTCTCAACCGGTGCTTATGTTATTCCTTTGCTGTGTATGACGTTGAGTCTGGTGCTTATAATGAAGGGGTAATATATCCCGATTGGACGATCAAAGAGCGATTTTCTTTGGCTTTTATCTTTGAGCGGATATGCGAGAGTATCGGCATTACTGGACGCGCTATTGATGGGTATCATATTATTTTAGTGGCTCATTTCTTTTCCGCTGAACTCTCCATGCTAAAAGATCGTGATAAAGTAGTCAAACAATTGGAGTATATCCATAAGAGCGTTATTTCAAGAGGTGCTTTACCGTTTCATTGGTATAACACTAACCGCAACAAGATATCGATTACCCTTGATATCAAAGATACAATGCTATTGCTTCCGGCTTCTCACTTATCGCTTCAAAAAGCTGCCGCTTTCGTGGATGAGCCAAAGGGTGATTTGAGTGAGCATGAAATCTCAAGTATGCTCCGTTTATTGATGACTAATAAAGCAAAATTCGAAGAGTATGCTATCAAAGATGCACGCATTACGCTGAAGCTGTTCGTGAAGCTTCAATACTATCTGAACCATCTCAATGGTACTAAATCGAAGGTGTATTCGACGCTATCTTCTGCTAGTATCGATAAGTATCTGTCGTATCTTTATAGTGCGTTTCCTTCGAAGGAAAAATCATCTATTGGAGTACAATCCTATTTGTTCCCTAAAAAAGAGGAACACAAAGGTGATCTGTACCGAAAATACGAGGATCTCGCGAAACGTGCATATTTGGGTGGATTGAATGCCTCTTACAATATTGGTACTTTCGATGATGGTGTCTATCTGGATATGGATTTCAGTTCTGCTTATCCAACTGTCATGAACATGCTCAATGCCCCTGATTTTGGTGTATTGCCATGATGGTTAAAGTAAAGAAAGCTGTTGAGAATTTTAATGGAAGAGAATTGAAAATCGGGTGTGCTGATGTGACGTTCCGATTTCCTGATACGTGTCTATACCCTTGTCTCTCGATCCGCCATGAGAAGTATGGGTTGATTCAGCCCTTGGAAGGCCGAACGGTTGCAACGATAGCGGAATTGAATCTTGCCCTTAAAATGGGGGCCGAGCTTATTTATCACGATGGGTTCGTGTTGGATGATCTCTTGATAGACGGGAAGCTCTCTCCTTTGTTCCGTGATCATAATTTTGCACTTATGAAACGTCGTAATGTGGCAAAGGCTGATGCGAAAGCGGGTAGGGATGTTTCGGGTAACGAGCTTTTGCAGAACTATTTGAAAACGTACGTGAATTCGCTCTACGGTAAAACGGGGCAAGGGATACGAAGAACCTCGTCGTACAGTATTAAAGATGGTTACTCCAAGGCGATGCCGTATTCGCAGATTACCAACCCTTTTTATGCCATGATGATTACGGGAACCGTCCGTGCGGCGTTGGCTTCGGTGGTTGATGCAATTGACTCCCTCAAACGAGAGGGACAGGATTATGAGGTGTATTCAGCTACTACGGATGGTGTTTTATACAAAGCCCCTCTGTCGTCGATTCATGACGCACTTGACGATGAGATCATTCAGGAGAAATACGACGGTTCTGTTCACAAAGCATTCAAGATGGGTAAGCACGATTTTTACAAGTCGTATGCTGCTGTCGATCCGGTGTTGTACAGCAAGCTCCAAGAGTACCCTGCTATCGTATTACTTGAAACTTCCGTGGGGTATTACAATGAGTGCTTATAGTATTGAACTGAAGCATGTTTGTACGTCCATTACGAACGTAAAAACGCGTGGCCAGATGGGTCATGTTGAGATTGATGGGGAGCGTATTTGTACCCTTTTAGCAAAGGCCGGACACAAGATTATCGGCTCTAAAGAGGAGCAAATGGAGCAGATTTTGGCATGGTTGGAGAATGAGTCTATTCCCGCCAACTCTGTTAAAAATCTCTCAACACTTAAAGATATTTTTAACCCAAAAAGCAGCATTGATGACCTTGTCATGCTCTCTCATGATGTGAAGGTCAACGTTGACTATGACTACAAACGTAAACTAAACAGCGATGGTACAACATCGCCGTTTCGCACTATTGATGAAATGACCAAGTACCGTGGTAGCGCAAACTATCTACGGAATGTGAAGAAGCAGCGTGCTAGTGCTTCCGAGGTGGCCTATTGTGCCTACCTTGCTAAACAGAATGTCCGACGTGGCAGTAGTCCACGAAAATTTGCTATTAACCATTTTTTGAGAGCGTTGGTACAACAAGTATCACCGTTTGTACGGTTTGAGTGCAGTTATGAGGTGATAGGTGAGATTTTGAGGGATTATGGTGTGAGTTCGTCGCATTTGAAGAACGCTAAGCGTTTTCCGTTCAAAGCCAACGTTATCGCCAATACCGGTTCAAACCGAAAGTTGATTCGAGGGATGTTGAAAGCCCTGAATTACGAAGACAAGAAGGAAGTCTTTCAAAAATTCTTCGATATTTTAATATTTAAAGAGGTTTCACAATGGAACTAAATAATCCCATAAAAACAGCACGTGTTGTCACTGTGAATGGCACTATTACGATAGATTATCGCACTCATGCCAGCGCAAAACTACCTAAGGGCAGGACGAACAATCGCTTTCGATTTTCCACCAATAAAGAGGATAGCAAAGCCGCTCTCAAGTACGTTGAGAAGCATAAATTCGAACTTGCTCTTGCTCATTACGAGTCACTATTGGATAATTTAGAAAACACAGAGGAAGTCTTTTTTAAAGATATCGCATATCAAGCGCTTAAAGAGGCTGAGATTAATCGTCGTAAACACGATGGGACGAACGATTATCTGAATATTTTAGATAAATTTGTATTACTTTTCTTCGGTTCTATGCTGGTAAAGAATATTCAGGTCAAAGATGTACGAGCTTGGATGTTAGAAATGAGTAAATTGAAGATTTCACAACGTAGGTTTTATAAATATTATTATGTGCTCAATCGTGTTATGGCGTATGCTGCTGAGAATGGATATATCATTTCTAATCCTATGCTGCATGTGAAACGATCTTCTCCAATATTTGCGAAAGCTGAGTCTAAAGATACGCAGTATTTTACGAAAGACGAGGTTGAGACGATCCTTAATGCCCCTTTTGAAGGTACTACCGACCGAGAACGACGTCGACACAATTTCATTATCGCATTTTTATACATTGCATTTTTTACAGGTGGACGAACGGGGGAAATAATGGCGTTAAGAAGATCGGATATTGATTTTATCAATAAAACGATTACATATCGTACTAGTATGCGCAAGGGTGTTCTCTCTACCACTAAAACTGGTAAATCTCGCACAGTGCCAATGGTGAAACGGGTAGGAGATGTTCTATTGAAATGGCTAGAGGAAAATGTGAAGGGGGAATATGTATTCTCTGTGCCAAATAAGGGTGCTCCGTATCGTGAATCGCGTGTAATTGCGGATCACATGTATAAGCCGCTACTTGAACGGTTGCGTATCCCCTATAAGATTCTCTACAGTACTCGCAGCACTTTTGCCAGCTTAGCAGCTGAGAGAGGTGTGAGTATGCTTGTTATATCGAAATGCCTCGGGCATAGTGATCTTGCTACGACACAGCGTTTTTATATTCGTATTGGAAAACTCGATGAGGATATTTCACGAGATGAATTAGAAAAGTTTGCTGCCTGAGTGATTTTTGTCATCGATTTTCGGATCGATGACTTTTTTTGCCGTTTTATGATGAAAAATATCGAAAAATCGAAAAAATAGCCCTGATTTAGACTATCGCTCTTTTTGAAATCTCTTGTGGTCGCCTATTTTATGGCATTTGCCATAACATCCTCGCCGGTTTAGACATTCGGTGAGAGGATTTTTTAATTCGAAACTTATAGTCCTTAAATCATTTTCTTTGTGATTAAAAGTGTATAATTAGAGATGCTTATACATGAATATGAGAATGTACCTCTTTCTATTCCTTCTGAATTTCGTCAATATTTCTCATCGACATGGGATGGCGTAAAAGCTACACAGTATTGCGGTGCACTTAAAGTTGGCGACCAGACTTTAACAATTCTTCCAAAAATTGACAAGCATTATGATGTCGCTAATCTTCGTTATCTAACTTATATGCTCTCGTATGTTTATGATCTGAAAGTGGATGAGAGTATTGCTTCTACCGATACCGAAAAAAGTCCAATTTTAGAATTATTGATTTCAATTTTCTCACGCGAACTGATACGTGAAGTGGAAAAAGGGATGTATCGGGAGTATATCTCGGTGCAAGATAACCTCCGAGTGATTAGGGGGCGTTTTATGGCTGGGATGGATGCACGGACAAATTTCGTGCGGGACAAAATTTATTGTGAATACGATGAGTTTAGTCCCGATAATCCTCTCAATGCACTTTTTGCATATACAGTCAATGTGTGTCGTCGCATTACTAGCAGTGCTGGAAATAGACGACAGCTAGGGACACTTCATCTGATGTTCGATGAGGTCACTCCCTATTATAATCCTCATGCAACCTACCATTGGCATCGGCTTAATGAGCGGTTTCGACATCTTTATAAAATTGCTTTGCTCATACTCCAAAATCTTAATATTCGTTTTGACAAAGCGGGGACAAACGAGTGGGCATTTATGTTTGATATGAATGTGCTGTTTGAGAAGTTTGTGGGTAAAATCGTCCAAAGTATTGAACCGACAGCGATTATTCAAGTTGAAAAGAATTTTGAAAATCTCAAACTCAAACCCGATATTTTGATCCCCAACCGTCTAATTATTGACACCAAATACAAAAAAACCAACGCTAAAGACGATCTGAAAACGGGTGATAAATATCAGATGTATGTGTATGGGAAGAATTATCATATAGATCAAACAATGTTGTTGTATCCGAAACACATCGAGAATGTGAATGAAGACCTATGTCTAGGGAAAAATGGTGAGGGTGTGGCATTGAAAATGCGGAGTGTGGAGTTGCAAAGTGATTGTCTTAGTTTTGCAAAGTATATTGAAGAAATGAAAAATAAAGTTGGAGAGAAATTATGAGTACAATTGAGCAAGAAGAAAAATTTCAAGAATGGCTTAAAACACAAGTTGGATCAAGCACACCAATTTATCAATATCCAAAAATGTTGAGAGATGATTTGCCTAAAAAATTGATCGAATTAAATGAGGGTACATATAACAATTTGTTCGAATGTAATGACTTGAATTATTTAAAATCTTTACAAACTAGGCTTTTGTCAGGAGGAGATTTACATCAATTTAATCGAGATGTACAAAATTCAGCTCCCAGTGCGGCGATAGGGAAATATATAGCATTTTTAAATGAAATGAAGTTAGAAACTCAAGGTCGAGCAATTCTGAATAATCTTCCAAAAAATATCATCATGTATGGTCCTCCCGGTGTTGGTAAAACTTATTCACATAAAAAACTAATTTCGATCCTTGAAAAAGGTGATAGTCTAGAAGAATTGGAAAACTTTAATTATAAAACAGACTCATTTGATGTTGTAAAAGCTGAGGGACGTTATCAGTTTTTGACCTTTCATCAGAGTTACAGCTATGAGGATTTTGTAGAGGGATTTCGACCGAATGAAGAGGGAAATATCCAACTCGAAAGCGGCATTTTTAGAGATATGGCAAAAATAGCTAAAACGAATCAAGATGCTTCTAGTGCCAAAGAGATAAAACGAGAGTTTAGTGAGTTGTTTAGAGCTTTGATTGTAGATCAGGTATCGGATACAGAACGATTATCGATTCAAATGAAACGCTCACGTTTCCATATCACGGAGATAACCGATAAGTCGATTCTTTTCGATAAAGATACGGGTGAATCGAAACATTCATTATCGATAAATACACTTAAAAAAATGTATGAAAATGGTCGAAATAATCATATTATAGGGGGGCTTCAACCTTATTATGATGCATTATTGGAATATTTGGCTCAAAATGAAAAAGAGATACGAACCGATGAACTTAAAAACTACTATCTTATCCTCGATGAAATCAATCGCGGGAATATTTCCAAAATTTTCGGTGAGTTGATTACCCTTCTCGAAGAGGATAAGCGCCTCGGTGAAGATAATGAACTCACCGTGACATTGCCGTATTCCAAAGAGCCGTTTGGTGTACCTAAAAATCTCTATATAATCGGAACGATGAATACAGCGGATAAGTCGATTGCATTGGTTGATATTGCATTACGTCGTCGTTTTACATTTGTGAGAATGGAGCCAATAGAAGAGTTCTTGCCTGAAAACGTCAAAAAAATAAATGTAATTATTAAAGAACGACGAGGTGCTGATTATCTGATCGGACATGCTTATTTTATGGGGGATCATGATAATGAGTTTGTAATGAAACGCAAAATCCGTCCGCTTTTGGAAGAGTATTTTTACGGGGAAGATATTGAGACTATTTTTGTAGGTTTAATATAATCGTTTGACATGTTGAATAAATATGAGATAGAGCCATGGCTTTAAAAAATCATGATTTGCTTACGATGCGCTTGGCATCGATAATCCAAAGATTCTATCAAGGTGAGACATTGGTAAAAGCTGATTTGGCGCAAGAATTTAATGTATCTGAAAAAACAATCCAACGAGATATGAACGAGCGTATATTGCCAGTTATGCCGATTCATAATGACAAAGGAATAGGTTGGAAAATGGATAAGCAATTTCAAAAAGATAATATCACTCAACGGTATGCTCCTATACTAAACCAAGATACTACTAGTACGCAGGAACTCGAAATAAATATTATGCGAGCGCGTGATGCATTGGATTGGGCTGATGCAATTTTAATAACTTCTGGTGCAGGAATGGGAGTAGACAGCGGACTGCCTGATTTTAGAGGTAGCGAAGGGTTTTGGAGAGCGTATCCTCCGATGAAAGAGTTGGGATTGTCGTTTGCTGATATAGCTAATCCAAAATGGTTTCTTGAGGACCCACAGTTAGCATGGGGGTTTTATGGTCATAGATTGAATCTGTATCGCAATACCAAACCCAATAATGGATTTTACCTTTTAAAAGAGCTAGTCGCAAGCAAGAATGAGAATTATTTTATATACACGTCCAATGTCGATGGACAATTTCAAAAGGCGGGATTTGATCCAAGAAAAATAGTTGAAGCGCACGGCTCGATCCATTTTAATCAATGTGTGGACGTTTGTGAACCTAAAACATGGAATAATAATTTTGAAGAAGTTGATGTCGATCCAAGTAGCTTTCGGGCATACGGGAAATTACCAAAATGTATCTTTTGTGGAAAACTTGCCAGGCCTAACATCTTGATGTTTGGAGACTGGGGCTACATTTCACTCAGAGAACATGAGCAAACAGGCAGACTCAATACATGGCTAAGAGAAAACACCGCAAGTAACCTCAAGACGGTGGTCATTGAAATTGGTGCTGGGAAGGCGATTCCTACTATACGACTCTACTCCGAAGATATGTTTCGACAATATGGGGCTAAGCTCATACGAATCAATCCAAGAGACTACAGCGTCCCAAATGGCGCTATCTCTATCCCCTTGGGCGGCCAAGAAGCACTCGAAAAAATCTTCCAATAATTTTCTAATAGACATGACCTGTCCAATGAGTGTGTGACAATTTCCTTATTGCAATTAAAGGGATTGATTATGAAAGATGCTCAACAAAATGTTTCTTCCGCTATCGGATTAGATGTTATCATAAAGATTATAGAGCAATATCAGTGCAAAAGTGTTTTTTACATCGGTAATGCAAATGAAGATATTGTAGTTCAAGTCAAGCAAAAATGTTCTATTTCATTAGCAGACTGGTATGACGTAACGAATAAGCAAGCCAGCTTTTGGTGGGATGAAGATGATTTTGGACCCTACGAAAATTGTCCACCGATACCTGATTGGGCACTAGATGTACCCGTGATGATAGAAGGGATGCCAGATCATGATCTTTTACTTGTTGATATTACAATTGAAAACAATGATTATCTGACCTATTGCGATCAAGCAAAAGTTGTTATATTATTTGGTGGTGCTACATTGGAAAATTTCTTTCACCAAGATTTATATGAATGGCAAAAAGGAGAAGTGTTGTTGGGATTGCTGAAACACGAACGAACTGAGCCTTTGAATCAATATCAGGAAACAGAGATGGGTGGACAAAAAATATTGATGCATACAAATGAAGATGATCAGACGGTATCTATTCGGTTAGGAATTTGATATAACAAAGAAATACCGAAGTCAAATTTGTGTCTTTTCCCCTCAAAAATATCCATAAAAATGTACATTGTTAAAAAAAGCGACCGGAGAGTAATTTGGTTAATAGTATAAGTTTTATTGATTGTATAGTCTCTGAAAGTATCGTAAATAAGGGAGTTGTGAAGTAATGATGGCGGGCCACCAAGGATTTGAACCTTGGGAGGTATAACCCTCGCCGGTTTTCAAGACCGGTGCAATCGACCACTCT
>Ga0209343_10007146_pt1 | contig 13232 bp, 10 predicted proteins | sample RifCSPlowO2_02_FD_184026 | JGI IMG/M metagenome (GOLD analysis project Ga0209343, IMG submission 184026) | Groundwater microbial communities from Rifle, Colorado - Rifle CSP2_plank lowO2_0.2 (SPAdes) (version 2) | ecosystem: Environmental > Aquatic > Deep subsurface > Groundwater | place... | reverse complement strand
GCCGCCTGCCGCTTCAGGGTCCCCCGCTGCTTCTCGACTTCGAAGACGATGTCGTCGATCCGCGTCAGATTCAGCTGCGCCGCTTCGAGCTTGAGCTCGGCGAATCGGCGCCGAGCCTTGTACTTCGTGACGCCCGCCGCTTCTTCGATCAGCTGCCGGCGATCGGTCGGCCGCGTGCTCAAGATCATCCCGATCTTGCCCTGCTCGATGATCGCGTAGGCCTTCGCGCCGAGGCCCGTATCCATCAACAGTTCGTGGACGTCTCTGAGCCGGCACGTCTGGCCGTCGATCAGGTACTCGCTTTCGCCGGACCGATACAGGCGTCGCGTGACTTCGACCTCACGCGCGACGGATTGAATAAGCTCCTCGGCGCTCAGCGTCAGCGTCCCGTTCGCGCCGTGCACCTGGGGGCCGTGCCCGTTGCCGTGACCACTCCCGTTGCCGTGACCATTGCCGTTGCCATGACCGTTGCCGTCGCGACGGCCCGGACCGTACCCGTTGCCACAGGCCTGATCTCCATCCTCGACAAAGGCGGGACCAGTCACGTTCTTCACCACACCGCTGAAACGGAGCCGGACTTCGGCGGCTGCCGTCGGCTTACGGGCGTCGCTTCCACTGAAGATGACGTCTTCCATGCGATCGCCCCGCAGGCTCTTCGCGCTCTGTTCACCCATCACCCAGGTGATGGCGTCGGCCACGTTGCTCTTACCGCACCCGTTGGGGCCCACAATGGCCGTGACACCCTGATCGAAGGAAAGCTCCGACCGGTCGGAAAACGATTTGAATCCGTTGATTTCTAAACGTTGAAGACGCATGGAACCACCACGGCGCGTAGACCGCGCCACCGCACTCAGGAGCCACACATCCGGCGGTCGCCGAACGTGCCAACTTTTCTGGCTGGGATGCAGAACGACAACGGGCCGATTTGAACCCTTTCGCCTTCCGCGCATCGGAGGGCGGCCCCCGGGCTCCAAACCGGTCGTCAGTCTAACAGGGCCTAGTTATAGCGGCAAGATCAAACTTACACCCAAGTCCTTGTGGTCGAACGACCTACGTGACGCTACCGCGCCGCCTGCTGCGCCTTTGGAAGGCTCTGGCTCAGGCCCTTCAGCTTTTCAGCCTCCGGGAGCAGCGTCAGGCCAAGCTGCGCCTGCGGGTCGACCGCGATGAGACGGCGGCGCGCCTCGGCAATCCCGAAGAGCGCCTCGTCGATCCGGTACCGAATCATCGTCTTGATGAAGACGAGATCTTTCTCGAAGGCGGCTTCGTCGATTCTGAACCGGTCAGCCTTCAACTGCTCACGGAACTCCGCGACCATGGCGTCGTCCACTTCGAAGCCGCGCACGACGTTCCGGCGGCCGCTCGATTGCTGGGTGATCCGCGTGTCACCCTCGACCATGAACTTCACGGCGTAGTTTTCAAATGCCCCGCGAGCCTGAAGCACGCGGCCAAACGGCGTCGGGTTGAACCCTTCCGTCGGTCCGGCGAGATGCCTATCGGGCTCGATGCCGCCGCCGCTGTACACCGGACGGCCGGCAGTGGTGCGCTTCAGGTCGCGCGGGTTGTGCGGGCGGTTCGCGTCCTGATCGCGCATCGCATAGCTCAAATACTCGTCGAAGCTCTCGTCCCACGGCCGCTGGATCAGCCGGCCGCTGGGCGTGTAATAGTGCGCGGTCGTGAGCGCCAGGCCGGCGCCGGAGCTGATTCGGTAGACGGACTGAACGAGCGCCTTGCCAAACGTCGTCTCGCCGACGACGTAGGCGCGGTCGTGGTCCTGCAGCGCGCCGCTGACGATTTCGGACGCGCTCGCGCTGTTCCGATTGACCAGCACGACCATCGGCATGTCCTGGAACGGACCATCCTCGGTCCCGCGATAGTCCTGGTCCGAATTCGAGATGCGGCCCCGCGTGTACACAATCATCCGGCCGCGCGGGAGGAACGCGTTGGAGACCTTGATGGCCTGGTCGAGCGGCCCGCCCGGGTTGCCGCGGATATCCAGCAACAGCCGGCGCATGCCTTTGCCGGTCAGGTCGCGCAACGCCTGCCTGACCTCGCGATCGGTGTTCTCGCCGAAATCCCGAAGTTGGACATATCCAGTTGTCGCGTCAACCATGAAGTACGCCGGCACCGTCAGCAGGTGGACTTCGTCGCGGACGAGTTCGATCGGAATGGGCTGCTGATAGCCGCGGCGGCGGACCTGGATCTGGACGGGCGTGCCCCTCGCGCCGCGCAGCTTGAGCATCGCCTGTTCGGTCGTCCAGCCCTTCGCGGTCTCGTTGCCAATCTGAGCAATGGCATCGCCGCGCCTGATGCCCGCCTTGTGCGCCGGCGACCCTTCGAAGACGACCATCGCCGTGATATCGCCGTCGACGGCCTGAATCGAGACGCCGATCCCGTAATAGCGGCCCTCCTGCCGCTCGCGCATCTGCGCGTACTCGCGAGGGTCGAAGAAGCTCGAATGCGGATCGAGCGTGCCAAGCATCCCGCGGACGGCACCATAGACCAGCCGATCGGAGTCGACTTTGTCGACATACCCCGACTCGATGGCACTCAACGCGGCGGTGAACGCCTTGTAGTGCTCGGGGACCCGCTCGTCGATCGCCAGTGCGCGGCGCCCGAAAAGCCCGCCCGCCAGGGCGGAAATCGCAACAGCGAACAGGACGGCTGAGACGGGATGGAGGCGTCGCATGCCCCGCATCCTAGCAGATAACTACCTCATGAGCAATGACTTCTGGGTATGCTGGAGGGGGGATTTTCTTGACCGGCTCGACGCCGGTTCCTATAATTGGAGGGGCAGCGAGTCCGCTGTGATTTCCGGAAGGCAGGGACATATGTTTGGTTCCATTGGGATGCCCGAGCTGATCATCATTTTCGTGATCGCTCTGATCATTTTCGGCCCCCGCAAGCTGCCCGAACTGGGCCGTTCCTTGGGCCGGAGCTTGTCTGAATTCAAGCGCGCCTCGAACGAGCTGAAAAACACGCTCGAGGAGGAGATTCGAGTCGAAGACCTGCGCGAACCTTCGAAGCCTCCGGTTCCGACCTCGCCGGCGGCCGGCACGACGACCGTCCCGCGCGCCGATGAGCCGGTCCCGGCGCACTCGGCGGATCAAAGCGCCTAGGCGACACCCCCTCCCATGGCGCTCGTACCCTTCCCCAAGTCCCCGGGAGCGCTACAACTCCCGCCTGAAGACGACGACGATGCCGGCGACGCCGACGGAAAGATGTCCCTGCTGGAGCATCTTGACGAGCTCCGGAAACGCATCATCCGCGCGTGCCTCGGCGTGCTCGTCGGAATCCTCATCGGGTTCGTCTTCATCAGCGAGATCTTCAATTTCGTGCTCGAGCCTACGTTCCGCGCGATGCCGGCGGGCCGCACGCTGATCTATACGCGGCCGGGCGAAGCCTTTTCGATGTACGTCACGGTGTCGCTGATCACCGGTGCCATCATCGCGTCGCCGTTCATCATGTATCAGGTATGGAAGTTCATCGCTCCCGGCCTGTACTCGAACGAAAAGCGATTCGCCGTGCCGTTCGTGCTCTTCTCGACGTTGGGTTTCGTGGCGGGTGCCGCGTTCAATCACTACGTGGCATTCCCATTCATGATGATCTTCTTCGCAAGCTTCAACACACTGGACGTGGCGTTCATGCCGCGGCTCGAGGATGTGTTCTCGCTCTATGCAAAGATGCTGCTGGGGCTTGGTGTCATCTTCCAGATGCCGACGGTCGTCTTTTTCCTCGCCAAAATGCGCCTCGTGACGGCTCGCTTTCTGGTGAAGCAGTTCAAGTACGCCTTCCTGCTGTTCTTCATCGCCGCCGCCCTCATCACACCGACGGGCGACCCCCTCAACATGACGATCTTCGCGGCCCCGATGCTCGTCCTCTACGGCATGAGCATCGTCATCGCGTGGATTGTCGTCCCCTCCCGCCTCGGGACCGAGAACAACGAACTCGACTGAACCGCCGACGCCCGAACCATCCCTAACCCGTTGATTGACTTCGAGTACACCTCGGCCGTACTATATGGCTGAGCTTGCTGCACCGCGGGAGGTCCAGCTGATGATGATTCCTTTTCGCTTCGTCGGGGTCACGGCCATCTGCACGCTGTGGGCCCTTGCGGCGAGCGCACAGACGACAACGAATACGCCACCCTCATCCGCGCAGACGGCCGCGATTCAGTCCTCTGACGCAGAAACCCGACAGGCCACAACAACCTTCTTCGGCGACACGGGGCTGTGGTTTGTGCCGACCGGCGAAGTGCTCGGGCGCGGCAAGTGGTCGGTGAGCGCCTACCGCCGCGGCACCAATTACATCCAGGGGTTCAGCAACGTCTCGGATGTCGCCGGCACCTTCGCCGTCGGCATCAAGGACCGGGCGGAAATCTTCGGATCTTTCCTGTTCGACACGCGTATCGACCGCGATCTGCGACCGCTCTTCATCGGCAATTCGGAGGTGGGCGGGATCATCGATCGCGACCCGCGCGTGCATCAGGGCTGGACGGGCGACAACCTGGGCGACCTGTATCTGGGCGCGAAGATCAATCTGTGGTCGGAGTTCCGCCAGCAGCCGGCCGCCCTGGCCCTGCGCGCGATGGTGAAAGCGCCGACCGGCGACAAGGAAGCCGGGGTATCGACCGGGAAGACCGATTTCAGTTTCGACTTCATCGGCAGCAAGGAAATCCGGCGCCGGCTGGAGTTCTCGGGGTACGCAGGGTACGAAATCCGCGGCGAGCCCGACGGCTTCGACATTCCGAGCGGGGCGTTCCGATGGGGCGTCGGCGCCGGCTTCCCCGCCCGCTTCCCCCTGCGTGCCGTGCTCGAGTTGACGGGCAGCCTGCCGAACGAGGACGCCGCGACGGCGGGCCCGGGCCTCATCGTAGGGGACGACGGCAGCCTGCCCCCGGGCGTGTCGGAGGTCAAGGGCCTCACAAAGGCGACCTTCGCGCTCACCTGGCAGCACCGGCGCGGCTTCTTTATTGGCGGCGGCATCGGCTGGAACATGCCGATGGAAAACCGCGACGCCTTCCATACCGACGATCCCGACGAGAAGTTCGGCGATTTCATCGACTGGCAGATCCGCATCGGCTTCCATCCGGGCGTGCGCGTCTACGTGGCGCCGCCGCCGCCGCCGCTGCCGCCGCCGCCATCGGCGCCGGCCCCGGTCAATGGCCCGCCGACGGTGCAGGCACGCTGCGAGCCGTGCACGGTGGAGGTGGGCAGGAATTCGACGATCACGGCCGACGCCAAAGACCCTGACGGCGACACGCTGACGTACCGATGGACGGCTCCGAGCGGAACCGTGCAGAACCCGAGCGACCGCCAGACCCTGTGGACGGCCCCCCAGCAGGAAGGGCCCGTCCAGGTGACGGTCACCGTCAGCGACGGCAGGGGCGGCACCGCGTCGAGCGCCGTCACGATTCAGGTTCTGAGGCCCGCACCAGTGGTCGAACTGACGTTCGAGGACGTCTACTTCGACTTCGATCGATCAACGCTGCGGCCCGAAGCGCTGCGTCTGCTCGACGATGCGGTGGCGAAGCTTCAGGCCAACCCGACCAGGAACATCGTCATCGAAGGCCACACGTGCAACATCGGCACAGCGGAGTACAACCTTGCGCTCGGGGAACGGCGTGCGCGTAGCGTGCTGGACTATCTGACGTCGCGAGGTGTCCCGGCGGGCCGTCTGCAGGTTCGCAGTTACGGCGAGGAGCGGCCGAAGTTCGACAACACGCGCGAGGAAACACGACGGCTCAATCGCCGTGCCGCGCTCGTGGTCAGCGTGCAGTAGTGACCCTTGACGGGTGACCGTTCACCGGTGACCGTCACCTCCGCGGCAGGACGCGCCTAGTAGGCTTTCGCGAACCACGCCTCCGCCTGCGCCTCGCTCTCGCAGCGAATGCACCGGCCCGCGGGCGGCTGGCCGCCGATGGGCATGTTCCGGATCGTCGCCTGAGTCTCGCTCTTGATCTGCGCTTCGCAATCGGCCGATCCGCACCAGGGCGCCATCACGAACCCCGGGCGCCCGTCCATGAGCTGCTTGAACGCCTCGTAACTGGCGGCACGTGCGGTTCGCTCTTCCAGGAAGGCCCGCGCGCGGGCGAGCAGCGTGCGCTGCACGTCGCCGAGGAGCTCGCGAACGGCGCTGGCCAGCCCGTCCATCGGGACGCCCAGCTTTTCCCGGGTGTCGCGCCGCGCGATCAGCACCTGAGATTTCTCGATGTCCTTCGGTCCGATCTCGAGCCTGAGCGGGACGCCGCGTAGCTCCCACTCCGCGAATTTCCATCCGGGCCGCTCGTCTCGCTCGTCGAGCGTCACGCGGATGTCGGCAGCCGTCAGCGTCTTCTGGATCTCCAGGGCGCGCGGGAGCACGGTCTCACGCCAGTTATCGCGGCCGATCGGCACGATCACCACCTGGTAGGGGGCGACAAGGGGCGGCAGGATCAGGCCGCTGTCGTCGCCGTGCGTCATGATGACGCCGCCAACCAGCCGCGTGGAGACGCCCCACGACGTCCCCCAGACGTGCTGCACGGACTTGTCGCGGGCCTGAAACGTGATGTCGAACGCCTTGGCGAAGTTCTGCCCGAGGTTGTGCGACGTCCCGGCCTGCAGCGCCCGACCGTCGCCCATCAGCGCCTCGATCGAGTAGGTGCGCAGCGCGCCCGCGAACTTCTCGCTGTCGCTCTTGATGCCCTTGACCACCGGGATCGCGAGAACGCTTTCGGCAATCGACGCGTACAGGTCGAGAATCATCAGTGTCTCGGTCTCGGCCTCGTCATGCGTCTCGTGTGCGGTGTGCCCCTCCTGCCACAGAAACTCGGTCGTGCGCAAAAACGGACGCGTCACCTTCTCCCAGCGAACGACGTTCGCCCACTGGTTGATGAGGATCGGGAGATCGCGCCACGACTGGATCCACTTGGCGTACATCGTGCCGAAGATCGCCTCCGAGGTCGGGCGCACCACCAGCCGCTCTTCGAGCTCTTCGCCGCCCCCGTGGGTCACATAGGCGACCTGCGGGGCGAAGCCCTCCACGTGCTCCGCTTCCTTGTGCAGCAGGTGTTCCGGAATGAACAGCGGAAAATACGCGTTCACGTGCCCGGTGCGCTTGAACTCGCGATCGAGGGCCTGCTGGATCAGCTCCCAGATCGCGTAGCCGTACGGCCGGATGACCATGCAGCCTTTGACCGGCGAGTAGTCGGCCAGCTCCGCGCGCCGGACCACGTCGAGGTACCACTGGGAGAAATCCGCTGACCGCGGGGTGATTTCGGTCACGAACGAACCGGAGTCGGGCTTTTTCGGCATGAAGAAGCTTGGCAGATCAGTCAGGTCGCTCGTCGACGAGATGGACTTTCCAGTGTAGATCGTCGCGGGTGGGAAAGTCTGCCCGGAAGTGCCCGCCGCGGCTTTCCTCGCGGCGCAGCGCCGCCCGGACGATCAGCCGCGCCGCGGTCAGCAGGTTGAAGCGCCGCCAGTGGTCCGCGCTCGGCGGGGAAGATCGATCGAGCGCGAGGCGCGCCATCGCGCTGGCCTCGTCGAGCTGCCCTGCCGCCTCTCCTAACGCCGGCCCCGTGCGGCGCAGCCCCGCCGCCCGCCACATCAACTCGCGCACGGCCGGTGTGTCCAAGTTGCCGGCCTGGGCAGAGGGACCGGCGGCCGGAGGTTGGCGGCTGTCGGCGAGGTCTGTTCCCGACCCGCAGCCGGCGACTGCCACGCGATCCGGTTTCAAGACGGCCGCTTGGAGTGGCTGCTGCATCACTTCCGCGGCGCGGGCGCCAAAAACGAGACCTTCGAGGAGCGAATTGCTCGCCAGCCGGTTGGCGCCATGGACGCCCGTGCAGGCGGTCTCTCCGGCGGCGAAGAGTCCGGGGATGGAGGTCCGCCCCCAGTCGTCGGTGTCGACGCCGCCCATCAGATAGTGGGCGGCGGGGCCGACCGGAATCGGCTCGGTCGCCAGGTCGAGTCCCACCTGCCGGCAGATGGCGGCCACGGTCGGAAACCGCTGGCGGACGCGCGCGGGATCGAGGTGTGCGAGCGTCAGAAACACCGGGCCGCCGGTCGCCTCAGCCTCCCCGACGATGCCGCGCGCGACGATATCGCGCGCGGCGAGGTCGCCGTCAGGATGATACCGGGTCATGAACGGCTCGCCACGCGCGTTGATCAGTCGGGCCCCTTCGCCGCGAAGGGCTTCCGTGAGCAGGAAGCGCGGCGCGCCCGGTTTGTCCAGCGCCGTCGGATGGAACTGCACGAACTCGAGATCCGCCACGCGCGCACCCGCCTGGTACGCGAGCGCGACGCCGTCGCCGGTTGCCACCGCCGGATTCGTGGTTTCCCTGAAGACCTGCCCGGCGCCGCCGGTCGCGAGCAGCGTCGCCCGCGCGCGCACCTCATGGCGCGCCGCTTCGCTGTCGAAGAACCTGACGCCGCAGACGACGCCGTGCTCGACCACGAGGTCGGTGACGAGCGCGTGATTGACGATCTCGACCGAGGGGAGCGTGACGACGCGCTCCCACAGGGCTCGGTCGATTTCGCGGCCGGTGGCATCGCCGGCATGCAGAACCCGTCGAGTGCTGTGCGCCGCCTCCAGGCCCAGCTCAAGCTCCCCCGCGCGATTGCGGTCGAACCGCGCGCCCCAGGCGATGAGCTCGCCCACGTACCGCGGCCCCTCTTCGACCAGCACGTGCACGGCCGTCTCGTCGCAGAGGCCGTCCCCGGCCCGAACCGTATCGGCCGCGTGCCGGGCGGGGCTGTCGTCGCGGCCCATCGCCGCGGCGATACCGCCCTGCGCGTACCCCGTATTGCTTTCCGTGGCGGCGGCCTTGGTCAGCACCAGGACGCGGCCGGCTGTGCCGAGCGTAATCGCGGCGCGGAGACCGGCGATGCCGCCGCCCACAATGATGAAGTCGATCTCGTTCCTCACGAAGCTCTCAGCTTTCAGCCCTCAGCTTTCAGCTCTCGGCTTCAGCCACAAGGGCGGCACGAGCCATTCTCGGCCTCCCCACGCTGCACGTTGACAGCAGAAGGCTGAGAGCTGACAGCCGAGAGCTGAACGCTGAAACTGAAGTGAGTGTTATCCTAACACTCGCCTCCCTCATGGATCCGATCTGTCTCGACGTCAACACGCCTTCCAGGCGATACACCATCACGCTTGGTCACGGCGTGCTCGATCGCATCACGTCCCTGCTCGACGCCGCGGGCGTACCCGCGCGGCGATTCGTCGTCTCGAACGCCCTGGTCTGGCGTCTTCACGGATCGCGGCTGTCGCAGGCTGGCCTGGCCGAGCCGATTCTTCTGCCAGACGGCGAGCGTTTCAAGCACCTGCAAAGCGTGGCGCGCGTGTATGAGGCCCTCGTCCGCGCGAACGCCGAGCGTTCGTCCACGTTGATTACGTTCGGTGGCGGTGTTCTGGGCGACACGGCGGGATTCGCCGCGGCGACATACTTGCGCGGCATCGCCCTCGTGCACGTGCCGACGACGCTGCTGGCCCAGGTGGACAGCGCCATCGGAGGCAAGGTGGGCGTGAACCACCCGCTTGGCAAGAACCTGATTGGCGCCTTCTACCAGCCTCACGCGGTGTTCATCGACACATCGGTCCTTGCGACGCTGCCGCGTCGGGAGTTCCGCGCCGGCCTGTACGAAGTCGTCAAGTACGGCATGACGTCGAGTCCAAGCCTCTTCGATCGCGTGGCCGGCAACCTCGCCGCGGTCTTCGCGCGGAAGCCCGACGTGCTCGGCGCCCTCATCACGGAATCGTGTCGCATCAAGGCCGCCGTCGTCGCGGCCGACGAGCGCGAAGCGGGGCTGCGCCGCATTCTCAATTTCGGCCATACCGCGGGTCACGCGCTCGAAGCGGTCACCAAGTATCGGCGGTATCGCCACGGAGAGGCCGTGGCCTACGGGATGCTGGTGGCGGCGGAGTTAAGCGTCCTGCGCGGCGCGCTCGCCGACCGCGATCGAAAGGCGCTGGCCGACCTGATCGCGAGCCTCGGCCCCCTTCCCCCAGTCGCCGACGTGTCGATCGGTCACATCATCGACGCCATGCAGCATGACAAGAAGGTGGTCGACGGCCGGCTGCACTTCGTGCTGCCGACGGCCATCGGCGCGACGACGATCGTCGATGATGTCGCGGAGAATGAGCTCGAGCGCGCGCTGGAGAGGGCGGGATTCAGAAGATGAATATCGACGCTAGCCCTCGAGCCCGTACTCCCGGAGCTTGGTCATCAGCGTCTTGTAGCTGACTTGCAGCATCTCGGCGGCGCGGCCCCGGTTGCCCCCCGCGTCCTTCAGCGTCTGCTCGATCTTCCGCCGTTCCAGTTCCGTCAACACGCGACGCGACACCTCAGCGAGCGTACCCGACAGGTCGATCTGCGCCCACGGGCCCTCGTTGACGGGAGGGGTCGGCACCGTATCGCGGAACGACAGGTTCAAGTGCCGCGCGTGAATCGTCTCGCCCTCGGTCAGGATCACCGCCCGTTCGATACAGTTCTGCAGCTCGCGCACGTTGCCCGGCCAGCGGTACGCCTGGAGCTCCTGGATGGCGGAAGGCGCAAGCGTCAGCGGCTTCTTCTTGAGATCGCGCGAGAACCGCTCGATGAAATACTTCGCGAGCATCAGGATGTCGCCGAGGCGTTCGCGAAGCGGCGGAATCGTGATGGGGAACACCGAAAGGCGAAAGTACAGATCTTCGCGGAATTGACGCGCCGCGACGGCCGCCTTCAGGTGCCGGTTGGTCGCCGCGACGACCCGGACGTCCACCTGGAGCGAGACCGTGCCGCCGAGGCGCTCGAAGCGCTTTTCCTCAAGGGCCCGCAGGATCTTGGCCTGCAGCGACAGCGGCAAATCGCCGATTTCATCCAGGAACAACGTGCCGCGGTGGGCCATCTCGAACTTCCCGGGTTTGCGAGTCGCGGCCCCGGTGAAGGCCCCCTTTTCATGACCAAACAGCTCGGTCTCCAGCAGCGTCTCCGGAATCGCGGCGCAGTTGATCGCGACGAACGGTCCGTCCGCACGCGGGCTCAGCGCGTGGAGCGCCCGTGCAAACAGTTCCTTGCCCGTCCCGCTCTCGCCTTCGAGGAGCACCGTGGCGTCGGTGGCCGCGGCCCGATGGAGCGAGATCGTGACCTGCTTCAGCTTCGCGTCCTCGCCGATGATTTGCGGCGCGCCGCGGCGCGAGGCCAGCTCCTCCTTGAGAAGAATGTTCTCCGTCGCCATGCGCCGCTGCGAGAGCGCACGCTCCACCATCAGCAGCAGATGATCGGGATCGACCGGCTTGGCGAGAAAGTCGAGCGCGCCTTCCTTGATCGCTTTGACGGCGTCCTGAACCGTGCTGTACGCCGTCATCACGACGACCGGCAGCTCGGGATCCAGCTCTTTAGCGGCGCGCAGCACGCCAAAGCCGTCGCCCTGGGGGAGGCGCAGATCCGACAACACGACGCCGGGCCGCGTGGTCCGCAGCGCCTGCACGGCTTCGGGCTCGTCGCGCGCTTCGATCACGCTGTGGCCGTGGGCCTCCAGCGCGTGCCGCAGCATCGCGCGCAACGAGTCTTTGTCCTCAACGAGCAGGATAGGCGGATCAGCGGCGCGGCGAGGCACGGTAGTCGTTCGGACGCGGAAGCGCTAGCGCAGCCAGCCCGGCGGTGCGCCGGCCCGACGCGCTTCCTCTTCGAGATCTGCGATCGCCTGCTTCCCGTCCGCGATCGCTTTGGTGAGCCGCTCGAGCTCGGCGGTCGCCCGCTGGCGATCGCGCTCGATGACGCTGCGCTGCGCGGGGTCGTCGCGGTTGACGAAATCGGCCGCCAGCGAGTTGATGCGCGTCTGCAGCGCCTCGGCGTAGCTCTGATCGCGCTCGAGCTGGAGGCGCAGCGCGCCCATCCGGCCGCTCCAATACGCCTGGTCCTGGACGGGACCCTTTTCCTGAGGGACGGCGTCCGGCGGCTTGGCGGTCTTCGCGGCCTCGGCCGCTTTGGCCGCATCCGGCGGCGGGGTCACGATAGCCGGCGGGACACTGCCAAGATCCTTATTTGTCAATACCTTACCGGACGGCTTGACCGCCTTCCGGCGTTCCTGCTCTTTTTGGGCCACGTCGGCGAGCGACTGCGCCTGCCCAGGCGCGACTCGGCTGGCCAGCGCGACGAGAACGACAAGTGCCGCCGGGATCAGATGGCGCATGGGGCCTATCTCAATGTATCGGCTCGAACCGGATCGTACGTGAGGCTTTAGAAGCCGGTCAAGGCAGAGCCGGGGCAGCCGCCGCGGCCGGAGGTGGGGCGGTCGGCGGGGCGGCCGCTGCCGCAAGCGTCTGGATGTGCGCCTTCACCTTGGCCGCGTCCGCAGCCGCCGGGTCGAGCTCGAGATACAACCGGAACTCGCGCTGAGCGTCCGCGAACCGGCCTGTCTTCGACAGGCTGTTGCCAAGGGCGACGTGAAAACTCGGCTCCCCGGGCGCCAGAGCAATAGCCTTCTCGAATTCCGGAATGGCGGCCTTGTCGTCTCCCCTTTTTTGCAGCGTAATGGCGAGGTTGAACTGCGTGGCGTAGTCCTCGGGAAACAACTCGGCCGCGCGCCGGTATTCGGCGACGGCGCGGTCCCAGTTCGACTGCCGCACGAGCGCATGAGCCAGATTGAAGTGATAGGCCCATTTGTCCGCCGCGAGGTCGATCGCACGCTCGAACCGCGCGATCGCGCCCGGAATGTCGCCCACTCGTTCGAGCGACAGACCGAGGCTGTTCAGGGCTTCCGCGTCGCTCGGGTTCTTCTGGACAGCGGCCTCGAAGTGGGCCTTGGCGTTCTGAAAGTCCCCCGAATTGAACGCGGCGTCAGCGGCCCTCGAGGAATCGAGAGACGTGACCGGCGCCAACGTCGGCGTCTCAGCACCCACGACGGACGTCGGAGCGCCGCTCGGACTATTGGCCTGGACGGGCGCAGGCGGCGGGGCGGCGAGGGGCGGAATCTGACTTCCTGTCGTCGACGGTCGGTTCAGCCACAGCAGACCGACGACAAACAGGCCGACGGCGGCACCGGCGGCCGCGACGAGGCGCGTGCGGTGGTCCGGCGACGCAGGCGCCGCCCCAGCCGCCGCAGGAGCCGGCAGGGGCGCCTCGCACCGGAGGCAATGGGTTCGGTTCGCTTTGATGCGCGCGCCGCAGGCGGCGCAGATGACGTACCCGATTGGCATTCTCTAGTTGGCCTGGCCCATCTGTTTTCCACTGGCGCTGGGGCCCCACCCCCAGCGCGAACTGACGCTGA
>Ga0209343_10007145_pt1 | contig 13233 bp, 10 predicted proteins | sample RifCSPlowO2_02_FD_184026 | JGI IMG/M metagenome (GOLD analysis project Ga0209343, IMG submission 184026) | Groundwater microbial communities from Rifle, Colorado - Rifle CSP2_plank lowO2_0.2 (SPAdes) (version 2) | ecosystem: Environmental > Aquatic > Deep subsurface > Groundwater | place... | reverse complement strand
ACTTCTTTTCGATCTTGGGAATCTTGCGCGGCGGCACATCCTTGAGCGCCTCGGCAATCGCCTTGATGTGCGCGGGCGACGTGCCACAACAGCCTCCCGCGATGTTGAGAAAACCGCTAGTGGCGAATTCCTTCACCAGTTTTGCAGTCTTCTCCGGCAACTCGTCGTAGCCGGTTTCCGACAACGGATTGGGCAGCCCGGCGTTGGGGTGCGCGCTGACATAGCAGCTCGCGACGCGCGACATCTCCTCGACATAAGGGCGCATCAGTTCCGCGCCCAGCGCGCAGTTCAGGCCGATGGACAGCGGTTTGGCGTGGCTCAGCGAATTCCAGAATGCTTCGGTAGTTTGCCCCGAAAGAGTTCGGCCAGAAGCATCGGTGATCGTGCCAGAAATCATGATCGGCACTCGCACCTTGTGTTGCTCAAAATAGCGCTCGATGGCAAACAGCGCGGCCTTGGCGTTGAGCGTGTCGAAAATGGTCTCGACCATCAGGATGTCTGCGCCGCCGTCGAGCAGGCCGCGCACCGCTTCGGTGTAGCTTTCCACTAGCTCGTCGAAGCTGACGTTGCGCGCGCCGGGGTCGTTCACATCCGGCGAAATCGACGCGGTGCGTCCGGTCGGGCCAAGCACACCCGCGACGAAGCGCGGTTTGTCTTTGGTTGAGAATTCATCGCACAACCCGCGCGCCAACTTCGCTCCGGCGACGTTCAGCTCGTACACCAGATGCTGCATCTCATAATCCGCCATCGACACCGAAGTGGAATTGAAAGTGCAGGTTTCCAGGATATCCGCACCCGCTTCCAGATACTGGCGGTGGATGCCACCGACGATGTGCGGCTGGGTCAGCAACAGCAGGTCGTTGCAACCCTTCACATCGATCGGGTGGTCGGCGAAGCTGCGGCGCGAGCCGCTGTAATCGCCGTACGATTCGGTGCCACGATAATGCGCCTCGGTCAGTTTGTGGCGCTGAATCATCGTGCCCATCGCGCCGTCGAGAATCAGGATGCGTTGTTGCAGCAGGGTTTCAATGGAATGGGACTTATGTAGCATGGTCTTCAGTTCGGAAAATAAGCGCGGATTTTATCACGGCAGTTTGCGGAGGTATTGACGCTGTCGAACAGCTTCGCTGTAACTATTGAAACCTTGATTAGGCCAAGCAGGTTCGAAACATCAACCCGGACAGCAAACCTCCAACATGCACCATTTTGCAGGCGCATACATCGGATGAAAATGCGACACCAAGAGTGCAATATTACAGTTGACTCTTTTACTCAACTATTGATAGAATTTCAGCGCTGTAAAAAATTGACAATCCATTATTAATTTGATTAAAGAAAGGTTTATCGTATGCAATGGTCAATGCTTCCTCTTGCGCTAGCCGCTATCGCTGTATTGCTTCTCGTTGTTTTGGGTAAATAAATTACTTGGCAAGCATGCAGAACGGCAGCAAAACCTGAACCAGGATTACTTGCTGACGCAATCGCAATACAAAGGGACTCGGCTATCCGGGTCCCTTTTCTTTTTTACTTTTGCGCCACGGCCAACAAACGCATCGTAAATTTTCTTGCCCTAAAAGTTCAGCCGCCGATACTGCACCGCTTCGGCAATATGCCTGATAGCAATGTTATCAACTCCCTCCAAGTCGGCGATGCTGCGCGCGACCTTGAGCACGCGGTGATAGGCGCGCGCGGAAAGGTTGAGGCGGCTGATGGCCTGTTGCAGCAGCGCGATACCCTGCGCATCGGGAGCGCATAACGCATCGATTTCGGTAACACTGAGTTGCGCGTTGGCCTTGTCCTGGCGCGCGAGCTGGCGCTGCCGCGCGATTTCCACGCGCGCTTGCAAATCGGCGCTGGTCTCACCGTCCGCCTTGTTGAGCAAATCATCCTGCGCCACGGCGGGCACCTCGATCTGGATGTCGATGCGATCCAGCAGCGGGCCGGAAATCTTGCTGCGGTAGCGCGACACCTGATCCGGCGTGCAGCGGCATTTGCCGTTGTAGTGGCCGAGATAACCGCACGGACACGGGTTCATCGCGGCGATCAACTGGAACTGCGCCGGGAAATCGGCACGTTTTGCGGCGCGCGAAATGGTGATGCGCCCGGATTCCATCGGCTCGCGCAACACTTCCAGCACGCTGCGCTCAAATTCCGGCAGTTCATCGAGAAACAGCACGCCGTGCAACGCCATCGAAATTTCGCCGGGGCGCGGATTGCTGCCGCCGCCGACCAGCGCCACGCCGGATGCGGTGTGATGCGGCGAACGATAGGGTCGCGTCTTCCATTTCGCCACATCGAAGTGGCCGTCCAGCGATTGCAGTGCCGCGCTCTGCAACGCTTCGGTCTCGGTCATCTGCGGCAGGATGCCGGGGAAGCGCGCCGCCAGCATCGACTTGCCGGTTCCCGGCGGGCCGACCATCAAGACGCTGTGCCCTCCGGCGGCGGCGATCTCCAGCGCGCGTTTGACTTGCGCCTGCCCTTTCACTTCGCGCATGTCCGGGTAATGCGGCGCGATCCTCTGCGGCTGGCTGACATACGGCGCAAGCAACTCGCGACCGGCGAGATGCGCGGCGACCTGCAACAGCGATTGCGCCGGGTAAACGGTCGCCTCCTCCACCAGCGCGGCTTCGGCGGCATTCGCCTGCGGCAGGATAAAGGCGCGCCCGCTGCTGGCGGCGCGGTAAGTCATCGCCAGCGCGCCGCGTATCGGGCGCAGTTCGCCGGTCAGCGCGAGTTCGCCGGCGTATTCATATTCGGCTAATTTATCGGAGGGAATCTGCCCGGTTGCGGCGAGGATGCCCAGCGCGATGGGCAAATCGAAGCGCCCGCTTTCCTTGGGCAAGTCGGCGGGAGCGAGATTGACGGTGATGCGGCGCGCCGGAAAATCGAACCGGCAATTCTGCAACGCGGCGCGTACCCGATCCTTGCTTTCCTTGACCTCGGTTTCCGGCAAACCGACGATGGTGAAGTTGGGCAGACCGTTGGCGAGGTGCACTTCGACGGTGACCAGCGCCGCCTCCATGCCGGAGAGTGCGCGACTGTAGAGCACCGCGAGGCTCACCGCCCTCCTCTGGCAAAATAGCGTCGCGTTATTCCTGCGAAGACCGGAATGGCGGAATTCAGAACATCCGCGAGTTTGAACAAAATTATTTGCGCTGCGCTTCCAGTGCGGCAACCCGCGCTTCGAGTGCGGTCAGATGTTCGCGCGTACGCGCCAGCACCTGCGTCTGGATATCGAACTCTTCCCTGGTTATCAGATCGAGTTTGGCGAAGCCTTGCATGAGCAGGGCGCGAACATTTTTTTCAATATCCTTGGCCGGGCTGCTTTTCATTACCTCGCTTAATTTGGCGGATAAGTCGTCAAAAATTTTCGCGTTAAGCATGGTTGGGTCTCCTGTAGTTGATACGCCCCGAAGTGTAGCAATTTACCCGCTTGTTTGCCGCACCTAATGGGTGCGACAACGCTCGGATGCGCACCATGAACATGCGCTATGCTGCCCGGAAAAATCTGCTCTCTCTTCAACTCATTGTAATAAAATAATATTTTAAGCTGGCACGCATCCTGCTGTGCCAAGTGTACGGATATTGTTATTAACTTCAGTATAAGGGATCATGATGAAAACGAATGAAGCTAGCTTCAGCAGAGTTAGAAATAAATTGTTGAACTCTTTGGTGTTGGCAGCATTGGCTGTCCCCGGCGCAGCAATGGCAGCGGACGCACCTGCACCCGCATCACCGCACACACTTGCCGCCAATGTCGGGTTCACCACAGACTATATTTTTCGTGGGATATCACAAACGTCCACTAATCCTGCGGCACAGGGCGGCATCGATTACTCGCATTCCAGCGGCCTGTATGCGGGCCTATGGGGTTCCAACGTGAGCTGGGTCGCCGATAGCGGCGCGGTTGCAGCCGGTAGCGTCACCATGGAGCTGGATATCTACTTCGGCATCCGCAACAGCTTTGCCGGAGATTTTACTTATGACTTCGGTTTCATCCGCTATAACTATCTGGGCAATTACGCCGCAAATGTGGCGGGCGGATTTGCCAAGGCCGATACCGACGAAGTCTATGCCGCGATTGGCTACAAGTGGATCACCGCCAAGTACTCCTATGGCCTTGGCGATTTCCTGACGGTTCCGGGAGCAAGAGGAACCGGCTATTTTGAAATCAATGCCAGCATTCCCTTGGCCGATACCGGCATCACCCTCGGCGCGCACGCAGGCAAGCAGAAATACAAGGGGACTGCAGCCGCAGCCTTTGCCAATACGCCGACTTATACCGATTACAAACTGAGCATTTCCAAGGACTTTGGCGGTTATGTAATCGGCGTGGCTTACACCGACACCAATGCAAGCCCCTTCTATACTTACCCCGCCTTTGGCGGCGATTGGGGCAAGGGTGCGGGTGTGTTATCCATGACACATTCGTTCTAGGTGCAAACCATAGGCAATTGTGTGCTTCCACATCTTAAAGAGGAGATTGTTATGAAAATGGTCGTCGCTATCATCAAGCCGTTCAAACTCGACGAGGTGCGTGAAGCCCTTTCCGAAATTGGTGTGCAGGGCATCACCGTTACCGAAGTCAAGGGATTCGGGCGGCAAAAAGGCCACACCGAGTTGTACCGAGGCGCGGAATACGTGGTGGATTTCCTGCCCAAGATAAAGCTGGAAGCCGCGATTAACAGTGACATGCTCGATCGGGTTGTCGAGGCGATTGAGAAGGCGGCCAATACCGGAAAAATCGGCGACGGCAAGATTTTTGTCTCCGACCTCGAACAAGTTATTCGTATCCGTACCGGCGAATCAGGCGCAGAAGCCTTATAACCCCCGGCACAGCCAGAGGTTTACCAGGCAAATATCAATATTGAAGATTTCATGTTGCCTCGCAATTGACGTTACAATGATCGCAGTTGTGACGTACAAACGTGCATGAGATAAGGATATGGCAAACAATAGCGGCATTAGGCAAATGATGCAGTTAATCTTCACCCCTGCCATCGCCCTGCTGAACCGCCTAAGCTACACCAAAAAATTTACGTTGTTGTGGCTATTATCCATGATTGCGATTGTGGTGGTGGTATACAGCCTGTTCGCCAGCCTTGACCGGACCATCCATCTCTCTCAACGGCAACTGGAAGGCCTAGAGCTGGTCAAACCGATCTCGCAGGCCGTGCAAACCATCCAGTTGCACCGCGGGCTTTCTGTCGCTCTGCTCAGCGGCAACGAAACCATGCGGGACAAGCGTGCCCTCCAGGAAAAGAAAACCACAGCCGACTTCGATGCACTGGAAGAAAAGCTGCCTGCCAGCCTTGCTTCCGGTGAAGATTTCCGGCTTATCCGGTCAAGCTGGGAACAGTTGCGCCACAAAGGCCTGGGTTTGACGGTAACCGGGAATTTCACCGAGCATACCCTTCTGATCGAGCGGCTTCATTCACTGAAAGTATTCATCGCCGACGAATATTTACTGACGCTGGATCCGGATCTCGATACGTATTACCTGATCGATACGGCCATCAACAAGCTGCCGTTTACGCTCGAGCGCCTCGGGCAAATTCGCGCATACGGCAGCGGCATCATGGCCAGTAAACAACTCACCGAGCTTCAAAAGACCGATTTGGGTTTCATGGTCGCCGAACTCGAGAAATCGCTCAAACCTCTCCGCGTCAATCTTGACAAGGTTGGCCGCTACAATCCAACTGTACACAAGTCTCTCATGGCGGTATCCGACGACATCGCCGTCACGTCACGGCAAATCACCGGTCTTGTGGCAAATGACATCCTCGCCGGTCGTTTCACGACACCTCACAGTGAATTTATGACTATCGCCACGGCGGCGATCGACAGCAGCTACGCGCAAATGCACGATTCCCTGCTGCCGATGGCCGAATCGCTCGTCAAGGCGCGCATCGCCGAGTCAAAGAACACGCTATACGCCAGCACCGGCATCGCCTTGCTGGCATTCCTGGTGGTGGTCTATTTCTCGGTCGGCATGTACTACGCCATTATCGGCAGCATCCAGTCGCTTGCCCGCTCCGCGCGCGCCTTTACCGGCGGCAACCTGGATACACGCATCCGGCTAGACACACGCGATGAGCTCAGTTGGGTGGGCGACAGCTTCAATGAAATGGCCGACGGGTTCAATGCCATGCTGAAAACGCACTGCGAAGATGAAGAACGTATGCGCGCCACCATCGAAACCGCCATGGATGCCGTTGTACAGATGAACGCCGAAGGAGCCATTACCGGCTGGAACAACCAGGCGGAAAATATTTTTGGCTGGACGCACGAAGAAGCAATCGGGCGGGAGCTTCACAATACGATTATTCCACCCCAGCACCGCGAAGCGCATGTGCAGGGATTGAAGCATTTCCTGCTAACCGGCGAGGGGCCAGCCCTGAATTCACGGCTCACCATGGTAGGGCTGCATCGCGATGGCCGCGAGTTTCCCATCGAATTATCCATCGCCCAAATCAAGACAGCGAAGGGATATGAATTCAGCGCTTTCATCCGCGACATCACCAAGAAAAAAGAAACCGATGAACTGATCTGGAAGCAGGCCAATTTCGACACCTTGACCGGCCTGCCCAATCGCCGCATGTTCCACGACCGCCTGGAGCAGGACATCAAGAAGGCGCATCGCGCCGGCCTGAAAACGGCGTTGTTGTTCATCGATCTCGACAAATTCAAGGAGGTCAACGACGCGTTGGGACACGGTATGGGCGATGTCCTGCTGAAGGAAGCGGCGCGCCGTATCAGCGGATGTGTGCGCGAAACCGATACCGTGGCGCGTTTGGGCGGAGACGAATTCACCGTCATCCTGCCGGAACTCGGCGATACTGCCAGTGTTGAGCGGATAGCCGAAGATATCCGGCAGAGCCTGTTCAAACCGTTCCAGCTTGGAGGCGAAATAGCCTATATATCCGCCAGCATCGGCATCACGCTTCACCCGGATGATGCCGCCGAGACAGAAGGCCTGCTCAAGAACGCCGATCAGGCGATGTATGCGGCCAAAAACAAGGGAAGCAACCGTTTTGAATACTTTACGCTATCGATGCAGCAGGCGGCACAAGCGCGATTGCGCCTGACCAACGAATTGCGCGGCGCATTGGCCGCCGACCAATTCAGGGTTTATTACCAGCCGATCGTGAATCTGGCCACCGGCCACATCAACAAGGCTGAGGCGCTGATTCGCTGGCAGCACCCCGTGCGCGGCATGATCGGCCCGGTCGAATTCATCTCGCTGACCGAAGAAACCGGATTGATTGTCGAGATCGGTGACTGGGTATTCAGGGAATCGGCGCGCCAACTGAAACTATGGAGAACATTGTACAACTGCGGATTGCAGATCAGCGTGAACGTGTCACCCGTCCAGCTATGCAGCACGGGCGATTGCGCGGGAAAAGCATGGTTCTCTTATTTACAGGGGCTGGGCTTGCCCGGTAAAAGCATGGTTGTCGAAATTACCGAGGGGTTATTGCTTGATGCGGATTCCAATGTGGCCAGCAAATTGCTCGAATTCCGCGATTCGGGCATCCAGGCGGCAATCGACGATTTCGGAACGGGTTATTCGTCGCTGTCCTACCTGAAAAAATTCGACATCGATTACCTGAAAATCGACCAGTCGTTCGTGCGCAACCTGACGACCGACCCGGACGATATGGCCTTATCCGAAGCCATCATCGTGATGGCGCACAAGCTCGGCCTCAAGGTGATCGCCGAGGGGGTGGAAACGGAAGCACAGCGCAAGCTGCTGGCTGGCGCAGGCTGCGACCACGCACAAGGGTACCTGTTCTCCAGGCCGGTGACCGCCGAAAAATTTGAAGAGTTGTTGAAGAGCTCTTTAACGATGAGCGCTTAGCCGAATATCTCTACCCGGTTGCGCCCAAGCTCTTTTGCGCGGTAAAGCGCCTGATCCGCTTCACCGATAAGATTCTCAAGCGTCTCTTCATGTTTGGCCGGCGTAATGCCGATTGAAATGGTGACCTTGAAAGAAACATCCTCACAGCGAATTTCGGTATCGGCGATCACGACCCGCAGCCGCGTGGCAATAACCCTCGCTTCATCCAGGTCGGCATCGGGCAGAAACACCGCGAACTCCTCCCCGCCATAACGTACCAGCAAGTCATGCGGCCTCAGGTTTTCCGCCATGCATCTGGCGACGGCTTTCAAGGCAATGTCGCCAACAAGATGCCCATAAGTGTCGTTCACCCGTTTGAAGTAATCGATATCCGCAACCATGACGGCGAAGGGCAGTTTATCGAGCGTGCAACGATGCAAGGCGCGCGGGAAGGCTTTATCCATCCAGTGACGGTTATAAATTCCAGTAAGCGCATCGACATAGGCCTGGTGTTCGATCTGCGATTTTTTATTCTGTGAAGCAATGAGCGCCATGTTGTCGTGACGCATCCGCCCGGCAATGATTTCCAGCAGGTTGCGGGCAATTTCATGTGAATGGTCAACCAGCGACCATACCGTATCATGAGTGACGGCCAATACGCGAGCCGGGCCGGTAGCAACGACTAATGCCGATGGGTGTTTGCCGTCCACCAGGGATATTTCCCCCGCACATTCTCCGGCAAGCAACAAAGTATGCTCAAGCGTTTCCTGTGCAGCCAGATGAACGCTTAACTTACCCTCGAGTATCAGATAAAGATGACAATTAGGTGTATCAGGCTCCAGGAGCTTTTCGCCTGCGGCCAGGTTCCGTATGGCACTATGCTCCAGCATATATTCGACACTGGCGAGATCCATACCGCGAAACAGGAAATTCTGTTCGACCAAGGCGCGATCGGCCGGATTCATGCGGCCCGTTTGATTCATGCAGTCAGGTGGATTCATATTTGTTCGCCTTGCCAATATTGCAAAGTAATTGACCGGCTCTGGATGGCTTAGCGGAACACGATCGTCTTGTTGCCGCAAATCAGCACACGGTCTTCGATATGATAGCGCAGACCGCGCGCCAACACGGCCTTTTCGATGTCCTTGCCGTAACGCACCATATCTTCCACGGTGTCGCCATGGTCAATACGCGTAGTATCCTGCTCGATGATCGGGCCTGCGTCCAGTTCGTCTGAAACATAATGGCATGTTGCACCGATCAGCTTCACGCCGCGATGATAGGCTTGATGGTATGGCCTGGCTCCTGCGAAAGAAGGCAGGAAACTGTGGTGGATGTTGATGATGCGCCCGGCATAGCACGTGCATAAGTCCGGAGGAACAACCTGCATGAAACGCGCCAGCACCATGCAATCGCCGCGATACTGTTCGAACAACACGGCGATCTCGTCGAATGCGGTGGCCTTGGCTTGCTCATCGTTATTCGGCATGTCGACACAGATAAACGGGATGCCGTGCCATTCGACAAAGCCGCGCAGGTCTTCATGGTTCGAAATGACGCATGGAATATCGATCTCCAGCTCACCGCTACGCCAGCGATGCAGGAGGTCGTTGAGGCAGTGATCCTGTTTGCTGACCAGCAGCACCACGCGTTTCCTCACGGCGGAATCGCTGACACGCCAGGTCATGTGAAACTTTTCTGCCAGTGGTGCAAAGTGTGTGCGCAACTCCCCCGCATCGAACGGCAAAGAATCTGCGCGAATTTCCTGACGCATGAAAAACCGCTGCGTTTCCTGATCGGTATGGTAGCTGGCCTCGACGATAAAGCCGCCATGCTGCGCAACAAAGCCGCTCACCGCCGCAACAATGCCGACCCGGTCAGGGCAGGAGAGCGATAGCGTGTAGCGGTGTTCGGTCATGTTGGTTCCTTCGCTTCGATTACAAATTCACCATGTGGGTAGTTTATCTCAGGAATGCTACAGCGCCATCCCCTGATCGCGCAGGTATTCTTCGTAGTTGCCGTGGTAGTCGGTCACGCCCTTGTCGGAAATCTCGAAGATGCGCGTCGCCAGCGAGCTCACGAATTCGCGGTCGTGGCTGACGAAGATCAGCGTGCCTTTGTATAGTTCGAGCGCGGTGTTAAGCGACTCGATGGATTCCATGTCCATGTGGTTGGTAGGCTCGTCCATCAGCAATACGTTGGGACGTTGCAGCATCAGCTTGCCGAACAGCATGCGTCCCTTCTCGCCGCCGGACAGTACCTGCACCCTTTTTTTGGCTTCGTCGCCGGAAAACAGCAGGCGGCCCAGCGTGCCACGCACCATCTGGTCGTCGTCGTTCGGGCCGCGCCAGTAGGTCATCCAGTCCATCATGAGTTTGTCTTCGGCAAATTCGGCGGAGTTGTCCTGCGCGTAGTAGCCAATTTTGGCCTTGTCCGTCCACTTGATACTGCCTGCATCCGGCGCGAGATCGCCCGCCAGGCAGCGCAGGAGCGTGGTTTTTCCGATGCCGTTCGGGCCGATGATGGCGATTTTTTCGCCCGCGTCGATGCGGAAATTCACGTTGGAAAACAGCATCCGGTCGAAGCCTTTGGATAACTTCTGCACCTCTACCGCGACGCGGTGAAGTTTGTCGCGCTCGTCGTATTCGAAGCGGATGAACGGGTATTGGCGGCTGGACGGCTTGATATCTTCGATCTTGATCTTGTCGATCTGGCGCGCTCGCGAGGTGGCCTGTTTGGCCTTGGAAGCGTTCGCCGAAAAACGCGCCACGAAGGCTTTCAGCTCGGCCACTTTCTCCTTGGCTTTGGTATTGTCCGCCGATTGCTGTTCGCGCGCCTGCGTCGAGGCAAGCATGTAGTCGTCGTAATTTCCGGGATATACAGTGATCTTGCCATAGTCCAGATCGGCCATGTGGGTGCACACGCTGTTCAGAAAATGGCGATCGTGCGAAATGATCACCATCGTGCAATTGCGCGCGTTGAGGATATCCTCCAGCCAGCGTATGGTATTGATGTCAAGGTTGTTGGTCGGCTCGTCCAGCAACATGATGTCGGGATTGGAAAACAGCACCTGCGCCAGCAGCACGCGCAGCTTGAAGCCCGGCGCGACTTCGCGCATTGGCCCATTGTGTTGCCCAATCGGGATACCCACGCCGAGCAGCAATTCTCCGGCGCGCGGCTCGGCGGTGTAGCCATCGTATTCCGCGAATGTTGCCTCCAGGTCGGCGGCGCGCATGTAGTCCTCTTCCGATGCATCCGGGTTGGCGTAGATCGCGTCGCGCTCCGACATCGCACCCCACATTTCGGCGTGCCCCATCATCACGACATCCAGCACGCGCATGTCCTCGAAGGCGAACTGATCCTGGCGCAGCTTGCCAAGCCGCTCATTCTTGTCCAGCATCACGTTGCCGGAAGAAGGTTCAAGGTCGCCACCTAGGATTTTCATGAAGGTGGTCTTGCCGCAGCCGTTCGCGCCAATCAGGCCGTAGCGGTTGCCGTCACCGAATTTGACGGAGACATTTTCAAACAGGGGTTTCGCCCCGAATTGCATGGTGATATTGGCGGTGGAAAGCATGTAAAACTCAATCGCTGAAAATTTTGGAGCGCGATTCTAACACCGTGCGGCATTTATACCTTGCGGTAAAGATGGGGCTTAAAAACTAAAAAAAGCATTTGTCCTGATAAACTAACTAGCCATCTGACTAAGCGCGATGAAACATGCGCTAAGTCATTGGTTAACAAAAAACACGAAAAGCACGAAAAATTCAAAAGGCTCCATGCTGCTAATTGATACCCAATGGGTGAGTCTCAGAGCTAATGCAGGTTTTTGTTTTATTTCGTGTTTTTCGTGCCTTTCGTGGATGAATTGCCGTTTAATCTTTCCGCAGCACGATCCCGCGAAACCAGCCTCCGGCGAGCAGCGGCATATCGCTAACTGGTTGCAACCCCGGCACTTCGCGCAAAACGTCTTCAAACACCACATCCGTTCTCGTCGCTATTTGGCGCAACAACGGATTAATCGCGCGGCGCATCAAGGCAAGTTGTTTCGGGCGCAGGAATTTATCAAGGATGACGATCGTGCCGCCGGATTTGATTGTACGTACGGTTTCGCTCAGGCATTGCGCGGGTTGAGGCACAACGGCGAGGATGAGATGCAGTACTGCATGATCGAATTGCGCATCGGCGAACGGCAATGCCATGCTGTCACCCAGCACCCAATCCACCTGCAACTCCGTGTCTCGCATCCTGGCGCGGGACAGCATCGCGGCGTTGAAATCAAGGGCGGTGTAACGATGCATCGCCGGTAATAAAGGCAAGTCAAGCCCGGTACCGACGCCGCTTATCAAAACTTCCCCGGACACATCGGACGGCAAGGCGCGCAGCGAACTGGCGCGCGCCTTCGATAGCGGATGCTTCAAGGCCAAATCATAAAAGGGCGCAATCAGGTTATAGCTCAGCCTGAGCAGCGGATTTTCGCGGTAGGGTTGATCTGTATTAGCCATGTTGCAAGTGTAGTGGAAATTTTGAGCCATGAGGTATAGAGTGCAACTGTCTTTCTGCATCATTAAATGGATTTCCGTTGTTTATTCGTCAAATCAAAGGAGAACATCATGAGCAAAGCCACCATCAATATCGGTATTGCCGAAAAAGACCGCAAGAAGATCGCCGAAGGCCTGTCGCGCATGCTGGCCGATACATACACCCTTTACCTCAAAACCCATAACTTCCATTGGAATGTCACCGGGCCGATGTTCCAGACCCTGCACCTGATGTTCATGACCCAGTACAACGAAATCTGGCTAGCGGTCGACATGGTCGCGGAGCGCATTCGCGGCTTGGGCTACCCGGCGCCCGGCACTTACAAGGAATTTGCCGCACTGAGCAGCATCAAGGATGCCAGCGGCGTACCCAATGCGAAAGAGATGATCCGGCAACTGGTCGAGGGGCAGGAGGCTGTGGTGCGCACCGCCCGGGAATTGTTGCCAATAGCGGAAAAAACGGGCGACCAGCCGACCGTCGATCTGCTCTCGGCGCGCATGATGGTGCATGAGCAGAACGCGTGGATGCTGCGCAGTCTGCTGGAAGAGTAATACCAATTCTATGCTGGAACGATAATAATCACGTAGGGTGCGTCCCACGCACCAGTGAAATGGTGCGTGGGACGCACCCTACGTAAAGAGCGCTTTCAATTTAAAAATAGAACAATTACATCATTCAGCCATATTGTGCAGTACTGTCGTGCATAGCACGGCCTACGGATTTCTTAATAAGAAATTAACCTATTTCCGGCAGTTGACACTCTCCGAGCAGTCGCTAAAGTGCGCATCTATTGAAGCTTAAGCCAAACAGGAGAATCACCAAATGGGTGAAGCAAAAAAGCGGGCAAATATGGC
>Ga0209343_10007144_pt1 | contig 13237 bp, 9 predicted proteins | sample RifCSPlowO2_02_FD_184026 | JGI IMG/M metagenome (GOLD analysis project Ga0209343, IMG submission 184026) | Groundwater microbial communities from Rifle, Colorado - Rifle CSP2_plank lowO2_0.2 (SPAdes) (version 2) | ecosystem: Environmental > Aquatic > Deep subsurface > Groundwater | place: Rifle... | reverse complement strand
TGAGGACGGAACCTGGAATACCCAAGCCCCAAGCCCTTGTGCTACATAAACTTAATGCTCTTCTCGCGGATGTGCAGCCCGAACGACCGGCCGCCGATGAGCGCCACCTCTTCGACCTCGCCGCGCACGCGGACCCGGGCGTTCTTGCCGGGCAGCCGGCTGTTGTCGGAAATCACCAGCATCTCGCCCGACCCGTCGCTGACGCGGTAGACCTTGAACGGCACCATCGGGATGCCCCACGAGGTGGTCACGACGCCTTCAACGGTGACCGTCTTGTCGGCGAACTTTCCAGGGTTGGTCTGCACCTCGGAAATCGACCGCGAGCCCATCGACGCGCAGGCGCCACTCATGGCCACCGCCGCGATCATCAATCCCAAGACGAACTTCTTCATGGCGTTCCTCACGATCGTTCCTCCCGAAGGTTCCTTACGGGGGTTCCTCACGAGGGCTCGGAAAAGTAGGTCGCGAACGGCTCGTGAAGATTGCGGCCGGGAAGCGGCGATGCCAGCGCCTGCCTGAATATTCGCCCCCCGGGTGACCCGTCGCGACCTACCCTTGACACATCAAGGGTCGTGCCAGTCAATTTTCCGTGGAATTTGGCGGGTTTGTCACCCGATCAATACACCCCGAGGTAGCGATCCATCTCCCAAGGGGACACGTGGCGGATGTAGTCGGCCCACTCTTCGCGCTTGGCTTCGAGGAAGTGATTGAAGATGTGCTCGCCCAGCGTCTCCCTCACGAGCGCATCCTTCTCGAACTCATCCAGCGCCTCGCTGAGGTTGGCCGGCAGGTCGTCGATTCGCAGGTGCCGGCGCTCGCGGTGGCTCATCTTGTAGATGTTCTTGTTGACCGGCGGGCCGGGGTCGACGGCGTGCTCGATACCGTCGAGGCCCGCGCGCAGCATCACCGCCAGCGCCAGGTACGGATTGCACGACGGATCGGGCATGCGCAGCTCGATGCGCGTGGCGGTGCCGCGCGCCGCGGGCACGCGCACGAGCGGGCTGCGGTTCTTCTCTGACCACGCGATCGCCGTCGGCGCCTCGAACCCGGGGACCAGGCGCTTGTAGGAATTCACGAGCGGGTTCGTGATCGCACAGAACCCCTTTGCGTGCTGCAGCAACCCTCCAACGTAGTGCATGCACGTCTGGCTCAGTTGGATCTCGTTGTCGGCGTCGAAGAAGGCGTTCTTGCCGCCGGCATAGAGGGACTGGTGCGTGTGCATGCCCGATCCGTTGACGCCGAAGATCGGCTTCGGCATGAACGTGGCGTGCAGGTTGTTGCGCAGCGCCACGTTCTTGACGATGAACCGGCACGTGCTCACGTTATCCGCCGTCGTCAGCACATCGTCGTAGTGGAAGTCGACTTCGTGCTGGCCCGGCGCGACCTCGTGGTGCGCGGCCTCGACGTGAATGCCCATCTGTTCGAGGGCGACGACGATTTCGCGGCGGACGTCCTCGCCGAGATCGATCGGGGCGAGGTCGAAGTAGCTGGCGCGATCGTGGGTCTCGGTGGTGGCGCGGCCGTCGCGGCGGAGGAAGAGGAAGAACTCGGTTTCGGGGCCGGCCATCATCCGGAACCCGCGGTCGGCGGCAAGCGCGATCACGTTCTTGAGCGTGGTCCGCGGGCAGCCGGCAAAGGGGCTGCCGTCCGGGTTGGCGATGTCGCAGATCAGGCGGCCGACGCGGGCGCCGCTGGCGTCGGTCCAGGGGAACACCTGGAAGGTCGCCAGGTCGGGACGCAGGTACATGTCCGACTCTTCGATGCGGACGAAGCCTTCGATGGAGGATCCGTCGAACATGATGTTGCCGTCGAGGGCATCCGAGAACTGGCGGTCGGGGACCTCGACGTTCTTGATCACGCCGAGAATGTCGGTGAACTGCAGGCGCAGGAACCTGACGCGCTCGCGTTCGGCGCGTTCGAGGATCGCCGCTTTTTCGCCCCCGGCTTTTGGCATCCCCGGGATTGTATCGGTTGTGGGGGCAAACCTTTAGGTTTGCCCAATCGTCAGACCCTGTTGTGAGGAGATTTCCCCTATGAAGAACCTGAAGTTTGGCGTGTTTTGCCTCGCCCTGGCCGTGGCGGTCGCCGCCGCCGTTTCGGGCCTGGCTGCCCAGGATCGCTTTGAATTCCGCACGCCCGAGGGTCAGACCCGCGGGAACCTGATGATGCTGGATGGCCGCGGCAGCCAGCTGGGCGTCCAGGTCAGCGACGTCGACCCCTCGACTTCACTCGGGGCAGGCGCCAAGGTCGGCGCCGGCGTGAAGGTGGACGAGGTCAACGACGACAGCCCCGCGGACAAGGCCGGGCTCAAGGCCGGTGACGTGGTGGTCGAGTTCGACGGGGAACGGGTCCGCAGCGCGCGGCAGTTCACGCGGCTGGTCCAGGAGACGCCGGAAGGTCGTACCGTGAAGATCGCGGTGCTGAGGAACGGGCAGCGCCAGGTGCTGGACGCCACGCCCGAAGCCCGGTCGTTCACCTGGAACATGAACATCGACGGCGATCGGATCCGCCGCGACATCGAGCGCGGCCTGCGCGACGGCCTGCGCGACCTGCCGCGGCGGTTCGAGTTTCGGATGGATCCCGGCGGGGTGATGCGGCTGCCGTCGCGCGGACGCCTCGGCGTGACCGTGGATTCGCTGTCGCCGCAGCTGGCGGAGTTCTTCGGCGTCAAGGAAGGCGCGCTGGTGTCGAGCGTGACGCAGGGGTCGGCGGCGGAGAAGGCGGGCATCAAGGCCGGCGACGTGATCACGTCGGTAAACGGCGATGCCGTTCGCGACGCCGACGACCTGATCCGCGAGCTCGGCGACGCCGGCGGCACCGAGGTGGCGATTGGGATCGTGCGGGACAAGAAAGCGTCGACGGTGAAGGCGGTGATCGACAAACCTAAAGGTTTGTCGCCACCTATGTCGCCACGCTCACGCCCCGGCGTCCGGCTTTAGCCCCAGCAGCCGCGTGACCTGTTCGGTGAGGGCGGTGGCCTCGATGGGCTTGGTGAGGTAGACGTTTGCCCCGAGGTGCATCGCCCGCAGTTCAGTGGCGGACTGATCGCCTCCCGTCACCACGACCACGGGGATCTTCGATTCGCCATCGGCGCCCTTGAGGCGTTCGAGCACCTCGAAGCCGTCGACGTTGGGCATCCAGAGGTCGAGCACGAGCAGGTCCACCTGCTCGCGCTCGATGGCCGCCAGGGCCTCGGCGCCGTCTCTCGCCTGCAGCACACGGTGGCCGCTGCGCGTCAACGACGCCGTCAGCACGCCGCGCAGGTCCGCATCGTCTTCGGCCACGAGCACGGTGGCGCCGCCACGGCCGGCCAGCGCAAGGCCGACCTCGCGCAACAGGCGTTCGGGCCCTTCGCCTTTCATGATCACGGCCACATCAGCCGGCAGGCGCCCACCCTCGCCGGGTTCGGCCAACGCCGTCATCACGATCACGGGGATGCGGGCGAGGGCGTCTTCCTGGCGGAGCTTCTCGATGAAGGTCCAGCCGTCGAGCCCGGGCATCAACAGGTCGACGGTGATGACGTCGGGCTTCGACGTGCGGGCGACGTGCAGCGCCGACGCGCCGTCGCGGGCGTCGAGCACCACGTACCCGGCATGCGCCAACTGCTTGCGCAACACGCCGCGGAAGTCGTCGTCGTCGTCGACGATCAGGACGCGGCGCACCGCGAGCCTGGCGGACCCGTCCTTGTTGGCGACGACCGGCGCCACCGTGGCGGCGGCTTCAGCCGACGCCACCGGCAGGGTGAACGAGAACCGCGTGCCCTTGTTGAGCTCGCTGTCCACGGTGATGCGGCCGCCGTGCTGTTCGACCAGCGCCTTCGTGATGGCCAGGCCCAGCCCGGTGCCGCCCTTCTTCCGGGAGGACGAGCTGTCGACCTGCTGGAATTTCCCGAACAGGCGGCCGATGTTGGCCGGCGCGATGCCTTCACCCTGATCGGCCACCGAAAGCATGACCATGGTGTCGGTGCCGGTGGCGGACACGCTGACCGTCGAGCCGGCCGGTGCGAACTTCACGGCGTTCGACAGCAGGTTGACGAGCGCCTGGACAATGCGGTCCGGGTCGACCATCACCGGCTTGAGGCTGGCCGGCAGCCTGACGTCCAGCAACACGCCGCCGGCGCGCGCCGGGCCCTCGACGACCTGCACCGACTGCCGCACGATCTCGGCGACCTGGCACGGCTTCCGTTGCAGCGTGATGTTGCCCGACTCGATCTTGGCGACATCGAGAATGTCGTTGATGATCCGGACCAGCCGCTCGCAGTTGTTCAACGCCACCTGCAACAGCTGCCGGTGCTCGGCGTCGGGCACCGACTCCGGCACGTCGAGCACGAGCTGGACCGACCCGCGGATCGACGTGAGCGGCGTCCGCAGCTCGTGGCTGACAATCGAGACGAACTCGTTCTTCATTCGATCGACTTCGCGCAGCCGCGCGATGTCCTGGAACGCCACCACCGCGCCGGCGATGTGGCCCAGCTCGTTGCGCAGTGGCGCGCCGCTGGCGAGGATGGGGAACACCCGGCCGTCGGGATGATGGATCTCGAGCTCGTCGTTCTGGACGGTCTCGCCCCTGAGCGCGCACGCCGCAATCCATTTCTCGGGAGGAATCAGGCTGCCGTCCTTGGCGACGTGCTTGAAACGGCTCCAGTAGTTCTTGCGCAGCTCCTTGGTCTTCGGCTCGATGCCGAAGACATCCGTGGCCGCCTTGTTGCGCAGGCGCACGCTGCCGTCGACGTTGAAGATCATCAGCGCCGCCGGCGCGGTTTCGAGCGTGGCCAGCAAGTCGGCGTGCGCGGCCTCGACCCGCCGGCGTGATTCGGACGTGACCCGCGCCATCTCGCGCGATTCGCCGAGCGCGGTCGCCAGCTCGCGCTCGCGGCTCTGCACGCCCTGCGCCATCTTCGCGAAGGAATTGAAGAGCACGCCGATCTCATCCTGGCGCAGCGTCTGATGGGCGGCGGCGAAGTCGCCCTTGCCGATCCGTTCGGCCGAGTCGGTCAGCTGCCTCAGCGGATCGAGCAACCATCGCTTGGACCCGAGCAGCAACAGGACGACCACGAGGATGTTCAGCGCTGCCACGGCCGCGATCCCGGTCGAGAAAGCCGTCCGCTGGTCCGCCGTGTCGTCCATGGCCTGTCGCACCAGGCTGCGCTCGTTGGCGTCGAACACCACGAGCAGCTCTCTGATGGCGGCGAACTTCGCCTCGCTGTCGCGCAGCAGCAGCTCGCCCTGGGCCACCGACGGGAACCCGGTCGGCGCCGGCGCCGCGTCCCAGACGCCGGTCCACGACGCGACGATGGAGCGGATCTTCGCCAGCCGATCCAGTTGTTCGGGATTGGTGACCAGCGAATTGAGCCGGCCCATCGATCCGGTGTAGATCCGGCGATCTTCCTCGCGCTGCGATGCCATCTGGGCCGCGCCCGTCAACTCAAACGCCAGCTGATGGTCCTTCATTTCGACGAGCGCACGCCACATGATCCCGTGCAGGTTGAGCTCGTCCGTCACGCGCTGCTGGGTCAGATCCAGCCGCGTCCCCTCCTCGTAGGAATAGAGAACGACGGCAATGCGCACGACCGACAGGATGATCAGCAGCCAGAGCGCGCCAAACACCTTCGCGCGTATGGTCACGGAGTTGTGGCGGCCGCGACGATGTCCAACACCTGCTGTCCGAGCTGGAGCGCATCGAACGGCTTGGTGACGTATCCAGCGGCGCCCAGGCTGAGGCCGCGCTGGATTTCAGCTTCCTGCGATTTTGCGGTGAGAAAGATCACGGGAATGTAGGCCGTGACGGGGTCGGACTTGAGCTGGCGGCAGGTTTCGGGACCGTCGAGCTCGGGCATCATCCAGTCGAGGAGGACCACTTGCGGTGGCGCCTCCCGGATGGCCGCGAGGGCTTCCCGGCCGTTACTGACGACACGCACGGTGAAGCCGGCCCGCTTGAGCGCGAGACGCGCCACGAGCTGAATGTCGGGGTCGTCTTCCGCGAGGACGACGGTGAGGCTCATTCGCGCATTACCCAACACGGCCCGGGCGGCACTACAATGCCGCCCTCCTGGCATCCCCTTCGATTGGCGCATCGGCGGCGGGGGCCACCGACACCGGGAAGGCCAGCGTGGCCAGTTGGGCCGCGAAGATCGTGGCCAGCGCCACGCAGGCCTCGTCGGCGTTCTGGCCCGCCCGCAACTCGGCCGACAGGACGCCGAGCGGCCCCGTGGGCCCGCACATGGAAATCGCCAGGGCCGAGGGCGTGGAACCGCCGGCCGGGCTCACGCGCGCCGAGTTCTCTCGAAACGCGGCGGCCGTGAGGTTTGCGCTTTCACGGGCGATGGTGCCGATGCGCGCGACCATGCGGGGATCGAATCCGTAGGTGGCCACGGGCGAGAGCTTTGAGCCGTCGTTCGAGGCCACCCAGACGATGACCCCGGACGCCCCGAGCACATCCGCAACGCGGGCGAGCGTGCCGGTGAGCGCGCCGAAATCGGAGAGGGCCGAGAGGTCGGCGCAGATCTCGCCGACGTCTCTGAGGGCGGTCACGGGCACGGCGGGTGCAACAGGTGCAACAGGTGCAGCAGGTGCAACGGGTGCCGCGGGTTCGTCCTTGAGCGGAAGGTCTTCCGATTTCTTGAGGCGGCCCGCCAGCTCATGGCGCCACTGGGTCGGATCGACGGCGGCGGCCGGCGCGGCGCCGGGCACCATCGCCAGCGCGATGATCAGCCACAGGGCGATTGCGCCGAGGGCCAGGCCCGCCTGCTCGCGGCGGAGACCCGCGGCGCGCTGGTCGTGATCGCGCCTCACGGTGTTCCGGGCGCCGGTGACCTGGCTGGCCGCTGCGATCAGCAGATCGCGCACCTCGGTGAAGATCACGTCGCCGGCGAGCAGCGGCTCGCCGCGATCGGCGTAAGTCCGCGCGCGCTTCTCGGCGGCGGTCAGCTGATCGATGCCGTCGAGCGAGTCGGCCACCGAGCCGCCGGTGGCGGCCAGCGCGGCGTCGAGGGCGAGCAGGCGCACGCGGATGGCATCGAGCAGGGTCGCTGAGCGCGCCGCCCAGAAAGGCAGTCCCTGGCCCGGCGCGACGTAGGCGTGAAGGGTGGCCTTGAGATCCGCGAGGGCCGACAAGGCTTCTTCGGCAAAGCGATCGGCGGCCGCGCGGTTCAGTTGCGCGCTCTCGATGGCCTGCTCGTCCTGCAGCGCGCGATAGCCGAGCCCGGCCGTGACCAGCAACCCGAACACGACCAATCCGATGCGGACGGACTTCCTCATGGACGAGGACAGAATAGCAGAACTAACAGGCTAGAAAGTCGGCAGGTAGGGCGTGAGCCACTGGGCGATGATCGTGAAGCGGTTGGTGAAGATCAGGACGCCGATGACGATCATCAGGAGGCCCGACACGATCTCGATGGCGTGGTAGTAGCGGCGGATCTTCTTGAAGGCGACGAAGAACTGGTTGATGGCCAGCGCCGTGAGCAGGAACGGGATGGCGAGGCCGAGCGAGTAGACCGACAGGAGCAGGATGCCCTGGCCGACCGAGTCCTGCTGGGCCGCGACCAGCAGGATGGCCGAGAGGATCGGGCCGATGCACGGCGTCCAGCCGAACGCGAACGAGATGCCGACCACCATGGCGCCCAGCATGCCCGCGGGCTTGGCGTTGGTCTGCACGCGCTTTTCCTGCAGCAGGAAGCCGATCTTGAAGACCCCCATGGTGTGCAGGCCGAAGATAATCAGCAGCACGCCGGCGATCTTGCCGAAGAGGGTGAGGCGTTCCATCAGGAACTGGCCGAGGAACGTGGCCGAGGCGCCGAGCGAGACGAAGACGAGCGAGAAGCCAAGGATGAAGAACAGGGACGTGATGAGGACCTGGCGCTTCGCCGCCGCGCTCATGCCGAGGTCGCCGGCCACGGCGCCGCCGCCGGCCACCGCGCCGGCGCCGCGCATCTCTTCCAGCGAGACGCCGGAGATGAACGACAGATAGCCGGGGATGAGGGGGAGCACGCAGGGCGAGATGAAGCTCAACACCCCCGCCACGAACGCGCCGAGCAGCGAAACGTTTTCCATGGTTACAGACGGGCTCCGGGCTCCGGGCTCCGGGAGCCGAGCCGAAAGCTGAAAGCCGAAAGCTGAAAGCTGAAAGCCGAAAGCCGAAAGCCGAAAGCTGAAAGCCGAAAGCTGAAAGCCGAAAGCTGAAAGCCGAAAGCTGTTACTCCGATGCGCGCGAAATCTCTTCCGTTACGAGCCGCAGCGGAATCACGGTCGAAATCGCCTGCTGCTCCATTTGCACGTTGTGGCCCTTCACGGGCGGGAGGTCCTGGAACATCGTGTCCCACTTCCACCGCTCCATCGGGTTGCTGGCCTTCAGCCAGTGCTCGGCGCTGACGGGCCGGTTGAACACCTGCGCGGTGATGGTCGCGTACTCGGGCCGGCTCCCTTCGACTCGCCCTCCGGGCTCGCTCAGGGCAGGGCGGAGCGAGGCGGCCACGTCGGCGCGGACCTGATCCGCCGTGGTGTAGGTGTAGGGCAGGCCCAGCGCCGCCGCCACGCTCGTCAGGATCTGCCAGTCTTCCACGGCTTCGCCCGGCGCGTTGACGGCCTTCGACGCCGCCTGCACGTGGCCCTGGTCGTTGGTGTAGATCGCGTCCTTCTCGACCCACGCCGCGCCCGGAAGCACGACATCGGCGATCTTCGACAGATCGGTCTGCAGCACGCCCTGGTAAATCAGCACGGGCAGGCGGCCGCTCTTCTTCGCGTCGATCAGCCAGCCCAAGTCGCCCATCGATCCATCGGGCCCCGGGTCGACGACGTAGAGGACGGCGACGCGGTCCTGATCGATGGCGCTTCGCAGGCTCGACAGGTCCGGCTCGGCGTCGAGGCTGCCGTTCACTGCGAGGCCGAGGTCGCGCGCGCCATTCACGTTCGGCGCATCGGTGGCCGGCACGCGGAACTTCGTCTGCTTCGGCTGCTGTTTCTCGGTGCGCCGCCAGGCGACGTGCACGTGCGCCGCGCCGCCCTCGCCCTTCAGGTCCTCGGCCAGGCGCTTGAGCAGGAACATCTCCTCGAGGGCGGCGTGGGCGGAGGCGAGCATCCGCACCGACGCGGGATCCTTGCGGCCGGCCGCGTTCAGCAGGTCGCGCACGCGCATCAGCGCGTCCTTCCACGTGCCCACCTGCTGCACGCCGTCCTTGGTCAGGATGGCGGGCTTCTTCAGCCGATCGTCGCCTTCGACCCACAGGTACTGGAAGCGGCCGATGTCGCACATCCAGAAGTCGTTCACGGCCGGGTTGTAGCGCGGCGTGACGCGCGCCAGCCGCGAGCCCTTCGCCCATTCCGGCTTGGCCTTGAGCCACGCCGTGGTGCTGCAGCCCTTCGAGCAGAGCGTGCACGTGGTGTCGACGGCGTGGGGGTTGTCCCACGGGCGCGAGCGGAAGCGGTACTGCTTGGTGGTGATGGCGCCGACCGGGCAGACGTCCATCAGGTTGCCCGAGAGCAGCGAGTGGACGCCTTGCTCGTTGAAGGTCGCGACCTCGCTGCCGTTGCCGCGATTGATGGTGCCGATCTGCGCGTCGCCGTCCACCTCCGACATGAAGCGGATGCACCGCGTGCACAGGATGCAGCGGTTGCGGTTGAGCATCAGCGTGGGCCCGAAGTCGACGTCGGCCTTCACGCCCTCGCCGTCGAACGTGCGCCGCGTGAAGTCCATGCGGCTGGCGTCGTTGCCGAACGCATAGGAGAAATCCTGCAGCGGGCATTCACCGCCCTTGTCGCACACCGGGCAGTCGAGCGGGTGGTTGATCAGCAGGAACTCGAACACGCCCTTGCGGCCTTCGACGGCCTCGGGGTGGCGCGTGTGCACGACCATGCCTTCGGCCACCGGCGTCGAACACGACGTCTGCAGCTTGGGCATCTTGTCGATCTTGACCAGGCAGACGCGGCACGACGCGTCGATGCCGAGGCCGGGGTGGAAGCAGTAATACGGGACCTGGATGCCGGCCTCAATGGCGGCCTTGAGGACCGAGGTGCCCTTGGGTACGGACAACTGGCGGCCATCAATGGTCAGCGTGACGTTTTCCATGACCTTGGAATGATATCTCACCGGGCTCCGGGCTCCGGGCTCCGGAAGAAACACTACGGTTCCCGGAGCCCGGTTCCCGGAGCCCGGTTCCTACCGTTTCTCGATAATCGCAACGGCGCCGCCGTCCTGGTTGGGCTCGACCGATCGAACGGCGCCGGCCAGCGGGAAGCGCCGCTCGACCGAGGCTTCGGTGACCGGCACGAGGTGCTCGGCGGTCCTGCCGTCGGCGTAGGTCACTGTCACCAGGACCGGCACGTCGAAGACCTCGCCGATCTGCTCGAAGCGCACGATCAATTCCTGGCCCTCGACCGACGAGGCGAACCGCATCCGGGGAATCATCGAGTCGTAAATCCATTGCTCGAAGAAGCGCTCGAGCTTGCGCCCGCTTTCGGCCTCCATGGCCCTGCGCAGGTCGTCGGTGCCGGCCTTCTTGAAGCGGTTCTCGGCGTAGAACCGGCGCAGGCCCTTGAAGAACGCCTCGTCGCCGACCAGGCCGCGGAGCATGTGCAGCACCGCCGCACCCTTGTTGTAGACCAGCGCGCGGAACACGCGTGTCTCACCCTTGATGTGTCCGAGGCGGTAGCCCAGGTGCACGGGGCCCTGATCGGAGTCTTCGATCGACCAGCGCCGGAACTGCCTGAGGATGTCGCGGAAGACCCCTTCGCCGCGGCGATCGCGCGCGAAGAGCGCCGCGAAGTACTGCGCGAAGCCCTCGCTCAGCCACTGCTCGTGGTAGTTCTTCCACCCCACCGCCTGGCCGAACCACTGGTGCGCCAGCTCGTGCGCCATGAAGAACTCGGGGAAGCCCTGGAACGCCGCCGGATCGTTGCGCCAGTTGAACGCCGTCACCGGCGGCGGGTTGTTGATCATCGCGAAATACCCCGGCGCGTGGCCGCCCGGCACTTCGTCTTCCACCATCGCGACGGTGATGGCGTCGTAGGGGACGTCGCCGATCAGTCCCGAGTAGAGGCGGATGATGTCCGCGGCGATCCCGACCGAGTCGCGCGCCCTGGATTCCTGCCGCCGGTTGGCATCGACGATCAGCCGGACGGTGTTGCGCGCGCCGACGCCGGGAATGGCCGCCGCCAGCGCCGCCGCCTTGCTGATCTGCTGCGCGAGCGTGGCGGCGCCACGCAGGTCCATCTTCGGCACCGGCGGAGGCACGATGTCGAGCGCGACCGTGGCGGCGTCGACCCGGATCATCTTCGACACCACGATCCCGAGGTAGCGGATCGGCTGCGGCGCGTTGAACGTGTAGGTCAGGCGGGGGCCGGCCTTCGCGTCCGTAGTCGATACCGGGGCGAGTGACGGGGAATCGGCGTCGGGCACGCCGGATCCGACGACGGCGTACTCGGACGGCACGGTCACGCGCATGCGCGCGGTGGCGTAGTCGGTGACCTGCGCCTGCGGGTACCAGTAGTTCCGGTTGCTGAACAGCCACTTCGGCTCCGACGGCATGAAGAGCGTCTCGTCGGGCTGCGAGGTCCGCTGTTCTGCCGCCGACAAACCCGAAGGTTTGTCGCCACCTAGAGGTGTGTCGCCACCTATCGAGACCGACTCGTCCTGGATACGCTGGCGCACCAGGCGTCCGGCGTAGGCGATGGTCAGCGTCAGGGGGAAGTCGCGCGCCACCGGGGTCGGCAGGTTCACCAGCACGCTGTTCTGGTTGCGCACGCGAAGGAACAGCAACCGGCCGAACTCGTCGCTCATCACCGAGGTGACGTTGAGGCTCTCGGCGATGCGCAGGGTCAGCACGCCCAGCGCGTGCGCGGTCACGCGCACCTTCAGGCGCGTGCGGCCTTCCATCCAGTCGCGCTCCGGATAGAACGCGGCATCGACGTCGTAGTCGAGCACGTCGTAGTCGACCAGGTCGTCTTCGTCGTAGAAGCGCCCGCGGCTGACCAGCTTCTGCTCGGACGCGTAGGCGGAGATGTTGCGCTTGCGCGATCGCTGGAACAGCGCGACGTCTTCCGCCTCGCCGCTCGACCGCGCGAAGGTGAGCTGATCGAACCGGCGGGTGCGGACCTCGGCGACGAAGTCGCCGGGCTGCGGCAGCAGCGACCAGACATCGCGGCTCAGGTCGCTCAGATCGAGGTTGAACGACTTGGGGACGCCTTCCTCGAACACCGACAGGCCGCGGCGGAACGCGCGCGGGTCCATGGCGACCGGCTCGAGCATGTGGCCGGCGACGTGCTGCTCGAACTCGAAGGGGTTGATGCGGACGAACGCGGCGGTGAAGGGGGTTTCGAGCGATTCGGTTCCGGCGAAGAGCCGCAACTGCCCGCGCTCTTCCTTCGGCGCCGGCTGGAACAGCATGGTGCCGTCGCCGACAATCGCCATGGCGGTGACGCCTTCCGGCGTTTCGGCCACGAACACGTCGCCGGCCGGCACGCGCAGCTCGAAGTCCACCGACGTGAGCACGAGGTTGTGCGCGACGAACTGCTTCTCGGCGTGCAGCGAGAGCCGGTGCAGTCCGTCGATCGAGGCGAGGCGATCTTCGGCGAGGATGCGCCACGGCTGCGGCCCGATGTCGTCGCCGCGCGGGCGGCGGATGTCGAGCCGCCACGTGGCAATGCGGCCGCGGGGCCCGGTCTCTTCGAACACCTCGATGACGAGCCGGAAGCCTTCACCGGGCAGCGCGCCCGGCAGCGGCGCGCGATCGCGCTCCTTGACGACGACGCGGGTGATGCCCTGGGGGACCATGGCGTCGAAGAAGTCGAGGGCCTGATCGCGATCGGCGGAGGGCGAGAGCAGCGCCACCCACCGGTTCCGATCCATGGTCGAGATGGCGGTTTCGACGGCCTGCAGAAACGCCTGGACGGAGAGCTCTTCCTCGTCTTGCGCCCGCACGGGCACCTGCCCCGCGAAAGCGGGCGAAGACGTGAAGGCGAGCAAGACAAGGAGATGTCTTACAAACATGTCTATTGCTTGCCGGGCTCCGGGATCCGGGCTCCGGCGACCGGAGAGAATGCGGATCCCTGAGCCCGGAACCCGACAAATGTCATTAGACCCCGGAGGGACGAATCAGGCTATCGGATTCGTCAACCCGTTCGACTCGCTCCGCTCGCTCAGGGCAGGCCTGCTGAGCACCAGCACGGTGAGGTCGTCGGCCAGCCGTTGGTCCCTGCGATGACGCTCGACCGCGTCAAAAACGGCCCTACCCAAAGTGGCCGCCGCC
>Ga0209343_10007142_pt1 | contig 13238 bp, 10 predicted proteins | sample RifCSPlowO2_02_FD_184026 | JGI IMG/M metagenome (GOLD analysis project Ga0209343, IMG submission 184026) | Groundwater microbial communities from Rifle, Colorado - Rifle CSP2_plank lowO2_0.2 (SPAdes) (version 2) | ecosystem: Environmental > Aquatic > Deep subsurface > Groundwater | place... | reverse complement strand
GAGGAACGAATTGCCCAAACTCTCATTCGAATAGACCAATATCTTTCGTTCAAGAAATACGCGTATGAGATCATTATCGTAGATGACGGATCTTCGGATAACACTGTTGCTTTGGTGTCAAAATTATCGCGCAAGGTGGAACATATCTCGGTATTAAAAAACAAAAAAAATAGAGGAAAGGGATTCGCGGTCAGAACTGGAATGCGAAAGGCGCAGGGACGAATCCGACTTTTCATGGACGCGGACAATTCAGTGGACATTTCTCATCTCGATGAATTCATCCGTCATCTCGAATCAGGTTTTGATATTGTGATCGGATCCATTAAAATCGGGGAGCAAAGAGCGACCGAACGTAACGGAATTCATCGAAGAATTTTGGGATCGCTCGCGAACTTTCTCATCAGAGCCCTCGCCACGCCGAAAATCAAAGACACCCAGCGCGGATTCAAGCTTTTCTCCGCGAGAGCGGCGAAAAAAATTTTCTCGCGGCAAACTATCAACCGTTTCGGATTTGATATAGAACTTTTGGTAATCGCGAGAAAAAACGGATACCGAATCAAAGAGATTCCTGTCGTGTGGGATAATCCAGCCGGCTCGAAAGTAGGGCTTAGCTCATACGTCTTCACTTTAGTTGAACTTTTGCGCATTGCCGCGAACAGAGCGGTCGGCAAGTACAATTTCTAATGGATACTTCCCCAAAAAAGAAAGGCAGTTTTACCTATAAGAACCGCGAATACGTTCATCATAGCGATCTGGACCGCATCGAGACTGCTTTTTATAATTTAGTCCTGCGCCAAAAGCTGGCGCTTTTAGTCCTGCTCGCGATCATTTCAGGAGCTTTTTATTTTAACTGGCACGCGACTTTGGTGGCGGTTTTTTCAGCGCTGACCGTCATCTATTTTCTTGATTTTCTTTTCAACGCTTTTATCATCTACCGCTCCTTCAGCGTTCGCCCGGAAATCAAAGTGAGTCCGGAGGAATTGAGGGCGCTATCGGATGACGAGCTCCCAACGTACACCATTTTCTGCCCGCTTTATCGCGAATGGCATATTCTACCGCAATTTGTAGAGGCGATCTCGAAGCTGGATTACCCCAAGGATAAGCTTCAAGTCATGCTTTTGCTCGAAGAAGATGACAGGGAGACAATTCAAAAAATTCCAGAGATAAAACTGCTTTCTAATTTTGAAAGGATTATCGTTCCGCATTCCATTCCAAAAACTAAGCCTAAAGCCATGAACTACGGCCTGCGCTTCGCGACCGGAGAACGCCTCGCTATCTACGACGCGGAGGATATTCCGGAACCAGACCAGCTAAAAAAGGCGGTCATCGCGTTTAGGAAATCATCCGACAAGGTCGTATGCGTGCAGGCGAAGCTCAATTTCTACAACCCCAACCAGAATATTTTGACGCGCCTTTTTGCCGTGGAGTACGCGCTATGGTTCGATCTTGTTCTTCCGGGGCTCCAATCGATCAACGCTCCTATTCCGCTCGGAGGCACCTCGAATCATTTCAAAACCGACTACCTGCGGCTTATTGGCGGATGGGACGCCTTCAACGTCACGGAGGATTGCGATCTCGGGGTTCGCCTTGCAAAACGCGGTTTTAGGACGGCCATCGTGGATTCGACCACACACGAAGAGGCCAATTCGAATTTGCGCAATTGGTATCTCCAGCGCTCGCGCTGGATCAAGGGATACATTCAGACCTATCTCGTCCATAACCGCAGGCAGCGCGAATTTTTCAAGAACAATAAGATTAAAGATTTTCTTTCTTTTCAGCTGGTGGTGGGAGTGAAGGTTATCTCGGTTTTTATAAACCCCGTGATGTGGGTAATTACCGCTTGCTATTTTTTGTTCCGCGCCAAGACCGGGTTATTTATTGAATCTCTTTTCCCCGGCCCGATACTTTATATCGGGGTCTTCTCTCTGATTTTTGGAAACTTTCTATACATCTATTACTACATGATCGGGGCTTCCAAGCGAGAATACAACTCGCTCGTTAAATATGTTTTTCTCGTCCCTCTTTACTGGCTCGGCATGAGCCTTGCCGCGTGGCGCGCCGTCTATGAAGTAATTTTTCATCCCCACTATTGGTATAAGACCGCGCATGGTTTGCACCTCGGAGTAAAATTCGAGCGCGAGCCGGGAAAAATTATCAAATACGCTTTTTCGGGCGCTGGGTTTCTAGTTTTGTCATCGCTTATCGCGAATGTCCTAAATTTCATTTTTAACATCTATCTTTCGAGAAATCTTTCTTTTGCCGAGTTCGGCGTCGTTTCCGTCATAAGCACGCTCACTTTTCTTCTAAGTCTTTTTGCCGGAGCTCTCTCGACGACGGCGAACCGAACGATTTCCTATTTGGATGGAGCGAACGCGGGAGCGGGCGCCGTATTTTTCAGGTCTAAGCGTTTCGCGGTATTTCTCGCGAGTATCGCCTCGGGTTTGCTTTGGATATTTTTCGCGCCGCGAACAGCGGAATTTTTCAGGCTTCCAGATAGCTTGGTCCTGATTTCTTTCGCCGTTGCGATTTTTGCGGCGCTTTTGCACGCGTATAACAGGGGCTACCTGCAGGGCACCTTGAGATTTGGTTACGCCGCGTCCGCGTCTATATTTGAAGCCATCTCTAAGCTCGGGCTCGCTATATTTTTTGTTTGGTACGGATTTAAGGATTTTGCCGCCCTGGCTTTTCCCGGATCAATTTTGCTTGCGTGGCTGGCTTCTTCGGCGGGGGCGTCGTCGGCCCTAAAGAAGGAAAACAATAGCGAGGTAGAAGCGCCCGCGTTCCCGTTTTCTTTCTACGGCGCCGCGCTAATGAGCGGTCTTTCCGCGGCAGTTTTCTTGAGCTTGGATGTTTTGCTCGCGAAACATTATTTGAGCGCGGATGACGCTGGCCGCTACGCGCTTCTCTCGCTTGTCGGAAAAATGATATTTTTCTTCGGCTCCCTCTTGAATGTGTTCATTGTCACATTCGTAAGCCGGGCCGAAGGAGAAGGCAAGGATCCCGCCAAGAGTTTCAGGAAAATATTCTACGGGACGATTTTCTTGACTCTTTCGGCGGGAGCCGGGCTCTATCTTTTCGGCTCGTTCCTAATTCCTTTATTTTTCGGTGCGAGAGCCGTCGAAATTTTGCCGTACGTCGGTCTGTATTCTTTAGCGATGATGCTTTTTACGATAACCGCCACGATAGTGACCTACGAACTCTCCCGCAAGCGATATATTTATTCCGCGATTTCACTCGTAATTTCTCTGCTTCTGGTTTTAGGAATTGCTTTGGCGCATTCTTCGATCGGAGACTTTGTCAGGACGGTTGCCGCCCTGAATCTTATCTATCTCGCGGCCGTATTGTCCGCGCAGTTTTTCCGCCCCGCCCTCAAAAGCATCGGACGAAATATTCGGGATATCGCGGGAATTTTCGGGCCGATCCCTAAACTTACAGGCCCGCTGGCGGGTAAGAAAAGAATCCTGATTTTTAATTGGAGGGATATTGAAAATGTTTACGCTGGAGGGGCTGAAGTTTATATCCACGAAATCGCAAAGCGCTGGGTTGCGGACGGAAACGCGGTTACGATTTTCGCGTCCAACGACAGACAGCATAGCCCGTACGCCGTGATAGACGGGGTGCGGGTAATCCGCCGAGGCGGATTTTATGGAGTCTACGCGCTTGCCGGGCTCTATTATATATTCCGCCTCCGCGGGAAATTCGATGTGATAGTCGATTGCGAAAACGGCATTCCTTTTTTCACGCCGCTCTATGCCAAGGAACCAGTTTTTTGTTTATTGCATCACATTCACCAGGAGGTATTTAGAAAATCATTAATCCGGCCGCTCGCCATATTCGCTTCATTTCTCGAGAAGGGCGCGATGCCCTTCGTATACCGCAATTCGCGTTTTATTACGATTTCTGAATCGTCCAGAAAAAGCATGGAGGAATTAAAAATAACCAAGCATGAAATCAGCATTGTTAACCCGGGAGTCAATCTCGAACATCTTTCGCCAGCCGAAAAACTGCAAACTCCGCTTGTCAGCTACGTCGGCAGGCTCAAGGAATATAAATCCATAGATATTTTAATCGCCGCTTTCGCGAAAGTCTTGGAAAAAGTTCCGGAGGCGTTTTTGGTAATCGCGGGGGATGGCGAAGAGGAGAAGAATTTGAAAAGAGTTGCGCGCGATTTCAAGATTTCGGAGAAAATTATGTTCGCCGGAAAAATTTCCGAGGAGAATAAGAAGTATGTAATGCAAAGCTCATGGGTATTCGTGAACCCATCTATGATGGAGGGGTGGGGGATTACGACAATCGAGGCGAACGCTTGCGGGACAGCGGTCGTCGCTTCTGACGTCCCGGGGCTTCGCGATTCAGTCAAAAACGAAGAGACCGGATTCCTCTCGCCTTACGGAAATGTTGACGCGCTTGCGGAACGGATTTTGTTTTTCATCCAGAATAAAGGCGCAAGAAAGCTTGCCGAGGCTAACGCGGTTCATTGGGCGAAAAATTTTTCCTGGGACAAGTCGAGCCAGCTTTTCTTCGATATTATTTCAGGTGCGGAATACCAGCCGGAATACGAAGTTTCTTTAGTTGATCAGATATGAAAACGAAAGATATAAAATTAAAAAAGCCGACGATGTTCCAAATAATTTTTGGAGCACTTATCTCCCTTTTTAAGAACGAGCAGATCAAAAAAGAAGTTCCAAAAATAATTGGAGAATATCGCCTAATCTCTGAAATAGAAAAAGATAATGATTTTCGCAGATTTGCCGTGGGTATTTACGAAAACAACAAAAGAGAAAAAGTATTTATAAAAACCTGGATCGGTAAAGTAAGGGATTTAAGCTATTTCTCGCTACTTAACGAATATTTAGTAAACGATCTGCTGTATAGAAAAATTTCTCAGACAACGCTTGGCGACAAGATTAAAACTCCACAAGCGCTAGAGCTTATTCAGAATAAGAATTCCGCATCCCTTGTTTTTGAATTCATTGATGGAAAATCTCTGGATAAATATCCCGTAGAATATCAAATTGAAACGCTCTCGGTGCTTCATAACGCACTTTTGGAAATTTCAAAGACGTTAACAGCGAATGAAAAGAAAACTTTAACCAAAAGAACAACCTTATTTTATATTTCTTCTTTGCCGTTTATTGTATTTATTGCGTGCATATATAATCCACGCTCGGTTATTAAAATTTTGAAATCAATATTTAAAAGTTTGTTATCAATAGCTGAACTATATAAATCTGGTTTAGTGCTCGCGCATCGCGATTTTCATGTCGATAATATTCTACTTCTTGATAATAATATATACCTTACAGATTGTGAGAGTATGGCGCTGACCTCGCCTTTTTACGATGAGACGTTACTTTTCTTAGAGTTCCAAAAAAAAGAGCCATCTATAGAGCTTTTTAAACGATATGAAGTTGTGATTCGAAATTCTTTTCTAAAAGCATATATTTCTTTGCACAGTGCTATAAGTTTCCATGATGATATCGCGAACAGGGCCTATTATTTAACTCAGCTTAACCAATAATATGAAATCCGTAACAATTGCAATTCCAGCACATAATGAGGAAAAAAATATTGGTAGCCTTTTAAACTCGCTTATTTCACAAAGTGCGGAAAATTATAATTTAGATTCGATTCAGGTACTTTGCGACGGATGCACAGATAATACCGCCACCATCGCGTCAGAATATTCAAAAAGAAACCCAAAAATTAAAGTTATTTACGACGAGGAGCACCTTGGAAAAATTAATAGATTAAATAAGTTATTTACACAAACTGATAGCGATATCATTGTAGTTTTAGACGCGGATATTAAAATTAATGACAATACTCTAATCGAAAAGCTTATTTCCCCATTTTTTGCTTCCTCGAAGGTTGGGTTAGTTGGCGGGGCTATCGTACCAAACTCGCCAATTATGTTTAGGAAAAAAATATTTTTTGCGTGGAATGAGATTTGGAATAAAACACTTATGAACAATAATGAATCTGTTCACCGTGTGTATGGTGCAATTTTCACACTCGACAAAACATTATATAAAAACTTAGTTATTCCAAAAGAAATTATCGCCGAAGATGAATTTTTATATTTTGAGAATAAAAAAAGGGGTTTCCAATTCGCTTTCGCAAAAGAGGCTGTCGCGTATTTCCAATTGCCAAAAACCTTTCGCGAATATTTCAGGCAATCGGCGCGGCATATTACAACAAAAAATAAGATGTTTGTATATTTTGGGCAGGAGATTGAAAAAGATTATAGGATTCCATTATCAGTAAAGGTTCGGGCGATATTTTCAGTCCTTATGAAAAGCCCTATCTTAGCTGTCCTCGCAATTTTCTTACAAATCTTCGTTCGGCTATATTGCAGATTTTACTCTGGGGAATATAAGAATAATGTATGGGAACAAGTAACATCAACAAAATAATATGACATCTTTACTGATTAGAAATTTTATTTACGAGTGTGTCCGGATTATGAATTTGTTTTTCGGCGCAAAAAAACCGAGAATAGCCATTTTTTGTTACCACAGTATATCGGGCGACGGGTGGAGATTTTCTGTTCGCGCTCAAGAATTCAAAAAGCAGATTAATCATTTGATTAAAACATATACGCCGATTAAAGCTTCAGAGCTTCCAGAATATATTTCTGGCAAGAAAGAAATAGAAAAAAATATGTTTGTTTTGACGTTTGATGACGGGTATGAAGATATTTTGTCGGTGAAAGATTTTCTACGGGAGAAGGGAATTACGCCTACAATATTTCTCATTACGGATAGCCGGAACGCGAATCGGGCGGAGCTTGAGACCGAACGGCCGCTCTTAACTCGCGAGCAAATTCGCGAGCTTATCGCCGCTGGCTGGGAAATCGGTTCGCATAGCCGGACCCACGCCGATTTTTCTAACTTGAAATCTAGCGGAATTCAAAAGGAAGTCGGCGATTCAAAAGATATGCTTGAGCGCGAGCTCGGCATCAAAATAAAATATTTTGCATATCCAAAAGGATTCCATAGTAATGAAATTGTCCGGGCGGTTGAGGGCGCCGGCTATGATTTGGGATTTTCTATGGATGACGGGTATCTAGATAAAGGAGCCGACAAATTTTTAATCCCGAGAGTCGGGGTTGACGGAACACATGCATTTAAGCAGTTCAAACTTATTTATTCGCCATCAGCAATGTTTATCCGCGGTCTTATCAAAAAGATAATTTCTTAATTATGAAACCAACGTTATCAATCGGAATCGCCGCGTATAACGAGGCCCAAAATATAGGGGCGCTGATTTCGGCGTTTTTGGCGCAAAAAATATCTTCGATGCACCTGCTTGAAATAATTGTTGCCTCAGACGCGAGCACGGACGAAACTGACGAAATCGTCCGAAGTTTTTCGGATAAGCGCGTCCGCTTAATCAGGCTTGAAAAAAGAAGCGGACTCTCGGCGGTCCAAAATAAAATAATGGAACAGGCCCAAGGCGACATATTAGTCGTCTCCGACGCCGATATTTTGCTGGCAGACCCTTACCACGTAGAAAACTTGACCGCGCCTATTTTGGCTGATAGCTCGATCGGTATCACAAGCGCGGCCTTGGTGCCCGCGGCTCCCAAAACTTTTGTCGAGAAAGTTCTTTTTAGGAATCACATGCTTAAAACGAACTTATTTAATAGCATTGGCAATGGCGACAATATTTATAATTGCGCCGGGCCTTCGCGCGCTTTCTCTCGCGCGCTATACAAAAAACTGCGCAATCTGGATAATATCCCGAACGACGCCTATTCTTTCCTCTTTTGCGAAGAACAAGGTTTGACTTTTAGATATATCCCGCAAGCTCGCGCGATTTTTCGCCTGCCATCAACGCTTGCGGACCACACCAAACAAGGCGTGCGTTTTATCGCGGGCAAATCTGCCATATTAAATAAATTCGGAAGCAATGCCAAAAATGCTTACGCGCTTCCTGGGGCCAGGATATTATCTCTTCTTTTCTCCGAACTATTTCTGCACCCGATATTATTGATAAGCTACCTCGGTATGTTGATATTTGTTCGATATAATGCTATAAATAAGCGTTTTGATGCCCGTTGGGACATAGCCATTACTTCTAAAAACATTTGATAACAATTATGAAAGCAATAATTTTAGCGGGAGGATATGGGACCCGCATAAGCGAAGAATCAGGTGTGAGGCCGAAGCCGATGGTTGAGATAGGCAATCAGCCGATTTTGTGGCACATAATGAAACTCTACTCGCATTACGGGATAAATGATTTCGTAATCTGCGCCGGCTATAAGGCCGAAGTAATAAAGGAATATTTTTCGAACTATCTTTTACGAAAAGCCGACGTCATATTCGATACTTCAACCGGCGATATGAAAGTCGTGGACAATAACGTGGAAAAATGGAAGGTTACCATAATTGATACGGGAGAGAAGACGATGACCGGCGGACGAATGAAACGCGTAAAAGATTATATTGGAAACGAAACATTTCTAATGACTTATGGGGACGGGGTTGGCGACGTTAATATCAAAGAGCTTATTGAATTTCATAAAAAAGAAGGTGTTTTGGCAACTGTTACCGCGGTTCAATCGCCCGGTAGGTTCGGAACTTTCAAATTAGAAAAAGGGCAGACTAAGGTGGAAGATTTTCGAGAAAAGCCGTCAGACGACGATATAAAAATAAACGGCGGATTTTTTGTTTTGAAACCGCAGATATTTGACTATATAGAAGGGGATGAAACGATTTGGGAGAGGGGCCCTATGGAAAAACTTGCGCGAGAAGGCGAGCTCGGCGGATTTAGGCATAATGGCTTTTGGCACCCCCTAGATACTCTGCACGATAAAATGGTTTTAAATGAAATGTGGTTAAAGGGCGACGCCCCTTGGAAAGTATGGGACAAAAAAATCTAAAATTATGAAACTTTTAATTACGGGATTTGAGGGATATATAGGAACGCGCCTTACGCGCTCGGCGATCAAAGTAGGCCACGATGTTACCGGTCTTGATGTTGGCTTTTATCGTGACGGAAACCTCGGCGGCGGCATTGAAAATCCGCCGACGATTATTCATAAAGACATCCGAAGCATTTCCGCGGAGGACTTGAGTGGTTTTGATGCCGTTATTCATCTAAGCGAACTTTCCAACGATCCGTTGGGAGAAAACAACCCGGCTCTAACCTACGAAATTAATAACAAGGGCACGGAACGCGTGGCTGAACTTGCCAAGAAAGCTGGGGTGAAGCGATTTGTTTATTCTTCTTCGTGCAGTGTATATGGCGCGTCGGATGAGATAGCCGACGAAAATTCTCCAACGAACCCGCTTACCGTGTATGCGAAATGCAAAATTTTGAACGAAGAATATATTTCCAAGCTCGCTGACGATAAATTCTCTCCGGTATTTTTGAGAAATGCCACCGCTTACGGGTTATCGGCAAGAATGAGGTTTGATTTGGTTATAAATTATTTAGCCGGCTCGGCGCTGGTTACGGGCGAGATAAAAATGACAAGCGACGGGAACGCCTGGAGGCCGTTTGTCCACGTTGACGATATTTGCCGGGCGATGCTTCACGTTCTCGAAGCTCCCAAAGAGCAGGTGCATAATAAAATTTTTAACGTTGGAGGAGAGGGCAGCAATTACACAATAAAAGAAATTTCAGAAATTATATCCGAGGCACTTCCGGGATGCAAAATAACTTTAGATGATACTAATCCTGATAAGAGAAATTATCGTGTTGATTTCGGGAAGATTAATACCCAGCTGCCGGGGTTTAAGATTAATCGCGACATTAAAGAGGGCATCAAAGAGCTGATTTCCGCATTTAAAGCCGCCGGCATGAAAAAGAAGGATTTTGAATCGCCGGAATATTACCGCCTCGCCAAGATAAAGTTTTTGGCGGACGCCGGGAAAATAGACAATAAATTTTATTTTAAGGAATATGCTGTTTAAGGAAACCAATTTGGGAGGAACCTACCTTATCGAGCTTGAAAAAAAAGAAGACGGCCGAGGCTTTTTGGCGCGCACTTGGGACGCCGCAAAATTCAGGGAAAATGGCATCAATTTTGTTATAGAAGAAGGATATATTACGCAGTCTCTTAAAAAGGGGACGGTAAGGGGGTTCCATTATCTGAAAACGGCTGAGCAAAAGCTTACACGAGTGTTAAAAGGGAGCGTGTTTGAAGTTGTCATCGATGCGCGCCCGGAATCAAAAACATATGGGTCGTTTTTTGCCTTAACGCTGAAAGACTCGGATTACAAGATGCTCTATATGGAGCCGGGCACGGCGCATGCAATACTCGTGCTCGAGGACAACACTGAATTTATGAGCATGTATTCGCCCGCATACGCGCCGGGAAATGAGGGCGGAATCAGGTACAACGATCCCACCTTCAATATCCCGTGGCCAATACCAGTCAGCGATGTTTCGGAAAAAGATATGAAATGGGAAGATTTTAAAAAAACACTATGATTATTCTCGACAAAAAATTAGAAGAGCTTGAGCGTTCAGGTTCGCCGATAAGAGTCGGCCTGGTGGGCGCAGGGTACGCGGGGAGAGGATTTGCCATGCAGATGCTCAATTATACTGCTGGGATGCGCCTGGTCGCGGTTGCCAATCGCACGCTAAGCGAAGCAGAGCGCGCCTTCCGGGACGCGGGCAGAACTGATATTGAAGAGGTTTCCGATGGAGCCGCGCTTTCCCAGGCCATTAGTGGTAAAAAGAGCGCGATAACTTCAAACTATGATTTACTATGCGCCTCGCCCGACATTGACGTGATTGTGGATGCTTCCGGCGAAGTTGAATTTGGGGCCAGAGTCATCGCAAGCGCGATTAAAAATAAAAAACACGTTGTTCTCATTAATGCCGAATTAGATTGCACGCTCGGACCGATTCTCAAACGCCGCGCGGATGAGGCCGGGGTTATCTATACCCAAACCGACGGAGATCAACCAGGAGTTCTAATGAACCTTTATCGCTTTGTGAAATCAATCGGCTTTAAGCCGGTGATGGCAGGGAACATCAAGAGCCTTATTGATGCCCGGCGCACTCCAGAGACGCAGAAAGCTTTCGCAGAGGCGCATTTCCAGCGCCCCAAAATGATCACATCGTTCGCGGACGGAACAAAAATTTCGATGGAGATGGCGACTGTTTCAAATGCCACCGGGTTTAAAATCATCAAGAGGGGAATGGCGGGACCAAAATGCGCCCGCGTAGAGGAAGCGGTAAACCTCTTCCCGGTTGACGAGCTTATGAATGGAGGGATTGTGGATTATATTCTCGGAGCCGAGCCAAGTTTTGGAGTATTCGTACTCGGTTATAATAGCCACTCGCTTACCCGCCAGTATATGAATATGTACAAAATGGGCGATGGGCCCATTTATACGTTTTATGTGCCTTACCATTTAAGCCCTATTGAAACGCCGTCGAGCATCGGGCGCGCTGTTATTTTTAAGGATGCGACAATAGCTCCGCTCGGCGGCTTGGTTGCGGAAGTTGTAACGCTTGCGAAGCGCGACCTGAAAGCGGGCGAGGCGCTCGATGGCATCGGCGGATTTACTGTTTATGGAGCAATCGACAATTACAAGACCGCGAAGGCGGGGAATTTGCTCCCGATGGGGCTTTCAGACGGGTGCGTGTTAAAAAGAGATATCAAAATGGACGAGGCAATCGCTTATTCGGATGTCGACTTGCCTCTGGATCGATTGTCTATCGAATTGCGAAAAGAGCAAGATAAAATTTTTGGCTAAAATGACATTTACTGTTTGCATTCCAACTTGTTATGGGGGCGAGTCTATTATTGAGACTGTGCGAAGCATCAGAGCCTCAAAGAATGTGGACAATTTTCGCGTTCTCGTTGTTGCGGATTCCATTCCTTTTCCCGAAGAGGTTAAAACCAAACTTAAAGAATTGGGCGTCGAAATATTTTGGAACGATACTCCCGGAACCCAAATGAAGAAAAATAAGCAGATGTTCGATATGGTTTCCTCCGATCTTGTGGTAAGCACGCAAGACGATATCATTTTCAATCCCGATACCTTAAACGAAATAGTAAAGGCGCTTGAAAGCGATCCAAAGCTCACTATGGCCGGCGCGAGGATTTTTCCGCTTCCGCAGAAAACTTTCTTCGAATCCATAATGGCAACCATGCTGATGCTGGCCGGCGATGTCGGGAGGCGCTGGAACAATGGCGACAACCGCCTTATGGCGTCTGGAAGGTGCCTCACGTATCGAACGGAGCATCTAAGAAAGATGAAAATACTCCCGGGGGTCGCAAATAGCGATATTTACATGTATTTGGAAAATAAGAGATTGGGCGGAAAATTCGCGAGCATCAAAGATGCCTTTGTCTATATTCGCTGCCCGCAGAGGCTTCGCGATCAAATCGGCCCGTCGAGCCGATATCAATATGGGAAAACTGAAATGGCCGAACTATTCGGCGAAAAAGTTAAAAAAGAGTACCCAATACCCTTCGGCGCTTTAGTGGGCGGGCTCGTATCACAATTCACGAGCACTCCGATCCATCTCGCGCTATATTGTTTCGTCTTTGCCTATTTAAGGATCTTCAAGCAGGCAAGGAAGAATGCCGCTACCGCCATGTGGAAAATTGACGCGTCGACCAAAAACATCAAATAGCCATAGATAAGCCACGCATGAAGAAACAATCGATCATTATCGCGGCAGTTATTCTATATATAACCATGAAAAAAACTGGCAGAGGTTATTGACTTTCTAGGCACGTTTTGGTAAATTGATAATATGGTTAAATTAGTGAATCAGGTTGGTTTTGCATCTAGAATAAAGGAGAAGAGAATCTTCATATTCAGCGCGAACGATATCCGCGCGCTTTTTGGAGTATCTGCCGTATCGGCATCCGCTTTGCTCCACAGATATAAAAAAATAGGGTTTATCCTGCAGATTAAGCGTGGACTTTATGCTTTTCCCGATAATTTGCCTCCGGATGCCTACATCGCCAACAAGCTATATAGTCCATCTTACATATCGCTTGAATTTGCGCTGTCTTATCATGGCGTTATTCCGGAAACCGTGTATGAAATTACTTCTGTCACTACCAAAGCTACTCGCCAATTTAAAAAATTGAGAAAAGTTTTTTCTTACCATAAAATAAAAAAAAATGCTTACACTGGTTATGAAACCCAAAAACAGCGGGGAGTGAGTTTTTATATCGCATCAGCAGAAAAAGCATTTGTGGACGCAAATTATTTACGGCTGACACAGGGGCAGAAGCCGATTTCTCGTTTTAA
>Ga0209343_10007141_pt1 | contig 13239 bp, 12 predicted proteins | sample RifCSPlowO2_02_FD_184026 | JGI IMG/M metagenome (GOLD analysis project Ga0209343, IMG submission 184026) | Groundwater microbial communities from Rifle, Colorado - Rifle CSP2_plank lowO2_0.2 (SPAdes) (version 2) | ecosystem: Environmental > Aquatic > Deep subsurface > Groundwater | place... | reverse complement strand
GATCCACCGCGGCCAGCTTGTTCTCGCGTCCGCCGCTCAACGTGCTCTTCTCCACATGCGTCGCGCCCAGGCTGCGCAGGTAATAGGTGGTCTTCAGGCCACGCACCCACGCGAGCTTGTACAGGTTGTCCATCTTCTTGCCGTTGGGCGCCGCCATGTACAGATTTAAAGACTGCGCCTGGTCAATCCATTTCTGCCGCCGTGAGCCAGCCTCCACCAGCCAGCGCGGATCGATCTCCCACGCGGTGGCATAAAGAGCCTTGATGTCATCGGGGATGCGATCGATGGGTTGCACGCTGCCGTCGAAATACTTGAGGTCGTTGACCATGACCTCGTCCCACAGGTTGCGCGCCTTGAGGTCGCGCACCAGGTAAGGATTGACCACGGTGAACTCGCCCGACAGGTTGGATTTCACAAACAGGTTTTGATACGTCGGTTCGATGGACTGGCACACGCCGCAGATGTTTGAAATCGTGGCGGTGGGGGCGATGGCCATGCAATTCGAATTGCGCATGCCGACCTTCTTCACGCGCTTGCGCAATGTTTCCCAATCCATACGCTGGCTGCGGTCCACTTCCAGGTAGCCGCCGCGTTCCCGTTCCAGGATGTCCACGGAATCGATCGGCAGGATTCCCTTGCTCCACAGTGACCCGTTAAAGCTGGAGTAGGGGCCGCGCTCCTCCGCCAGCTCCGAGGAGGCCTTGATGGCGAAGTAGCTCACCGCCTCCATGCTGGCGTCGGCGAATTCCACCGCGGCCTCGGAGGCATAGGGGACGCGCAGGCGATGCAACGCATCCTGGAAGCCCATGATGCCCAGTCCCACCGGCCGGTGCTTCAGGTTGGAGCGGCGCGCCTGCGGAACGCTGTAATAGTTGTAGTCGATGACGTTATCCAGCATGCGCATTGCCGTGCGCACGGTCTTTTCCAGCTTGTCCAGTTGCAATCCGGATTCATTTACATGCTCGGCCAGGTTCACCGATCCCAGATTGCAGACCGCGATCTCGTCATCGGAGGTGTTCAAAGTGATCTCGGTGCACAGGTTGGAGGAATGCACCACGCCGACATGCTGTTGCGGCGAACGCAGATTGCACGGATCCTTGAAAGTCACCCACGGATGGCCGGTTTCATAGAGCATGGACAGCATGCGCCGCCACAGATCAAGTGCGCGCACCACCTTGAAGTTCTGTATTTCGCCGCGCCCGGCGGCCGCTTCGTATTCCTCGTAGCGGCCGGTAAACGCAGCGCCGTACATGTCGTGCAGATCGGTGGCTTCATCGGGAGAAAACAATGTCCACGGGCCGTCTTCGGACACACGCTTCATGAACAGGTCCGGCACCCAGTTCGCGGTGTTCATGTCATGAGTGCGGCGGCGGTCATCGCCGGTGTTCTTGCGCAGATCCAGGAATTCCTCGACATCCAGGTGCCAGGTTTCCAGGTAGGCGCACATGGCCCCCTTCCTTTTCCCCCCCTGATTAACCGCTACCGCGGTGTCATTGGCGACCTTCATGAACGGCACCACGCCCTGGGAGCGGCCATTGGTGCCCTTGATATGGGCGCCCATGGCACGGACCCGCGTCCAATCGTTGCCGAGGCCGCCGGCGAACTTGGACAGCAGTGCATCGTCGCGAATGGCGCTGAAGATGCCATCCAGATCGTCCGGGACCGTGGTCAGGTAACAACTCGACAATTGCGGGCGGCAGGTGCCGGAGTTGAACAGCGTGGGCGTGGAACTCATGAAATCGAACGACGACAGCAATTCATAAAATTCGATGGCGCGCGTCTCGCGATCCAGTTCGTTGATGGCGAGCCCCATGGCCACGCGCATGAAGAACGCCTGCGGCAGCTCAAAGCGAATGCCGGAATCGGTGTGAATAAAATAGCGGTCATACAGGGTCTGCAAGCCAAGATACGTGAACAACTGATCCCGTTCCGGCCGCAGGGCCGCGCCCAGCCGGTCCAGGTCATAGCGCGTCAGTTCGTGATCCAGCAGTTCCAAGGACGCGGCGCGCTGAACGTATTTGCGAAACGCCAATGCATAGCGGTCGGCCATCTCCGACTGCGTGGCCACGGTATCCGTGCCCTCCAGATAACTAAGGGCTTCGCGGCGCAGGGCGTCAAGCAACAGCCGCGCGGCAGCCTGGGAATAATTCGGTTCCTTCTCCACCAGCGCCCGGGCGCTCATCACCAGGGCCGGGTTGACGTCGGTTTCCTTGACGCCATCGAACAGATTACGCAATGCGTCATCTATGATCTGATGGCCCTGAACGTATTCGAGTCCGACACAGGCCTCGTTGACCACGGCCATCAGGCGTTGCATGTCCAGCGCCCGCAGCGAACCGTCCTTCATGGTCACATTGATGATCACCGGACGCACCACGGCGCCTTCCTCGGTCTGGCGCTGCCTGGCTTTCTCCGCACGAATGCGAGCCCGGTCTTCGCGGTAGATGACGTAGGAGCGGGCGATTTTCTGATGCCCGGCCCGCATCAGCGAAAGTTCCACCTGGTCCTGGATATCCTCGATGTGCACGGTGCCGCCGCCGGGCATCCGGCGCGTCACCGCCTTGACCACCTGGTCGCTGAGTTCCTCCACGGTCTGATGGATGCGGGTGGAGGCCGCGGCGGTACCCCCTTCCACGTCCAGGAAGGCTTTGGTAATGGCCACCGAAATCTTGGCCCCATCGAACGCCGTGACCTTGCCGTTGCGGCGGATGACCTTGAATTCGCCGGGCTGGTGACTGGCCAATACCGTGCGGTCAGGGGGCGGTATATCGAGGGAGATGTCGGTTATCTGTACCTGGGCGCTTTCGGAGACGGCGGCTGGACCTGCAATTGAAGCTTTTTCCACGGTTTAAAACCCCCAAATTGGTCGGCGTCAAAGCGCCTGTTTTTCTTGTACCCGTCTGTGCGTTGCGAACTTTAGAAACAGGATTAAGTTCTGCACGTAAGGCAGATTTATAGCACCCCAACAAAATGTGGTCAAGTAGCAATGAAACCACAATATGTTGTGGATTGTACGGTGGGAAGGCTATGGACAGCCTGTGGATAATCTGGGGGAAATTCTTGCGAAAAAACGCGAAGTCACGGGCAGGCAAACCACGAAATCAACAGGTTAGGAAACATGCCTCAGGGGAGAGGGGAGGCGGCGGGATCGCGAAGGACGTTGCCGGCGGTCCTTGCCAAGGGGGTTGTTGCTCCAGGAAGGGGTTAAAACACAGGCTTTATCCGCCGGCATAGCCACCTGAATTTTTTTCAGCTGTACGACATGGCGCCCAGACTGGCTCCGCCGCACACAAACCAGGTCTGGCCGGTGATAAATCCGGCCTTTTCGTCGGCCAAAAACATGACCACCCGGGAAATGTCCTCCGGGGTCCCCAAGCGCCTGACCGGCAGGCGCTGAGCCACGGCCTCATTGCGGGGGTCGCCCGCCGGGATCACGGACCGGAACTGATCCGTAACGATGGGGCCGGGGGCGACGGCATTGACCGTGATCCCGGACGGGCCGAGTTCCAATGCCCAGGTCCGGGTCAATCCGACTTGCGCAGCCTTGGAGGCGCTGTAGGCGGTGCGGGTTTCCAGGCCCAGGATGGCCCGGGTGGTCAAAGTGACGATGCGGCCGAATCCGGCCCTCGTCATCGCGGGGATAAACGCCTGACCAAGGGCGACCAGGGCACCCACATGTAGCCGCATGAGGAAATCCAGATCCTCCTGTTTCACATTGGCAATCAGCGCACTACGCAGGGCGCCGGCGTTGTGGATCAGGGTGGTGACATGGTGTGCGGCTGCGATCTTTGCAGCAGCGCTGCGTACCTGGCCGAGGTCAGACACATCTATATGCAGGGTCTGCAATGCCGAATGGGTCTGGTCACAGGGATTCAGGTCCAGATTGATCACCGTGTAGCCCGCCGCCAGCAAATCCCGGCGAATGGCGGCGCCGATGCCGGCCGATCCGCCCGTCAATACCGCTGTCTTTGTGTTTCCCATTTCCATTCCTTTATGGATTTTGAAACCTGACTTTTTGCAGGACCGGCTTCAGCCAGACGCTGAATCCCGATTTCTTTGTAGGGCCGGCCGCTCCGGACATCCTGTCCTCTCGCGGCATTTCCCACATCCTGTGGGTCGCTTCAGCCGGCCGTACTTCTTGACGCGGTTTTCATCCCCATCAATGATGCTGATGACAAGACGAAGGAGTGTAAGCCGATGAGCCAGTCCGATTCCAGCACCGTGCCCCCCGCGAAAACCTTCAGCCCCACACCCGTGGCCCACAGCCCGGTGGCTGACGCGCACCTGATTCGCTACGCCGGTCCGTTTATTCCCGGGCTCGTGGTGCGCGCACAGGGAGCCTACATCTACGACGATCAGGGGCGCGAGATCCTGGATTTCACCTCCGGCCAGATGTGCGCCATCCTTGGCCACAACCATCCGGACGTCGTCGCGGCCATCACCGAGGCTTGCCGCAACGTCATCCACCTGCACAGCAGCCAGTTGTCGCCCCCGGTGATTGAACTGGCACAGTTGATTGCCTCCCAGCTTCCGAAGCAATTGCAGAAGATGATTTTCCTCAGCACGGGTTCGGAGTCCAATGAAGCGGCGCTGCGCATGGCCAAGTTGTTCCGCGGCGGTTTCGAGGTCTACGCCTTTTCCGGTTCCTGGCATGGCATGACCGGAGGCGCCAGCGCCAGCACCTATGCCTTCGGACGCCAGGGCTACGGACCGACGTTGCCCGGTGTGCAGGCCATCCCCACGCCCAATTGTTATCGCTGCCCCATCCGGCACTGCCGCGACAAGTGCGACATGACGTGCCTGGAAGCCGGTTTTGACATGACTGATCGGCAGACCGTGGGCGCACCGGCGGCCTTTATCTTTGAACCCATCATCAGCGCCGGCGGCATGATCGAATTGCCGCCGGGGTACCTCACGCGGCTGCGGCAACTGTGCGATGCGCGTGGCCTGTTGATGATCGCTGACGAGGCGCAGACGGCCTTCGGGCGCATGGGTCTCCTGTTCGGCTACCAGCAGGAGCCGGGTTTTGTGCCGGATTTTCTCACCATGTCCAAGTCCCTGGGTGGCGGCCTGCCGCTGTCCGCCACGCTGACCAGCGCCGAGATTGAAGAGACCTGTTACAGCCGCGGGTTCATCCATGCCACGTCCCACGTGTCGGATCCCATGCCCGCCGCGGTCGGTGTGGCGCTGCTGAAGGTCATCGCCCGCGACAAGCTGGTGGACAACGTCAAAAAAATCGGGGACTACCTGAAGACGCGGCTGAAGGAGTTGCAATTGCGGCACGAATGCATCGGTGACATTCGCGGCCGCGGCCTGCTGCTGGGCATGGAAATCGTTTCGGATCGCGAGAAACGCACACCGGCCCCGGCCCTGGGCACGGCCATCTCGGAGCGTTGCTACGAATTGAAGCTCAGCATGAACATCGTGCGCCTGCCCGCCGTTGGCAGCATCTTCCGCATCGCGCCGCCGTTCACGTTGACCCGTGCCCAGGCGGACAGCGCGGTGGCGATCCTGGATCAAGCCATCGGTGAGTGTGTTGCAAAGCAGCGCGCAGGTACTCCCGCGAAATGACGCTCGCTGTCATTCCGAGCGTCCCATCGCCATTCCGCCCGTCCCATTGTCATTCCGACCGCATCATTGTCATCCGGAGCGTCCCAATGTCATTCCGAACGCACGTGAGGAATCTTTCTTTTCCCGTAAGCAAAGGCCACGTTGATGCCCGGGGCCTCTGACAGCTTCTTCCAACGCTACCTGCTCCCGGGATTCGTCTACACCGGTGTCATCATCGGCGGCGGCTATGCCACCGGCCGCGACCTGGTGCAATTCTTCCTGTTGCACAACCCCGCTGGCGCGGCATTGGGGATCGCCGTGGCCATGGTGTGCTGGAGCCTGCTGCTTGCCGTGTGTTTCGAGTTTGCGCGCATCCACCAGGCCTATGACTACCGCACGTTCTTCAGGCACCTGCTTGGACCGGTATGGTGGTTCTTCGAGGTGCCATTCCTGATCATGCTCGTGATCGGGCTGGCCGTCATGGGGGCGGCGGCAGGGGAGATCACTACGGGACTTACCGGTGCCCCAAAGCTAGCAGGTACGGCTGTCTTGCTGGTGGCCGTGGGTGTGCTCGTCGTCACCGGCACCCAGTCGCTTGAGCGAGTGCTGGGTTGGGGCTCATCGTTGCTGTACCTGTTTTACCTCATGTTCCTGTGGCGCTGCTGGCAGGAATACGGCACGCGGCTATTCGTGTTCCCGGATTATGAACCGGCGCCGGGCTCCGTCATCGGCGGACTGCAATATGTGGTCATGAACGTGTCCATGATCCCGGGCATCCTGTTCTGCCTGCGCCACTTCAAGAGCCGGACCGAGGCAGTGACCGCCGGCGTCTTTGCCGGGATACTGGTGGCGCTGCCGGCCATGGCCTTCCTGCTGTGCATGAGTGCATTCTACCCGGCCATCCTGGAGCAGCCCGTACCCATCTCCTACATCCTGCTGCAACTGGGCAGCAGTTGGTTCGGCATCGCGTTCCAGTTGCTGCTGTTTTTCACGCTGATCCAGACCGGTGTCGGGATCCTGCACGCTGTGAATGAACGTGTGGACGGCACCCTGCGCGAGCGGGGCAGTTCATTGCCACGAATCGCGCGGGCCGGCATTGCCGTGGGTTACGTGCTGACCTCCATCGTGCTCGCCGAGAAATTCGGCATCATTGAACTGATCGCCAAGGGTTTTACCGCCATGGCGTGGGCGTTCATCCTCAGCTTCGCGGTGCCGTTGATGACGGTGGGACTGTACAAGATTATGAGGTATCGGGTGCCAGTGGGGGCTTGATGGTACCTGCGTATTCCAGGGGATTGATTCCAATACACTTCTGGCAGTCCCTGGTCCTGCCCCGTTTATTACTATTGCGCCCGTCACCACAATGCCGGCTTTGAAATCCGCATCTCGCAATGCACGCGAAGTTGGCTTCCGTATAAAAAAGCTGCCTGATACGCTGCCGCTGTGAACAAGACCGGCGACCTCAACCGAAATGACCAACAACTCCTGCGGTTGACTGGTGAACGTGGCAATGACAAGAACGCACGAGTATGGGTTTTGAAATGCCATCGATGCTTGAACATCTACGGCAGCAACAGCACCGATGCATGGGAGCGGAAATGCCCGAAGTGCCAGAAAGGGGAGGCCGGACTTCCAGTTCCGACGGAGCGTGACGGACAAGTCTGGACTCGCGAAGAACACATCATAGCATTCCAACTCTACAGCCGAATTCAATTCGGAATGATCCACATGGGGAATCCACAGGTCATCGAATTGTCGGCGCTGCTTGGAAGGAAAGTAGGTTCAGCCTCACGAAAGCTGGCGAACTTCTCGCGGCTTGACCCGGTTCACCAAGCTCGAAACGTGCGCGGTCTCGAGCACGGCTCCAAAGGTGAAGAAGACGTCTGGCGAGAGTTTGATGAACGTCCTGAAGCCTTGGCCTTCGAGAGCGCCCGACTACTCGCTGAGCGACTCGGCTACAACGTCGAACAGGTTGCAGAGATTGATGAGTGGGATTTGCCGCCGCCCGGCAAAGAGCGCGAGTCGCTGGTCAAACTCCGCGTCAACCAGAGCTTCTTCCGTCAGCGTGTGCTTTCAGCTTACGAATTCCGATGCTGCGTCACGGGACTGACCAGCCTCCCGCTACTTGTGGCCAGCCACATTGTTCCGTGGGCGGAAGACGCGGCGCATAGGTTGAACCCGCGAAATGGTCTTTGCTTGAACGCGCTTCATGACCGCGCCTTTGACCGCGGCTTGATGTGGGTGGAATCGAACCTTGTTATTCGGCTGTCATCGAAGCTCCGCGAAGTCACAGATGACTCGAAGCAGACCGTGGATTGGCTCCTCAGCTTCGACAGAAAACCGCTCCTGCTCCCCAAAGGGTTCCAGCCGGACCGAGATTTTCTGGCCAAGCACGCGTCCCGCAGCCTGAAGGGCTGCTAGAATTTAGCCGTGGTATCGCTCCCGTCGGTCTCTCAATCCCCGGCTAATTTCTTGCTCGCTTTCAGCTTGATACCGAAACCGAACCTGGCCAGGTAGATCTGGAGTCATGCCAACTCAAAAGCCTTGCAAGCGCCGCACGTTCGCCGTCGTCTGCCGCTGGCACCCGCCCGGCGATGCCTGCGAGCCTTGGCAATTCATTGCCGTGACCATCGCCCAATGCACCGATGCTCAGGATGCCGCCAACAATGCTTGTCTCTACTTGATATGGGACCGCCAGGGCATGGCGGAGCCGTGGTTGGTGATTGAGGACAAGCTGGACTTGTCGATTCCGGGTGACGGGACATTCGACGCGGAAGAGTTCGACGAGACCATCACGTTCACTGGCAGGGTTGTTTCCAAGCGCGAGTTGGGTTGAGTACATCATCCAGGACGGTCACCAAATTTAATCAATCTCAAGTCAGGGGAAAGCGGGGACATTCACGATTTACCGGTTGATGTCACGAGAAAATTTAATGGATGTCCGGGGTTCCCCGGAATATGTGGTCGTCTGAGACCATAGAGTATGTGGTCAAATTTAAATCAAAAATTACCGGGGCGATCGTGGGGCCGGAACAGATGAAATGCCCCTTTGGTGCCAGATCATTTCGTCCAATCAATGGATCTGGCCCCATGATCATTCAATGGGTATGTGATATATTCTGTATATCACATTAGGAGTGGCCTATGGCGACACAGGCATCAACAAAGGCATCTCGTTCGAAGTCTCGAACCGCAAAGCCCAAAGCGGTTCTGTTCCGATATCGGGATGCGGACAGCGTGGTAGGCGTATCGCGGGGAACGGCCGGCAAATTGGCGCAGAAGCTGGGGCTCAACGAGACGCAGGTACTGCATTACGCCATGGCTCAACTGGCCAGGAGCGAGTTGCCCCGGTACGAACCGGATGATGGGCCGCTCAGCAAGGGCGATGTGGATGCCATCCGCAAGCTGGAACCGCAGGGGCGCATGCGCATCAGGCAAAGTTTGTTCTGATGTCATTTCCGGCCCCAGTACCGGGCGCGATTGTCTGGTGCCATTTCCCCACCCGGGAAATCCGTGCCAGGGGCATCAAGCCGCGCCCTGGACTGATCCTTGCGACAGGCGACTCGAAGGAGGGGGTGGTGATGGTCAAAATCGCCTATGGAACCAGCCGGAAAGTCACCGATTTGCATCGTGGAGAGTTTGCGATCACGCCCGCGGACGGCGAGGCATTTCTGGCCTCTGGGTTATCGTTGGCCACGAAATTCAACCTCGCAGAATCGGTTGAATTGCCCTACACGGAAAAGTGGTTCTCCGTGCCGCCCAATGCGCGCCATGGCCAGAACCCGATCCTCGGCCTTCTCCATGCAAGTTTATACAAGCGCGCCGCGGTGGCAATGGAAGGGAAGTCGTGAGGTACGTAGCAATGGGGTCAAAAAGTGAAACAGCGTGCGGCCAGTTAGGCCCGGAGCGAAAAATCAGGCTACGTAAACTCCCTGGGGATCACGCCCCAAGCCCTTATGAAGTGGACGTCCGCGCTTAGCCATAACGCCAATCTTCACGCTGCCATCGACGAGATCACGGCGCAGACGCTGGCTGCCCTGGGAGCGCCGCCGGATCTTGCGTTCCTGTTCGCCACCGATCATTACCGTGCCGGATTTGATCGCCTGCCTGCGACGGTTCACGCTCGCCTCGGCGGTGGGCAGTTGCTTGGCTGCTCGGCCAGCGGCGTGATCGGGAGTGGCGAGGAGATCGAGCAGCGGGCCGCCCTCAGCCTGGTGGCGGCCCAGCTGTCGGACGTTGATGCGGATAGCTGGGCGCTGGAGGCGACCGATCTGGCGCCAGGAACGTTACACAGCCAGAGGTGCGCCGCACTGGCTCACAAGATCGCGCCGAAACCGGTCGCCTTCGTGCTGTTGGCCGATCCCTTTACCTTTCAGCCCGAGCGGCTGATCAGGTCCCTCGAATCGGCCTTTCCGTCGCGTGCAATCGTGGGCGGATTGGCCAGCGGAGGTCAGGCGCCAGGTGAGATCGCATTGTTCCTGAACGACACGACCCGTAATTCCGGCGCACTGATTCTTGCGCTCAGCGGCGATATCGAGATGCAGACCGCCGTTGCCCAGGGCTGTCGGCCGATCGGTGATCCGCTGTTCGTATCCTCCTGTCAGGGCAACAGGATCACCGGACTCGACGGACAGTCACCGATCGATGTGCTCAGCACGCTTTTTGAGCGGGCGGGCAAGCAGGATCAAATGCTCATGCAGCATTCATTGTTTGTCGGCATTGCCATGCGCGCGGGGGAAAGCCAATACGACCAGGGCGATTACCTCATTCGCAATATCACGGGCATTGACCAGAGCAGGGGCGCCATCGCGGTCGGCGTGGAATTACACGAAAACCAAGTCGTGCAATTCCATCTGCGCGATGCGCGGACTGCAGCGGAGGACCTCGACCGGGTACTCAGCCGGCTGCATGATCAATACCTCGATACTCAGCCCGCGGGTGCATTGCTGTTTTCCTGCACCGGCCGGGGCCAGGGTTTGTACGGCGAGGCTGGGCATGATTCAGGCGTATTCCACCGGCGCTTCGGCGCAATTCCCCTGGGCGGGTTCTTCTGCAACGGCGAAATCGGCCCGGTCGGTGGCACGACGTTTCTGCACGGATATACCAGCGCGTTTGCCGTGTTCAATCCCCTGGAATCGCATCCGAATTCCCGGTGATCGGCGCAGGAGTTTGCTAGAGTAGGGGCATGGCGCCAATCGAGGCGAGGCCACCATGTCGATACCTGCTTGCATCGGTTTTCCGAAGGTCGTGGCGGACTTGAGTCTGGTTGATGGCGTCATCGAGGGGCAGGCGCGTGGCTGAGCTCGTTGACCAGAAATGTGAGGCCTGCCGTGCAGGCGCCCCCAGGGTCACCGCGGAGGAGAAGCGGCAACTGATGCCACAGATCCGCGACTGGGAAATAGCCGAACAGGACGGCATCGAGCGTCTGGTTCGGACCTACCCGGTTGACGGTTTCAAGAACGCGCTTTTGTTCACGATGAAAATCGGCGAACTGGCTGAGGAAGAAGGCCATCATCCGGCCATTCTGACGGAATGGGGCAGGGTGACGGTGAGTTGGTGGAGCCACAAGATAAAGGGACTGCACGTGAACGATTTCATCATGGCGGCCAAAACTGATCGCATTGCGCGTTTGTAACAGGCAAGCGCAATGAGGGGGAACAGGTGACTATTATAAACGAGCTGTTGAAATCCAAGGGACATGACGTCTGGTCGATTGCGCCGGGCGATATCGTGTTCAACGCCATCAAAATGATGGCGGACAAGGGAGTCGGTGCGCTAATGGTGATGGACGGCGACAAGCTCGTCGGCGTCATTTCCGAGCGGGATTACGCGCGCAAGGTCATCCTGCAAGGCCGTTCATCGAAAGACACTCCGGTCCGCGACATTATGACAACGCCAGTGATTTGTGCCCGGCCGGAGCAGACGGTTGAGGCAGGGATGGCGCTGATGACGGAAAAGCGCATCCGGCATCTGCCTGTCGTCGAGGAAGGCCGGCTCGTCGGCATCGTCTCCATCGGCGATCTGGTCAAATCGATTCTGGCCGAGAAGGAGTTCTTGATCGCGCAACTGGAAACCTATATCACCAGTTAGGGTACCTCTGAATAACCCCAGAATTACTTTTAATTTGTCATTCCGGCGAAAGCCGGAATCCAGCATAAACAATTATTTACTGGATGCCGTTTTTCAACGGCATGACGACAAAAGCGCTTTATCAGACCCTCCTTAGCAGGCTGTACTGTCTACGGTTCACCCCACAGTGGCTCACTCATCCGCTGCGCGTAGTTGTCGAACATCACGTTGAAGCTCACGCTGATGCGCTGTCCGGTGCTGCAATTGCGGTCCACCGAATGCGGCAACCAGGCCGGGAACAGCAGCAACGTACCCGGCGCCACTTGCACCACGACCTGGTCGGTGTTGTAGGCGGTGAGCGCGGTGGCGGGCGGCCGCATGATCGCGGTTTGCGGCCGTGGATCGTGGAAATTGATCGTGTCCGCGCCAACCTGGGACTTCACGTAATAGACGCCGGAGAGAAAGTTGTTCGGGTGGCTGTGCATGGCATGGAACCCGCCCGGGGCGTGGACATTGGCCCAACAGCCGGTCACCCGACACTGCGCTTCGTCCGCTTTCAGGAACACCAGCACGTCCCTTACTTCCCGGTCGATCACGCCCATCAGCTCCGTCAGGGCCTCGTCGCGATGCAGCCCGTGGCTCGACTGCCAGCATGTGCCGGGCTCGAGCGTGGCCACACCGCGCATCAGCTCGTCGATTCTCGCAAGGGTGCCGGCACTTATTCGGGCTACGAGTTCGGGCCGCAGCCGCGACTTCCAGAGAAACGTCGGGAATAGCCGGATCACCTCGGAGGACCCGACGTGGTCGTGGGTCGTGGGCTCCGGTGTTGTGGTTGGGAGACGCGGGTTTGTCATGGCCGTGCAACGCACCGGCGGTCGGCTCCTGCCAGTCAGTCAGACTCTGCAGCAAAGCGAAAGCCGGCGCTCAGCCTGAATTGTAGTCGCGAATGTGCGGTACCATCGAATACCTGCGAATACGGGACATCCACCAAATAGCCTCGTAAAATCAATGACAAGCCATGATTGGTGCCGACCCCATACTTTGGTCCGATGCGATACCTGAGCCGCGTGGGATTCGACCCTGCCTTGAGGGTCGTGTCACCGCAGATGTGTGCATCATTGGCGCGGGGTACACCGGGCTGTGGACCGCGTATTACCTCAAGCAGCGGGCACCGACCATTAACGTTGTCATTGTCGAGGCGGAATCCGCGGGATTTGGCGCCTCCGGCCGCAACGGTGGCTGGGTGTCCGGCAGTCTGGCCCAGCAGCACAGATATCTCGACGGGCTTGCAGCCGATGAACGCCGCGCGTGCTACCGGGTGATCTTCGACATGGTGGACGAGGTCGGGCGCGTCATCACCCGTGAAGGGATTAATTGCGAATATCACAAAGGCGGTGTGCTGTATGCCGCAGCCCGTTATCCGGAGCAGGAAACACGCTTGCGGCGGCATCTGCAAAAGCTGCATGCCGATGGTTGCGATGCATCCGATTACCGCTGGCTCGGGCGGGACGAGGCGCGGGAGCGCATCGCCATGCGCGATGTGCGCGGGGCGGTCTTTTCACCGCATTGCGCCGTAATGCAACCGGCCCGCCTGGTGCGCGGCCTTGCCGACGCAGTGGA
>Ga0209343_10007139_pt1 | contig 13243 bp, 9 predicted proteins | sample RifCSPlowO2_02_FD_184026 | JGI IMG/M metagenome (GOLD analysis project Ga0209343, IMG submission 184026) | Groundwater microbial communities from Rifle, Colorado - Rifle CSP2_plank lowO2_0.2 (SPAdes) (version 2) | ecosystem: Environmental > Aquatic > Deep subsurface > Groundwater | place: Rifle... | reverse complement strand
CTTCTTCCCGCATCAATTGTAGGTTTTTAAGTAATTCTTTATTCAGCTCCACCTCCCGGGTCAATTCATCCAGCTTAAAACTGACATCATTCAATCTTTTAATTCTATTCTCCGTTTCTGCAATCGTATTCTGCAGGGCACTGATACGCGCCTGTACGGTTTCTTTCTTAATATATAAATTGATAAGATTCTGACGTAATCTTTCCAAAAATGTATCTGAAGACTTTATCTGACTTTTGACTAATCTATCAATCTCTTTTTCAAGATTTGCCTGAACCATTGCGTATTGCTCTTTTAAGGTAACCACCACAGGATGATATTCTGTGAAATCGCTTTTGGCGCCTGTAATCTTAACTTCTAAATCTATTAACTGCTTTTTCAAATCTTCAATTAGAGGTGTTGTAATAACCAATTCTTCCGGCACATATATATTTGACTCTTTTTTTAGTTGGTCCTGAACGCTATCTATCTCCTTTATATTTTCCTGAAGACTAATCATAGAATCATCTAATAGTTTTATAAAATTTGTTTTAAGCTCCACAGCCTTTGTAATCTCATCTGCACCAAAATACACTTTATTTTTTTCCTGATATTCCTGAAGTCTCTTCTTGGAGTCTTCCAATGCCTGCCTTCTCTCTTTTTCTATCTGTTGTTTAATCGTCTGGCGGTTTTTATTGGCAGACTCAAGAGAAAACTTCGCTATCATTTTATTCAGCATCTCAGGATAGGCATTTGCAATATCTGCTGCCAACTTGGGGTCTTTATCTCTCACATACACTTCAATCATGTACTCGTCATTCAAAACAAAATCAATATCTCTTTTAAATCTACCAAAAGTCTTCTGAGAATAGACCTCCCTGATTAGATCTATGATGGTGCTGCTTTTTAACATACCTATATACGGGGCATGGGGTTCTTCCTGAGGCTGCGGCTCTAATCTGCTGCGAATTGCCCCTTGAGAGCCGGCAGAATAAAAGGAGAAATCCTGTGTCTGCCTTGGTATAAAGAACACACTTTTTGCCTCGTAAGTTCCTGGAAGTATATAGCTGAGGACAACAGCAGATAGCATAGCTACAACTATTATTAAATAAATAGTCTTCTTTCTCCTATATAAGATAAGCCAATAATCCAACAAGGTAAGGTCTTTTTTCATAAAAGTTTGTTCCTTTTATAGTAATTCATAGTCTTGTATTCATGCGACTCGTATTATGTTCAGGATGTCCTCTCTAATAAATTTTCCTTTCTAAAGACAATAACAGTCGTCTCGACAAAACCAATATATATCCAGTTATAATATGAGAGGAAATCCGGTTGAAACTGGATATTAATTAACAATGCAACCAACCCTGCAAGGAGAGTTTTGAGGATTGCATTCTTTTTTGGTTCTTTTATTATAGCTAATGTCGAAATTAATCTATAGAACCCATATAAAAAGATTGAACAAAAAATAAGCAACCCTACGATACCGGTTTCGTCTGCAGCGAGAACAAAGGCATTGTGAACCGGCCAGCCTATAGCATTTTGTGTATATTTTTTCCCCTGCCCGAGACCTGCTCCAATAAATGGATACTTATTTAAAAAACCTTCAATCCCTCCCTTCATCAATTTCAATCTGTTTCCAATATCCCCCATCAATTCCATTTGTGAAATAATATCTTCATAAAAAGCCTGCCAAAATCCGCTTACATAGGCAATAACCATCAAGAGCGCAAGGAGCATAAAAAAATGTATGGCGCGGGAAGGCCATTTTAAAAAAATAGATATCATAATACCAACAAATAATCCAAGTATACTTGTCTTCGAGAAAGTCAGAATTAATGCCACACCCATTAAAACAAGGGCTATCGAAAGCGCTACTTTTTCCTTACGGCTCAAATAGGTGTTAAAATGAAGAAAGGCATTAAACCCTATCAGCAAACTAATAACAAGGTAATTTGCCAGATACAAATGCATACTTGTAAATGCCGGCACTCTTAGAAATGTTCCAAGAGAAGTAGGCTCAAGTATCAAATTCATGGTACTGCTCTCATAAAATGCTAAAATGATACCGCTGTTTATAAACAATATCTCCTGAAAGATACCTATAATCGCTGAAATGGTTGTAATGACAACAAGTGTTTTGAGGTAGAAAGCTATCCATTTAGTTTCTCTTACCATCTCTATAATGAGAAAGGAAAAAAGTATTGCCTTGGAAAGTGGCAGCATCTTAATCATACTGGTTGTTCGACCATTTATTAGAGAAAGAACGCAGCATGCAAGCATGGCCAGATTGAGGAAATTTAACAGGCTCCAGGTGACTTTATACCTTATGGTCGTGAAAAGAGTAGCCAGCCAAATGGGTATAATTATTACAAAGAAGACATCACTCGTATTTATTTTTCCAGGAATAAGTCCGGTATATTGAAATCCAAAAATCAATAAGACTATAAATAATATTTCTTTTTTTTGAATTGCCCCATTTATATTTATTGCAAGAATGCAGCCCATTATTAGCATTGAAATAATAAAAAAAGAAAATAAATAGGGAATTATACTTGATTTAATATCTAAATGTGATGTTAGAATATTCCCTATATAGAAATTAGAAATCGTTAGGAAACCAATAGATAGTCCTGTGAGTATTGGTACAAGCAAAGTCTCTGAAGCGTTGGATGACAATTTCATAATGTTGGTCTTATTATCAGATAACGATGCAGATGGGAATCTATACCTTTTATTTACTGAGGATGATTAAGTTTACCGAATAAGGTTTAATAACCTGTGTCTCTTGATAATCCCCTGTTGTTTGAATTATTTTTTCCTCAACCTTTTGCAGTCTCACTTCCGGCCATTCATTTATCTCGTCTATTTTTTCATGCAAGATTTTTTCCCCCAGATGAATTGCCGCTTTCATATCTGCCTTTTTATCTAAGGGGAGCTGTTTGATAATCTTCCTAGGGTTAACCCCCTTATTTTTTAGATTTTGTATGTGTTGGACGTCTTCCTTATCCCATTTTTCCGACAGATAGTTATATGCCTCCTCCTCGGCCATCTTTCTCGCAATATTGATAGCCGCCTCTACTTTACTCCTTAACAGGTAACTATTGCTGTGATCGGGATCAATAAGATAGCGTTCATACTTTATGTTTCCATTGAAGGGCAAATTCTCAAAATTTATTTTTACGGTGACAGGATTATTCCGCCTCTTGTCAGCCTCTTTAAGAAAGGCTACTGCTTCTTTGAGATCATCCTTCACGCCGGGAGGAATGGTCAGCTCATCAACTGCAACCTCCCCGGCGAGTATCCCTTTCATCTTCTTAGTTGTTAATCCATATCTTTTAAGGTCGCTCTTCTTGTAGACTTTTTCAGTCAGAGATTTCATTGCCTGCCTTATGACCTGCCTATCATCAGGGATAAAATTTGAAAAAAGTAAAAACATCTTTTTCCCATCTCTTGACCCAATCACAGAAACTAACGGGTCATTGGAACTCGCCTCAACTTTATCTCCTTCAAGCATACTAATGGCTTTAAAGGCATTATACACAGGCTTAACAATATAGCTTTTGGTAATCAGGCCAAAACCTCCGAAATATTCCAGCTTATTGTCAATGACATCTTGCAGGATTTCTCTGCCGTAAATGGACGTACCCTCCCCAATTTGCCAGTTCTCAAACAGGCTGAAAAATGTGTGCCGCTGAATGCCGGCCTCATCCATCGCGAGCACTGCCGGCAATATGTACGAGGCAAGGTATTCTGTATCGCGCTCTCTGCTCCCGCTTTTTGGAAAATCCCGCCAACTATTCCAGCTCCCGTTAATTAATGTCGTATCCTCGTCATAACGATAATCTTTTAACCACTTACGAACTAAAGGTGCCTCTTGTTTCATCCTTTTCGAAGTTATAAACCCAAAATCATGCCATACGAGAAAATCTATAGGGAGTCTATCCAGTCCTACCTCAGGCAAGGATGTCTTACTGCAGTATTGAATAAAATTGTGTATTAAAGGTGTTTTTTTATCCTTAAATGCTGCATTAACCGTTGAAGCTGCAGGTCCTCCGACTTTAGCATTTCTATCAGCCCTTTTTGCGCCGAGGACAGAGTATTTATACAGCTTCAAATAATCTTCTTCTGCCCCGTTATAGAAAAGTTCAGGTTCATCCCATAGTATATATTTCGCATCTATATGAAGTGTGTTATTAATGTAGTCTACAGTAGCCTGAACCAGCTCAGCCCACCTTTCATAATCATAGGGTCTGCTATGTCCATCGGCCTTGACAGCTCTTAAATGATTGGGCATACCCATCAGATTAAATATTATCTCACCGCCGTTCTTATGAATCTCTTTTATCCATCGGACGGTATCTGATTTTGATAATCTTTCCGGATAGCCTTCCAGGGTGCTGCCTGGCGGGAATAACTGTGGACTGAGAAAGGGTTTTTGTATCTCAATAGATCCTGTTTTCTGGTCTTTAAAGAAACGCCTTGCAATAGGCAAATCAGGAGGAAACTCCGGAGAGTGGGCAAAGAACACGCCTGTCCTGAAAATATACGGCAGGGGACCTATTTCCCTACTCGCGTCTACGGAGATATGCGCCTCATCTTCTGAAGCCGTATAGGCATCCGCCTCCTTTGCTAAAAGAACCCTTCCCGTGAGAAGACATATAGCAAGAAAGATAGTTGTAGCTTTAAATATATACTTTATAGTGTTCAAAGTAATTGCGACGCCTTTTTATAGCCGAATAAATACATCAGTAATATAGACCCTTTATACATCTTATCAAGGACATATCTGTCATCTGCTTTTCGCATAAGCTGAACCTGCCTTCTTTTTCTTATTATCAATGGCAGGTGGCCGATTATGTGCCCAAACGCCATTAATATTGCTATAGTTCTTTTCCATTTCAGAGTGAATAAATATTCGGCAGCTGTCCCTGCCTCCAGGATAAGCCTTACAGGGAATATAAATAGAAGAGTAATCCACGAATAGTTTTTTAATAACATTATAAGACTATTCCTGTGAACATAATACATGCGCCACAAATTTTCTCTTCCTAAATTCGGGCAACCAAAATGATAAATCTTCGTTGTAGGCACATATACAACTCTATATGAACCAAGCAGGTGAATCCTCCATATCAAATCAATCTCTTCCATATACATAAAATAGTATGTGTCAAAATATCCCGCTTTTTCCAGGACATCTTTCCTTATAAAGATTGCTGCACCGCTTGCCCAAAATATATCACTGAAGTTGTCATATTGGCCCATATCTTTTTCCACTTTATCTAATATCCTTCCTCTTGCAAAGGGATAGCCTAAAATATCAATCATCCCCCCTGCTCCGCTGCTGTGAAAGTGCTCTTTATCATTTAAATCCAGCATCTTTGGCTGGGCCACAGCAATTGATGGATCGTCTACTAATATTTTAACCAGCTCAGGAATACAGTTCTGGTCAATTTCAATGTCGTTATTGAGAATAAAAACAAACTCACCTTTTGCATTATGGATACCTTGATTACATCCGTCTCCAAATCCTAAATTTTTCGGACTTGAAATATAATTTATCGGTATATCTATTTCGGGTAAATCGGAAGGTGAAATTTTTTGTAAGCCATTATCTACAATAATCAATTCTATATTCTCATATGTTGACTTTGCAACGGAAAGAATACAATTACGAAGATAATCGAAGTCTTTGTAATGGACTATCACCACGCTTACCAGAGGACTGTTTCTCTCCATCACAGATTTTCCCTTTCTGTCTTTATCCACTTTGTACTACCCTGCTGAAAATACCCTTTTATATTTATAAGAATCCTCCATGACATAAAAAATGGAACATAAAGGACAGATTTCCATACCTTTAAACTTGCCCCTGATACAATCAGTCCCAGGACCGAATAACCCATAAGAGCTAAAAGTGTCAATATCCACAAAGATAAATTGACCTCAATCCCAAGATATGAAATATAGAGAAATATTAAGAAAAGAAATATGATAAAAGAAATTAGCAGGGTATAAGGTGGTATCAGTAACTCAATGGCACTAAATAATAGACTGATATCTTTTCTACGCATAGCGCATGACAATAACTTTGGAAGAAAATTTTTCATCATTAAGAACCTTCCCTGATCCCACCTGATTCTCTGTGATTCTGCATATCTGAATGTGCCTGGATTCTGTGCATAGACCCTTGCATCTGGAACAAAGATGACCTTGAATCCTAAAAGCCGTAACATTAATCCGTACTCAACATCTTCAAGTATTGACACAGCATTCCAGCCATAAGTGTTAATCACTTCAGCCTTGATACAGAATCCATTACCTAATAAGAAAGTAAAATATCCCAACCAACTTGTCCCTGTGTGTCTTAACTGCTGGTTCATACTCCATCCCAGGAATATGAGACTTGCAGCAGGCGACCTCTCTGGTTTTATCACCCGGACAAAACCTTGCAATACCTTATGCCCCTTGTCTAACTCACGGTCTATTACAGCAAGATAGTCGGAATCAATCTCAGAGTCTGCATCCAAAACAACATAGGCATCATAAGACCTGTCCCAATTATTAATTTCTTTAAAAGCCCATTGTAAAGCATACCCCTTCCCCTTCTTCTCATCATCCTTCCTGACCAAACATATTGCCTTCCCGTCTTTCATAACCTTACCGGCCGTATCGTCTTCACAATTGTCGGCAATAACGACGAGATCGTAGCAGTCCGTTGGATAATTCAATTGCCATACGCTATCAATAGCTTTTTCAATAACCATTGATTCGTTATGAGCCGGTATCACAATAAGATATTTTCTCTTTCCTTTGCAATTTCCGGTGGTCCCTTTTTTGTGTTTATCAGTAGTCAGGCTAACAAGGGCTAAAAACCATAGATACCCTGTAATGGATAAAACCAACAATTCTATCGCTGAAAATAACATACTTTAGTACTCAATAAAGACATTCTATCTTTTTTTTGGTATAATCAATGCCATTGTTACGATTATGCTTAAAAACAAGATCGACTTCTTTATAAAAAGACACCTCAAATATCCGTTCTTTAAGACATTCTGTCTCGCAAGTCATATACTTGGCACATTCATCAATAAAAAGAGCCTTCCCGGAAAAAATATATCCAAAATACTAGTTATACAAATTGGCGGGATTGGTGATATCATAAGGTTGTTTCCATGTCTTCTCACTTTACATAAAGAATTCCCTGATGCATCCATCTTTACACTGACTCAATATGGCAATGAGGTATTTAGATTCCTTCCTAATTATTCAGAAATCATTTCACGAAACATCATTTTTGAACCCCAAAAAGGCCATAAGAGCATCAAAAACAAGTTATCCCTCGCAACGTCTCTCAAAAGAGAATCCTTTGATCTTATCTTCAGCCCAAATTATGGGCTTGGAATGATTGAGTTCGCGGTCATTTCCTATATAATCGGCTCCCCACATCGCATTGGATATGATTACAGAGGTGCCGGGGACCTGTATACAAACAACATTGAACTGAAAACCGATGTGCCGCTTATACTTCAACATCTTGACCTTTTAGCCAGTGTCGGCATTGAAAGTTGCTATGAAGATGCTGAAAAATGGTTCTGTGTCCCTGATGAAGACCTAATCTTTGCCAGGTCTTTTTTAGAAAAGAACAAAGTTGCAGAAGACGATTTCATAATTACGATTGCACCTATTATCATTGCCGATAGAGATTACAAGTCTCCAATGCATCGCCGCTCACTTGTAGATTATCGGGCGTGGCCTGAAGATAGATATATAGGCCTTATTAAAAATATCCTTGAAACCTATAAAGCTAATGTTGTGATATTGGGTGATAAAATCTCTAACGGACTTCTTTCTGAATATTTGGCAAACTCAAAGGAACCGAATTTAATTAATGCTATAGGTCAAACAACTATCGGGCAATCCGCAGCCTTGATTAAGTTATCTAATTTATTTATAGGCAATGATTCCGGTCTTTTACATATTGCTGTTGCTTTAAAAAAGCGATGTATCGGCATATTCGGATCTACCTTGCCAAAACAGGTTATCTACCCTCTGGATTATTGCATCACGCTATGGAAGGGACTTCCCTGTTCCCCATGTTTTATTCACCAGCCAATTCCTGATTTTAAGTGCCATCGGAATATGGAATGCCTTGGTTCAATTACCGTCGATGATGTGCTGGAAGCCATGAAGCCTCTTATGTTACCCTGACTCCTTCATGTCTTTATCGCGTTTTATATTAAGAAACTCTTTTATTACCGACGAAGTCTTTTCAACCCGCGCATCCCATGTATGATCTTTAGCAATTTCAAACCGTTCCTGCTGAAGCCTTGCATCATCAGATTCTTTAACAGATTCTTCCACTTTAGCTATAAACTCTTCTGAACTTCTGCATAATTTCACAACAGGTTGAAATTCCCTGAGGGCAGGAATGTCAGACGATACCACCGGCTTTCCTCCAGCCAGATATTCGAATGTTTTAGTAGGGAAAGAATTCATCATGAACTCGCTACCTTTATAAGGAATTATACATACATCAAACGCCTTAATATATTTAGGAAGCTCTTCCATTGGCTTTTTACCCAAAAAATGGATATTTGATAAACCGGTTATTTCTGGAGGAAGTCTATCATGGTAAGGTCCTATGAATACAAATGACCAGTCCGGATGTGCATCAGCGGCTTTTTTAATCCAATCCCAGTTCATTTTATCGTTGGCTATGCCACCCGTAAACCCTATGATAGGTTTTTTGATATTAAGCATCTCATTTGATATCTCTGTGGCAGGCAACGATGCCCTTGAAAAAACAGCTATGTCCGCACCTGACGGGAAATAATATGTACTCTGGTTTAATATTTTCTTGGATTGATAAAGATGCTGTGAGGTTGTAAAAACTACATCCGCACGCCTGATTAACTGTGCCTCTAAATCGGAAAGGCGCTTTCTCTGATACGGCAGTCGATGAAAAAAGGCGCCCATGTCGTCGTTGCAATCATAGCATACTAACTTTTCATTAAATTCTCCTCTAGGCAATAGTGCATAAGGGTGATAAAGCCAAAATATTGGAGAGTTAAAATTTAACTTTTTAGCAAATTTAAATATAATTTTAGATAATATCTTCCGGTTTAAGTAGTCAACCAGATTTATGCGGCCATAAAACAGTGGTAATGGAATTGGATAATAAACCCAGAAGTTATCAGTAACCTTATTAATTCCACGCCACCACTTTTTAACTTTTTCCTTATGTAATCTGTTAAGTCTGGGGTTTGTTATAAACAGTGTAAGAGGAAATGGAGGGTCAATCCAGAGAATACGATTATGAGCTGCCAGCCTGGTCATCATATGATGCATGACCAGCGGTATCTCATCCCAGTAAAGCCACGACACACAGATAATATCTTCACCTTTCAGCATGGGTTTATATCGGATATGGATTGATTTTGTAAATAAATTTGTTTGTAAAGCTCTATTGTTTCACTGGCACATTTACTCCAGCTAAACTTTTTAGCCTGCTGCAACCCTTTCTCTGACAGTTCTTTTCTCAGCGAAGGCTGTTGGAGAATCTTCTCCATTGCTTCAGCAATCCCGTCAGTATCTTCCGGGTCAATCAGAATTCCTGCATCCCCCACTACCTCGGGAAGACTTGATCTATTGGAGACAATAACCGGAGTGCCGCATGCCATAGCCTCTAACGGAGGGAGACCAAATCCCTCATACAAAGAAGGGTAAACAAAAAGTTCTGCTGCGCTATATAATGCCGGGAGTTCTTCATCTAATATATATCCAAGAAATTTTATTCTGTCGCCAAGACCCAGGCTTTCTACCAGTCTGAATATCTCCTCATATTTCCACCCCTTTTTGCCGGTAATAACCAGTTTATAGTCCCTCCTATTCAACTTACCAAAGGCTTTAATTAAATTTGGAATATTCTTCCTCGGTTCCAGTGTGCCTACAGAAAGTATGAATTTATCCAGGCCATATTTCTTCTTTATACCGGAATGGTCTTTTACAGGCTTGTAGCTTTCATCGGCCGCCTCATAGATTACCCTTATCTTATGCTCCGGAACATCGAGATACTTCATAATATCCTTTTTGGTATGCTCAGAAACTGCAATAAACATATCAATCTTATAAAGCTCATTCTTTAACCTATTATAATAATCAGATAGACCTTCCATCGATATCTCTGGATTAAATAGGGGGACAAGGTCATGGATAGTTAAAATATTTTTGCCATTTTTTAAATACGGAATATTGTCAAAATATACCGGGAGATGTAAAATATTTAGTCTATCCATTCCAAAGGCGATAGCCCTCATTTGTCTGGGAAGGAACCGTTGAATAACCCTCCTGGTCTTAAATTCGCTGAATCTGCCCGGTTCCTGACGAAATCCTTGATATATGATAAAATTATTGTTGCTGTCTAACTTAATCATATTAACAAGCAAATTATAAGTATATTTCTCAACGCCGCTTAAATGGATTGTGTTGACCAAATCGAATATGGGTATGCCTATCTTCAACTTTTTATCTAAGCCGAATAAATTTGCTCTTCTTTTCCCAGCAAGATTTTATCAACAACTTCTATCCCTTGCATAACTGAATGGTCCATGTTGCCTACTTCGTATTTCCAGCCCCCGAAACGCCCCCTTGAGTATATTGCATTATCCCTTAAATAGGTTTGAATAAGCTTCAGGACATTATCCCTGTTCATAAATGGAACAGGATAAGAGTATTTTATATCTATAAGATAGGTTGATACTATCTTCTTCCTGTCTTCCTCATCAAGTAATTTGGATTTAATAAGCCCCTGTATAGTCTCCTCTATAATGGCATCTTTAGATACTGTCTTAAACTTCGAGTAGGAGGTCTCTGCAAGGAATGAAAAATAGTCTCCTGCAGGGGTCAGATTAGGGGAATAGTTTGATAAGTAAGTAACCCTGTAGAATGGGCTGTCGCCCTGCGGAAAGTACATCCAGTTTTTTTTGCTTGGGCATGGTTTGTTAATCCCTATCCCTACTATGAGGCCGCCTGCCCAAAGCAATTCTTCTGCAGCCTTTGTAATGGCCTCCGGTTTTTCGGTTAGGCTATTTACGAGTTCATTTAATGGGATTGTCGAAATGAGGATATCGTAGGATGCCTGCTCTCCATCATGAAAGCAGATCACCTTCTTTTGAGGGTCTACTTTGAAGACATCTTTTTTCAAGAATAGGTTGTCCTTGATATAAGGCATAAACCTATTGAATAAATCCCCTGTCCCGCCATAAAGGGGATATCTAAAGGTATTATTAGGCCCCCAATCACTGTCGTTGCTCTGATAGATAATGCTCCTCATAATTTTATTAATATCTATAACGCTTACTCTATCCCCTATCCAATTAAAGCCCAGCATTTTTAAAGGGGTTGCCCATACCTTCTCGTTATAAGGGATCATAAAATACTTGGCAATACCTTCTCCAAATTGATGATGGATCCATTCTTCAAAATTTCTATAAGAATTTTGATGTCCCAAATTCTTTACTAAACCCGAAATACAATCTAGAACAATATCTCTGGGAAGGAAATGGAAGTTATTTTGAAAAGGATATCTGATAAATGTATCCTTTAACCATATCCAGCTCTCCCTCTGATGAGAAAGACAATCATCACCCAGGAGTTCATCTACTAACTTATTGAAGCGTTCAATCTTTGAAAAGATGATATGACCGCCTATGTCCCAGGTAAAACCCTTTGCATCTATGAAACTGGTTGATAATCCGCCTATATAATCATTCTTTTCGTATAAACTCCAATTCCTATATCCAAGTTCATTTAATTGGTACGCAGCCCCAAGACCTGTTGGGCCGGCGCCAAGTATAACAATCCTTTTCATTTCCGCTCTTCCTTTTCTGCTATCACTAAAATCTCTTGAGCAAAATCCACATCTAAAAATTTTGTGAGTATCGATGTATAGGGACAAGAAAATAGTCAAATATAAAATTCTTGATGAATCCTCTATCCGGCATCATATGAATACGATATATCTCGATAGCTCCCTTAAAACCAGCTATTCTTAATAGCCCACATAGCTGTGGGTAAGGATATTGTTGAACATGGGTCATATCTGTCTTCCAAATGCAATTAATGTGCGCTGCCGTTCGGGGTTGAAATAAAGATTCTTCCTTCAGGCTTTAGCAATGCACAGGAAGGCTTGAAGAGGCTATATGCCTCCAAAAAATTGATATGCTCAATAAGATCAAACATTGTAACAACATCATACCTCCCAACTACATCCACAATATTTTGAAAGTCATGTAAATACTTTGTTTCTGTATCGCAATCCTTATAAATGCCTTTATAGCCAACCTTCCTTATTTCCCGTTCTAATCTTTCATTTCCAGAACCAACATCAAGTAATGCCGTATCCTCTTTCATTCCTTTAATAATAAGTTCTAAAACTTCTCTACAAAAACAGATAGACTCCATGTCCATCTTCACTTTTAACAGCTTTGGCTGTATAAATTCGTTTGAGGACTCTCTAAGTTTCCAATAAAAGTCTTTGTCAATCATCCTTCAAAACCTAAACACCTTGAATATACATCCTCGACTTTTTTTGTAATTACATCCCAGGTGAAATTATTATGCACCTTCGCCTTTCCCCATTCTCCCATCCTTCTTCTCATGGCCTCATCATCCAGTAATGTCGTAATCCTTTGTGCAATCTCTGCCGGGTCTGACTTGACTAAAAATCCTCCTTTTTCATCTTCTATTAGCTCGCGCACAGGAGGAATATCACCCCCGATCACAGGTTTCCCGAAAGACCACGCCTCCAGGAATACCCCTCCCAAACTTTCCTCCAGGGACGGCATGCAGAATACATCGCAAGCCTTTAATGCAGCAGTTTTCTCTGAGAGACTGACCTCGCCTGTCTTTATAATTCTGTTATCCATGAATTTGCTGAAGATTTGCTGTGATCTCCCTTCCTGTGGTCCAACAAAGAAAAAGTAGGTATCAGGATATTTTCTCCACACTATTTGTGCAGCTTCTAAGAGGGAATCAATACCTTTTGATTCGTGGTTGCGCCCCAAAAAGAGTACTCTTTTGCTATTTCCATTAATTCTATATTTCTCCAGGAACTTCTTTTCATCGCCGTTATTTGCAATAACCGGCCCAACCCCGATATGAGACACTTTTCCTTTGGATATACCATGGTCAACAAAGAAATCCTTTTCAAACTCAGTCATTGTTAATAAGGCATCAGCCTTCTCACAGATATTCA